>PJUI01000034.1_pt1 | contig 309323 bp, 283 predicted proteins | sample 1512201 | NCBI WGS metagenome assembly PJUI01 (sample SAMN08177670, study PRJNA422409) | Feces metagenome, whole genome shotgun sequencing project. | isolation source: Chicken feces (2) enriched on wood chips | host: Gallus gallus | place: USA: Madison | collected 2015-01-15
GCATTTGCAGTGCAAATTACATTTTGGAGAAATCTATATGCAGAAGACCGTATACCAGGCCAACGACGACGGCCTGTTTTTGTACGAAACCGTCGCCAACGAGCTGGCGTTGACGCCTGGCTCCTTCAATGTTCCGTATGGCGCCCACGAGGATGCGCCGCCGACTCCGCCCGCAGGCGAGTGGCCGCAGCGCGCCGGCGATGCTTGGGTCATGGTCGACGACTATCGCACCACGCCGTTATGGGTGGTGGAGACTGACACGCCGTATTCAATCGGTGCCGAGCATGATGGCGTCGGCGGCAAGGTCAGCTACCCAGGCTGGGGCGCGCTGCCGGCATGGCTGACCGCGGACGAGCCGCCGCGACCGGACGAAGTGGATTCGGACGAGACGTAGGACCTACGCCGCCAGGGGCAGGGCCTCCGACTCGATGTCGCGCTCACGGCGCATTTCTTCCAGTTGGCGCCGCCCCAGTGGGCTGCGCACCAGCTTCTGGGCTAACTCTCGGCCGTGTGGGTGGTAGTAGCGCAGCAGCATCCGGGTGTCGACGTTGCCGTTGACCTTGGCCAGCTCATGAATCTGGAACACCGTCGCAAGTTGCGAGGTGCCTTCGTGCCGAAGGTCATGAAACCGCAGGTCACGGAAATATGCCCCATTCGGCCTACGGCCATATTGGCGGCACATCCGTTCATAGCTCAAACGAGCGCGCCGCCGCGCCCGAATGAACGCGCGCGTGACTGAACCCGGCTGCATTTTGAAGATGCGGCCCCGCAGGGGTTTGCCGGTGACCCAGCGCCGCAGAGCCTCACGCGCCCGCGGAGTCAGCGGAACGTTTCGCGCGCGCCCGTTTTTCGTATGGGGCAGGTGCACCACTCCGTGCATAAGGTCCAGATGCTCACGCAAGATGCCGACCACCTCGGACCGGCGCATGCCGGTTTCTTTGGCGACGGTGAGGATGGTGGGCAGCTCGGCCGACCGGGTGGCGCGGATGATCCATTCCAGTTCCTTACGAGGGCAGTCGTCGTCAGAGACGCCGCGCAATGTGATGCGGTCGAATAGCCGGCGGTCGCGCGCGTCGTCCACTGCTGGCCGGCGCACCAGCTGTACCGGATTGGCTAGCTGGTCGAACCCCCAGTCTTTCCTTATCACCGTGTAGACGTGGGACAGAAACGCCATCCGCCGAACCACGGTGGCGGGCGCGCGGTCCTTCAGCCACTCGTCTCGCAGTTCGGTTAAGTCTGAGCTGCGAATCCGATCAACCGGCCGAATGGCCAGGCGTGTAGCGCGCCAAATGCGCGCAATCGACTGTTCAGCCGCTTGCCCCTTCTTCGTGGACGAAACCTCGGCCAGATAGCGCGTCAGCGCTTCAGCCAAGGTGGGCGTGGACTTGCGGCGGGGCTGACGGCGGGACCAAGGTTTCATGAGGCAAAAGGCCCGAGTTGTAGCGCAAATCAGCGTTTCGTGTTTTTACCGGCCCGCACTAGCGGGCTTTTCATTGTCTTTAGGGGATGCGAATGAACCTCCAAGATTTCGACGCCTTGGCGGCGAAGTTCGCTGGTGTACTGGGTGCGGCGGTGTCCATGCGCTATCTGCATGGATCGTGGACGGCGCGAATCAGCATGGCAATCAGCGGGTCGCTTGGCGCGTATTACGCCGCGCCCTATCTGTCTGCGGTGCTGGGGATTCCCGAGGGACTCACGGGATTTCTGGTCGGCATGTTCGGCATGGCGGTTGTGTCGCGGGCGTGGGAAGCCGTGCAAGCGTTTCCCATACCGGACATGTGGCAGGCGGTCATAGACCGCGTACGGGGCCGGCCTTCCGCTCGTGCACCGGAAGACAACCACAGGATATGACATGGACAGCACCGTCTACCTCACGTTGTGGGCCGTCCTGGCATTCGTTTGCTGGCTGATCGTGGCAGGCGGGGCGGCGCTGGCCGTTCTTTCCAAGTCGATCAAAGACACCTTGCTGGAGCGCATCGGCCTGGCATTGGTCGGGTTGACTGCGACCGGCGCTGCCTGCCGCATCTTCTTGCTCGGTTGGGCCAGCGCGGGCGATGCGGCCCTTGCTGCCTCCGCAGAATTTTATGTGGCCTCTGTGACCGCCAAACATATAAGGAATCCATAACGATGACTTCAACGATTGCAGCGCGGCGTGATGCGCTCGGGGCGAAAAAACAACCATGAACCTTGACACCCTAATCCACACCACCATCTCCCCCGCGCTCACTTTCCTGCCGCCCGCCATGACCTCCCCCGCGGCCCGTATCCTCTTGCTTGCCATCGGCCTTCAAGAAAGCCGCTTCCAACATCGCCGCCAGATCAACGGCCCCGCACGCGGGTTCTGGCAGTTCGAAAAAAACGGTGGCGTACTGGGCGTGCTGACGCACCCGTCCAGCCGCGACGCCGCGCACAACCTGTGCGCCGCCCGCAACGTGCCTCCGCTATCCGCAGCCGTCTACTCCGCGCTGGAAACGGACGATGTGCTGGCCGCAGGCTTCGCGCGTCTGTTGCTATGGACGGACCCTTGGCGCTTGCCGGCGCCCGGTGATGCCGACGGCGCGTGGGCGCTGTACTTGCGGACCTGGCGCCCGGGCAAGCCGCATTCGCACACGTGGGCGGCGTTGTATGCCCAAGCCCGCCTGGCAGAGGAAAGCCTTCATGCGCACATGGCTTGAGCGATTCAACAAAATGGCGTTGGCCGCATTCGGGGCCATCGCGTTATTGGTACTGGCTTACTTGCGCGGACGCGGCGCTGGCCGCGCGGCCGAACGTGATCAGCACGCGGCGCGCATCAACCAGCAGGCGGATCACGCCCGGCAGGAGGCACGAGATGTGCAAGATCAAACGGCTCGCATGGATGACGCTGCCATTGCTGCTGAGCTTAAGCGCGACTGGGTGCGTGGCGCCGGCCCGGGTGGGCGTTGAGTACTGCGAGCATGCGCGCCCTATTTATTTCGATGACGCGCAGCAGGTGGATGACACGCCAGCGGCGGTGCGCCGGCAGATCCGCGAGGGCAATACCGTCTGGCGCAGGCTGTGCGGCGCGCCGTCATGACCTAGTCGATATGGCGGTTTATGGCTCTATCGCGCTAGGCCAAGAAGGCGCACGATAGCGGTTCTGATCTTCTCTATCCAGGACCCATCATGAGCGCTCCCCGCCTCGATTACGCCCACGCTTCGCCCGACGGTTACAAGGCCTTTGGCGGGGTATACGTTTACCTTCAGCGCTGCGGCTTGCCCAAGACGCTGATCGATCTTGTCTTTCTTCGGGTGTCGCAGATCAACGGCTGCGCCTATTGCATCGACATGCATTCGCGCGACCTGGTCAAGCAGGGCGTCGCCATCGACAAGCTGGTGCTGGTGCCCGTATGGCATGAGGCCGGCGCCGTGTTCAGCCGCCGCGAACGCACGGCGCTGGCCTGGGCTGAAAGCGTGACTCGTGTGTCCGAGACCGGCGTGCCGGACGAGGACTACGCGGCGGCCGCCGCCGAGTTCACCGACAAGGAGCTCGCGGATCTGACGTATGCGATTGGCCTGATGAACGCGTTCAACCGGCTGGGCGTGTCGTTCAGGGCAACGCCGGCGGCGGCCACGGCGGCGGAACTGGCCGCGGATAGTGCCGAGCCGCAGGAATAGTTCGGCGGCAGACCCCGCTGCGGAAGGCGCCATCCCGCCAGAATTGCCGGGTCCATTTCCCCGGCTTAGCTGTTGTTTTTTTGATTCTTGATGCGCGCAACAATGGTTCATCCGACGAGCAGATGCTAGAACGTATCTGACAAAAAAATCGGAGGCCGCTTGCGTAAACCCAGGATCACATTGCTGTATCTCGTTGTCGGCCTGTCCGTGTTCAGCGCGGCCGTGGCGTTTGCCAATGCGCTGTTCGCGGCGTACACGGTGCAGAAGGAACAACTTGTCGCCACGACGCTCGAGGGCAACCGCGCCTATGCGGTGAAGCTGGCTGAAGTGGTGGATATCTACGTCGGCGCCATTCAGCAGCAGTTGAAGTCCAGCGCGCGCCGTGTGGCGAAGATGATGGATGCGCCGGCAGAGATGGACGAAGAGGTGTTACGCGTGGCCGAGCAATCGGACGGTGTGATTGCTGCGGCGGTGGTGGATGCCAAGGGGGCGATGGTGGCCTTTGCGTCGTTGCTGCCCGGTGCGGAAACGCAGGGTAGAACGACCTCGGGTGTCGATCTGCGCGGCGCAGCGCAATCAGGCAATGTGACGCCGCCGTATCTGTCGTCACAAGGGTTATGGACGGTGGCGCTGACCGAACCCGTGCGGGATGCGCAGGGCAAGTACCTGGGCTTTGTGGGGGCGGCGCTTTACCTTCAGCACAACACCGAACTGGACCGCCTGCTGCAAGAGCATTTCTACCGTGATGGTTCCTACGTTTATGTGGTCGGGGCCGACGGCAATATCCTGTACCACCGCGACCATCGCCGGATTGGAACGGGGGGCGACTCCAATCGCGTCATCCAGGCCCTGTTGCGCCGGGAGTCCGGCTCCATGGCGGTCACCAATAGCCAGGGCGTTCCCATGCTGGCCGGCTATGCGCATATGAGCCTGGGCGGCTGGGGCGTGGTGGTGCAACGGCCCGTGGCCGAGACGCTTGCGCCCTTGCACGGGCTGATGTGGCGGATCTTTGAATACTCGATTCCCGCGGCGCTCGTCATGCTGTTGATGGTGTCGGCGATGGGCTTCTGGATCGCCAGGCCGCTGGCAACGCTGGCGCGCGCGATGAAGTCGGGTGATGCCAAACAGGCCGCGCCGTTGATTCAATCGGTGCAGGCCAATTACTTCGAAGCCGAACAACTGCGCGACGCCGTCGGCTTCACCATGGCGCAGCACGAAAGCCAGATTGGCAAGTTGAACGCCGAGACGATGACGGACCCGATGACCGGCTTGTTGAATCGCCGGGGCATGGCCAACGAGTTATCAAGGCTGACCTCCGCACGGCTGCCGTTTGCGGTGCTGGCGTTGGATCTGGATCACTTCAAACGCGTCAACGACACGTTTGGGCATGCGGCCGGCGACGTCGTGCTGACGGCGCTGGCGGACATCATGCGCTCTTGCGTGCGCGCCGACGACGCGTGCTGCCGGGTGGGCGGCGAAGAGTTTCTGGTGCTGATGCCGGGGGCGTCCCCGGACGCGGCCCGCGCCATCGCCGAGCGCATTCGTCACGCCACCGAAAGTCACCTGATGCCGGGCGGCGTCGGCCATGTCACCGTCTCGATTGGCGCGGCCCGCTGGCCGGACGATGACGCAGATGCCGGCGCCGTGCTGAAGTGCGCGGATCAGGCGCTGTATCAGGCCAAGACAACGGGCCGCAATCAAGTGGTGACGTGGGTGGCTAACGCGTAGCGTTGCTGGTGACACGCGCAGCGGTGTGTGCCGTTGCAGCGCGTTCAATCCCCGGCACGCCTTCCCGGATGGCTTGCGAGAAGGTTGTGGTCGATTCAGTGGTCGATTCAGTGGGCGATTCGGTGGACGATAAAGCGGCCGGCTGGGCGGGCACTTCCGTCTGCGTTTGCGTGGCGCGGGCGCGGTCCGTGTATCGGCCCAGCTGCCGATATTGCGAGGCGTTGTCAGCGCCTTGCAGCACCTGCAATTCATAAAGATATTCAGGCAGATAGCCAGAGACCAGCTGCCGGTAATCCAGCGGCAGGCCTGGCACGATACGGCGCGCCATCTGGAACACGATGGTGGTGCAATTGGCGGTCAGCGTGTGATAGAAGCGCGGCGTGTCGCGCAACTGGTTGGCCGTGTTCACGTAGGCCAGAAACAGCGAGCGCGCGTTGTCTGGCGGCATGTGGATGCGGTACAGATAGCCGTCTTCACCGCGCACGTTCGTGCGCACGCGCAGGCTGTCTTCTTCGCTGGATGCGATGACGCTTAGTTCGTACTGCTTGAAGAAGCCGCCGATCTCGGAAAAGCTGTCGCCTTGCTTACGCCGGATCTCCACTGAAAACACGACATAGCGTTCGTGGCCAAAGCCAAACGAGACGAGCGCATGGGCGATGGCGGGGCGGCCCCAATACGACAGCGCCACGTCTACGGATTCGAGTTCGTGCAGGGCGTAGTGGCGCGTTTCCCAATGCGGGGTGAAGTCGGTGCGCGTGCGCCAGGTGAAGTTGCGCACGTTGTGCAGGGTGACGTGATCGCCGTCGATGTCGCCGTAGGTTTGCTGCGCCACTTCCGGAATCCAATCGCGGTGGTTTGACGGGCGAATGCTGCGCCACCAGATCAGCATTACCAGCAGCGCCACGGCAAAACCGATGCCCGCAGGCCGCCATGCGGGCCAGATCAGTGCGGCGATGGCGGCAAGCGCCAGTGCTGTCCACGCGATTGCGAGCGCGGTGCGCAGGCTTGCGGGTAAGGGGGCGCGTATCCATAGCGCCAGCGCGCCCCAACCGGCGGCGAGCACGATGGTGATGCCAAGCAGGATGGAAGCGGTCATGGTGGTGTTGATCGGTCCAGGCCGCCAGAGTATGGCCGGGCCTGATTTGAACCGTCAATCACGCCGTGGGCGTGTCAGCGCAAGTCCCGCGGGAAGGGAAAGCGTGAAAGCGGCCAGCGCTGAAAGGACGGCGCCGCCGTCATGGCGGCGCGTGTCCTGGCTGGCAAGCTCATGAGCGCACGCGGCTGGCGGCCGGAGGCTCTTTCTTGGCGCGCGGTTTGGGCGCGGCTTTTTTGACTTCGGGCGGAGCGTCAAACTCCTGTTTATTGCGCTCACCACGTGGGGTGTTTTCCGGATGAGGCTTGGGAAAGGCCCAGGGCTTCGTTTTCTGATCCATTGCATGTACTCCTTGCACAGGCGGAACAGTAGCATTAGCCGTGGCTGTGAGTAAGTGAGGGTTGACGTCAATATTCATCACATCGTGATTTTTAAGAAAAAACTTGGGCGTTTTGACCTCAGCGGTGGCGACTATGTTCCCCGCTTGTGGCACGCCGCCACTTCTTGACCGCGAAATTCGCGCTGCGCGTGACGGCAAATGTCCGCCGCGCACGCCATTGGGGCTGCGCGATTTTACGCAGATTCGGAAAGTTCGCCGGGCGCCGCCGTCAAGGTCCCGCGTTCAGCCAGATGCGGTTGAATTGCTCGGTGACCTGATGCGCCCAATCGTCAAGGGCGGCGCGCACGTCGTCCGGCGTGGGTGTTTTGTCCGGGGGCAGATTGCCGCCGGTGACGGCGCCTAGCGAAGCGACCAGCAGTTCGTTGGTGTTGGCGTCGCGTACGGACGCCTCAATCAGCAGCCGCGCGGAGTCGTCGCGCATGCCGGCAGCCTTGGCGCCCTGGCCGAGCACAAAGCCAATCGGGATGTACTCCATCGCCCGCGGATCGCGGTCGTTCTTGAAGGTGGCGGTGATGGCGGCCCGCACGCGCATTGTGCGTGGCGCGGGCGCCGCCACCAATTGATAGCCTGCTTTCGAAAGTTCGCGCCGCACCGCTTCATTCATGTACGCCAGGACGCGCTCGCGCAGGGCGGTGTTGTTCTTCATGTCCAACTGGTCGGGCCGGTCGCCGGGAATGTACGTGATCGGTTCCAGCAAGATCTTCTTGTCGTACTGGCTGCTGATCGGCGGGGTGGGGCGCACCCAGATGCGGCCGCCGCTCCAGACGGGGTCCGGTTGCAGCTGCGCCTGTGATTCTCCGAGTTCCGTGGAATAGTTTTCTGCGCGGGGCAGGTTGGTGCAGCCGGCCAGCGCGGCGGCGGCAGTGCAACAGGCGGCCAGGGTCAATCGAAAGTTCATGATTTTCCTTTCCAGACAGGGGCGGCGTCCGCGCCAGCGCAGTGCTAATTATGTGCCGCGCAATGCGTGTCGGCGCAGACATTTCCGCGGCCACACGGGCGGGGTAAACCCTGTCAGGAAATGGAGATCATCCTTTATTACTGCGGCGCCGCGCGGTTGCGGCATGCATGCCGGCGCTACGATGGACGGGTGCACATAGGGAGGAAACTATGGACACCGCCAAGGAATGGTATGCCGCTGTGAAGGAATGGCAGCGCGCCCGCGACGAGCTCACTGCAGCCATCGCCGCAATCAAGTGGCCCAGCCCCACGCCGGGGTGCCTGGAAAGCTACGACCGCGCGTATGCGCTGGAAACCGAGGCGAGAGATCGCATGAACCAGGCGTACGAGCGCGTCCGACGATAGCCGCCTTGGCAGCCTGACTGGCTGGCTCCATGAAACAGCAGTTCGATGGCCCTGTGCATGGGGCCACGAAGGCGTTATGTTGTGATTTTCCAGACCACTTCAGCCCCGCCATGTATCTGCCGTCCGCTTTCCGTGAAGACGACCTTGCCGTCCAGCATGACTTCATCCGCGCCCATCCGCTGGGCGTCATCATGACCAGCGGGGACGCCGGGCTGATGGCCAACCATATTCCCTGTCTGCTCTATCCCGAAGGCCCGCACGGCGTGCTGCGGCTGCATGTGGCGCGCGCGAATCCGCAGCTGGCGCAACTGGCGGCGGGGCAGGAATGCCTGATCGTTTTTCATGGCGCGCAGGCCTACATTACGCCGTCGTGGTATGCCACCAAGGCCGAGACGCACAAGGTCGTGCCTACGTGGAATTTTGTGGCCGTGCATGTGTGGGGCACGCCTGTCATTCAGGATGATCCCGCCTGGCTGCGCGCGCAGTTGGAGGCGCTGACCAACAGCCAGGAAAAGGCGCGCACGCAACCGTGGAGCGTGGATCAGGCGCCGGCGGATTTCATTGCGGCGCAGATGCGGGCGATTGTGGGCGTCGAGATTCCGATTTCGCGTATCGAAGGCAAGTGGAAAGTCAGCCAGAACCGCACGCTGGCCGACCGCCAGGGCGTGGCGCAAGGGCTGGCCAGCGAAGGGGGCAACGCGGTCATGGCCGGTCTTGTTGCGCGCCGGGGCGGGCTGGACTGAGGGCGTGCGCGGCGTCATCAGGCACGTTGCCGCGTGCTGCCGCCGCACCGCGCCCGGCCATGAAGCAGACAATGGCCGCGGCCTGCACCAGCGCCGCTACCGCCAGGAAGCCGATCATCGATTGCCCCGTCGTGTCGAGCACGGCGCGCAGCAGGCCGAACAGGGCGGGTGCGAAGGCGTAGGCGCCTTGCGATAGCGCCACAATCAGCGGCACCACGCGCCCGGTGTCTTCGCGGGCGAATTCGGTTTGCGCGATCAGCGGCGGCAACGAGGTGGCATTGCCGATGCCCGAGCCAAACAGCACGACGCCCACCCACACCGCCCAGGCATGGTCGGCGGCCAGCATCAACGTGAGCGATCCGCAGATCTGGATGGCATAGGCCACGCAGGCCACCTTGCGCCGATCCGCGCCCGCAGGCATCAACGCGCCGACTAGCGTGCGGCCCGCAATGGCGGCCGCCGTCGCCAGCCCCATCGCCACGCCCGCCGTCTGCGCACCCAGCAAGGGCGCAAGCAGCGACAGCAAATGCGCGATCAGCCCGATCTGGGCGAACAACCCCAGCGCCATGCCGCCCGCCAACGTCAGGAAAGCACGGTCGCGCCACAGGTTGCTGACGCGGGGAAGGGGTGAGGCGGATGACGCGGCGGGCGTGGCGGCGGTGTCGCCGTCGGGTAATTGGCCAAGCTGCTGCGGCGTGACGGCGAACACCTTGCGCGCCAGCAACGCAATCACAAGCACCATCGCAACGCCTACCCACAAGGCGGCCTGCGCAAAGCCGGCTTGGGCAATCAGGAACACCCACAACGGTGAAAACACGATGCCGCCGACGCTGGCGCCGTTATAGGCCATGCCCAGCGCGGCAGGCCGGCGACGCACGAACCACGGCGCAATCAGCGCGTTGACGGCGGCGGCGCCCAGCGCCACCCACCCCATGCCGCTGAGCACCGACGCCGCATACAGTTGCCACGGCGCCTGGGCTTGCGACCAGCCGGCCACACCCAGCGCCAGCAGCACCGCGCCGCCCAACGTGGCTTGCGGCACGCCCACGCGGCGATACAGGCGCGGCAGGTTGGCGACGACGATTGTGCCGCTTAGAAAATGCAGGGTGACGGCGCCGGACACCAGCGCCACGCTCCAGCCGGTGCGCTGCACCACCGCGTGCAGGAAGACCGGCGGGCCGTAGAAGCCGACTCCCCAACCGAAGATGGCCAGGACGAATGTGGCGGCCAGGACTTTCCAGCCGAAGAAGGGTTGAGCAGTAGGCATGGGTTTTCAGACGCGTCGGATGTTTTCTTGAGATGAGTCGCAGTATGCTTATGCCTTGCACACAACACTTTGGTCTGTAGCGAATCATGGAATCCGAGTTCGCCGACGTCAATCTCTCGGCCGTGGCAGGCGCCATTGCTGACCCGGCCCGCGCGCGCATGCTGTGCCTGCTGCTGGACGGCCGCGCGCGCACCGCGACGGAATTGGCGTCGGCGGCGGACATTGGCGCATCCACAGCCAGCAGCCATTTCCAGCGCTTGCGCGAGCAGGGCCTAGTCGAGATGGCGGTGCAAGGCAAGCATCGCTACTTCCGCCTGGCCAATGGTGAAGTGGCGCACGCGCTGGAAGCGTTGCTTGTCGTGGCCGGCGCCGAGCGCGTGCCGTTCAAACCCAATACGCCCTCTGCATTGCGCGAAGCCCGCACCTGCTACGACCACATGGCCGGCACGTTGGCCGTGCGCATCCACGACGCCATGATCGCGCGTCAATGGCTCACGCCTGATGGCCGCGATTACGTGCTGACGCCGCTGGGCGAAGCGTCGCTTGCGCAGGTGGGCGTGGACGTGGCGCAGGCCCGGCAACGCCGCCGGCGCTTTGCTTGCGCGTGTCTGGACTGGAGCGAGCGCCGTTCGCACCTGGGCGGCGCGCTGGGCGCGGCCTTGCTTGACGCGGTGGTGCAGCGCGGCTGGATCACCAAGGATCTGGATTCGCGCGCGCTGTCGGTCACCCGCAAGGGGGCGCGGCAGTTTCCGGCGTTCTTCGGCCAACCCGATGGGCAATCCCTGGCCCAACATGCCAACGGCTGGGCGCCGGCAGACACGCATGCCGCGGCCTAGCCCACACCCATAACCCATCCATTCCCAGCCGCGAATGCGGCTATTTTTTTATCAACGCTGTACAGGAGGTGGCCTTGCCTACGTTGGCACTGCACGCATTGCATTCGCTCTCGCGTTTCATGAGCGGAGTGATGGAACTACGCATCGACGTCAATCATGCTCCCCAAGAAGTGGAGAACGAACTCGATGCCATACACGCGCGGATGAACCGCCCTTTGGATCGCTTGCACGCTCTGCCGGAGGTCAAGACCGACATCCCTGGCATCGTGCTTCGCTATCGCGAGGCGGACGGCGAGTACTACGTGTATGTGGTGGATGTGCAGCGCGACCGGGTGGCGGGCTACACCGTGTTCAACCGGCTGATCGAAGTGGGCAAGCGCGCCGACCCCTACGTGCGTGCGCCGCATTCGAAGTACGCCGCGCCGTATCAAGGCATGGGGCTGGCGACGGCGGTGTACCGGTGGGGGCTGGACGCGGGCCTGTGCATCATCAGCGGCGCGCGCCAGTCCACCGGCGCGCATCGCTTGTGGATGGGGCTGGCGCGGCATTACGAGCTGGGCTACGTGGACCTGCGCCGTAAGCAGTTGCGCTATCTGGGGCGCGAGGTGGCGCCCCGTGTTCAGGAGGATCTGCACACGCGAATGATCCTGTTGGGGCGGGGCTGGGCGCTGGATGACTACATGCGGGCGACGGCCATGCTTCCGGCGGAAGATGCGATTTCGCAACAGGACTTAGGGAAATCCCCGTAAAACCGGGCGGCGATGCGGGTGCGGCGAACCTGGCGTTGCGCCGCAGCCCGCGTCAGGCTTGCCTATCCGCCAAATACGCGTTTCAGCATCTCAGGATTTGAGAAATGGGGACGTAATTCTTGCGGTGCAACAATGTTTCTATTTTCTGCCCAGGTTACAAAACATATCTGAACTGTCATGAAAGCCCGGAGTATGCTCGACCGCAGAAAGAGGGCATTCGAAGTGCATCCAAACAACTTGATCTACAAGGGATACCGGCTGACGGCCAAGGTGTCCCGGGGCGCGGACGCAGAGGTTCAAGCGTTGCCCAGCGGCCCCGTATTCATCGCCTCGATAATGGTGGTTCAGGCAGGCGCCGTGCTGGAAGGCGGCGACGAATACCCGGTTCCCCGTTTTGCCGAAGGCGGTTTCGTCTACAGTCCGCGAGAGGCCGTGCACGCGGCCATATCGCATGGCCGCGAGATCGTCGACGGCCTGACGAACATGCCGTCTTAGCGATGTGGTCTTAGTGATCCGGTCTCAGTGATCCGGTCTCAGTGATCCCGTTCTAGTGATCCGGTCTTAGTGATCCCATCTTAGTGATCCCTTCCTGGATGTCTTCCTAGCCGGAAAACACTTCCCGCCAATCGCGCGTCTTGGCCAGCGTCTGCACCGTGGCGGACTGCTCAAGAATGGTCACGGCCTTCTTGAATTCTTCAGCCGTTGCGCCGTCTTCCAGGATGACCATGCGTGAGTGGCGCGCATTCGCCATCTTCACGTCCGACATCTTGCCGTGGGTTTGGTAGACCTGCGTCCAATCCATCTTCTTGCCGGCCTTCAGCGCAATCGGCTCGATGTAGGTCAGCGCTGTGCTGCCCGCCGCACGAACGGCGAACGCGAAGTCGGCCGTGTGGCCGCTGCTGGCCTTGGCGCGTGCGCCCTTGACCATGCGGTTCACGCCCACGCCTTCGGCAAGCGCGCGTCCCACCTGCGCGCGAAAGCGCAACTGGCTGAAGCGCGGCATCCACTTGGCGCATTGGAACGACAAGGCCATCGCCAGCTTCACGGCGTCCCACAGCGCTTCTTGCAGCTGCTCGTTGGGGCCCGAGGCAACGATGGCGCCGTCGCGGTCGAAGTGCGCCAGGCTGACGCCGGGCGTTTCGTTCAGCATGTCAATGCGCTTGGCGCCCACGTCGATGCCGTAGCTGGACGCGTGCATCGTGGTCTCACAGGCGTCGGTCAGATAGAACGTGGCGTCGTCCGGGTGCGCGATGAAGAAGGCCGCGTGCTGGCCGTCCAGCCCCAACGTCATGGGGGCGACGGCGCGAATGGCGTGTTCACCGGCCGGCAGGACAGTCCAGCCGGAGGCTTCCAGAAAAGTGCTCATAGGATCAATTCGATTTGGCGGCCTTTGAGGGGATGCGCAAATCCGCCGGCAAGCGTCAGGTTCGCTCGCGGCAGGAAGTACTGCATCAGCGCGCCGATAGTGTGCAGGGCGGGCACGATGGGCTCGGCATAGCCTTCGCCTTCGTCCACCCAGATATGTTCATGGCTGCGGTCGGCCAGCGGCTTGCGGTATTGCGGCCGTCCTTCACCCACCAGGCTCGTGTGGAAGGAGTCGTCCGTGTCCACGCCGAACACGCGGTGCGGACCGACGAAAAGGCTCACACAGAACGCTTCCGTCAGGAAGATCGTGGCCTGGCCGTGCACCACGGTGCGCGCGCCGCGGTAGGTCACGCGAAAGATCACGTCGTCGCGCACTTCACCCTTGACCTTGCAGACGCTGGCGAACTCCATCCACTGGATGTTGTTGGCGGCGGGCTTGGGCACCCAGGCGATCGGCTTTACGGTTTCCTTGGGTTCGGCAAGGATCTCTTGCACCTCATCAACGGTGATTAGCGGTTCGAACTTGTTGGCCATAAAACAGAGGTAGGGTCTTGGAATTGCGCTTCAGGTGCGCGGCGCCGCTCGCGTCGGCGCAGGGGACTCATGCGCGGAAACAGTGCGAGGGGGCGTAATCTTACAAGATGAAGACGATGTCGATCTTTTGACTGGATGGATATACAGCCAAAAGATAGCCGGACAACGCGCCTTCATCCTGCGGCTACAACGTGCTGGCTGAGAACGTATCGCATTGCTTGATGTTGCCGCTGTCCAGGCCGCGCTTGAACCAGCGCACGCGCTGAGCCGACGAGCCATGGGTGAACGAGTCCGGCACGGCATAGCCTTGCGTCTGCTTTTGCAGACGGTCGTCGCCAATGGCGGTGGCTGCCGCCAACGCTTCTTCCACGTCGCCGCCTTCCAGGATGTTGCGCGCCGCATTCGCGCGCTGCGCCCACAGGCCGGCAAAACAGTCAGCCTGCAATTCGATCCGCACCGACAACGCGTTGGCTTGAGCCGGATTGCGGCGGCGCAATTGGTCGACCTGGTCAGAGATGCCCAGCAAGTGCTGCACGTGGTGGCCGACTTCATGCGCAATCACGTAGGCCTGGGCGAAGTCGCCCGGCGCCTTGAAGCGGTTCTGCAATTCATCAAAGAACGCCAGGTCGATATACACCTTGCTGTCGCCGGGGCAGTAGAAGGGGCCCATCGCCGTCTGGCCGGTGCCGCAGGCCGTGGGCGTCGCGCCGCGAAACAGCACGAGCTTGGGCGCGACGTATTGCCGGTTCAGATCTTTCTGAAAAATGGCGCTCCAGGTATCTTCGGTTTCGCCCAGCACTTTGGCCACGAAGCGCGCTTGCGGATCGTTCACGGGCGGGCGCGTGGCGGGCGCTTGCTGCTGCGTTTCAGGCGGGCCTTCGGCCATCTGCAAGACCACGTTGGGGTCCACGCCAAAGTACATGGCCACCAAGGCAAGTACTATCGTACCGATGCCGATGGTTCCCCGGCCGCCGATTCGGGGACCGCTGGCACGTCGGTCTTCCACATTGTCGCTTTCGCGCGAGTCATCGAGGCGCATACTGTTTCTCCGGGCGGGTCGGCGTTCCCGCCATTTTGCATCGCCGCGCCATGCTGGGCGGCATTCAAGAGTGTTAGGATAAACCCATGGCTCTGCATTTATCTATTCATCCTGCGAATCCTCAACCTCGCCTGCTGAAGCAGGCAGCCCAATGGCTGAACGATGGGGGCCTTGTGGCCGTACCCACCGATTCCAGCTATGCCGTAGTCGCGCGGCTGGACGATAAGGACGCTGCGGACGGCTTGCGCCGGCTACGCGGCCTGGACGAAAGACATCACCTCACTTTGCTGTGCCGCGATCTGGCTGAAATTGGCCATTTCGCGCGCGTCGACAACAAGCAATACCGCTTGTTGAAAGCCGCAACGCCGGGTCCGTGGACCTTCATTCTTGAAGCCACCAAGGAAGTGCCGCGGCGTGTGTCCCACCCGTCGCGCAAGACCATCGGCATTCGCGTGCCGGACAACGTCGTCATGCTGGGATTGCTGGAACAAGTGGGGGCGCCGTTGCTGTCCACGACCCTGATTCCCAAAGACGAAACGGAAGCGTTGAACGACGCTGAAGCCATCCGCGATCGCTACGACCATGACTTGGCGGCCATCATCGACGCGGGCGCCTGCCCGCAATCGCCGACCACCGTCATCGACCTCACCAGCGACGATCCCGTCGTGGTTCGCGTAGGCCGGGGCGATCCCGCCACGCTTGGCCTTGTCTGATTTTTCCCTCTTGCGTTTTACCTTGCGTGCCGGCTCCCGCCGGCACGCGGCTCATCTACAATCCGGTTCGCCATGAATGACATCATCCAAACCATTGCGGTTTACGCGATACCGGTAATTTTCGCCATCACCCTGCACGAAGCCGCGCACGGCTACGTTGCGCGCATGTTCGGCGACCCCACCGCGTATGAGGCTGGCCGCATCAGCCTGAATCCGGCGCGCCATATCGACCCGATTGGCACGCTGCTGGTGCCAGTCGCCATCCTGCTTGCGTCCAAGCTGCTGGGCAGCCCGGGCATGCTGTTCGGCTGGGCCAAACCGGTGCCGGTGGACTTCGGCCGTCTGCGCCGCCCCAAGCGCGACATGCTCTGGGTGGCGCTGGCGGGGCCGGCGGCGAACCTGTTCATGGCAATTCTGTGGGCCTTTTCGCTGCGTCTGATGCTGGAATCCGGCATGCAGGAATCGTTCTGGTTCCAGATGGGCGTGGCGGGCGTGAATATCAATCTGGTGCTGATGGCGCTGAATCTGCTGCCGATCCTGCCGCTGGATGGGGGACGCATCCTGTTCAGCCTGCTGCCCAACCGCCTGGCCTGGCAGTACTCGAAGATTGAGCCCTACGGTCTGGTGATTGTCATCGTCCTGCTGGTTACCGATGTGCTCTGGCTTTTGATGCGCCCGGTGTACGAATTTGGAACGACTATCGTCCAGTGGTTTCTGTAGGATTTCGGCCAATATCCGTTAAACTCAGCGGTTTCATTGATTCTGGCCCTGGGGCATCCTGCCGTGGGGCGTTGGAGCCCTACATTTATGGCATCCCCTGCAACCGCCGCAGGCGTTAATTTCCAGGGCAGCTTGGTGGCCCTGGTCACCCCCATGCAGCCCGATGGCACCTTGGACTACGCTGCCTACCGGTCATTGATCGACTGGCACGTTCAGGAAGGAACCGATGCGCTGGTGGTGGTGGGCACCACTGGGGAATCTCCCACGGTCTCCATGGAAGAGCACGCGGAACTGATCCGCGTGGCGGTCGAACATGCCGCTGGCCGTATCCCGGTCATCGCTGGCGTGGGCGCCAACTCTACCGACGAAGCCATCCACCTGACGCGTCACGCCAAGGCAGTGGGCGCGCAGGCCGGCCTGTCGGTCGTTCCCTATTACAACAAGCCGTCGCAAGAAGGCTTGTACCGTCACTTCCGCACCATCGCGGAAGCCGTCGATCTGCCCACCATCCTGTACAACGTGCCGGGCCGCACCGTTGCCGATATGAGCAACGAAACGGTTCTGCGCCTGGCGCAGGTGCCGGGCATCATCGGCATCAAGGATGCCACCGGCGACATCGCCCGCGGTGGCTTGCTGCTGCGCGAAGCGCCTGCCAGCTTCCAGGTTTTCAGCGGTGATGACCCCACCGCCGCCGCCCTGATCCTGTTGGGCGCGCGTGGCAACATCTCGGTTACCGCCAACGTGGCGCCCAAGCTCATGCATGAGCTGTGCGCCGCGGCGCTGGCCGGCAATGTGCCGAAGGTGCGTGAACTTAATGCGTACCTGGCGCGTCTGAACAAGGCTTTGTTTGTTGAAGCCAATCCCATCCCCGTCAAGTGGGCGTTGGCCGAAATGGGCCGCAGCGCACTGGGCTACCGGCTCCCGCTGGTTGAACTGGGAACGCAGAACCACGAAATCGTGCGTCGTGCGCTCCAGGAAACGGGTCTGCTCTAAATATCGTGAGGATACGTATGAACAAGCGTCATGCCGGTTTGTCGGCATTGATGTCTCTGGTGTTATTGGCCGGCTGCAGCGAGGTCAATCAATTCCTGGGCAATGAAGAATCCGTCAACTACAAGAGCGCCGTCACCCAGCGTGGAGAGCCTCTGAGCATCCCGCCGGATCTGACTCAGGCAAACAGTGATCCGCGTTACCGCGCGCCGGCCTCGGGCTCGACGACGTATTCGCAGTTCCAACAGCAGGGCCAGGCGCAAGCCACCGCCCCGAAGACCAGCAATGTGCTTCCCGGCCGCCAAGACATGCGCGTCGAGCGTGATGGCGACCTGCGTTGGCTCGTCATTGATCGGGCCCCGGAAGACGTGTTCCCGCGTCTGGTCGACTTCTGGACCGAGAGCGGCTTCACGGTGGCCAGCAACAACCCCGGTGCGGGTTTGATCGAAACCGACTGGGCGGAAAACCGCGCCAAGATTCCGGAAAGCTGGTTGCGCCAAGCCTTGGGCGCCGTGCTGGAATCGGCCTGGGATAGCGGCGAGCGCGAGAAATTCCGCACCCGCGTCGAGCGCGTCAACGGTCACACCGAAGTGTTCGTCAGCCATCGCCAGATGCTTGAAAAGCGCGTCGGCAGCGATGGCGGCCAAGTGCAGTGGCAAAACGGCAAGGAAGATCCGGGCCTGAACGCCGCCATGCTCGCCCGCATGATGGTCTACCTGGGTTCCGACGTCGACAACGCCCGCAAGCTGGTGCAGCAGGCGGAAGCCGCGCCGCAGAAGCCTGCTGTGCAGGAAGATGTCCGTGCGCAAGGCGCAACGCTGCTGGTGGCCGAATCGTTCGACCGCGCATGGCGCCGCGTCGGCGTGGCGCTGGACGGCGGTGGTTTCGCCGTTGAAGACCGCGACCGTTCCGCTGGTGACTACTTCGTTCGCTACGTGGATACCGACACCGGCGAAAAGAACGAGCAACCGGGCTTCTTCAGCCGCATGTTCTCGGGCGACAAGGCGGCTCAAGCGCCGCAGTACCGCATCCACCTGGCCGCCACGGGCGACCAGACCACGGTGACGGTGCTGGACGCCAACGGCGCGCGCGACAGCAGCGCTACCGCCCAGCGTCTGCTGAGCGTGCTGAAGGACAAGATGTAAAGCTGAAAACGGCCGGCATTAAAATGCTGGCCTGTCCGCTTTCAAAGGACGCAAAAAAGCCCCGGCAATTGAATTGCCGGGGCTTTTTTACGTCTTCAGAGCGGGGGTTCGTCTCTGTTTTTATTAAGACGCGGGCGTGGTTGAGCCGCCCGGGGTGGTCGAACCGCCACCCGGCGTGGTGTTAGGAGTGGGGGCCGGAGCCGGCGAGGTGGCCGGCGGCGTGGTGGTGGGTGCGGGCGTGCTTGCACCCGGAGTGGGGTTGGTCGCGGGCGCCGGGGCATCTTCCTTCTTGTTGCAAGCGCTGAGCGCGACGGCCAGCACCGAAGCAATAATCAAGGTTTTGCTCATCATTTTTGGACTCCTGTAGATGACGACTCTTGAAACCCCCTTAGGGGAAACCAGAATCCAGGCTACAGGAACCCACGGTCCGATCGCGTGTGAAAGTTAAAAAGGTGGCATCCCAACGGCAACAAACCTTTCAGCTTCGTGTTATCTCTTTCTTTATGTGTCCCTGCGATCAGACCTGATTGCGTTCTGTTCGAGACAGATACGCGCACGTGTCTGGATACTACGATGCCACGTAGTGAATCCACCCCGAATCCAGCCAATCCGCCAGGCATGAACGGGCCTCGGGCGACAGCTTCGCGCAGGCTGGGTTCGTGCAATCCAGGCTGCGCGCATCCGCAAGCTGGCGCAAGGCGGCATCCGCGGGCGTCATGGCGGTTTCGCCGTTGATGAAGAGCTGCTTGCCGCGATACAGCATGCGGCTGCGGCGATCCAGCACCAGCCGGCCGGCGGCAGGCCAGTCTTCTTCGAGATCCACGTCCATGTCCTCGGGCGCGTCGAACACGCTCTGGTTGTGCGGTTCGGTCAGCCAGCAGCCCAGGAAACGCGAGGCCAGCGCATCATCGAAGCGCATCTTTTCGACCGTTTCCAGCGTGGCGGCGACCAGCGCATCGGGCAGGGCCGCAGGCGTGTCCACCGCTGGCTGGCCGGGGTCACGGTACACCGCAGACAACTTCGGGCCGGGCAGCGCGGGTTCGCCGTAAGGGCCGCCCAGCAAACCCACGCGGGCCATCACCTGGTCAGCCGCCGCCTCAAGCAGCCCGCGCGCCAGCGTGGCTTGCGTGGGGGCGCGGAAACCTATCGAAATCGTCATGCAGCCGTCGCCGACCGCAATGCCGTCATGCGCGGCCTGCGGCGGCAGGTACAGCATGTCGCCCGGGGCCAGCACGGCTTTTTCTTCCGGCTGAAAGTTGCTGAGGATCTTCAGTGGCAGGTCGGGCGCAAGCGACAGATCTTTCTGACGACCGTAACGCCATTCGCGTTCCCCTGCGGCTTGCAGCAGGAACACGTCATAGCTGTCGAAGTGGGGGCCCACGCCGCCGCCGTGGCTGGCGATGCTGATCATCACGTCGTCCAGGCGCGCGTCGGGAATGAAACGGAATAGCCCCATGAGTTCGGACGCGGCGTCGCTGAGCAGGTCCACGCTTTGCACCAGCAGCGTCCAGTCGCCTTCGTTGTCTTTGGGCAGACGCGCGAACGGGCCGTTCTCCATTTGCCATTCGCCGTTCTCGCGCCAGATCAGGCGCGACTCCACGTCGTCGCGGCGCGCCAGCTTCTTGATGGCGGCGATGGTAAGCGGCGGCTTGAAGTCAGGGATGGCCTGGCGGATCAACAGCGGCTTGCGCTGCCAATAGCGGCGCATGAAGTCGTTGGGGCTTTGATTGCCCAAGAGCGGCAACGCGTGATCGAGGTTCATTGAACGTGTTTCTTCAAACGGTAAAGGGCATCCAGCGCTTCGCGCGGGGTGAGGCTGTCGGGGTCGATGGTGGCGAGTGCTTCGCGCAAGGCGTCCAGCGCGTCGATGGCGTCGGAACGTTCGGCCTCGGCGTAGGCTTGCGCATCGGCATCGGCCGCAGCAGAGAACAGGCCCAGCTGCGGCGTGGGCGCGCCCTGCGCTTCCAGCCGTTCGAGTTCACGCGTGGCCTGGCGGATGACGGCGGCAGGCACGCCCGCGCGCTGCGCCACCTGAATCCCGTAGCTGCGGCTGGCGGGGCCTTCGCGCACTTCGTGCAGGAACACGATGCCGCTGGCGGATTCCGCGGCGGCCAGATGCACGTTGGCGGATGCCGGTTGTTCGGCCGGCAGGCGGGTCAGTTCGAAATAGTGGGTGGCGAACAGCGTCAGCGCGCGGTTGTGCGCCAGCAGGCGGCAGGCAATGGCCCAGGCCAGCGCCAGCCCGTCGTAGGTGGACGTGCCACGGCCGATTTCGTCCATCAGCACCAGGCTGTTGGGCGTGCTGGCCGACAGGATGGCGGCGGCTTCCGTCATTTCCATCATGAAGGTCGAGCGCCCGCCGGCCAGATCGTCGGCCGCGCCGATGCGGGTGAAGATGCGGTCGATCTTGCCAATGCGCGCGCGCGCCGCCGGCACAAAGCTGCCGATGCGCGCCAGCAGCACAATCAGCGCCACCTGCCGCATGTACGTCGATTTACCGCCCATGTTCGGGCCGGTGATCAGCAGCATGCGGCGCGCCGGGTCCAGCCGGCAGCCATTGGGCGTGAAGCGTTCGATGGCATGTTCCACGACGGGATGGCGGCCAGCGTCGATGTCGATGTCAGCCTGTTCCGACAAGTCAGGCGCGATCCAGTCGTGGCGGCGCGCGTGATCGGCCAGGGCGGCCAGCGTGTCCAGCTCGGCAAGGGCAGCCGCGCAATCAGACAGCGGGCGCACGTGTTCGGCCAGCACATCCAGCAGTTGTTCAAACAGCCATTTTTCGCGGGCCAGCGAACGGTCTTGCGCCGACAGCACCTTGTCTTCCCAGGTCTTGAGCTCGGGCGTGATGTAGCGTTCGGCGTTCTTCAGCGTCTGGCGGCGGCGGTAGTCTTCCGGCACCTTGCCCGTCTGGCCCTTGCTGACTTCGATATAGAACCCGTGCACGCGGTTGAATTCCACGCGCAGGTTGCTGATGCCGGTGCGTTCGCGTTCGCGGGCTTCCAGTTGCAGCAGGAAGTCGCCACCGTCGGCGGCCAGGCCGCGCAGCTCGTCGAGCTCGGCGTCAAACCCTGCGGCCAGCACGCCGCCGTCGCGGATGGCCACGGCGGGCTCCGGCGCAATCGCGCGCATCAGCAGCGCGGCCAGCGCCGGGTCCACCGAAAGATGCGAGATCAGCTCGCCCAGACGCGGCGATGCGGCCATGGGTTCGAGCAGATCGCGCAAGGCCGGCAGGGATTCCAGCGCATCGCGCAGGCTGGCCAGTTCACGCGGGCGCACTGAACGCAACGCCAGGCGGGCGGCGATGCGTTCGATGTCGGGGAACGCGTTCAGGGCGCTGCGCAGCGCTTCCAGCAGACCGGCAGAGCCAAACGTCTGCTCGACATCCATGCGGCCAGCCAGCAGGGCCGAAATGGCTTGCTGGCGTGCCAGCGCTTGATCGTTTTCACGCAAGGGGTGATGCAGCCAGCGGCGCAACAGGCGGCTGCCCATCGGCGTGCGGCAACCGTCCAGCAACGAAAACAGCGTGGGCGAATCTTCGCCGGCCAGCGTTTGCGTCAGTTCAAGGTTGCGGCGGGTGACCGGGTCCAGCAGCACGTACTGCCCCGGGCGCTCGGCCGACAGGCTTTGCACGTGGGCCAAGGCCTGCGACTGGGTGCGCGCTGCGTAGCGCAGCAGCGCGCCCGCCGCGCAGATGCCCGCCGGCATGTCTTCGATGTCAAAGCCGGCCAGCGTGTCGGTCTTGAAGTGGGCCAGCAGGTGCGCACGTGCGCCATCGCTTTCGAAGTGCCAATCAGGCACCCGGGCGCGGGCGCCATCGAACGGGAAATCAAATTCGGCGCTGTCGGCGCAGATGATCTCGGCCGGCGCGACGCGATGCAGTTCTGATTCCAATTGAGCCGGCGCGCATTCGGTGACGCGGAATTCGCCGCTGGCCAAGTTCAGCCAGGCCAGCCCGGCGCGCGGCGCACGGGCGTTGCCCGAGACGAACACGGCGGCAAGTGCGCGGTCAGCCTTGGCGGGCAGCAGGGCGTCGTCGGTCAGCGTGCCCGGTGTGACGATACGCACGATACGGCGTTCGACCGGGCCCTTGGACGTGGCCGGGTCGCCAATCTGCTCGCAGATGGCAATGGATTCGCCCAGCGCGACCAAGCGGGCCAGGTACTGCTCCATGGCGTGCACGGGCAGGCCGGCCATCGGAATCGGGATACCGTTGGACGAACCGCGCTTGGTCAGCGTCAGGTTGAGCAGACGCGCGCCGCGTTCCGCGTCTTCATAGAACATTTCATAGAAGTCACCCATGCGGTAGAAGAGCAGCAAGGGGCCAGCCTCCGCTTTTAAGCGGAGGTACTGCTGCATCATCGGGGTATGGCCCGCGTGGGCGTCGGCGGCGGTGGGTTGTGTTGCTGAATTCATGCCCGTGATTGTATCGGGGCGGGCGAGGGCGTGCGGGGCAGGGCGGGATGGTTTTGGCGCTTGTTGATCATTTCACTGAGCGCGGCCGCTATCAGTGAGCCCGGTCCCCCTTTCTTCACCTAATCGGGGCCGCGGGGCGACGGGAAGCGCCAGGTCTCCCGGAAACCCAGGTTCGCCAGTTCGCCCAACAAGGGTTGCAATTGGGCCGCCGCTGCGAGGTCAAACTCCAGCCGCACGCCAACGCGCTTGTCGCCGGGGGCTTGTGTCAGTTGGGCCATGCCATGGATGTCGGGCAGGAATAGACGGGCGCCCCACGGGGCATCGATCTGGTGCGCGGGGGGAAAACGCCCGGCGATCCGTTCCGCCATATCGTGGATAGCGAAGCTGCCGGACGAGAAAAGCTCGATGATGCCGCGATCCACGTGCGAATCGAAGTATCGCCATTCGCTTTCGGCGTGTTTATCTTCGCGGTTGCGCAACCCCCAATCCCGCGGATCGTCCGCGCCCTGCGGCATCCAGATCACCTCCTGGCCGTGCCGGGGAAGCACGAAGATCTGCCGGCGATCGACGCTGTACAAGACCTTGTCGCCATCGACCGTGCTGGCAAACGGCACGCCCCGCGCCGCTTCTTCCATAGTGATCGTGCCGTCATCCCCCCAGAAATCGTCGAAGTACTCACGGATGAACTCGCGTTCAGATTCGCAATCGGCAAGGATCTGCGCCGGCATCCACACCATCAGCCGTCCGCAGTACGTGCCCTGCCCGAGCAAGGTGACGAAGCGGGCGTAGCCACCGGGCAGGTCGGCGCCCAGCCAGGGTTTCAAGGCGTCGACATCGCCGGGGCGAGCGAGCGACAACTTAGGGGTGATCAGGTAAATGTCGTCAACGGTCATTGGCATGCGCGGGCGGGTATAGGGGGCAACGGACGGGGGAAAGCGTGGGTCAAATTATGCAAGGGCTTTACTTTACCGGCACAATCGCACGACGCGGCCCCGTGTTGGCCGCGGGAGCAGCAGATGCCGGAATTTCCTTTCGCCGACCCCGTGAATGCGGTCGAGCGCTTAACCATTGCCAGCGGGGCGCACCAGGCGGAATTTGCGCCGGGGGGCGGGGGGCGGCTGACCCGATTGTCGACGGGGTCGCATGATTGGATTGTGCCGTTGACCGCCACGGAGTGGCCGGCCGGCAAGTGGCCGCGCGCGGGGTCTTACCCGCTGGCGCCGTATTCCAACCGGATTCGCGACGGCGTGTTCACGTTCAATGGCGCGCGCCATGAGCTTCAGTCCGTGCCGGGCCGGCCGCAGGCCATTCATGGCTCGGGGCTGTTTCAGCCCTGGCAGGTGCGCAATCACACGGCGGACAGTGTAGACCTGGTGCTGAGCCAGCCGGCGGGCGTGTTGGGCTGGCCCTGGCCGTTTGAGTGCGTGCAGCGCTATCGGTTGGATGCGCGCGGCTTGAGCCTGTCGCTCAGCCTGATCAACCAGGGCGATTCACCCATGCCTTGCGGGCTGGGCATTCATCCGTACTTCACCGCCGAGCGCGTGGCGCTGAATGCGCGCCGTCTGTGGCCGGCGGACGCGAACGGGTTGCCCACGGGCAGCAAGGTCAAGCATGTGCGTGAAGTGCGCCGGTCAGCCGAAGGCTGCGATACCTATCTGTCGCAATGGGAAGGGCGCGCCACGCTCTCTTGGGCCGACGGCCACGAGCTGGCGCTGCACGCGGACCCGGCGTTTGCGCACGTCGTCATTTATACGGCGCCGGGGTCAGATTTTCTGTGCGTGGAGCCGGTCACCAACGTGGCGGACGCGTTCAATTTGGCGGCGGCGGGTGAGACTCGCACGGGGATGCAGGTGCTGGAACCGGGGGCGCGCTTTGCGGCAACGGCCTTGATGGCGCTGACGCCGCCTCGGGCCAAACGCTGAAGCGACTGAAAGGCCGAAGCCGCTGCATGGCGGAATGGCTGAACGGCCGAAGCGGCTGACATGGCTGAACGCGGCGCTTTGAAAGGCCGGCTTCCTCCGGCGATAATCCGGCAACCCCAATCCAGGAGTCCTCACGTGAAAAAGCTCAGCACCGAACAATTGCAGGCCGCGGCTGAAACGCTGCGCCGGGTGCAGACGAAGCTGGCCCGCTCGGGCAGCCTGCCGCTGGAGCCCACGCTCTACGCCAGCGCAAAGGGTTTTCGGCGCAATGTGCCGGAGTATCTGTGGACGTGGTTGTCGGGCTTGCTTGCCCCGCACAAGAGCCTGGCGTCGTGGATGGATACGCATCAGGCCGGCTGGCGCGATGGCAAGACGCCGGCCGCCGTGGTGTACGCCCGTACCGAAAAGGGGTGGTTCGATTGGCTCATCGCCGAACTGGAAACCGAAATCAATGACCCGCACGCCCGCGCCAAGCGCGAAGGGCAGGCCTGACGGGTCAAGCGGGGCGGCCCGCCGGTGGCGCAACGCTACCGGCCATTTTTGCGTAAGCCGTCGCGCCCAATGACGCGCCATGCACGGCCAGATGCGCGCCCAGCTGAATCACTTGCAGGATCTCGGCACGCGCCACACCTTGGGCTAGCGCATGCGGGATCAGCGTGTGCAACGTCTGCCCGTCTGCCTGCGTGAAGCAGGCGTGCAGCGCGATGCGCACCAACAGCCGCTCGGCGGGTGTCAAGCCACCGGCTGGCGCGCCGCCTTCAACAAAGTCCAACAGCACCGAAACATAGCCGGGGTCTTGCGCCGCCAGACGCAGCAGGCTTGGCGCCTGTTCCGGCCATAGCGCGTGGATGCGATCGCGTAGCGGATCTTCCGCAGCCAAAGGCGATGGCGCGGCCGCGTCATGCAGCACGTCGGCCGCTTGCAGGACGGCGCTCAGGCCTTGCACGGTCACGCAATGCAGCACGTCGAACACATCGGCTTGGCTGGCGCCGGCCTCGCGCGCCATGCGCAGATGGGTCGTCAGACCGGGCTCGTACAGATGCGTGGCCGAGGCGTCCAGCGCCACATAAACCAGCTCGACCATGCGGGGAGTCAACGGGCCGGTTTGCGCCGGATACCCCGCGTAGTCCGCGTAGCGCGACAGAAACGCAGGGTTGGCGTGCAGCAGTGCTTCGGTCCACGGCCGCCAATAGCCCCGTGCGGCGATGAAGCGCGATTTGATGGCGTCTAGATCCTCTAGCGCGTGCATAGCGTTTGCCCGGTCAGGTATTGCGCTTGGGCGCCCGCCACGAAGCGCAGCAGCGGCGATAGCGCAGCGTTCGGCTCCGCCGAAGCCACTTCGACGGCGTTGATGCGGCGCGCGCGCGGCCCCCATTCGCAGGCGAGCGTGGCGATTAGCATGCGTGCGGCGGCGTCGTCCCCCGCGTGTTCCCAATCGGTATCGGCGGCGCGCGGCAAGAGCAGCGTCAGGCTGCCGGGCGCATCGCCGGCGCCATGGCGGCGGGCGGCGGCCAATGTGGCGGCCAGGCGCGCGCCGGGCGGGCTATTCAGCACCGTGACGTCAATGACAGCGGGGTAGCCGTCGGTCACCTGCGTACTGCGTAGCGCCGGCCAGTGGCCATGCACGGTCAACGACAACGGCGTATCACAAGACGCCGGGGCGATGGCGCTGGGGGCATAGGCCTGGCTGCCGCCGAACACCGACGATCCGCCATCGACGGACAAGCGGCCGCCCGAGACAAGCGCTGCGTGGTCGCTGGCCAGAAACGCCAGCGCGCAGGCGATTTCCTCGGGGGCGGCCAACCGGCCCAACGGAATCTTGGCGACCGCGCGCACGGGGTCCAGGCGGCCGGATGCGATCAATCCGTCGACCAGCTCTGTCTGCACGAATCCCGGACACAGCACGCTGACGCGCAGTTCCGGGTGCGCCCGCGCCAAGGCTTGAGTCTGCGCGATCAGTCCGGCCTTGCTGGGGCTGTACGCGCCGCGCATGGGAATGGCACGCAGCCCCGCGCCGGAGGCCACATTGACGATGCGCGCATGCCGCGTCAGCCGTCCGTGCAGGGCGCGCAGCAGCCGTGCCGGCGCGTGCAGGTTCAGGTCCAGCAGCCGCTGCCAGTTGTCATCGGCTTGTGCGACGGCAGGCAGATTGCTGGCGTCCGTCATGCCCGCGTTGTTGATGATGGCGTCAAGCGGGGGCAGGCCATCGGCCAGCGCGTGAATCTGGTCAGGATCAGTCAAGTCCGCCACGCGGGCAAGATGATCCACGGCCGCGCCCTCCGACCGCAGCGCCGTCAGCAGCGCGTCAAGCGCCGCGGCATTGCGATCCACCAGCACGCAGCGCTGGCGTTCACGGGCCAGCCGCCAGGCCGTGGCGCGGCCGATGCCGCTGGCGGCGCCCGTCAACAGGACGGTGTCCATCAGAGCGTGGTGAACGTGATGCCGCCATCCACCACCAGCGCCTGCGCGGTGATGAAGCGCGCTTCGTCGCTGGCCAGGAAAGCGATGCCGCTGGCCACGTCTTCCACGGTGCCCAGCCGCCCCATCGGCGTGCTGGCGATACGGCGCGCATCGCGCTCGGCGTTGCGATTGCGCTGCGTGCCTTCCGTGGGTACGGCCGATGGGCACACGGCATTCACGCGGATGCCACGCCCGCCCAGCTCGGCTGCGGCCGCGCGGGTGATGCCCAGCACGCCCGCCTTGATGCCCGAATACACCATCGAACTGGGCGCGGATTTCAACGCGGCGGTGGAGGCCACGTTGACGATGGCGCCGCCGCGTTCGGGGTCCATCGCTTCGGCGGCAGCCTGGATGCCCCAGATCACCGCCTTGAAGCCGATGTCCAGCATGCGGTCCATGGTGTCTGCCTGAATCTCGGCCGCGCTTTGGTAGCGGACCCACGCCGCGTTGTTGACCAGGATGTCAAAGCGCGAGCCGTGTTCGGCGGCCTGGCGCACCGCTTGCGCGATGCCTTCACGCGACGCCACGTTCTGCACCACTGCAAACGCTTTGCCGCCCGATGCCGTGATGTCGGCGACGGTGGCGTCCACCAGTTCCTGCTTCAAATCATTCACGCCGACGATGGCGCCGCGCGCGGCAAGTGCGCGGGCCGTGGCGCGGCCGATGCCGGCCCCGGCGCCCGTGACGAGCGCAACGCGCCCAGCCAGATCTTGTTGCATGGTTTCTTCCTACACCGATTGAATGAAATCGCGGCCGGTCTGGCGCGACAAGCCGTTGAACGCCGCATCCAGCTTGCGCACCGCGCGCAGCGCAGGGTGCAAGGGCAGCTCCCAGGTGAAGCCCATGCCGCCGTGCAGATGGATGGCCTTTTCGATGACGAAGGCGGCATTGGCGATAGCGCCCGTCAGCGCGGGGCGGGTGTCGCGTGGCGCCCCGAATTCGTCCGCGTGCATGGCGCGGCGGATGGCGGCGCTGGACACGTCTTGCAGCAAGCGCATGCGCGCGAGCAAGTGGCGCACCGCCTGCTTGGCCGACAGCGGCCGCCCAAACTGCACGCGCGTCGCCATATAGCTGGCCGCCATTTGCAGCGCACCTTCGGCAGCGCCGTTTGCGAACTCGGCCAGCAACAGCTGCGCCTGCCGCCGAACCGCTTCGAAAGCCGCCGTATCCAGCCGGGCCAGCACCGGCGCGCCTTCCAGCGTCAGCCAGCGTTGCGGATGGTCGGGGTCAAGCGCGGCCTGCGCATCACACGTTGCCGCGCTCACGTCCACCAGCGCCGCGCCGTTGTCATCGGCGACCAGCACCCAGTCGGCCGGGCCGTGGTCCAAACGGACGCTGCCTGATTGCAGCGTGCCTTGCCAGGCAATGCCAGCGAGCCGTTCGCCGGCCGCCAATGCCGCGGCTTGCGGCGTGCCGGCAAAAGCCCGGGCCAGCAGCATCTGCTCGGCCAACGGCAAGGGCAATTGCAATCGGCCCGCGGCATGCGCGATCGGCAAGGCAAAGGCCAGATCCAACCCCAGGCCGCCATCGGCCTCATCCGCCATCACGCCGCACAGACCGGCTTGGGCCAGCACGGCCGCCTGATCGTGCGGGTCGTTGTGCGATAGCGCATCGGTAATGGCCGCGTCGGCGGCCTGTGCGAATTCTTCCGGCCGCAGTTCTTCGCTACTCATGTCAGGTCCTTGGGAAGATTCATCACGCGCTGCGCGATCACGTCCAGCTGCACCTCGGTGGTGCCGGCGTAAATCGTTTCAGCGCGCGAGAACAGATACGCGTTGGTAAAGGCCTTGTGCGCACGCTGCGCCAAGGGGCTGGAGTGCGGGCCCACGGGCGACAACATCAATAGCGCCAGGCTGGCGAAGGCCTGGTGGCATTCCGACCAATACAGCTTCGTCAGCGAGCCGCGCGCGCCGAGTGATTCGCCGCGCAGCATGCGTTCCACCGTGAGTTCGACCAGGCCCTTCAAACCGTCGATCTCGCTCACCAGATCGCCCACGCGGCGTTGCACGTAGCCGTCGTCCAGCGAGGGGGCCAGCTGGGAGTCGGATTTGCACGCCGCGATCAGCTGGCGCAGTTCGCATTCGAAGCGCCACGGGCGGTACATGCGGTTGGTGGCGCGCTCGATCGACAGCACCCGGATGGCGGCGTTCCAGCCTTCGTCCGGCGCACCCAGGCGCGCACTGTCAGGCACGACGACGTCGTCGAAGAACACTTCGGCAAACGATTCCTTGCCGTCGATGGATTTGATTGGCACCACGCGGATGCCCGGCGTATCCATGGGCACGGCAAACATCAGCAGGCCACGGTGCTTGTCGGCAACGGTGCCGGTGCGCGTCAGCAGCAGGCAGTAGTGCGCCTTGGCCGCGCCGCTGGTCCAGATCTTCTGGCCGTTGATGCGCCAGTGTTCGCCTTCCTGCACGGCCTTGGTGCGCAGCCGCGCCAGATCCGAGCCCGCGTCCGGCTCCGAAAAACCCTGGCACCAGTACTGCCGCATCGTCAGGATGTCGGGCAGAAACGTTTGCTTCTGCGTCTCGTCGCCCACGGCCATGATGATGGGGCCGGCGAGCTCTTTGCCGATCGAGCTCACGCTTTCGGGCATGGGCAGTGCGCCGATTTCTTTGTTCACCGCCAGATGTTCGCGCAGCGTCAGGCCGTGGCCGCCATAGGCCTTGGGCCAGGTCATGCCTGCCAACCCCGCCTGGTGCATCGCCGCTTCCCACGTGCTGCTTTCCGCCAGCGTGGCGGCTCGCCAGTTCAGGCTGTCGGCGCGCATGAAGTCGGGCAGATTGGCGCGCAGCCAGGTGCGCGCATGTTGACGATAGGCCGCTGGCCCGGCGGACGGATCTGGGACCGCCACCTGTTGTTCGAATTGCATGCTTGGTCCTTACAGAGCGGGCGCGGCGCGCGGGATCATCAGCGCGTCGAGCACGACCACGCCTTGGCCTTGCGGCCGCACCAGAATGGGGTTCATGTCGATGTCGGATACGTCGTCGCGATGCCGAAACGCGAACTCCGACAAGCGCGCCACGCTGCGCGCCGCCGCCGTGATATCGGCCTTGGCCTGTCCGCGTGCGCCGGCCAGAATCGGGAACATCTTCAGCGACCGGATCATTGCCAGCGCCTCGTCTTCGGTGACGGGGGCGGCTTGCACCGCCACGTCGTTCAGCACTTCGGCATAGATGCCGCCCATGCCCACCATGACGATTGGCCCAAAGACCGGGTCTTGCGACACGCCCGCAATCATCTCCGTGCCGCCTTGCAGCATCGGCGCCACCAGCACGCCATCGATGCGGGCAGTGGGGGCGTGCCGCGCCACGTTGGCCAGGATGCGTGCATGCGCGTCGCGCACGGCTTGGGCGTTGGCCACGTTCAGCATCACGCCGCCGGCCTCGGTCTTGTGCGCCACATCTTCCGACGCAATCTTCAACACAACGGGGTAGCCGATGGCGTCGGCGGCGCGCACGGCGGCGTCGGCATCGCCCGCGATCACTTCGTTCGGCACATCAATGCCCACCTTGCCCAGCGCCTGCTTGGCGTGGAATTCGTTCTGGAAGACGATGGGGTCGACAGGTTCGGCGGCGGGCAGTGCGCGTTGGGGCGCGTTGGCCGCACGCAATTGCCCAAGCCGTGCCAGGCCCGCCAGGCCCGTCGCCGCGGCGTCGATGCTGGAGAACACCGGAATACCCAGCGCGTTGATCTGCTCGATGGCGTCGGCCGGCCCCTGGCTGATGATCATCAGCAGGCGGCCGGGATGGCTCGCGCGAACCTGCGCCAGCGCTTCCAGATAGATGCCGCGCAAGCGCGTGTTGTACAGCGACAGCGACATGAACAGCACCAGCGCGCTGTCGGACGGGTCGTCCAGCAAGGCGGTCAGCATCTTCAGCAAAATGTCTGGCCGGCTCGACATTTGCGCCGACGCATCGACCGGGTTGCCGGTGCTGGCGGTGGGCACGGCATCCAGGATGCGTTGTTGCGTCAGCGGCGCCAAAGCGGGCAGGGCCAGGCCGGCTTCGCTCATGGCGTCGGCCATCATGATGCCGAAGCCGCCAGACGCTGCAACCAGGGTCACGGCATCGTTGTGCGGCAGGCGGGTCGGCATGAGCAAGGACGCGGCGTGGCCGATGTCGATCAGCGCTTCCACCGAGCGCACGCGCAACACGCCGTGGCGGCGGAAGACGGCGTCGATCACGGCATCCGAACCCGTCAGCGCACCGGTGTGGGAGGCGGCCGCCTGCTGGCCTTTTTCGGTGGAGCCGATTTTCAACACGATGACCGGCTTGCCGAGTTCGCGCGCCCGTTGCAGGGCGCTGATCAGCTTGGCGGCGTCGCGGCAGGTTTCCATGCAGCACAAGATGATGCGCGTGTCCGGGTCTTCGGCCAGCGCGGCGATGCCGTCGGCCACGTCGACGTCGGCCTCGTTGCCGGTGGCAATGAAACGGCTGACGCCCATGCCGCGCCGCGCCACGCTTTGCATGGTGTGGCTGCCCACATTGCCCGACTGCGACACGATGCCCGCGTGGCCGGCGGGCGGCATGTGTTCTTCCAGCGCGATGGAAAACGAGCCAATCAAGCGGTCGGCCACATTGACCGCGCCCAGGCAGTTCGGCCCCAGCACGCGCATGCCGTGTTCGCGCGCGATAGCCACCAGCTCGGCTTGCAGCGCGGCGCCCGCCGGGCCCGCTTCCGTGAAGCCTGCCGACAGCACAATGGCCGCTTTGGTGCCGCGTGCCGCGCAGTCGCGCAATGCGGCGGGCGTGGCGCTGGCGGGTACGGCCAGAATCGCGAGCTCGGGCGCGGCGGGTGTGTCGCGCACGGAAGCGTAGGCCGGCAGCCCTTGAATGACGCCGCCCTTGGGGTTGATGGGATAGACCGCGCCGGCATAGCCGTGCTTGATCAGCATATGCACCGGCCGGCCGCCGATCTTGGTGATGTCATCCGAAGCACCCACGATGGCGATGCTCGCCGCCTTGAAAAACGGAGACAGCCCCGCGCCGGCGGGAAGTGCTTGTGCCAGAGCCGCCATCTCAGCGCCCCTTGAACTGCGGCTGGCGCTTTTCCAGGAAGGCCATGCGCGCTTCCCGGGCGTCTTCCGTCTTGGCGAGCGCCATGGTGAAGTCCTGCTCGAAGCGGTAGGCATCGCGCTGGGGCATCAGGTCGACCATATTGGCCGCACGCTTGGCGTACAGCACGGCCAGCGGCGCTTTGGATGCGATCTCATGCGCCAGCGCCAGCGCGGCGGGCAGCAGTTGGTCAGGCGGCAGCACTTCTTCCAGCACGTTGCGGCGCAGAAGATCGTGGGCGCTCAGGCGCTGGCCGGTGAAGAACATGCGGCGCAGGGTCGACCGGCCTACCAGCGTGCGCAACATGGACGCGCCGCCCGCCAGGCCGACATTGATTTCGGGCATGCCGAAGGTGGCGTTGTCGGACGCGTACATGATGTCGCACGCCGCCATCAGGCCCAGTCCCGCGCCGAGCGCCGCACCGTTGACGGCGGCAATTACCGGTTTGGCGCATTCCTTGATGGCGTTGCCGGTTTCACGGGTGATGCGGTTGTGTTCAAGGAAGTCTCCCGCGATGTCGGCGTTGGGGCGGTCTTTCAAGTCGGCCCCCGCGCAGAAGACCTTGCCATGGCCGGTCAGCACGGCGCAGCGGATGTCGTCGCGTTCGGAGATTTCATCGAAGATCGCCACCATGCGGCGGCGCATGGCGCGGTTCAGCGCATTGACGGGCGGGCTGTTCAGCGTGACGAGCGCAACGCCCTCATTAACGTCCAGCGTGACGGTGGATTCGCTCATGCCGTCACCTTGTTGGCGGTAGAAAATGCGGGGGAAAAAGCAGAGGGGCGCAGGGCGCCGGTGGCATGCTGCATCGCGTGTCTCCTAGAGTCGGATGGACCGGTCTCGCCCTGCATTGCTGCCCGGGGGCGCCGGCTTTTTTTGGATTATATGGACGGGTATTGCTGCGGATTCAGGCCAAAATTGTTGGTTGTGTTCTGCATGAAAACGCCATATTCCAGGGGCCTGCAAGCCGATACCATGGGATGGGAAATCGTCCGCCGGACGAGCAAAACAGAGGCGGTCGGCAGATGCAGATCGAGCGTATCGGCACGGTTCGCGCGGCGCTGGGCGAATGCCCGGTGTGGGACGCGGCCAGGAACACGTTGTGGATGCTGGATTGCCGCAGCGGGCAACTGATGCAGGTGGACCCCGACACCGGCGCCACGCAAGATTGGCAGTTGCCCGCCCCGGTGGGGTCGTTTGCGTTCAATGGCGACGACGACATCATCGTGGCGTTGAAAGACACGTTTGCCCTGTACCGGTTGTCAGATGGGGCGATGCGTTCTTTGGGGCACATCGGAGACAGCCATCCGCATCTACGGCTGAACGATGGCGCACCGTTGCCGGACGGCAGCTTTGTGGCGGGCACCATGCACATCCACCGGCAAGCGGGCGAGGCCCCGCTGGGCGGTTTGTACCGCGTGGACCTGCAAGGCAAGGTGAGCCGGATCGCCCAAGGCCTGGGCGTGGTGAATGGCCCCGCCATGCATCCCGACGGCATGCACTTCCATGTGTGCGACAGTGCGCAGCGCAAGATCTTCCGCTATCGCATGGATGCGCAAGGGCAGTTGTCATCCCCGGAAGTCTTCGTGGACACGGACGCGCTGGGGTCCGCGCCTGACGGCTGCTGCTTTGATCAGGAGGGCGGCTTGTGGACGGCGCTGGTGCATGCCGCGGCCATTGCGCGGTTTGATGCGCACGGCAAGCTCGACCGCCGCATCGAATTGCCGGTGGCGCACCCTGCGTCACTGTGTTTCGGCGGGCCGGGCCTATCGGACATTTTCGTGACCACGATCAGCGACAGCGGCCGCTTGTCGGCCAAGGGCCCGCTGGACGGCGCGTTGCTGCGCATCCGGGGCGCAGGCGCTGTGGGCGCGCCGCGCGGGCAATGCCGCATTCACCCTTGATCACCGCCCCTGATCAGGGGCTTTCGGCGGCCGCCATCTTGTTGTACGCCGTGAACCGCAGCGCGGAACCCGACACGTGCGACGCCACGAAATCCAGGAACAGCCGGATCTTCACCGGGATCATCGCCGTGTCCAGAATGGTGGCGTACATGCCTTCTTCAAAGGTCGTGTTCGTGACGTGGTAATCGGGGAACAAGCGCACCAGCGTGCCGCGCGAAATATCGTTGTGCACGGTGTAGTCGTCAAGCAGCGCCACTCCTTCGCCCAGCAGCGCAAGCTCAAGCAGCGCCACGCCGTTGTTCGTCACGTGGCGAGGCTTGATCAGCACTTCCTCGATGGCTTCGCCTTGCTTGAAGCGCCAGCAGGTTTGATCGCCGGGCAGCAGATAGGCCAGGCAATCGTGCTGCGCGATATCGGCGGGCTTCCCGGGCGGGGCATGCTTCGCCAGATACGCGGGTGAGGCCACCAGAAAGCGTTCGCTTTTGAACAGGATGCGCCGCTTCAGGCCCGCTTCCACGGGCGGCGAAATGCGGAAATCGATATCGAAGTTGTTGCGGCGCAAGTCCGTCTTGGCTTCCGACAGCACCAGCTCAATGTGGATGTCGGGGTACTGCTGGCGAAACGCCGCCACCAGCGGGGGCAGTACGCCCAGGCCGAACATCATGCGCGAATGCACGCGCAGAATGCCTTTGGGCGCCGCGCGGATTTCGGTGATGTTGCGATGCGCTTCGTTGATGTTCCAGAGTATGGATTCAAGCTGTTGCGCATATTCCTGGCCGGCTTCGGTCAGCACGACCTGGCGGGTTGAACGCAGCAGCAGCTTGACGTTCAACTCGTTTTCAAACTCGGTGATCATGCGTGATACCGACGTTGCCGACACGCCAAACTGCCGCGCGGTTTCAGAGAAACTCTCGGTTTTCGAGATCGACAGAAAGAGCTCCATCGCGCGCAGTCTGTCCATCATTCCTCCACTTTATGCAGCACAGAACGCCGCTTTTCTTGTATTCAGCCGATGACTGCCGGCCTCTAGAATTTCCTCAGACGTCAAGCAATCAATGAGGAGACATTATGGAATTCGGCGTGTTCATTCTGGCGCAGCAGCGAGGTTACCACCAGTCCTCAAAGCAAGTCATCAACAACTCCATCGAGCAAACCGTGGTGGCTGAGCAGGCTGGTTTCGACGCCGCCTGGTACGCCGAGCACCACTTCAACAACTACTCGTTGTCGCCGTCGCCGCTGATGACGGTGGCGCACGCCGCGGCCAAAACGCACCGCATCCGCCTGGGCACCGCCGTGTGCATTCTGCCCCTGTATCACCCCGCGCGGTTCCTGGCCGAAGTCGGTTTCGTGGACACGGTGTCCAATGGCCGTCTGGACTTGGGCGTGGGGTCGGGCTACCAGGAATTCGAGTTCGAACGCTTTGGCGTGCAGATCGCGGAATCGGGGGCGATCTTCAACGAATTTCTGGACGTCATCCCCAAGGGGCTGACGCAGAAGATCTTTGAGCACGACGGCCAGTTCCTGAAGATTCCGCCCAGCTCGATCGCGGTGCGCTGCCTGCAAGACCCGATGCCGCCGCTGTGGATCACCTCAGGCAATCCGGTGACGCTGGGCCGGGGTGTGCGCGAGAACCACAACCTGTTCGTCACCGCGCTGCTCAAGGGCAACGATGCGATTGCCGAGCTGCGCGGCCGCCTGGAAAAGGTTGCGCAAGACAATGGCCGCGATCTTGATCGCGACGTGAAGTTCGGCTTCCTGCGCTGCGGATACGCGTCGGACAACAAGGCAGAGATTGACGCGTATCTGGATTGCGCGCGCTTTCAGCGCCGCATTTCCGAAAGCCTGAAGTTCCGCCGTGCGCAAAGCGACGACGGCTACATGGTCAAGGAAGTGCCGTCAGAAAATGACCCCACGTTCGAGCAGCTGCGCAAGAACCTGCCGGTGGGCTCCGTCAATGAAGTCATCGACAAGATGCTGGAAGAGATCAGCATCCTGCGCCCCAAGCACATTGCCTTGCAGACGCAGCTGGGCGACTTCGATCAGAAGACGATGCTCAAGCAGATTGAACTGTGGGGCGACAAGATCATTCCGGCCATCCGCAAGGAAGTCGGCAGTACCGCAGCCATTGCGTAAAGGAGCGCACCATGCAGATCTATCTGAGCAACGCGGGCGCCATCACGCTGCGCCATCCCGCGGACTTCCGGCGGCTGGATGTACTGGCCGATCCGCAGCCGCGCGAACGGCTTGAGCACGCGATTGCCCGGGTGGGGCGGCGCGAAGACGAGCGCCATGTGCGCTTGTCGCCCTCGGTGCTGCGCTTCTTGTCGCAACACGCGGGCGACCCGAAGTGGGAAGCGGATTTTTCCGCGATGGTCGACTATGCGGCGCGTCATGGATGGGTGGACGAACGCGGCGACATCCGCGCACACATGGTGGTCAACGAGCATGACCAGGTAGTGTCGGTGGATGACTTCAAGGCGGCGATGCGGTCGCTGCCGGCCGGCATCAGCGCCGTCACCACGGGCGATGGCGAGCACGTGGCCGGCATGATCGTGTCGAGCCTGACGTCGATTTCGGCGGACCCGCCGATGGTCGGCTTCTTCGTTCAGCAAACGTCATCGGCGCGCGAGCCCTTGCTGCGCCATGGCCGCTTCGTGGCCAACGTGCTGGGCGAAGGGCACGAAGCCGTCATGCAGGCGTTTCTGGGCCAGCCGCAGGGCATGGCGCGGTTTGCGCAGGGCGGCTGGGTGATGAACGAGCAAGGCACGCCGGTGTTGCCGGATGCGCTGGCCAGTATCGAATGCGATATCGTCTGCACCGAAGTGCTGGGCACGCATGATTTGATCGTGGGCAAGATCCGCAAGACGGCGTGCCGCGCGGCGCAGCCCGTCATCAATTTCAATTCCGCGACCCATCGGATTGCGCCGGTGCGGCTGCAATAACCGTGGCAGGTGGTGGCCTGCAGGCATGAAAAACCCGCCAGATTTGGCGGGCTTTGTTTGCGGGCGGAAACCTGTCGTTCAGTCCAGAACGATGTGGTTTTCCTGGATGACCTTGCCCCAGTATTGGCGGTCGGCGTCCAGTTGGGCGTCCAGGGCTTGCGGGCCGCCGGCTTTCTCGGTCTGCCCGTTGGTGACGAGCAATTGGCGGAAGCTCTCGGATTGAACTGTCTTGATGGCGGCGGCGGAATAGGCCTGGATCACATTAGCGGGCGTGCCTTTGGGAGCGTGCAGGCCCGTCCAGTAGCTGGCCTTCAATTGCGGATAGCCCAGCTCGGCCACCGATGGCACATCGGGCAGGGCAGGGTCGCGTTGATCGGTCGTCAAGGCCAGGATCTTCACGGCGCCCGCCTTCTGGTGATCGGCCAACGCGATGGGCGTCATGTAAGACAAGTCGTTGCGGCCGGTGATCAGGTCGATGAGGCTCGTCGGCGTGCTCTTGTAGGGCACGGCGGTCAGCGGGATGCCCAGCGTCTTCGACAGGATCAGCCCGTACAGATCGGTGACGCTGCCCGGCCCCAAGGAACCATAGGTCAGCGCGCGGTTTTCTTTCTTGGCATAGGCGACCAGGTCGGCGATGGAATTCACGCCGATGGTGGCGGGCACGGTGATGGTCAATGGCCCATCGAACATCATGGCCACCGAATCGAAGCTGTCGAAGCGGTATTGCAGGGCGGGGCGCAGCAGCACGTTCAGCGACACGGGGCCGGAGCCGCCCATCAGCAGCATGTTGCCGTCGGCGGGCGCACGCGCAACCAGGGCAGCGCCGATGATGCCGTTGGCGCCGGGCTTGTTCTCGACGATAAACGGCACGCCCAACTGCGCGCTCATGCCTTCCGCCAGCAGGCGCGCGAAGTTGTCATTGGGGCCGCCCGCGGCGTAAGGCACGATCAGGGTCACGGGCTTGGGGGCGGCGCGCAGGGCCGGGCTAAGCATCATGAGGGTGCCGGCCGCGATGAAGCCGCGGCGCGTGAGCTTGAACATTGTCTGTCTCCTTGTTCCCGCCGCCATGCCTGTCCGAGCCTTCTGCGGGCCGGCTTTGCGTCTTGTCATGGGCAGCTGGGGCGGCTGGCGCTAGTTCGCCAGCCTTGGGTTGTCACTGTCGTCGATGATAATTTTTATCGGACTTGCCGATTACCCCACCGTTACGCAGAACAGTTCTGCGAAGGCCGCGCTTATCGGCTGGCAGGCAGCCGCGCGGCGCGGGCGCGTTGCAGCAGATGGAAGGCAATTCCCAATACGGTGGCGACGGCCAGGGCGGCCAGAACGGACGCCAGCACCTGCGCGTCCCAGAGCCGCGGCGGCCCGACGCGGAATTGAATGGTGTCGAACACCAGTCCCGCCGAAAACCCTGCAACGATGATGGCCTTCCACCCTTGCAGCGGAAAGAGCCGGAGCATCAGCAACGTAAACGCGACCATGGCCCAGAGGACCGGTTCCAGCGTCTGGTCTATGAGATGGGCAAGCAGGGGAAACTCCGTTCAAGGTGCGTGGGGCAGGGTCGAACGAGGTTGTACTGCTTTCGGGCGGCGCTGGCGAGAGGGTTTGGCGAAACCAGGGCGAAACCGCTGGGTGAAATCCTTGGGCTAAGCCCCGGACTGGACCCGGGACTACACCCGGGCGTAACCCCGCCCGGAGGTCTCGCCGGGCTTTCGGGGTCAGAACCCTTCCAGCACCACTTTGCCTTGCGCCTTGCCGCTTTCGATGAAGGCGTGTGCGCGGCGCAGGTTGGCCGCGTTGATCGTGCCGTAGTGCTCGCCCAGCGTCGTGCGCAGCGTGCCGTTGTCGATCAGGCGGGCGGCCTGGTTCAGCAGTTCGTGCTGAGCGATCATGTCGGGCGTATTGTGCAGCGGCCGCGCGAACATGAACTCCCAGTGCAGGGACGCAGACTTGCCCTTCAGCAGGCGCACGTCGATGGCGGCGGGGTCGTCGATCAGCGCGATCTTGCCCTGCGGCGCAATCGCCTCCGCCAGCTGCGGGAAGTGCTTGTCGGTGTGGGTCAGGCCGGCAATGAAATCCACCTGGTTCACGCCGATGCGTTTGAGTTCATCCGTGATCGGCTTGCTGTGGTCGATGACGTGGTGCGCGCCCAGTTCGCGCACCCACGCCTGGGTCTCGGGGCGCGAGGCGGTGCCGATCACCGTCAGGCCGGTCAGTTGACGGGCCAGTTGCGTCAGGATCGATCCCACCCCCCCGGCTGCGCCGATGATGAGCAGGGTGCGCTGGCTGGGGGCGTTGTTGTCCAGCACGCGCAACCGGTCAAACAGCAGTTCCCAGGCGGTGATGGTGGTGAGCGGCAGCGCCGCGGCCTGAGCGAAGTCCAGGCTCTCGGGCATGCGGCCGACGATGCGTTCGTCCACCACGTGCTGCTCGCTGTTGGCCCCTGGCCGGTTCAGCGCGCCGGCGTACCAGACTCGGTCGCCCGGCTTGAACAGGCTGGTCTTGGCGCCCACGGCACGCACCACCCCTGCGACGTCCCAGCCGATGACTTCGGGCTTGCCGTCTTTGGGGGCGCGGTTGGCGCGGATCTTCACGTCCACGGGGTTGACGGAAATGGCGTGTACGTCGACCAGCAGGTCGTGGTCGCCGGGGGTGGGGGCGTCAAGGGTAATGTCTTGCAGCGCGTCGGCGTTGTCCGCGGGCAGGTTCTTGAAATAGGCGATGGCTTTCATGGGGATGAGGCTCGTTTGAGAGATAGGGGCGATTGCTTAAAGGATGGAGCGGACCACGCCGCCATCGACGCGCAGCGCCGCGCCATTGGTGGCGGCGGCCTGGGTGGAGCAGGTGTAGACGACCATGTTGGCTACTTCCTCCACGGTGGCCAAGCGGCGCAGCAGCGACGTCGGGCGATGCTGGGCGATGAAGTCGCGTTCCATCTCGTCTTGCGACACGCCTTGCTCCTTAGCCATTTCGGCGAAGAAATCCGACACGCCTTCGGAACGCGTGGGGCCGGGCAACACGGCGTTGACCGTGACGCCGGTGCCGGCCGTGAGTTCGGCCAAGCCGCGCGACACGCCCAGCAGCGCGGTTTTGCTGACGCCGTAATGGATCATCTCGGCGGGAATCTGCACGCCGGATTCGCTAGAGATGAAGACAATGCGGCCCCAGTTGGCCGCCATCATGCGCGGCAGGTAGTAGCGCGACAGCCGGATGCCGCTCATGACGTTGGTGTCCAGCATCTGCTGCCAGTCGTCGTCGGTGATTTCGGTAAAGGACTTGGGCGCGAAGAATCCGGCGTTGTTGACCAGGATGTCCACGTCGGGATGCGCGGCGGACAACGAAGCCGCGCCGTCGGCGGTGGCCAGGTCGGCTTGCACGGTGCCGATCTTGGCGTCCGGAAATTTCTGCGTGATGGCGGCGGCTGCATGCGCCAGCTTGTCGGCGCTGCGCCCGTGCAGCACGACTTCTGCGCCTGCTTCAGCCAGCCCGAAAGCGATGGCCAGCCCGATGCCGCCGGACGATCCGGTGACCAGGGCCTTCTTGCCGTTCAGTTCGATCTTCATTGCGGTGACTCCAGGAATGTGGGGGAACGGGTCCATGATTACCCACTCTGCAGCGATGAAAAACCGGCTAGCATCGCACTCAGTTTCAATAATTTTTTGAAAATGGGGCAATCATGGTCCGGTTCGAGGACTTGAGGATCTTTGCGGCGGCGGCCGACCACGGCAGTTTTTCGGCCGCCGCGCGGGAACTGGACCTGACGCCCGCCGTCGCCAGTGCTGCGCTCAAGCGCCTGGAACTGACGCTTGAAACCCGATTGTTCGTGCGCTCCACACGCAGCCTGCGCCTGACCGGCGACGGCGAGCGTTACCTGGAGTACGCGCGCTCGGCGATCGCGACGCTGGAAGCGGGCAAGAACGCCATGGCGCGCGACAAGACCGCCATCTCTGGCACGCTGTCCGTTTCGATACCGTCTGACCTGGGGCGCAATGTGCTGTTGCCGTGGCTGGATGACTTTCAGCAGCAGCATTCACGCGTGAGCTTCCAGGTGCGCATCAGCGACCGGCTTGCGGATCTGTACCGCCAGCCGGTCGACATCGCCATCCGCTACGGCACGCCCAACGATTCCGCGCTGGTGGCCTTGCCGCTGGCCGAACACAACCGCCGCGTGGTGTGTGCATCACCCGCGTATCTGGCGCGCCATGGCGTGCCGCAAGCACCGGCCGACCTGCGCCGCCACAATTGCCTGTCCTTCGTGCTGGGCGAAACCCTGCACGACCGCTGGACGTTCGAACGCGACGGCACCAGTACCACCGTGCCCATCAAGGGCGACCGCGTCGGCGACGATGGCGACCTGGTGCGCCGCTGGGCGCTGGCCGGCCACGGCATCGCCTACAAGTCGCGCTACGACGTGCTGTCCGACCTGCGCGCGGGCCGGCTGGTTGAACTGCTGCCCGACTACGTCACCGAGCCGTCGCCGCTCTACCTGCTGTGCGTGCATCGCATGCTGCTGTCTCCCGCCGTCAAACGCATGCGCGAGTTTTTGCAGGAACGCTTCAGGCAGTTTGACGCGGGCTAGCTCGCTCATGGGCAGATGCATTTCAATGCGCCGCGCAGATCGTCGCGGGTCGAGACTGTGCGACGAAACTCGTAACACCACGACCGCGCGGCGGGCGTATGCTGTGAGTTCGAATGGATTGCCGGTCGCAAGCACCGGAACATGGCCGCACGCCGGCGATTCACAACTCCCCCCCCTTAGCGGAGACGAGCTATGTCGAATCATGTGTACAAGCAAATAGAATTGGTGGGTTCTTCCACCAAGTCCACCGACGACGCCATCGCCAAAGCGATCGAGCGTGCTTCGGAAACGCTGCGCAATCTGGATTGGTTCGAGGTCACCGAAGTGCGTGGCCACATCAAGGACGGCAAAGTGGCGCACTGGCAGGTCGGTTTGAAGATCGGCATGCGTCTGGAAGGCGACAAGTAATTCCGTCGCTGCGTCTTATTTGATCACGCCTTCCAAGTGCTTGTCGGGTAAGGACTTTTCAGGCTTGTTATCCGACTGTTCATAGGCTTGTCCACATTCCATGGGGACAAGCCTATGCCGTTATCCCCAGCGGATGGCGAGTGTGGCGAGGGTGTGGCGGGCAGGGCGGCGATGATGCGCTGTTGAGCGTTTCTTGCCCGCATCTTGCAAGTCGTTGGTGTGCAAAGGTTTTTCGCGAGTACCGGCATACTGTCCTCAGGCTTATCCACATTTGGCGGGGACAACCCGGGGCGTCAAAACGCCGCACTGGGCCTTTCTTGACCACCCCTTGCAGGGCATTGATATCACAGGCTATTTCCGACCTGCCCTCAGACTGTCCTCATGCTTGTCCACAGAATGCTGGGACAAATGCACAGGCGAAAGCAGGTATGAAAAAAGCCTGGACGGACATCCAGGCTTTTTGTGAATAAACACGCCAAAACTCATCCAAAAGGAGGATTGCGCAGTGTTTGACCAGCCCTTGCAAGTGCTTGGCAGGGCAGGGAATTTTGACTCTACCCCAAGACTGTCCTCAACCTTCTCCACAGTTGGCGGGGATAAGTGTGGAGCCTATCCGCTGGGCACGGCTTATCGCGCCGGTTATACAGGCCGGCGCCATTGCCGGCGGCGCCGCAATTCCTGGAGCCGCGCCTTGCGGTCAGCCTTGATGATGTTGGTGCCGACGTACAAGCCGAAGACGATCAGGGCGGCGCACAAGCCCACCATAACGAGGGTACCGAACACCATGTTTGTCTCCTTGATGCCTGCGAGGGTGGTGCCTGATGTAGCAAAGGCTGGCTAGCGACAACGCCACAATCAGCACCACAATCAGCGCGGCGAGTTTTAAATACCATGTCCACGCCGTTAGTTCCGGGTGGGTCTCAAATGCGACGGAGGTGGCGCCCACCCCGCTTGCAATCGCGATGCCAGCGAAGAAGTGTGCAAAGGCATCCCGCTGTTTTCCTACGGGCTTTGTCAGGGCGTGCAAGAAAATGTGCCACACAACGCGGACTTGCCGTCGTGCAGGCGGGTGATGCCAGAGCGCCAACAGCCACATCATCGCAAGTGGGCTGAGTATCAAGAACGGGATGACCATCACTCCTCCGCCAAAATGCATGGCAAGCCACTGAACCCTTGAATGATAGTCAGTGGCTCGGCCGTACGCGTGGCGTGCAGTGACGGATTCGTCCTATAAAAAAAAGCCCCCCGACGTATCGGGGGGCTTGATCGCCCGGAGGTAGATCGGGCGATCGGCGCCGGCAGGCTTGCGCGCTGCCGGCAGCGGCGGCGATCAGGCGTTCTGTTTCTTGACCCAGTCGACGTAGCGGTCGATCCAGCCTTGCAGGAATTTGCGCGTGCCTTCGTTGGTGATGGTGAACTGATCATCGACCAGGCCTTCTGCGTACTGCAAGAACACTTCCGGGGTGGTCAGCGCGTTGGCGCCTTCGGCGGCCAGGATGTTGCGCAGGTGCTGCTGCATCATCGCGGTACCCGCAGCGCTGGGCGAGGCGCCGACAATGCCCACGGCTTTGCCCGGCCACGAGTTCTGGCCCCACGGGCGCGAGCCCCAGTCAATGGCATTTTTCAGTGCGGCGGGCAGCGAACGGTTGTGTTCGGGGGAGACGAAAAGGATGCCTTGCGCATCGGCGATCTGTTGCTTCAGCTTGGCAGCCGGCGCGGGCAGGTTGTTCTCGTTGTCCTGGTTGTAGAGCGGGATGTCGCCCAGGCTCACATACTCAAACTTGAAGTCGGCAGGGACCAGCTTTTCCAGCGCACGCGCCAGTCGCAAATTGATCGATGCGGCGCGCAGGCTTCCGACGAAAACCGCAATCTTGTATGTGCTCATGGGTGGGGGCTCCAACGGAAAAGGGAAAGTCCAGTGTAGACCTGGACGGTGACGTGCTCAATCCTGATTGCACATATTGTTATGGCGCGTCTGGCGCGGTGCGGCCAACGCTTCAGCTCATCAGGCTGACATGCGCGGACACCACGCGCCAGCCTTGCGGTGTGCGCATCCACGTCTGGCTTTGACGGCCGATGCGGTCACTGCCGTCGCGCTGGAATTCCAGGTTGGCGGTGGCGAAGTCGGTGCCGTAGGTGGTGATGGCGGTGCGCAGCACGCGGCGGGCCAGGCCTTGCGGCGAACGTCCGGCGCGAAATGCGCGGATGGCGTCGTAGCCATACAGGTTTTCGCTGGCGCCGTAGCGCAGCGTGTGCGGGCTGTTCCAGAACAGCGTGTCCAGCACCTCGACGTCGTTCGCGACCAGCGCCGTTTCATACTGCTCAAATGCGGCTGTCACTTCAGCCACGACGTCGGGCAAATTGATATCCATGCGTAAGACTCCGGTTGCACCAAAACAGTGCGAGTTGTAGGGGTAATCACCAATATGGTGTCTGCTGCGGTGCGTCAATTCCAACGGCGCGCTCGATACGCACTCTGCCCCGGGGAAAAGGCGATGCCAGATACCTGGCACGCAGCTTGCTAGGGTTACTACTGCATTCGTACCGCATTCAGACTGCATTGTGCGTACCGCATTCAGACTGCATTTTGCGCACTGCATTCAGACTGCATTTGCACTGCGTCCGCACGATGTCCGCACTGCACCGCACGACATAACAAGCTACACCCGCTGCCCAGGAGTTCCATCATGTCCAGTTCCGCTGTTTCCGCCCCGGTCACCATGCTGGTCACCCGCCATATTGCGCCTGAACGCTATAGCGATTTTCTGTCCTGGATGCGCCAGGGCGAAATTCTGGCGGCGGGCTTTCCCGGCTTTCTGGGCTCGGGCGTGCTGCAACCGCCCGAAGGCGGCGATCAATATCAGATCGTGCTGCGCTTCACGGATGAGGCGAGCCTGAACCGTTGGGAAAAGTCGCTGCCGCGGCGCATGTGGCTGGAACGCGGCGCGAAGCTGGTACGCGCCAGCCATGAACGCAAGGTCAGCGGCACGGACAGCTGGTTCGCGCCCACCGCCGCCAGCGCGCCGCCGCGCTGGAAGCAAGCCGTCAGCATCTGGCTGGCTTACTTTCCGGTGCTGCTGGTGTTCTCGATTCTGGTCAGCGAGCACTTGAGCATCCTGCCGGTGTTCTGGCGCGTGCTGATCACAAGCGTGATCCTGACGCCGATCATGGTGTTCATCTGCATCCCCGTCATCTCGCGCGTGCTGCAACGCTGGCTGCGCGCGGGGTGATGCGGGGCGTTATGCGGCGAAACACTCAGCGTGCTGCGCGCGTTATGCAGCGAAACACTCAGCGTGTTGCGCGCGTTCTGCGGGGAAACACGCAGCGTGCTCCGCGCGTCATGCCGCCTTCGCATGGCGCGTGGAATACAGCCGGTGCAAGGTGATCTTGCGCACGGCGTTCTGACTGTCCTGGATATGCGCTTGCAGCAGCGGCACGGCGCTGGCGGCGTCGCGGGCCAGCACGGCGCGCAAGATCGCGCCGTGTTCCTCATATGTCTTGTGGATGCGGTCCTGCTGCGTGAAGTCCAGCCTGCGCACAATGCGGATACGTTCCGTGGCCGCGCGATGCACGCGCGAGATTTCGGGGTTGCCGGCCGCCGCCACCAGGTCGATATGGAAGCGTTCGTCCAGGTCGGCCAGCCATTCGCCGTCGCTCGAATGGCCGCTTTCATCGACCAGCCAGACGTCCGCCAGCGATTGCAGCGCGCGTAGCGGGTCTGGCCCCTGGCCGGGCGCGCACAACGCGTGCACCGCGGCGGTTTCCAGCACGCTGCGTAGTTCGTAGAAGTGGTCCAGCGTGTTGAAGTCCAGGGGCTTCACCAGCCAGCCGTTGCGCTGGCGCACTTCCAGATAGCCTTCGCGCTCGAGCCGGAACAAGGCTTCGCGAACCGGCGTGCGGCTGACCTGCAAGCGGTCGGCGATTTCGGTTTCGGTGAAGCGGTCGCCCGGCGCCAGCCGGAAATCAAGGATGTCGCGTTTCAGCGCGCTATAGGCCGAATCGGCCAGGGTGCGCGGCATGTCGATGGCGGCGAAAGCGGTTTCCATTGCGTGGCCTTGGGTGCGAATCGAGCGTGAGAACGTGGCGAAGGGGCTGATCGGTCAGACGGGCCGCACGCGTGCGGCGCCGGCTTGTTCCAGCGCATAGGCGGCGCTCAGGCAATCGGCCTCGCGCCAGGGCGCGCCGATCAGTTGCACGCCCAACGGCAAGTGGCCGTCCTGTTCCGTTTCCGGCCAGGTGGGCGCGGTGCAGACAGGCAGGCCGATGCACGAGATGGGCTGCGTCAACAAGCCCATGCTGGCGCGCGCGGGCAGTTCCTTGCCGGCCAGCGTCAGCCAGTCGGTGCCGATGGGCGTGGCCGACACGGGTGTGGCAGGCGCGATCAGTACGTCGTACTGGTCGAACAGCGCCAGCGCCTCGCGGTAGACGCGGTGGCGGATGCGTTGCGCCTGCTGCACCCAGGCCGCAGGCGCCAGGCTGCCAGCCACCAGGCGGTCGCGCGAATTGGGTTCGTAGTCGTCGTAATGCGTGATGAGTTTGCCGCGATGCAAGGCGCCGCCTTCGGCTGCCGTGATGATGAACGCGGCGGCGCGGGCTTGCGTGGCGCCGGGCAGTTCGACGATGGCGGTGGCGTCCAATGCACGCGCGGCGATCTCGACGGCGCGGCGGGCTTGCGGGCCGGCCCAGTCATGGAAGTAGCCGCCCAGCACCGCCACGCGCAGCTTGCGCGCGCCGTGGGCAAGCGTCGGCAGCACGGGCTCAGCCGCGCGTTGCGCGCACGCGGCGTCATCCGCGTCCGGCCCTTGCAGTGCGTCATAGGCGGCGGCCAGGTCGCTGGCGCTGGCCGCGAAGGGACCCAGATGATCCAGGCTGCCCACAAAGGGAAACGACCCCGTGCGCGGCAGGCGGCCATACGTGGGCTTCAGGCCGAAGATGCCGCACAGCGACGCCGGCACGCGGATGGAGCCATTGGTATCCGACCCCAGCGCCAGCGGCACCAGTCCGCCCGCGACGGCGGCCGCGCTGCCGCCGGACGAACCGCCCGCAATGCGGGTCACGTCATGCGGGTTGTGGCAGGCGCCGTAGTGTGAGTTTTCCGTGGTGAAGCCGTAGGCGTGCTCGTCCATGTTCAGCGCGCCGATCAGCACGGCGCCCGCGTCGCGCAGACGCGTGACCAGGCGGGCATCGTGGCGGGCAGGGGGATTGGACGCGTTGACCTTTCCGCCCGCCAGCGTCACTTCGCCGGCGATGTCGAACAGATTCTTGACGGCGTACGGCACGCCCGCCAGCGGCGGCAAGGCCTCGCCGCGAGCGCGGCGCGCGTCGATGGCGGCGGCTTCCTGGCGCGCGCGGGTTTCGGTGACCAGCGTGAAGCTGTTGTAGTGGGGATCGCGCGCGCGCACGCCGGCCAGCGTGGCGTCCAGCACCGCAACGGCGGTGCGTTCGCCGCTGGCGACCTGGCGGGCGATGTCGATGGCGGGGCCGCTCACGGACGGAACACCGAAGCCGATTCCAGTTCCACCGGCAGCGGCTCGTCAACGAAGCTGGCCGCAATGTCGTGGATGCGCGAGAACTGCTGCACGACTTCCGCTGTGGTGGATTCGCGCAACGCGTAGCCCGATAACGCCAAGGCGCTACGCACGTATTGATCGATGGTTTCCTGGGTCATGGCGGATGCTCCCGATAGACTGGATGGTTGCTGCTGGGGGTTAAAGCGTACTCAAAATCACTTGCGCACTTCGCGCTGGAAGATCTCCAGGCTCAGTTTCTTCATCTGGATGAAGCTGGGTTCCGACAAGGTTTCCACGGTGCGGGGGCGGGCGTCGGTGTAGTCCAGAATCTCGGCCACGCGCGTGGGCCGCTTGGTCAAGAGCAGCACCTGGTCCGCCAGGTACACGGCCTCTTCCAGGTCGTGCGACACCAGCAGCATGGTCGTGCCCGTCTGCAAGAACACTTCTTGCAGTTTTTCGCGGATGAACAGCGTCATCTCGAAGTCCAGCGCCGAGAACGGCTCGTCCAGGAACAGCACTTCGGGGCCGGGGGCCAGCGCCCGCATGATGGACGCCGTCTGCTGCTGCCCGCCCGACAATTCATAGGGATACCGCTTCAGGTCGAACTTGACGTCAAACGACGCCACCAGCTCTTCCACGCGCGCATCCACTTCGGCCTTGCTGCGGCCTTCCAGACGCAGCGGGTACGCGATGTTGTCGATGGTGCGCAGCCACGGGAACATGGCCTCGCGATAGTTCTGGAACACGTAGCCAATCTTCGTCTGCGCCAGCGACTTGCCGTCGAACAGGATCTCGCCTGCGTCGATGGGAATCAGCCCCGCGATCATGTTGATCAGCGTGGATTTTCCGCAGCCGTTGGGGCCGAACACCGATACGATCTTGCCCTTGGGGATGTCCAGGTTGAAGTCTTCATACAGCGGCCAGCCTGCGAAATACTTGGTCAGGCCGCGGATGGTGATGTGGGTGCCCAGCGGGCCGGGCGCAAAGGGCGCGGCGGCAGGGCCTGGGGCGATGATGGGGTTGATGACGGTGGACATTTATCGGCCGCTCCAATGGACCACGCGCTTTTCCAGCACAAGAAAAAGGATGTTCAGCACATAGCCCAAGGCGCCCGCGGCCAAGATAGCCGCGTACATCTCGCGCACGTTCAACACCTGCTGGGCATTGATGATGCGATTGCCCAGGCCGCTGTCGGACCCGATGAACATCTCGGCCACGATCACGATCACCAGCGCCATCGACACCCCGCTGCGCAGGCCCACGAACGTGGGTTGCAGGCTTTCCCAGATCAGCACGTCTTTGAAGATCTGCCAACGCGAGGCGCCCATCACCCGCGCCGCCATCACGCGCTGCTTGCGCGCATTGATGACGCCATAGGCGCTGTTGAACAGAATCACCAGCACGGCCGCAAACGCGGCGATGGCAATCTTGTTCATGTCGGTCACGCCGAAGATCATCAGGAACAACGGGATCAGCGCAGACGACGGCGTCGAGCGGAAGAAATCCACCAGGAACTCAACGCTGCGATACGCCTTTTCATTGCTGCCCAACAGCACGCCCAGCGGCACGCCAATCACGCCGGCAATCACGAACGCCTGCAACGTGCGGTTCAAGGACGCCAGGAAGTCCCACAGCAGCGGGCCGCCCGCCAGGCCCTTGACCAGCGCGACGATGGTGGCGCTGGGCGTGGGCAGCAGCACGGGGCTGACGAGTTGCAGGCGCACCACCAGGTCCCACACGATGAACAGCGCCAGGGCGCCGATCAGCGGCAGAAACCGCGTCCCGTTGAATTTGCGAGGCGGCTGCTTGGCGGGCGCAGCGCTCGTGGCGGGGGGGGATGTCATGGCGCTCGATGCCTTCGTTGGTGCGACGGCCACGGCCACGGTGCTTCCCGTTGCCGCTGCCGCTGCGGAAGTTGCGGTCGTTGCTGGCATGGGTCAGCCCTTGTAAAGCATGCTCGACACGTCGACCTTTTGCGCAAAGATGCCCTTGTCGGTGAACAGGTCGAAGAATTTCTGGAAGTACTGGATGTCGCTTGCCGTGAACTCGTTGTAGAGCGTGTAGGCGGCCAGCGGCACTTCTTCGGTCATGGGGCCTTCGATGGCGGTGTAGCCCTTCATGAAGGGGCGCGCCTCGGCCGGCTTGGTGCGGATCAGTTCGATGCCGCGCGCATAGGCGGCGATGAATTTCTTGCTTTCCTCGGGGTGCTTCTTCAGGAAGGCGGTGGTCAGCGAGGCCGACCCGCCGAACCACGGCGCCATCGGATCGCCCAATACGTACTTGGCGATGACGCCCGTTTCCAGCACGCGCGTGGTGCCGTTCAAGCGGCCCACCGTGCCCGTGGGCTCCAGCGTGTAGCACGCATCCAACTGGCCGGCGGCAACCGCGGCGACGTGCTGGCTGATTGCCAACTCGACCACGGTTGCCCCGGTTGCGCCGGCGCGCTCCAGTACTGCTTTGGCCAGCGTGGCGTTCTGGATGCCGGGTCCAGATCCGACCTTTTTCCCCTTGAGGTCTGCTATGGATTTGATGGGACTGTCTTTCGCGACGATGAACTCATCCAGCACGTTCTTGGCGTTGCTGGGGTTGGACGCAAAAATTTTGAACAAGCCGGGCGACGCGATTTCGCCAATGGCCAGGTTGGCCGAGCCCGTGCCGTTGGCGCTGCCGTCTGCGCGGCCCGCCAGCATGGCTTCCATGACCTGCTGCGCGCCGGCGAACTTCAGCGGTTCGACGTTCAGGCCCGCTTCCTTGAAATAGCCTTTCTCAACCGCGGCGTAGAACGGCAGGCCGGCGGCAACCGGCCAGAAGCCGATGCGGATCACCGGGCCCGATTGCGCACGCACCAGCGCGGGCGCGGCCAGCGTCGCGGCGCCCATTGCGGCCCCTTGAATCAGGCGGCGGCGGGTGGCGTTGAAAGCGAAGGACGCATTGCGGTTGATCATGAGGGCTCCTGAAGGGCGCGGGGTGAGTTCTGGGTTGCAGTGATCGGTTGCCTGTCTTGTAGACAAGCTTGCATACCAGTCATCAAGCAAAACGCGTGCCAGGTTTGCGCAAGCCGGCTCCGCCCTGGGGCGCGGGGGCGCGGGGCATCGGGCTGGTGCCTTGCGCGCGCCACATTGGTGCATGCCGCACCATAGAAGGGGACATAACGCGGCGGCAGTCCGCCAGAAGCAGCCGCTAGCGCCTTCCAGGCCGCAGCAGCCACGGCGCAGCGGCCTGGAAGGCGGTAGCATGGTCGCCATGCCGTGGCCCGCCGCCGCGGAGCTTGCAAAAGAGTTGAGCGCCGTCACGCGGCGCCATGGATCATGAATACGCGTTTCGTCGAAGCCTTTCTCTGGTCGGCGCGCCTGGGCAGTTTCCGGGCCGCCAGCGACCGTCTCCACATCACCCAGGCCGCCGTGGCCAATCGCATTGCCTCGCTGGAAGAAGATATCGGCGCGCGGCTGTTCGAGCGCGACGCCAAGGAATTGCGTTTGACTGCCGTGGGCACGCGGCTGCTGGACTACGGCGAACGGCTGCTGGAAATCCGCCAGCAGATCCTGTCGCTGGGCAAGCGCGGCGACGAAGTGTTCGGCCTGGTCCGCATTGGCGCGATCGAAACCGTGGTGCACACGTGGCTGATCGGTTTCCTGACGAACCTGAAGTCCACGTATCCCGGCATCGAGGTGCAGCTGACATCCGAAACCACGCGCGCACTGCATCGCGGTTTGCGCGAAGGCACGCTGGACATCGCCCTGCAAACCGATTTGCTCAGCGACACGGGCATCATCAGCACCGCCTGCCTGCCGATGGAAATGGGCTGGGTGGGGCCGGCGGGCGACGAGCCATCGCTGACCGTGCAGCAACTGCTGAGCGAGCCGGTGTTGACGATGAGCCCGGGTTCGCAACCGCATGAGGCCTTGAAGGCGCTGTATCGCGAAGCGGGCATGCCGCAAGGCAAGGTGCACTGCGTGAGCTCGATGTCGGCGTTGGCGCGGCTGGTGAAAAGCGGCTTTGGCCGGGCGCTGGTGCCGCTGCCGCCCATGTATGAATACGTGGCGCGCGGCGAAGTGCAGGTCATCCGCAGTGACGTGCCCGTGCCGCCGCAATTGCTGGTGGTGAGCTATCTGGAAAGCGCCGGGTCGGACGCCATCCGGCTGGTGGCGGAGCTGGCCAGCCGCGCGTCTGACCAGTTCACGACATCGGTGGTGGCGCCGCGTTTCGGGTCTGCGCAATAGTGTTATCCCTAGGGTGGCGCTCAGTAATTCTGTTGCCGTGAGGAAGAATTACTCGTTTGTCGCCGCCCCGCCTGGCGGACGAAGATTGGGCCTTCTGAAATTGTTGGAACCCTGGTCTTCCGCTTATGAGCTATTCCGCCGCCTCTGCCTCGCTTCCCAATGGCCTGCTGTTCGTCGCTTCTGACGTGGCCGCCGCCGACGAACCCGATTTCAACCGCTGGTACGACCGCGAACACGTGGAAGAACGCGTGCGCATTCCCGGTTTTCTGTCTGGCGCACGCTATGTGTCGCGCCACGGCGGGCGCAAGTACCTGGGCCTGTACCGCACCGAATCGCTGGGCGCCTTCACCACCGCCGACTACCGCGCCGCGTTCGAACGCCAGACGCCGTGGTCGGTGGCCAACCTGGACCGCATGCGCGACCCGATGCGCCGCGTGTGCGCGGTCGAAGCCGCCATCGGCGCGGGCAGCGGCAGCCAATTGGTGGTGCTGCCCTTGCCGATGACGGATACCGCCGAAGCCTTGATCGTGCAGGCGCGCGAGCTGGGCCTGATGTTGTCAGGCGCGGATGGCTTCGTGCAGTCGTACCTGCTGGTGCCTGACCCGGTGCTCAGCACGCCGCTGCCGCGTGAATCCACCGAGCAGCGCCAGTTGGCGCCGATCTTCATCGTGGAAGCCAGCACCGAAGCGGGCGCATTGGCCTTGCGTGACCAGGCCGCCGCCGCCTTCAAGACCGACGCGTCCCAAGCCTGGCTGCTTGAGCTGGGCTGGAAGCTGAACGCGTCCGATCTGCGCTAACACTGAATCACAAAACAAGGGGAACCTCATGGCTGAACACACCTTGCCCGCGGCGTCGGCCGCGGCCGACACCGCCGGTGCGCCCAACAAGATGCGCCGGCTGGCAATGGCCAGCTCGGTCGGCACCACACTGGAGTGGTACGACTTCACCATCTACAACCTGATGGCGGCGCTGGTCTTCAACTCGATCTTCTTCCCGTCGTTCGATCCGCTGACGGGCACCATCCTGGCCTTCTCGACGTACGCGGTGGGCTATGTGTCGCGGCCGCTGGGCGGCTTCGTCTTCGGCCATCTGGGCGACCGCCTGGGCCGCAAGTTCGTGCTGGTTGCCACCCTGGTCATCATGGGCATTTCGACCGGGCTGATGGGGCTGCTGCCCACCTATGCCTCGTGGGGCGTCTGGGCGCCAGTGGCGCTGGTGGCGTTGCGCTTCGTGCAGGGCGTGGCCTTGGGCGGCGAATGGGCGGGCGCGGTGCTGTTGTCGATGGAACATGGCAAGCCGCACCAACGTGGCCGCAACGCCTCGTTCACGCAGGTCGGGCCGTCGTGCGGCACGCTGATCGGCACGGGCTTCATCGCCATCGTCACCGCGTTTCTCAGCGCGGAAGATTTTCAGTCGTGGGGCTGGCGCGTGCCGTTCGTCTCCAGCGTGGCGCTGGTGATGTTCGGCTTGTGGCTGCGCCGCGGCGTCGAAGAAACGCCGGTGTTTCGCGAGATGGAAGAAAAGCGTGAAACCGCCAGCACGCCCATCAAGGAAGTGCTGGGCCAGCACTGGCGCCAGCTGCTGATCGCGGGCGGTTCGCGCATTGGCTCCGACGTCTTGTATGCGCTGGTGGTGGTTTTCACGCTGACCTACGTGACGACGGTGCTGCACTTGTCGCGGCCCATGGCGCTGACGGCGACGATGCTGGGCGCGGCGCTCAACGCCATCGCGGTGCCGCTGTGCGGCGCGCTGTCCGACAAGATCGGCCGCCGTCCGGTGTATCTGTTGGGCGCGGTGCTGGGCATGATCTGGGCGTTCGTGTTCTTTGTGCTGATGGACACGGCGCACCCCATCGCCATCTGCGCGGCGGTGGTGGTGGGCCTATTGATTCACGCTCTGATGTACGGCCCGCAAGCCGCCTTCATCACCGAACAGTTCCCAGGCCGGGTGCGCTACGCCGGGTCGTCGTTGGCGTACACGCTGGCCGGCATTGTGGGCGGCGGGTTTGCGCCGCTGATCATCGCCAGCCTGTACAAGTCGTGGAATTCAACGCTGGCTATTTCGCTGTACGTGGCGGCTGCGTTGGCCGTGACGGCGGTGGCGCTGCTGGCGGCGAAGGAAACGGCCAAGGCGCCGTTGCAACGCTGATCGCCGCTACGCAAGCAGCAAAAAGCCCGGACGTTGGTCCGGGCTTTTTTGCTTCGGGCGGCGTCAGCTGAAGTTTGCCGCTGTCAGCCGATGTCAGCCGATCAGGGGATTGATCAGCGGTTCACCTTGCGCCCAGCGGCGCAGATTATTCAGGAACAATTCGCGCACTCGCGCCGCGTTGCCGTCCGAGAAGCCCGCGCTGTGCGGCGTGACGATGACATTGTCCAGCCCCCATAGCGGGGAGTCCGGTGGCAGCGGTTCCTGCTGGAACACGTCCAGAAACGCGCCGCCCAGACGGCCATGGGCAAGCGCATCGATCAGCGCGGGCTCGTCGATGACATGGCCGCGCGCCACGTTGACCACCATGGCGTGGGCGGGCAGGGCGGCCAGGGCGTCGCGGCTGACGAGTTCGCGCGTGGCCGGTGTCAACGGGCATGCCAGCACCAGCCAGTCGGCATCATGCAGCAGGCCCGGCAGGTCGCCATAGGCCGCCGTGCGTCGCGCTTGTGGCACAGCGGTAGCCGAATGCCGGACGACGGTCAGCGTCAACCCCAGCGCCATCAGCAGCGCGCCGATGCGCTGCCCGATGCCGCCCCAGCCGACCAGCACCGCATGCTGGCCAGACAGGTCGCGCGGCGTGCGGGCGCCCAGCAGCGGACGCCAGGCACGGTCACGCTGGTCAGCCGCCAGCAGCGGAAACCGGCGCGCCAGCGCCAGCACGCCGCCGATGGCGGTTTGCGCCACGACGGCATCCGTGGCGCCTTGGGACGTGGTGATGGTGACGCCGCGCGCATGCAGGCTTTGATAGATCTCGCGGTCGGCGCCCGCCGAATGCACATGCACCCAGCGCAGCGCCGGGGCGTGGCGCATCGCCTCGTAGTAGCGCGCCGTGTCGGGCGTGATGCTGAACTTGGTGGATGCGCCCGTGATGTCGCGCGAGACAAAGGCCACCTGCGCATCGCAGGCTTGTCCGGGCTCGGGATGGCACAGGGTATAGCGCCGGCCATCATGGGGCAGCGCCTGCCGCAGCGTGTCAGCGGCGGCGGGCGAGCAGAGGATGCGGATGTCGTCGTGTTGCGTCATTAGGGTTAACTGCCCGCGGCGGGCTTCAGTTGGGATTGGGTTGGAACTTGCGCACCAGCGCGGCCCATTTGTCGTGTTCGCTGCGAATGAACGTCGAAAACTGCGCGGGCGTGCCGCCAACCGGTTCCGCGCCTTCGTGCAGCATCTGCGATTTCAGCGAGGGCAGGGCGGCATTCACTTCGCGGTTGATCACGTCCACCACGGCGGGCGGCGTGCCTTTGGGGCCGAAGAAGCCAAACCACGAACCCGCGTCAAAGCCCGGATAGCCGGACTCGGCGATGGTGGGCAGCTCGGGCAGCGTTGCTGACCGTTGCAGCGTGCTGACGGCCAGCGGGCGCAGCTTGCCCGCGCGAATTTGCCCGATCACGGATGGGATGGTTGCAAACATGAAATCGATGCGCCCGGCCAGCAGGTCGTTGACCGCGTCGGCGCCTTTGTACGGCACGTGCGTGGCTTGCACGCCCAGTTCATCCATCAGCATGTAGCTGGACAGATGCGACGACGTGCCCACGCCGGTCGAGCTGTAGTTCAGGTGCTTCGCCGTTTTCACGTACGCCAGAAAACTCTTGATGTCCTTCGCGGGGGACGACGGCGGCACGACCAGCACGTTTGGCACGGTGGCGATTTGCACCATGGGCACCAGATCGGTCAGCGGGTCGAATGACAGCTTGGCCAGCGACGCGTTAACCGCAATGGGGCCGACGGAATTCACGATCAAGGTGTGCCCGTCGGGCGCGGCGCGCACCACATATTCCGTGCCGATGTTGCCGCCCGCGCCGGGCTTGTTTTCCACGACGAAGGGCTGATCGAGCTTCTTCGCCAGCGCATTGGACATGCTGCGCGTCAGCGTGTCGGTGGTGCCGCCGGCGGTGAACGCCACGATCACTTTGACGGGCTTGTCGGGATAGTCCGCCGCCATCGCGGGCGGTACGGTACAGGCGCAGGCCGCCGCTGCGGCGGCGAGCAGGGCTCGGGCAGTGTTCATTGTTGTCTCCGTTCGTGGTTGTCGTTTGGGCTTGCGAGCGCCGTGCCGCCACGTCGGCCGGCGCTTTGGAGTTCAGTCCCGGGGTTTCAGTCCGGGGTTTTAGTCCGACACTTCAGTCCGACACTTCAGTCCCGGAACCCGGGGTCCATGCGGTCCAGTTTGCGCAGCAGGGCCGGCCACTCCATGACGCCGTACGGGCGCCGGGTGCCGGGCTGGTAGTTGTTCCAGGTTTCTTGCAGCACGGCCGGGCTGACCTGCCGCAACGGCGAGCCGGTGGCCATGGCGGCCAGCTGGGCGCGGCAGGCAAGCTCCAGCCGGTGCATCCAGTTGAAGGCCTCGCCCACGGTGCGGCCCACGGTCAGCGCGCCGTGGTTGCGCAGGATCAGCGCTTCGCCCTGGCCAAGATCCTTCAACAGCGATTCCTGCTCTTGCAGGTCCAGCACCACGCCTTGGTAATCGTGATACCCAATCTTCAGAAAGCGCATGGCCGTCTGCGTGAGCGGCAGCAAGCCGCAATCCAGCGACGCCACCGCCATCGACGCCCAGCTGTGCGTGTGGATCACGCAGTCGACCTCATGGCGCGCCGCGTGCACGGCACTGTGAATCACATAGCCGGCTTTGTTGATGCCGTAGTCCATGTCGCCGAAATCGGGTTTGGCCAGGATGGTGCCGTCCAGGTCCACCTTGATCAGGCTGGACGCCGTGATCTCTTCGTACATCATGCCGTAGGGGTTGATGAGGAAGGCGTTGTCTTCGCCCGGCACGCGGGCCGAGATGTGGTTGGCCATCATGTCGGCCATGCCGTAGAGCTCAACCAGCCGATAACAGGCGGCAAGGTCGACACGGGCCTGCCATTCCTGCTCGGAACAGTGCGGCCGCATGGAGGGGATGGGTAGCGTGCCCGGGCGTCGGGAGTCAGTCGTCATCAGCGTTCGAGAAGGTCCGTCGCCCCGGCACCATTGCCGCAGCGTTCACGAATGCAATGTATCCGTGGGACTTCCTCGGGCCTAGCCATGCGCCCGGCATGGGGGCATCACGAATCGAGAAGGGTGGCGCCCGGCCAGCCGCCGTGGCGCACTTGCGCGCGCATCACGTCCACCAGCACGACGCGCGCCGCCAGCGCCGCGGGCGATAGTTCTTCATCGTTGATGCAATAGACGGCGTTGCGGCGGTACAGAAAGGGGTCGTTGATGGGGTGCATGTTCAGCAGCCCGGCCTCGGCCCGAGCCACGGCGGCGCCGGGCTGGATGGTGGCGATGGCGTTGGCCTGCACCAGGTCCATCAAGGTCGTCAGGCCATCCACTTCGACGGCCACCCAGGGCTCGATGCCGGCGCGTTCGAAGGCGGCTTCCACCCAGGCGCGCAGGCCGTGCGCTTTGCTGGTGACCGCCAGCGGCAGGCTCGCCAGTTCGGCAATGGTGACGGGTTCGCCGTCAGGCAAGGCGAACATGCCGCGCTGCGCCAGCAGGAATAGTTTTTCGTCCAGCACGGGAATGGCGCTGCGCCCCTGGCTGCTGTCATTCTGGAACAGCACCGCCAGATCCAGCCGCCGGTTGCTGAGCTGTTCGCCCAGATTGCCCGACAGCCCTTCGACCAGATGCAGCCGCACGTTGGGATAGCGTTCAGCCATGGCCGCATAGAACGGCTTGGCCAGCACCGATGCCGTGGTGGGGGCGAAACCCACGCTGACCATGCCAGACAGACGCGCCTCGCGCGCCGCCGCCACGGCATTTTCCGCGTGCCGCAACGTCAGCCGGGCTTGCCGCAAAAAGGCGGTGCCGGCGGCCGTGGGCACCACGCCCGTGTGCGTGCGCATCAGCAACCGCGTCGCCAGCTCGCTTTCCAGGCGGCTGATCTGCTGGCTGAGCGCAGACGCCACCACGCCCAGATCGCGCGCGGCGCGGCCGATGCTGCCAAGTTCAGCGACACGCACGAAGTAGCGGAGTTGACGGAGTTCCATGGGCTTCAAAACGGGGACGGCAATAGCGGGATAGTAGCGGGCCAGCCACGGGAGTTGCGCGGAATTGCTCAAGTTTTACGTTCAAAAAAGCGTCAGGTAGCTGACTTATCGCTGAACATCAAACGAAAATTGTTTACACTCTCATCCGCAAATTAAAGTCGTAACGGCCCGCCGCGGGGGTGGTCGCCGTTCGAAGTTACGGGAGAACGTTGATGCGCAAGTTGCTTTTGGGAGCGGTGCTGGCAGCCGCGGTATTCGGGGGAACGGCACACGCCGCAGTGGAGCCCAAGGCCGTCGTCGCCACCTATTCGGATCTGGCGCTGGCGGGCTATGAAGACTCGCTGACCGCCGCCAAGACGCTGCGCACCGCCATCAACGCGCTGATCGCCAAGCCCAGCCCCGACACGCTGAAAGCCGCCCGCGAAGCCTGGCTGGCCGCTCGCGTGCCGTACCAGCAGACGGAAGCCTACCGCTTTGGCAACCCCATCGTTGACGACTGGGAAGGCCGCGTTAACGCCTGGCCGCTGGACGAAGGCCTGATCGATTATGTGGACGCCTCGTACGGCACCGACAACGACGAGAACGCGTACTACGCCGTCAACGTCATCGCCAATTCCAAGATTTCGGTGGGCGGCAAGACAGTGGATGTCAGCAAGATCACGCCGCAGCTGCTGTCTGAAGTGCTGCACGAAGCCGACGGCAACGAAGCCAACGTGGCCACGGGTTATCACGCCATCGAATTCCTGCTCTGGGGCCAGGACCTGAACGGCACCGGCCCGGCGCCGGCTGACCGCAAGGGCACGCCGCAAGAGCGCCACTCGGGCAACCGCCCGCACACGGATTTCGACACCAAGCAATGCACGGGCGGCCACTGCGAACGCCGCGTTGAATTCCTGAAGGCCGTGACGGATTTGCTGGTCACGGATCTGGAAGAAATGGTGGGCAACTGGAAGAAGGAAGGCGCGGCGCGCAAGGCCGTCGAAGAAGATCCCAAGGCGGGCTTGATCGCCATGCTGACCGGTCTGGGCAGCCTGTCGTACGGCGAGCTGGCCGGTGAGCGCATGAAGCTCGGCCTGATGCTGCACGATCCCGAAGAAGAGCACGACTGCTTCTCGGACAACACGCACAACTCGCACTACTACGATCAGATCGGCATCCGTAACGTGTACGTGGGCGCCTACACGCGCATCGACGGCAAGGAAGTCAAGGGCGCCAGCCTGTCGGAATTGGTCAAGGCCAAGGACCCGAAGCTGGACGCTGAAGTGCGCGCCAAGCTGGACGCCACCGTGGCGGCCATGCAAGCCATGAAGACGCGCGCCGAAACGGTCGAAACCTATGACCAGATGATTGCCGACGGCAACAAGGAAGGCAACGCGGTGGTGCAGGCCGCCATCGACCGCCTGGTGGATCAGACCCGCAGCCTGGAGCGCGTGATCACGCTGCTGGACCTGGGCAAGGTCGCCATCGAAGGTTCCGACAGCCTGGATAAACCCGACGCCGTATTCAAGTGAAACTCGTATTAGCCGCCGTACTGGCGGCGTCGGCTCACGCCGGCGCCGCCGCCGCACCTGAAGTGCCAGCCGGGCGTGATGACCTTACGCCCGAAGATCAAAAACGCGTCACCGCCATCACCGCGCCCACGCGCGATTTCTCGAAGGTCGAGACCTTTGAGTCCATGCAGGCGGGTGCTGCGACCACCAACAAGCTCATCAACGCCGATATCTTTTCGCAGCCGTCGGCGAACATGAGTTTCGAGGGGCGCCAGGAATTCCAGGTCGGCAACGGCCTGTTCCGCAAGGACTGGGTGTCGGCGCCTGCCTCCACGCAAGCGTCCGACGGCCTGGGGCCGCTATTTAACGCCCGGTCGTGCCAGGCCTGTCATACCAAGGACGGACGCGGCACGGTGCCGGGTTTCGATCCTTTGGAACGCACGGATGCCGTAGCGCTGCTGCTGCGTCTGGCCGTGCCGCATGGCCCTGATCGTGGGCATCCCAAGCTTGCGGCAGGTGAAATCGCCGAGCTGCCCGAACCCATTTACGGCGTGCAATTGCAGAACTTTGCGGTGGCGGGCCTGCCGGCCGAAGGCCGCATGGAGATCGAGTACGAACCGATACCCGTGGCGCTAAACGGTGGCGAGACCGCCACGCTGATGAAGCCCACGTACCGCATCGAGAACCTGGGCTATGGCCCGATGCGCGCCGACACGCAGATTTCGCCGCGTCTGGCGCCGCCAATGATCGGCCTGGGCCTGCTGGAATCCATTCACGAAGCCGACATCCTGGCCAACGTGGGCGCCGACACGCGCGATGGCATCAAAGGCAAACCCAACTGGGTGACCGATGCGCGCACCGGCGCGCGCGCGCTGGGCCGCTTCAACCTGAAGGCCGGTCAGCCCACGGTTGAGCAGCAAAGCGCCGCCGCGTTCTCGAACGACATGGGTCTGTCGACGCCGATGTTCCCGAAGCATTCGGGCGACTGCACGCCCGCGCAAAAGCAATGCCTGGACATGCCGCACGGCGCACAGCCGCGCTTCGGCCCGGAAGAAGTCCCGGCGAAGTTGATGGACTTCGTCACCATCTATTCCACCAATCTGGCCGTACCGGCGCGGCGCGATGCCGACGACGCGCGCGTGCTGGCGGGCAAGAAGCTGTTTTACGAAGCCAATTGCGTGGCCTGCCATGTGCCCAAGTACGTGACGAGCCGCAACGCCAAGCAGCCCGAGCACCGCTTCCAGTTGATCTGGCCCTACACCGACATGCTGGTGCATGACATGGGCGACGACCTGGCCGATGGCGTGTCTGACGGCCAGGCCAACGGCCGCGAATGGCGCACGCCGCCGCTGTGGGGCATCGGCCTGACCAAGACCGTGAACCCCAACGCCACCTGGCTGCACGACGGGCGCGCCCGCACCTTGCTGGAAGCCGTGCTGTGGCACGGCGGCGCGGGCAAGCCTGCGCGTGACCGCGTGGTGGCGATGACGCCTGACGAACGCGCAGACCTCATTCGTTTCCTGGAGTCGCTGTGATGGCCCGATCCTTCCCGCCTGTGTTCAAACCCGCGTTGGTGGCCGTGCTGCTGACCGCAGCCCCGCTGGCGGCGCAGGCCCAATTGCCCGCCGACCTGGGCGAACGCCTGGCGCGAGATTACGCGCGGCCCGCCGTCAGCAAGATGGTGGATGCCGCGGCGGCGTTGGATGGCGCGTTGGGCAGCTGGTGCGCCAAGCCGGATGCCGCCGGCGCCACGCGTGTTGGTGACGCGTTCACGAATCTGGCGTTGGCGTGGTCCGGCGTCGAGATTCTGCGCTTCGGCCCGCTGGTGCAAGCCAACCGTTTTGAGCGGCTGGCGTTCTGGCCCGACACGCGCGGCGTGATGCCCCGGCAGGTGCAGCAACTGATCGCCGCAAAGGACGACGCGCTGCTCGCGCCGGGGGCGCTTGCCGGCCGCAGCGTGGCGGTGCAGGGCCTGCCCGCGCTGGAATACGTGTTGTATGGCGAACCGGCGCTGCTGAAGAACACGGGCGAACCCACGTTTGCCTACGCTTGCGGCTATGCCCGCGCGGTGACGGCGAACGTCACGGGAATCTCGCGCGATGTGGCGCAGGCCTGGAGCGCCCAAGGCGAATTCGGCCGGCAGTTCGCCAAGCCGCAAGCCGCCAACGACCTGTACCGCGATCCGCAGGAAGTGGCGGCGGAAGCGATGAAGGCGTTGTCCACCGGCCTGCAATTCGCGCGCGACGTGAAGATTCTGCCCGTGCTGGGCGCAACGCCGGATGCGGCGCGCCCCAAGCGCGCGGCGTTCTGGCGCAGTGATTTGTCCACGCGTTTGCTGGCGGCGAACCTGAGCAGCCTGAAGGCGTTCTACCAAGCCGGCGCGTATCCGCTGCCGGCAGGCGGCGACTGGATGGACGTGTCGGTGCAAGGCGAGCTGAAAGGCGCCGCGCAGACCTTGCTGGATGTGCCGGCGCCGCTTGAGGCCGCGCTGAAAGAGGAAGACGGCCGCCGCCTGTTGGAGCTGGCGTCCTTGACCATCAAGAATGCCAAGGCGATCGTCGACCAGGACCTGGCCCCGGCACTGGGCGTCACCATCGGATTCAATGCGCTTGATGGTGATTGACCGCCGCCGCTTTCTGACCTTGGCCGCCGCGCTGGGCTTGTCGCCCGGCGCGGCGCTTGCCGTGTTGCCCACCGATGGCGGCCCGCTGTACCTGAGCGCGCGCAAGCGCGGCGGGCGCGATGAAGCGGTGTTGCTGGACGACGCGGGCCACGACAAGTTGGTGGTGCCCATGCCCGCGCGCGGGCACAGCTTTGCGATCGACGCATCGAGCCAGCGCGCCGTGGTGTTCGGCCGTCAGCCCGGCTTTTTTGCCGTAGCTTTTTCCTTGCGCGATGGGGGCGAGCCGCAGGCATTGCCCATGCCGGACGAGCGTCATTTCTTCGGCCACGGCGCGTTCATGGAACAGGGGCGGCTGCTGGCCGCCACCGAAAACGATTTTGAAGCGGGGCGCGGCGTGCTGGGCATTTACGATGCCTCGCCGGGCGGCGCGTGGCGGCGGGTGGGCGAGTTCGACACGGGCGGCATCGGCCCGCACGAGGTGGTGCTGATGCCCGACGGCAAGACGCTCTGCGTGGCCAACGGCGGCATCCTGACGCATCCCGATTACGGCAAGCTGGAGCTGAACCTGGACACGATGCGGCCGTCACTGGCCTACATCGATGCGGCCAGCGGGCAGTTGCTGGAAAAGGTGGAGCTTGCCCCTGATCTGCATCGCCTGTCGATTCGGCATCTGGCGCTGGCGGGCGATGGCAGCGTGTGGTTCGGCTGCCAGTTCATGGGGCCGGTGGCCGACCGCCCCGCGCTGGTCGGGCGGCATCGGCGCGGCGCGCAACTGGAATTGTTTGAAGGGCCTGCCGAGACGTTGCGCAACATGCGCAACTACGTGGGCTCGGTCACGGTGGATGCCTCGGGCGGCATCGTCGCGACGTCCAGCCCCGTAGGCGGGCAGGTGATCTATTGGGACACGGCCAGCGGCCGGTGCCTGGGCACGACGGCGCTTGCCGACGGCTGCGGCGTGGCGCCAGCGCCCGAGGCGGGTTTTCTGGTCAGCAGCGGTTTGGGCGCCATGCTGCGCACCGATGCCGCCGGCCACGAAACGCCGGTGCTGCCGCCGTCGCGCGAGGTGTCCTGGGACAATCACTTCCGCATCGTTCCCCGCTGATTCCCTCAGTTCGCGCATCGGGCGTATTCTTACAAAGCTTGACATACCAGGGCCGCATTGCGGCCCTTTGCGACTTCTTCATCTGATAGAGTTTTCGGTTGTCATTTTTCGCAGGAGATTCCATGGAAGACGCCTTGAGGGAATTTAACGCCTGGGCTCCCAGGTTCGTGGATATGGGCATCAATTTGTTGGTTGCCCTGCTTATCCTGATCGCGGGTTGGTGGATATCGTCACTGCTGGGCAGTTGGGTTCGACGGGCGTCTACGCGCTCCAGCAAGATCGATCCGACCATCGTGCCGATGTTCTACACCACGGTCGTCTGGGCAGTGCGCATCTTTACGATCATTGCCGTGCTGGCGCGCTTTGGCGTGCAAACGGCCAGCCTGATTGCCGTGCTGGGCGCCGCCGGTCTGGCCGTGGGCCTGGCCTTGCAAGGCACGCTGCAAAACATTGCGGCGGGCATCATGCTGCTGATGCTGCGCCCCATTCGCGCGGGCGAGTACATCGCGCTGAGCTCGGGCGCGGACGGCACGGTGGCCGAAGTGGGCTTGTTCCTGACGCGGTTGGTGCAGGGCGATGGCATCCATCTGACGCTGCCCAACAGCACCGTGTGGAACGCCACCATCACCAACTACAGCCGCAACCCGACGCGTCGTCTGGATATCCCGGTACCGGTGCGCTATGGCGATGACCTGGAACTGGTGTTGACCAAGCTGAAGGAAATCGTGGCGTCGCGTCCCGATGCGCTGAAGGACCCCGAGCCGCAGGTGAAGGTGTTTGAGTACAAGGAAAACGGCGTCATCGTGAACGTGCGCGTGTGGGCCGAAGCGGGCAAGTACTGGGACCTGCGTTGGGGCCTGTACCAGCAGATTCGCACGTCGCTGGAAGCGGCCGGCTTCCAGCCGCCGATCCCGGTGCGCGAAATTCAAAACCCCAAGGTGGCAGGCAAGGCCGATGCGGCCTCGGGTGGGGCGGCAACCTGATCCTTGCGGGTATCGCCAACAAGACAACGGGCGCCCTTATTCGGGCGCCCGCTGTCTTATGTTCGCTGCTTATGTTCGGTGCTTATGTCCGCCGTCTTATTTTCGCTGTCTTATTTTCGCTGTCATATGCCCGTCGCCTCACAGGCCAGGCAGCGCAGCCATTTCGATCAGGCCTGCACAGCCAGCCGCGCCAGTTCCGACTTGATCCAGCCCGCGATCTCGCGTTGGCGCTGGGCCGGCATGCGGTCGATGATGGCGGTGACGCTGACTGCCAGCAGCGGCTGGCCCTGCGTATCCAGCAGCGCGCAACCCACGCCCAGCGCGCCGCGCACGGCGTGGTTGCCCACCACCGAATAGCCACGCGCACGGGTGTTTTCAATCAGCCGGTACATTTCCTGCGGCGTCATGCCGCCGTATTCGTCCAGCCGTCCGGAGTTGCGTTCGACGATGCTGCGCGCGATGTCATCCGGCAGCGCCGCCAGCAGCGCCATGCCGCCAGAACCCACGCCCAGCGGCTGACGCTTGCCGGCGTAAGTGGCCAAAATCTGCACGGGGTAGCTGCCGATTTCGCGATGCAGGCTGATCGAGTCGTCCTCGTCGCGCACCACCAGGAAGACGGCGTCACCGGTGCGGTCGGCCAGGCGGCGCAGCACGGGCAGCAGTTGGCGCACACGCGGATCGCGCGAACGCGTGTCCGGGTCCACCGCCAGTTGCGCGCGGTATTTCTTGGTGCCCGTCACCGGCAACACCAGACCGGCGTCGAGCAGGGCGGCCAGCAATCGGTAGATGGTGGGGCGCTGTATGCCCGTCAGGCGGGCAATATCCGTCACGCTGAGGCCATCGGGCCCTTGATCGCGCAGGGCGGCCAGAACGGCCAGGCCCCGCCGCAACGTGCGTGGGCCTGCGGCCGCGGCATCACTGTCTTGCATGCAAATCTCTGAAAACTTTGGGTTATTCCGGAACGGTCAAGGGAAAACCATTGTCCGTAGCGTGGACTCTACCTTGATGCCCCCGCCGTGTATAGCTCAAAATGCGTCATCCAATAATTCAAATCGTCCACTCAATGGACAGTACCTGCACGGAGACACTATGACTACAGGTCACAAGCCTGGACTGCGGCGTTTTGCCGCCACCCTTCTGGCCACCGCCGCAAGCGCATTCGCCATGGGTTCCGCCCATGCTGCCTACCCTGACAAACCTGTCCGCATCGTGGTCGGTTTTTCCGCCGGTGGCACCACCGACGTAATCGCCCGCATCATGGCCAAGGAACTCACCGAGAGCCTGGGCCAATCGTTCGTGGTTGAAAACAAGCCGGGCGCCGGCAGCAACATCGCCACCGACCAGGTGCAACGCGCCGCGCCCGATGGCTACACGCTGCTGTTCGTGGCGGTCACCAGCGCCATCAACCAATCGCTGTACAAGAACGTCACGTTCGATCTGACCAAAGATTTTGCTCCGGTGGCGCTGGGCGCCAAGGTGCCGAACATCCTGGTCGTGAACCCGCAAGTGCCGGTGAAGTCGGTCCAGGAACTGGTCGACTACGCCAAGAAGAACCCGGGCAAGCTGGCGTTCGCATCGTCGGGCAGCGGCACCTCCATTCACATGGCGGGCGAGCTGTTCAAGATGAAGGCGGGCATTGACGTCCTGCACGTGCCGTACAAGGGCAGCGCGCCGGCCATGACCGACCTGATCGGCGGCCAGGTGCAATTCATGTTCGACAACATGCCTTCGGCATGGCCGCACGCCCAATCGGGCAAGCTGCGCGCCTTGGCCGTGACCACCAGCGAACGCTCCAAGAGCGCGCCGGACCTGCCCACGATGAAGGAATCGGGCTTTACCGACTTCGACGTGTCGTCGTGGTTTGGCCTGTTGGCCCCGGCCGGCACGCCGCCGGAAGTGATCAACAAGCTGAACGCCGCCATGCAGAAAGCGCTGGACAAGGCCTCGGTTCAGACCAGCTATGAAAAGCTGGGCGCAGTCGGCGTGAAGACCACGCCGGCCGAATTCGGCGCGTTCATCAAGTCGGAAGTGGACGGCTGGGCCCCGGTGGTGAAGGCCTCGGGCGCCAAGGTGGACTGATCGTCGCAGACGACGGGCACGCCCTCCGGGCCGGCTTGCCGCCGGGGGCGAGTTCAAAAAAAGGACAGGCTGAGGCCTGTCCTTTTTTTATCGCCAGGACGGGTGCTGAGGCCGGTCCTGACTTCTTGGGCGGTGAGGGCTGTCCTGACGTCCCGGGCGGTGAGGGCTGTCCTGAAGTCTCAGGCAGTGAGGACTGTCCTGACTTTTCGGGCGATGAGGCCTGTCCTTATTTTTTTGCGCCGCCGTTGCGCCGCGCGGTGGCCAGCATGGCGGTGCACACGCCGCGCATCATGTCGACTTCGTCGCGCGTCAGGGCCGGGCGGGAAAACAGGTGGCGCATCCGCGGCATCAGCTTCTTGGGGTGGGCGGGGTCCAGGAACTGCACGCCAACCAGCGCCTCTTCCCAGTGCGCCAGAAACGCCTGCACCGCTTCGCTGGACGCCGGTTCGGCGCCGCGCGAGGGTTCCTGCGCGGTGGACACCGGCAGCAGCGCCGCACCCTCATCGACCAGCAACGCGTAACGCAGCTCCCAGGCCGCCAATTGCAGGGCCTGGGCGACGTTCAACGAGCTGTACTCGGGGTTGGCCGGGATATGGCAGATGCGATGGCACAGGGCGATCTGGGCGTTCGTCAGCCCGGCGCGTTCGGTGCCCAGCACCACGGCTGCCACGCCCTCGGACGTTTCAGCCAAGTGGGCGCAGGCCAGATCGGCCGCCTGGCGGATGTCGCAGGGCGGGGGGCCCAGGTCGCGCACGCGGGCGGTCAGGGCGAAGGCCATGGTGACGGGCGCCAGCGCGTCTTCCAGCGACGGGTAGATGCGCGCATTTTCCAGCACATCCAGCGCGCCGCTGGCCAGGGCGACGGCCTCCGGCTGGCTGGTTACATCTGGAAACTTTGGCTCCACCAGAACCAGTTCCGAGAAGCCCATCGTCTTGATGGCGCGGGCCGCCGAACCGACGTTTCCGGGGTGGCTGGGGTTCACCATAACGAAGCGAACACGTGAAAATGCTTGAGTCATTTAAAATGGCACGTTTGGCTAAGTGCCTTCCTGGTTTTTTGGGTCGATTTCCCCGGTTGGGGCAACGACGGACCCGGGGGGCGGCAAGTGGCCAACCATCACGCGAACCCACCGCATACGTACGGAATTTTATGCACCCGATGCTCAACATCGCCATCAAGGCGGCCCGGCGTGCCGGCACCATTATCAACCGTGCCAGCATGGATTTGGAACGACTCAGCGTGGCTCGCAAGGGGCCGCGCGATTATGTCACGGAAGTCGATCGCGCCGCCGAGGAGTCCATCGTCGAAACACTGCATGCCGCTTACCCGGACCATGCCGTGCTGGGCGAGGAATTCGGGCTGCAAGGTCCCGACCAGGCTGAATTCCAGTGGATCATCGATCCCCTGGACGGCACCACGAACTTCATCCACGGCCTGCCCAACTACGCCGTGTCCATCGCGCTGACGCAGCGCGGCCAGGTCACGCAAGCGGTCATCTATGACCCGTCGCGCAACGAACTGTTCACGGCCAGCCGTGGCAGCGGCACCTTCCTGAACGACCGCCGCGTGCGCGTCTCGGGCCGCACCCGCTATCACGAAGCACTGCTGGGCGCGCACTGGCCCAACGCTGGTGACCTTGAACAAGGTTCGCAGCGTTTCCGCCATATGGCTGAAAGCGTCACCGGTGTGCGCCGCATGGGCTCCACCGTGCTGGACCTGGCCTACGTGGCCAGCGGCCGTCTGGATGGCTTCTGCGGCGTGGGCTTGAAGCCCTGGGACCTGGCGGCTGGCAGCCTGATGGTTCTGGAAGCCGGCGGCCTGATCGCCGACTTCGACGGCGAACAAGGCTGGATGGACAGCGGCAACGTGCTGGCCGCCAGCCCGAAGATCTTCACGCAGATGCTGACGTCGCTGAACCCGCCGTCGGCTGCCTGATTCCCAGCGCCGATCCGGCGTTGTGCGAGACCGGCCTTCGGGCCGGTTTTTCTTTGCGCGCACGGTTGCGAGGAGCGCAATGCAACCTTGATGCAACCCCTGCACATGGCGCAAAACCAATGGCCATCAGGCATACGGACGGGGGCGTGTCACCGGCATGTCACGAATTTTCCATGTACGATTACCGGTCGTGTAACTTCTGGAGCTCCTGATGGAGTGGCTGCTAGACCCCGCAGCGTGGGTCGGCTTGCTTACCCTGGTCGTCCTTGAGATCGTCCTGGGCATTGATAACCTGATTTTCATCGCCATCCTGGCGGACAAACTTCCCCCTGCGCAACGCGACCGCGCGCGCATCATGGGGCTGAGCCTCGCGCTGATCATGCGCCTGGGCCTGTTGTCCGTCATGTCGTGGCTCGTCACCTTGACCACCCCCTTGTTTACCGTCGGACCCGTGTCGCCTTCCGGGCGCGACCTGATCCTGATGGTGGGCGGTCTATTCCTGCTGTTCAAGGGCACCATGGAGCTGCACGAGCGCCTGGAGGGCGGGCAGCATGCCGGCTCGTCAGGCCCGCGCGTGTACGCCAGCTTCTGGGTCATCGTGACGCAGATCGTGGTGCTGGACGCGGTGTTCTCGCTGGACTCCGTCATCACCGCAGTGGGCATGGTCGACCACCTGGCCATCATGATGATTGCCGTCGTCATCGCCATCGGCATCATGCTGCTGGCGTCCAAGCCCCTGACGCGCTTCGTCAACGCGCACCCCACCGTTGTGGTGCTGTGCCTGGGCTTCCTGCTGATGATCGGCTTCTCGCTGTTGGCGGAAGCGTTCGGCTTCAAGGTGCCCAAGGGCTACCTGTATGCCGCCATCGGTTTCTCGGTGGCTATCGAAGCGTTGAACCAGGTTGCGCGCCGCAACCTGCTCAAGCTGGACGGCGGCCGCCCGATGCGCGAACGCACCGCCTCGGCGGTGCTGCGCATGCTGGGCAAGCGTCCGCCGGCCAGCGATGAACCCGATCTGCCCAACGCGGATGGCCCGTCCATGCCGGCCTTCGGCGTCGAAGAACGCAACATGGTCAGCGGCGTGCTGACGCTGGCCGAACGGTCCATCCGGTCGATCATGACGCCGCGCACGGATGTGTCGTGGATCAACATCGACGACGATCCCGAACTCATCCGCCGCCAGCTGACCGAAGCCCCGCACAGCTTTTTCCCGGTCTGCCGCGGGTCGCTGGATGAAGTGCTGGGCATTGCCCGCGCCAAGGACCTGGTGGCCGACCTGATCACCGAAGGCCGCGTGCGCCGCAACCGCCTGCGCGACCCGATCATCGTGCACGAGTCCATCGGCATCCTGCGCCTGATGGACACGCTCAAGCGTTCGCGCGGCCAGCTCGTGCTGGTGGCTGACGAGTTCGGCGCCATCGAAGGCCTGGTCACGCCCATCGACGTGTTCGAAGCCATTGCCGGCGAATTCCCCGACGAAGACGAACTGCCCGACATCGTGGCCGACGGCGACAACACCTGGAAGATCGACGGCGCAGCGGACTTGCACCACGTTGAACAGGTGCTGGAAACCGAAGGGCTGGTCGACGAAGCGCAAGACTTCTCGACGCTGGCCGGCTACCTGCTGTCGCGCTTTGGCCACCTGCCCAAGCCCGGCGACGTCTGCGAATACGAAATCCATCATCAGCATTTCCGCTTCGAAGTCCTGGAAATGGATGGCCGCCGAATCGCGCTGGTGCGCGTGGAAAAACGGCCCCAGGAAATGTTGTCCGACGAAGCCTCTTTAGCCAACGACTAACCAGGACCGCCCACGCATCGTGACTGAAAACGCGCTCTACCTGATCAAGGCTTTCATTCTTGGCATTCTTGAAGGCCTGACGGAATTCATCCCCGTCTCCAGCACCGGCCACCTGATCCTGGTGGGCGACTGGATCAACTTCCAGTCCGGCGACGGCAAGGTGTTCGAAGTCGTCATCCAGCTGGGTTCCATCCTGGCCGTCATGTGGGTGTTCCGCGCGCGGCTGATGCAGCTGATTCGCGGCGCGCTGACCGGCGTGCCCAGCGAAGTGGCCTTCGCCCGCAACCTGATCATCGCCTTCCTGCCGGCGGCCGTCATCGGCGCCATCTTCATCAAGACCATCAAATCGGTGTTCTATCACCCCGGCGTGGTCGTGGTGACGCTGGTGCTGGGCGGCCTGATCATGTTGTACGTTGAACGCAAGACGCACCACACGCCGGGCGACCAGCCGGGCGCGGCGGATGACACGGCATCGGACGAACGGGCGTCCGCTTACACGCTTGAGCAGATCACCTGGAAGCAGGCGCTGGGCGTAGGCGTGGCGCAGTGCTTCGCGATGATTCCGGGCACGTCGCGTTCGGGCGCCACCATCATCGGCGGCATGATCGCCGGCATCCAGCGCAAGACCGCCACCGAGTTCTCGTTCTTCCTGGCCATGCCCACGATGCTGGGCGCGGCCGTGTTCGACATGTACAAGAACTTCGGCGCACTGACCCAGCACGACCTATCGGGCATTGCCGTGGGCTTCATCGCGGCCTTCCTGAGCGCGATGGTCGTGGTGCGCGCGGTGCTGCGCTTCGTGGCCAACCACACGTACCGCGTGTTCGCCTGGTATCGCATCGTGTTCGGCGCGGTGGTCGCGGCCTGGATCTTCACGCGCTAAGTCGTTAGCGCCGCACGATAAAAAAGAGCCTCGCAGTGCGAGGCTCTTTTTCTTTGGCGCGCCAGTGAGGTCTGACGCCGTCTTACGATTCCGTTTCCAGATCGTAGAACTCCAGGCCGTCCTGGTCGATGACCAGCCAGCCGCCGCGCGGGGGCGACACGTGGTCGAAGTCCCAGTCGGGCAGCACCCAGCGTTCGCGCTTCTTGCCGTCGATATCCAGCACGTGGCGGGCAGGGCGGTGCGTGTGTCCATGCACCAGCACGCGCACGCCGGTGTCGCGGAAGATGGCGTCAACTGCTGCGCCGTTGACGTCCATGATCTCCATGGACTTCGTCTGGTTGGCCGCCTGGCTTTCGCCGCGGGCCTGCTGCGCCATCGCCAGCCGTTCCGGAATGGTCTTGGCCAGGAACTCGGCCTGCCACTGCGGATTGCGAACCATCGTGCGGAACTGTTGATACGCGGCGTCGTCCGTACAGAATTCGTCGCCGTGCGTCAGCAGCACGTGGCCGAAATCGGTTTCCAGCAGGGCGGGTTCCGGCAGCAGCTTGGCGCCCACGGCATCGGCCAGCTCTTGCCCGATCAGGAAGTCGCGGTTGCCGCGGCCCAGCCACACGGGAATGCGTGCGGCCGTTTCGCGCAGCGCCGTCAACACCGTGGCAAGCCACGGCGGTGCGGCGCGAATCACGTCGTCGCCAATCCAGGCATCGAAGATGTCGCCCGGCAGCAGCAGGGCGGCAGCGTCTTCTTGTGCGGCCTGCAAGAAGGCCAGAAAGGCCTCCGAGGTAGCCGGCGTGGCCGGCCCCAGATGCAGGTCGGACGCCAGCCAGATCGGACCGGACAGGGCAATCTTATTCAAGAACTTCGGCCTTCTCGATGATCACGTCTTCGTTCGGCACGTTCTGGTGGAAGCCCTTGTTGCCGGTCTTCACGCCCTTGATCTTCTCAACAACGTCGGTGCCTTCGGTGACGGTGGCAAACACAGCGTAGCCCCAGCCGTTCGGCGTGGGCGACGTGAAGTTCAGGAAATCGTTGTTCGACACGTTGATGAAGAACTGGGCAGTAGCCGAGTGCGGGTCGCTGGTGCGCGCCATCGCCAGGGTGTACTTGTCGTTCTTCAGGCCATTGTTGGCTTCGTTTTCGATCGGGGCATGGGTTTGCTTTTGCTTCATGCCGGGTTCGAAGCCGCCGCCTTGGATCATGAAGCCGTCGATCACGCGATGGAACACCGTACCGTTGTAGAAACCTTCCTTGACGTAGGTCAGGAAGTTTTCGACGGTCTTGGGCGCCTTGGCGGCGTCCAGGGTGATGACCATGTCGCCTTGGTTCGTGACGAGCTTGACGCGGGGATTGGTGCTCATGGCTTTTGTGCCTTCAGAAGTGGAGGTGGAAGAGGTGGCCGCAGGGGCGGCGCTGACGAGGGCTGGGGCAAATGCGGCCAGCGCGAACGAGCACGCCGTCAGGCGCAGCAGGTGGAAAGGAGAGTATCGGGACATCATTTGCCTTGTTTATCCTTCAGCATGGTTTCGACTTCGCGGGCTTTGTCCTGCATGCCCGGCACGCCATCACGGGCGGCCTTTTTGTAGGTTTGCATTGCCTGCAGAAGTTGCAGATCGCCCAGATTGGCGCGGGCGGCGGCATAACCCGGGTCGGCGCGCAATGCCATTTGCAGGGCATCTTGCGCTTTTTCAAGTTCTCCGCGGCTGGCATATAGAGCGGCCAGGTTGTTCCAAGGTTCCGGCAGCTCGGGGAAACGCGTCGTCATGTCGGTATAGATATCGATGGCTTCGCCCGTGCGGTTCAGGGCGGCCAGCGCGCGCGCGTGCTGGAACATCAGCTGGACATCGGTGCCGCGCTGATCCTTGATCTGCGCTTCGCGCTTTTCAATCATCGCCAGCGCTTCTTCGTTGTCGCCACGATTCAACAGCATTTCAATGCGGCCGGTAATTTGCGAGGCCGACGGCGTGAGCCGCGTGTCGACACCCGGCTTGGCGGCTTCCAGCAGGTTGGCCAGGCCTTCCCAGCCGCCTTCGGGCGGGATGGGGTCCAGCGTGGTCCGGGTGGCGTTGGGGTTGGCCCCCGAGCCGCCGGCCATGGACTGGGCAAGGGCGGTTGCAACCGGCGCGCCGGCCAAAGCCAGGGCGAGCAGGGCGACACAAAAACGCGGCTTGATAGTCACGTAGGTTATCCGTTAAAAGTCGTGGCCGAGCCGCACTTACGCGCGCGACCGGGCCGCTTGCTATACTTGACGACCGCCATTTTAGCCCCGGTTGCGTTTTTGGTTCGGCATTGGGTCCGAGACCTCGTGTGACAACGCGTATAGCGACCAGGCCGGGGTCGGCGCCGGGCCGATTGCGGAGCCTGAAAGCAGGGCTGAATCCGGCTGATCATGCCACGGGCTTGATCGGGGGCAGGCGGCACGCTTCGAAGGTATTGTCCTTCGCGAGCAACTTTCCGAATCCGCCACGGAATATTTAGACGAATCCATAAGCGCCATGCTGCAAATCTACAACACGTTATCGCGTACCAAAGAACCGTTCAAACCGGCCCAGGCTGGTCAGGTGCGCATGTACGTGTGTGGCATGACCGTGTATGACTTCTGTCATCTGGGCCATGCCCGCATGCTGGTGTCGTTCGACGTCGTGCAGCGCTGGCTGCGCGCAAGCGGCCTGGCCGTCGACTACGTGCGCAACATCACCGACATCGATGACAAGATCATCCGCCGCGCCGTTGAAACCAACCGCCGCATCGGTGACGTCACCGAGTTCTACATTGCCGCCATGCACGCCGACGAACGCGCGCTGGGCGTGCAGTCGCCCGACCGCGAACCGCGCGCCACCCAATACGTGGGTGACATGCTGGACATCATCGGCAAGCTTGAGCAAAACGGCCTGGCCTACCAGGCCGACGACGGCGACGTGAACTACGCCGTGCGCGGCTTTGCCGGCTACGGCAAGCTTTCCGGCAAGACGCTGGACGACCTGCGCGCGGGCGAACGCGTCGCCGTGGGCTCGGCCAAGCGCGACCCGCTGGACTTCGTCTTGTGGAAATCGGCCAAGGCCGACGAACCCGACGACACCAAGTGGGAATCGCCCTACGGCATGGGCCGCCCGGGCTGGCACATTGAATGCTCGGCGATGAGCAAGTCGCTGCTGGGCCTGCCCCTGGATATCCACGGCGGCGGTCCTGACCTGAAGTTCCCGCACCACGAAAACGAAATCGCCCAGACCGAAGGCGCCTTCGGCGGCACGCTGGCCAACATCTGGATGCACTGCGGCCCGCTCATGGTTGATTCGGACAAGATGTCCAAGTCGCTGGGCAACTTCCGCACCATCCGCCAGACCGTGGCGCTGGGTGACCCGGCCGCTGACGACGCCAACTACCGCGTGAACCCGCGCGAAGCCGAAATGGTGCGCTTCTTCATTGTGCGCAACCACTACCGCAGCTCGCAGAACTACACGCCCGACAACCTGATCGACGCGCAAAACGCACTGGACCGTCTGTACCAGGCCTTGCAGAACGTGCCTGCCGACGATCAAGGCATCGACTGGAACGAGCCGCAGGCCCAGGCCTTCAAGGCCGCCATGGACGACGACTTCAACAGCTCGGGCGCGATCGCAGCGCTGTTCGAGCTGGCGTCCGACGCCAACCGCAACAAAAGCGCACGCAGCGCCGGCCAGATGAAGGCCCTGGCGTCGTTGCTGGGTTTGCTGCAACAAGACCCGGCCGCGTACTTCCAGTCGCCCACCCGCTATTCGGCCGCGGCCATCGAGCAAGGCCCGCGCGCCACGCTCGACGCCGACGCCATCCAGTCGCTGATCGACGCGCGCGCTGCCGCCAAGGCAGCCCGCAACTTCGCCGAAGCCGACCGCATCCGCGCCGAACTGCGCGAAGCGGGTATCGAACTCGACGACAAGCCGGGTGGCTTGACGCAATGGCGGCGGGCTTGAGCCCAGTGGATACCCCCGACATGTCCACCGCTGAAATCGACGTTCCCAAGCCTGAGTATTGGGAAGCGGCCGTCGCCCATCTGATGCGGCGCGACCGCATCCTGAAAAAAGTCATCCCCCAGCACCCCGAAGTCTGGCTGACCTCGCGCGGCACGCCATTCATTACGCTGGCGCGCGCGATCATCGGCCAGCAGGTGTCCGCCAAGGCGGCCGACGCGGTCTGGACCAAATTCATCGAAGCGGTGGGCAAGCGCCCGACGCCCGTAGCCGTGCTGCGTGTGGGGGTGGACGGGCTGCGCAAAGCCGGCCTGTCCCAGCGCAAGGCCGAATACGTGCTGGATCTGGCGGTGCACTTCGGCGAACGCCGGGTGCATCCCGAGAAATGGGCGGCCATGGACGACGAGGCCGTTATTTCTGAATTAGTCGCCATCCGGGGCATTGGGCGCTGGACGGCGGAGATGTTTTTGATTTTCAATCTACAGCGGCCTGACGTTCTGCCGCTGGATGATCCCGGATTGCTCAAGGCAATCTCGCTACATTATTTCAGTGGCGAGCCTGTCTCGCGCTTCGAGGCTCGCGAAGTCTCGCTGGCGTGGCAACCCTGGCGTACCGTGGCGACCTGGTACTTGTGGCGCAGTCTGGAACCGACACCGGTTCAATACTGATGCACACCAGGCAGCCCATCTACGGAACCACACTACATGCGCAATACATTTCTGGAATTTGAACAGCCGCTGGCCGAGCTTGAGAACAAGATCGAGCAGCTGCGCTACGTGCAGGCCGATTCTGCGGTAGACATCTCCGACGAGATCGGACGTCTGCAGCAAAAGAGCCAGACCTTGGCCAAGGAAATCTACGCCAAGCTCACGCCGTGGCAAACGGCGCTTGTCGCCCGCCACCCCCAGCGTCCCTACACGCTGGACTACGTGCGCGAAATGTTCACCGACTTCCATGAGCTGCACGGCGACCGCATGTACGCCGACGACCAGTCCATCATCGGCGGTCTGGCGCGCTTTAACGGCACGCCCTGCATGATCATCGGCCATCAGAAAGGCCGCGACACCAAGGAACGCGCCGCGCGCAATTTCGGCATGCCGCGTCCCGAAGGCTATCGCAAGGCCCTGCGCCTGATGCGCCTGGCTGAAAAATTCGGCATCCCCGTGTTCACCTTTGTGGACACCCCGGGCGCCTATCCCGGCATCGGCGCTGAAGAGCGCGGCCAGTCCGAAGCCATCGGCCACAACCTGTACGCCATGGCCGAGCTCAAGGTCCCCGTGATCTGCACGATCATCGGCGAAGGCGGCTCGGGCGGTGCCTTGGCGATTGCCGTGGGCAACGCCGTGCTGATGCTGCAATACGCCACCTACGCGGTGATCTCGCCCGAAGGTTGCGCATCCATTCTGTGGCGCAGCGCCGACAAGGCCCCTGACGCCGCCGAAGCGCTGGCCATCATTGCACCGCGCCTGAAAGACCTGGGCCTGGTTGACCGCGTCGTCAACGAACCGGTGGGCGGCGCCCATCGCGACCCGCGCGTCATGGCCCGCCTGCTGCGCCGCGCACTGGGCGACGCCCTGCGCCAGCTGCAAGGCATGACGCCCGAACAGCTCGTTGAACAGCGCGTGCAACGCCTGCTGTCCTACGGCGCCTACCAGGAAGTGCGCGCCTGATGCAGGCAGCGGCGCGGGCGAACACGCCAGCGCCACGGCCGCGTCCACCGCGCCCTCTCGCATGACTGCCCGACCCACGCCCGACACGCCCCTTGCGGCCGAGTCGGGCGTGTCGCATTCGGCGCCGCAAGCCGGGGGGCAGGCTCCGCGAGCCGAAGAAGGCGCGCCACCAGACGCGCTGCCGGCTTCGCCACCCGCAGGGCTCCCTCTCGTTCCCGCCTTGATCACCTCGCTGCGCCAAGCTTTGCTGGCGCTGCCGGAGCGTCCTGCGCGCATCGGGGTGGCGCTCAGTGGGGGCGCTGACTCGGCCATGCTGGCGGTGCACGCAGCGGCGGTTGCGCGCGAACTTGGCGTCGGCGTGGCCTTGTTCCATGTGCACCATGGCTTGCAGGCCGCTGCCGATGCCTGGAGCGAACACGTCAACGCGCTGGGCCGCTTGCTGGACCTGCCGGTCGCCCAGGCGCGTGTGCAGGTCGAGCAGGCCGGCGGCAAGGGCGTCGAGGCCGCCGCGCGCGACGCCCGTTACGCCGCGCTGGCGCAGTTGGCGCATGCGCAGGGCGTGGCCCACGTGCTGCTGGCGCATCACCGCAACGACCAGGCCGAAACCGTGTTGCTGCGTTTGCTGCGCGGAACCGGGCTGGCAGGCATGGCGGCGATGGCGCCGGTGTCCCAGCGCGACGGCCTGACGTATTTGCGTCCGTGGCTGGGCCAGGACCGCGCCGTCATTTTGCAAGCCGCTGATGCCGTCGAAGCGGCCTGCGGCTGGCGTCCGGTAGCAGACCCCACCAACGCCGACCCCCACTACACCCGCGCCGCGCTGCGCGAATTGCTGGCGCCGGTGTTGGACAGCCGCTGGCCCGGCTGGCGCGCCATCGTCGCACGCCATGCCGGCCACATGGCCGAAGCGGCCCAGATTCTGGATGAAGTCGCCCGCGAAGATTTTGCGCGCCTTGATCCGAGTGATGACGGCGCCAGTTTTTCGTTAAAGGCGTGGCGCGAGTTGTCCGCGCCGCGTCAGGCGCAGGTGCTGCGCCACTGGCTGAGCCAGAACGGCGCGCGCATGCCCACGGATGCGCGCCTGCGCGACCTGCTGCGCCAGCTGCGTGAATTGCATAGCCTGGGGCATGACCGCCAATTGCGCGTCGAGCAGTCGGGCCATGTCATCCGCTGCCATCGCGGGCGTGTCTGGGTGGAAACGCGGGGATAAAAACTGCCGTTTCGGAAAGAATCCGTAGAAAAATAGCCGCGCAATGAACATAAATTTCCTCAAATTGAGCAAATTTTTACCGTCGCGCTAGAATGTATGGTTTTGCCCGTCACCACTTTCGCGGCGGGTTCCCAGCCAGAGTACGAGATGTCCCTGATCGTTCACAAATATGGCGGTACTTCGATGGGCTCGGTTGAGCGCATCAGAAACGTGGCGCGTCGCGTCGCGAAGTGGCATGCCGCCGGCCACCAGGTTGTTGTAGTGCCGTCGGCAATGGCGGGCGAAACGAATCGCCTGCTAGGCCTGGCGCGCGAAATTTCGCCCCAGCCCGACGGCCGCGAACTCGATATGATCGCCGCCACCGGCGAGCAGGCCAGCAGCGGTTTGCTGGCTATTGCGTTGCAGGCCGAAGGCGTGCCGGCGCGTAGCTATGCCGGTTGGCAAGTGCCCGTGCGCACCGATTCGTCGTTCACCAAAGCCCGCATCAGCTCCATCGACGACGCCCGCATCCGCGGCGATCTCGACGCTGGCCGCGTGGTCATCGTGACGGGCTTCCAGGGCATTGACCCGGAAGGCCACATCACGACGCTGGGCCGTGGTGGTTCGGATACCTCGGCCGTGGCCGTGGCTGCCGCCATCAAGGCCGACGAATGCCTGATCTACACCGACGTGGATGGTGTCTACACGACCGATCCGCGCGTGGTGCCTGAAGCGCGCCGCATGGCCGTCGTTTCCTTCGAGGAAATGCTGGAAATGGCATCGCTGGGTTCCAAGGTCCTCCAGATCCGCTCGGTTGAATTCGCCGGCAAATATCGTGTACCGGTCCGGGTCCTGTCCTCGCTGACCGACCCGCTCATCCCGCTCGACGAAGAAATGACTTCGGGCACGCTGATTACTTTTGAGGAAGACGAAAAAATGGAAGCCGCCGTTGTCTCCGGCATCGCCTTCAGCCGCGACGAAGCCAAAATCACCCTGCTGGCCGTGCCCGACAAACCGGGCATCGCTTTCTCCATCCTGGGTCCTGTCGCCGCCGCCAATATCGACGTCGACATGATCGTGCAAAACCAGTCCGTGGCTGGCACGACCGACTTCTCGTTCACCGTGAACCGCAATGAATTTGCGCGCGCCGTGGAATTGCTCAAGCGCGAAGTCATCCCCGCCGTGGGCGCGCGTGAACTGTCCACCGACGAGAAGGTCGCCAAGGTCTCGATCGTGGGTATCGGCATGCGTTCGCACGTCGGTGTCGCCAGCTTGATGTTCCAGACGCTTTCGCAAGAAGGCATCAACATCCAGATGATCAGCACCAGCGAAATCAAGACGTCGGTCATCATCGACGACAAGTACATGGAATTGGGCGTGCGCGCACTGCACAAGGCCTTCGGCCTGGACCAGGCGCCGGCCGCCAAGGAATAAAGGCAACGGCTCCGGCACGAAATTTTTTGCATGATGTCCCCACTTGCGGGACACACCTAAAAAATTCGTGCTAGAATCTCGTTCTCTTTTCGGAGACGTGCCCGAGAGGCTGAAGGGGCTCCCCTGCTAAGGGAGTATGTGGCTAAAAACTGCATCGTGGGTTCGAATCCCACCGTCTCCGCCAGATCTTCGGCGCTGGCTTAAACACCCAGCGCTGAATTAAAAAACCCGCAATCGCGAAATCGATTGCGGGTTTTTTTCATTGCAGCGCGGATAGCAGTTTTTGCGCCTGTTCCACCACATCCTCATCATTCGGCCTGAACGTCATCGGCGTGGCTTGCGGCAGCTGCGTGTACTGCGCGTTGCTGCTGCGGGTGTAGGCGGGGTCGTAGTGGCGGTCGATCAGTTCGCGGGCCAGGTCGATGCGGCGGCCGTCGTCCACCATCTGTTGCCAGCCTTTGATCACATCACGGCTGTGCAGGCCCAGCATGCGTTGCAGCTGGGCTTTCAACCATTCGGGGTTTTCGAACAGTTGCGCGTAGTCCTGTTGAAGGAACGCGGCGCGCGCTTCGCGGGTGGAGACAACATCGACGCACGCGCCTTGGTGCATCGCTTGCAGCAAGGCGGGCGGGATTTCGATGGCGCCGATCTTGCGGCTTTCGGCTTCGATGAAGACGGGTTGCGTGGTGTCGAACATGCGCAGGCGTTCTGCGAGCAGCGTGTCGAAGTGCTTTTGCGTGGGCTGCGCAATGCCGGGCAGGGCGCCCAGCAATGAGCCGCGATGCGCGGCCAGTTGTTCCAGGTCCAGCGTTTGGGCGCCGGCTTGCGATAGCGCGTTCAATAAGCGCGTTTTGCCGCTGCCGGTGGGGCCAACCAACACCACAAAGCGCAACGCCGCAGGCAAGGCTTCCAACGCGTCCAGGGTGGCGCGGCGGTAGCTCTTGTAGCCGCCGTCCAATTGGCGTGCGCGCCAGCCGATCATGTTGAACATCAGCGTCATGGAGCCGGATCGTTTGCCGCCGCGCCAGCAGTAGATCAACGGGCGCCAGCCTTGCGGCCGATCGGCGAAGGTGGTTTCCAGGTGCTGGGCGATGTTGCGGGCCACGATGGCGGCGCCGGTGCGTGCGGCCTCGAAGGGCGAGGTCTGGCGGTACAGCGTGCCGACGACGACGCGTTCTTCGTTGCTGAGCACGGGCGCGTTGATGGCGCCGGGGATATGGTCATCGGCGTATTCAAGCGGCGAACGCACGTCGATGATTTCATCGAAGTCGTGCAGCTTGTCCAGGGTGACTAACAGGTGTTTCACGATGACGGCCGATGCGAGGAGGAATGCGGTGGGAGACGGCCACTAGAATAATGCTTTCCCGCATCACACATACCTTCGAACCTGGACATGGATTTCTCTTTTCATTGCGCGACCTGCAATCAGGTTCACCACGGCTTGCCGAGTTTTGGCGCCGATGCACCCGAAAGCTATTACCGCATCGCGCCTGAAGAACGGCCGCAACGCGGCGATCTGGGCAGCGATGATTGCGTGATCGATGAACAGCATTTTTTCGTGCGTGGCTGCATTGAGCTTCCCATTCATGGACATGCCGAGCCGTTTGTGTGGGGCGTGTGGGTGTCGGTGAGCCTGGCCAGCTACGAGACCTGGGTGCGCACGTCCGATGCGCCAGAGCGCTCGCAAACGCCGCCGCTCTTTGGCTGGCTGAATACGCAGCTATCGCCGTATCCCGACACGCTGAGTCTGAAGACCCATGTGCATTTGCGTGACGGCGGTATCCGGCCGCTGATTGAATTGGAACCCACCAGCCATCCGCTTGCCGTTGAGCAGCGCGAGGGGATATCCGTGGAGCGGGTCGCGGAAATCTACGCGATGCTGGTGCATGGCGCCGATGGCGCTTAATTCTGCGAGCCCCTTTTGAACGTTGACGATATTTTCCAAGCTGCGCGCGGCGGCGATGCAGAGCGGGTGCGTGCGTGCCTGGCGGCGGGCGCGCTGATCGTTCGCACGACTGAAGCGGCCGGATTGCCGGTCACGTGGAACGGCAGCGCAGGCAGGCGGCCGACGCTGGCGTTGTACTGAACACCGAAGGCGTGCGTCGCAGCGGCGCACGCCTTCGTCGTTATCCCTTACGCGCTGAACTGCAACGTATTCGTCAGGTCCCCCATGGGTTGCTGCCCACGAGCCGTCATCGCGTCGTCACGCGCCTTCAGCCCTTCAAGCATCGGCAGGTCGAACACGCGGGTGGCCAGGCGCAGGATGGAACCGGTGTCGTACACGGTGTGATCCACGGTGCCCTTCTTCGCAAACGGCGAGACGACCAGCGCGGGAACGCGCGTGCCCGGACCCCAGCGGTCGCCTTGCGGCGGGGCCACGTGGTCCCACCAGCCGCCGTTTTCATCCACAGTAATCACGACCACCATGTTGTCCCACTGCGCGCTCTTCCTCAGGCTGTCGACGATGTGCGCGATGTGGCGGTCGCCCGAATCCACATCGGCATATCCCGCGTGCATGTTCAGGTTGCCTTGCGGCTTGTAGAACGTTAGCGGGGGCAGCTTGCCGGCTTCGGCGTCGGCCAGGAACTTGTTGGTGGACGACAGATCGCCCAGGCCGCCATCGCGCAGATGCGCAGCGCGCGCGGCGGTGCCGGGGGCGGTGCTCTTGAAGTAGTTGAAGGGCTGATGATGCGCCTGGAAGTTGGGCGACGACGGAAAGCCGGTGCTGGCGGTGGAGTCGACCGCGGCCTGCCAGCCGCCGGCGTACCAAGCCCAATCCAGGCCCTTGGCGGTCATCAGGTCGCCGATGTTGTTGTGCGCTTGGGGCACCATCGTTTGCGGGCTGGTGGCGTCGGCAAGCGTGGGGTCAGTGGTGTCGCGGCTGAATGATGGCCAGTAGGGCGGAGCCATCGTGTTCACGCCGTAGCCGTCCGGCGTCAATGCGCTGGCGCCGAACTGCGGGATGCCGGTAAGCGCGCTGGCGGGCGATGTGGCCTTGGGTTGCAGGCGCGTGTCGGTGGGGTCGGCGCTTTGCAACTGTGCGATCTGCGTCTTGGCGACCGAGTCCGCAGCATCCGGATAGAACGGCGGGCGGCCTGCCACCAGGTATTGGTGGTTCAGGAACGAGCCGCCGAACGCGCCTTGGAAGAAGTTGTCGCACAGCACGAATTCTTGCGCGAGCTTCCACAGGCGCAGGTTGTACGCCGAGTCGCTGTAGTACCCCATGACGAGCGCGCCGGAATCTGCCCATGCGACGAAGCGGTCGTTCTTGCCGCCGTTGATCTGCATCTGGTTCTGATAGAACACATGCCACAAGTCGCGCGTGACGACGCCTTGCGGCAGCGGTTCGCCTTGCGGGCCCAGCAGCGCGAACGGCGCGTTGGCCAGGTTGTTCATGTAGGGCGCGGCCTGATCCACTTGATACGTGATGTGGTTGGCCTGTTGCGATGTGGGCACCATGCCGTTCCACACGGGCGGCAGCACGGAAAGCGGCGTGCCGTCGCGATCGTACTGCGTGGTGTCGGCGGCGGTGAGTGCGGACAAGGGCTTTTCAACGCCAGGGAAGTTGGCGAACAGATTGTTGAAGCTGCGGTTCTCGGCAAAGATCACGACGACTGTCTTCACGTTGTCGCGCAATTGCTTCGTCAGGTCGGGCGCGGGCGTGGGCGTGGGGTCTGGCGCGGGCGCGGGCGTGCTGGGGGTGCTGTCATTGTCATCATCGCTTGAGCAGCCGGACAGCGCGCCCATCGCGGCGGCGCTGGCGCCGAGTGCGGCGATGCCGGTCAGGAAGCCGCGGCGCGTGGCGCGCACGGGGGATGCGTTATCCGTGGCGTCGGTCGGCGCGCCGGAATTTTTTTCTTTGTCAGACATGAGAGAGGCTCTTCAGCTAGCGGGTGGCGCAGCGCACTGTCATTGCGCTGCGAGATCGCCGGATGACAGCCGGCATCGTTAACGGCCGCTAGGCTAAAGAGACAAGGTTCAATCGGTGTGACCATCCGCTGTCGGAAAGCTGAGCGCGAATGTTGTGAAGCTGAATGCGGAGGGTATGAAGCTGAATGCAGGCGTAGAGGGCGAGTAAATGGGGCGTGCGCAAGGTGCGTGTGCAATGCGATGTTTTCATCGCTCGACTTGCACGTTTTCTGAAACAACGCTATTATTCAAGGCTTGCTTTTTGATGCGCCCGTAGCTCAGCTGGATAGAGTACCTGGCTACGAACCAGGGGGTCGTAGGTTCGAATCCTGCCGGGCGCGCCAAGATTGCAATGCTGGAATGTTTGATGGTGTTGGGTGTGGATTGCAGCGAAAGCCGCGAAAAACACGGAAGTAAAAAACAACCGCATCAAGCTTACAGCGGCAAAATTTTCTGATATAATTTTGCCTCTTTGTCGGAGCGCCCGTAGCTCAGCTGGATAGAGTACCTGGCTACGAACCAGGGGGTCGTAGGTTCGAATCCTGCCGGGCGCGCCAAAGCAAAGAATGTCGCAAGACAACAGCAGTAAAAATGGAAAGGCCTTTGATCTTGAATCGAAGGCCTTTTTGTTTAGTGACAGCCAATGCATGTCGATGCAGAAGCTGCAACAGGCGGCGAAGATACTTCGCATGAAAGTTACGCAGAGAGCCTAAGCAAAGGACCGAAGCAAAGGACCGAAGCAAAGGGCTCAAGCAAAGCGTTTAAGCAGAAAATTCGCACAGCACTTCGCGAATTTCCCCAAGCGATTTGCGTGATGTGTTTTTTTCATGTTATAAACACGCCTCTTTCGGAGCGCCCGTAGCTCAGCTGGATAGAGTACCTGGCTACGAACCAGGGGGTCGTAGGTTCGAATCCTGCCGGGCGCGCCACCTTATTCAGAACTCGCGATGATGTTGATATCGCGGTTCAGCCGAAAGGCAAAGCAAGACAAAAAAGCGGCTTGATGGTTATCCATCAAGCCGCTTTTGTTTTGTCTGATCGCAGGATCGGAGTCACTGAGCCCGATCACCAAAAACGATCACTAAACCCCATCACCAAACCCCGATCACCAAACCCGGATCACCCGTCCCGTTTGCACGCCTTCCACGCTGCGGCAATACGCCAGAGCGACGCGGCTGGCGGGGGCGGCTTCGAAGCCTGGGAAGAAGGGGCCGTAGCTGCCCATCGATTCTTGCAACACGGTCGGGCTGACCGAGTTGATGCGGATGCCTTGCAGTTCAACTGCTGCGCCGCGCACGAAGCCGTCGATGGCGGAGTTCACGGCTGATGCGTTGGCGCCGTGGCGGATGGGTTCGTCGCTGACGATGCCGCTGGTCAGCGTGATGGAGCCGCCTGCGTTCACATAGTGCTGGCCGATCAGCGCCAGGTCCACTTGGCCCAGCAGCTTGTTGTGCAAGCCGATCTTGAATTGTTCGGCCGTCATCTCCGACAGCGGGCCGAAGTGCAGCGCGCCGGTGGTGGAGACGATGGCGTCCACCTTGCCGACCTGTTCAAACAAGGCGCGGATGCTGTCGCTGCGCGTCACGTCGACTTGATATTGGCCATGGGTTTTGCCGACGGAGATGATGTCGTAGCGTTGGCCCAGCGCTTCCGCCACTGCGCGGCCGATGGTGCCGGTGGCGCCGATAAGGATGATTTTCATGGAATGCTCCCGAGCTTGCTGGTTTGTAAAAGGGCGCCCCGGCCAAGCGCCAGGGCATGCAAGCATTCTCGCCGTTCGATTTCCATGGAAAAATCCGGGAATGGTGGAAACACTTCACACTCAGGGTGCGTAATTCATGGACCGCTTGCTCAGCATGGAAGTCTTTGTGGCGGTTGTGGAATTGGGCAGCCTGACGGCGGCCGCCGCGCGCCATCAGATGTCTGCCGCGATGGCGGCCAAACACATCAAGGGCCTTGAAGCGCGGCTGGGCCTGCGGCTGATGAACCGCACGACGCGCCGGCAAAGTCTGACCGAAGCGGGGCAGGCGTATTTCGCGCGCTGCAAATCCATCTTGTCGGATATCCGTGAGGCCGAGCAGGGCGCCGAGGCCTTGCGGCTGACGCCGCGCGGGCATCTGCGCATCACGTCAACGGTCACCTTCGGATCGTTCTCGCTCACGGCCGCCATTACCGATTACCTGTCCGTCTACCCCGATGTCAGCGTTGAACTGGTGCTGAGCGATATGGTCGAGGACATCGTCGCCGCGCGTTACGACCTTGCCGTGCGTATTGGCGAGCCGGCCGACTCGGGGCTGGTCGCGCGCACGATCGGGCGCTACCAGATGATCATCTGCGCCGCGCCCGCGTATCTGGAACGCTACGGCACGCCAGCCTCGCCTGATGATCTGATGCGTCATCAATGCCTGGATTTTTCCTACTGGAGCCGCCGCACGGGCTGGCAACTAGCCAGCAACGATGGCAGCCGGGCGGGTTACCCCACCGGCCGCTTCGTGTCGAACAATGGCCAGGCCTTGCGACAAGCCGCGCTGGCGGGCTTTGGCGTCGTGCTGCAACCCGAGCTGCTGCTGGGTGACGATGTGCGCGCAGGCAGGCTCGTACCGATCTTGCAGCCGTACTGGCCCGTGGCGCGGCCGATCTCTCTGCTGTATCCAAAGGACAGGCAGGCGCTGCCGAAGCTCACGACCTTCGTGGACTTTCTGGTGGATCGGTTTACGCGATAGGGAAGGGGGCGTTCAGCGCCGTCGCCGGTCTACCGCCGTCAGCGCGATGCCGTTCTTCAGCATCTGATACGCCTGGCCGCCCAGCCAAGTGACTTTTTCACCTGAGCTCGTGCGGCAGATGCAATGCATCTTGGGGTCGAACCGGGACGTGCCCAGCGCGGAATACGCATCAAGATCCGCAACGAAGCGTTCGATGCGATACAGGGTGCCATCAGGCGATGTGACAAGCACATCGGTCAAGCGTCTTGCGGTGCCGAGCATACTCAGTACCTCCTGCGGGCCGTCTTTTTTGCGGCACCAAAGTCACGTGGACGTTTCAACGTGCGTAGCGGAAAGGCGGATGCCCCCGCTGTGGCGCTATTGAAGCCGCCCTCCTAACAATGAATCATCGAGTTGGTCTGGTGACACGCCTAACGCCTCCGACACGCGGTCCAGGACGACTTGCCGAGGCCTTGGACGTGGCCGTTCCAATTCAATGTAGATGGAGTGATCTACTCCCAGACGAGCCGCCATATCCGCAGTGGTGATATTGAGGTGCTCGCGCCAGGCGCGTATCAAACTCCAATCGTTGCCGGTTTTTAGATTGATGACAGCTAGTGGTAGCGGACTGTGCCCCGCATTCAGTTTCTGGTGCGGGGCCGCCCGGTATGCCTCCGGCGCATTCCGCTTGGCGCTGCCTTTGCGGGCATCGCCACGAGGCGTCGTGACGTCGGTTTCGGCGGTATAAATTGCGCCGCCATTAGTCTGACGATACTGGTTATTTCCGATCCAGGAAAGCGTTTCACCGTTGTCCAGCTTGCACTCGCAATCCAGGTGGTAATTGCTGGGAATACTCTCAAGTTTGGCAATGGTTTCGGTGGTCGTGGCGTGGCGCACCACACGATGCAAGGCACCGTCTGATGAACGCACGAAGATGTCGGGAAGTCTCCAGGAAAACGGAATGATGCTCTCCACAGCCAAAACCACTCGCCACTGTATCGCGGTGGCCAAGCGGTGAGATTTGGGGTTTCCCCTCAAGTGGTGCAGCTGGCTTCTTTCTACCGCAGATCAGATGGGCAGATGTTCACAAATGTTCACTTGCGGCGGCCAGCACACGCGGCATCACGTCGGCGGCCAGGCCATGCAGATTGCAGTGCGCGTGCGGGTCCAGCGGTGTCACGCCGGGGTTCACCTGCACGACTGTGGCGCCTGCGGCCAAGGCGCGTTGCGGCAATTCCGCGGCGGGATAGACCAGCGCTGATGTGCCGATGGCAAACAGCACATCGCATTGTTCCGCCGCGCGCAATGCGGTGCTCCAGGCGTCGCCCGGCAGGCTTTCGCCAAACCACACGACGCCGGGGCGCACCGGCGCGCCGCATGCGGTGCAAGCGGGCGGCGTGATGCGCCGTCCTTCGTCGGGTTCGACTGGGATCTCATCGCCAAAGACATAGGGTGCGGCGCACACGGAACAGCGCGGCGCGTGCAGGCTGCCATGCAGATGCACCACATGCTTGCTGCCTGCGCGTTCGTGCAAGTCATCCACGTTCTGTGTGACGACGATCAGTTCGGGCACATGCTGCGCCAATGCCGCGATGGCATGGTGCGCGGCGTTCGGCGCGGCGCGCAGCACTTGCGCACGCCGCCATTCATACCAGCCCCAGACCACGTCGGGCTGCGCGCGAAACGCCTCGGGGGTGGCCAAGGCTTGCGCGTCAAAGCGCGACCACAAACCCGTCAGCGCATCGCGAAACGTGGCGATGCCGCTTTCGGCGGAGACGCCGGCGCCAGTGAAGATCACGACGCGCTGCGCGCCGCGTAATGCGTCCGCCAACGCGGGCGGAATATCGTGATACGGGTTTTTCATTTCCAACCTTCAAGACAGTCCGATACGCTGCGCGCTGGGGCGCCGGCCTGTCAAGCCTGGCGTGACGTGGCGTGCGCCGGTATCGGCGTGATCACCACACTCGCGTCAGGCTCACCCGTGCGCGGGCGTCCCGAATGGTGGATACTGCTTTTCTCATCTGGGATATTCCCATCGATCTGGAGACCCGCAATGCCCGATTCCGTTACCGGCCTGGACCGGCTTCGCCGTTTCATCGCGACGGCGACCCGCTTGGCGACACCAGACGCCTTGGCGCAGACGCCCGCGCTGCAAGCCGCGTTTGCCGATCTGGTGCGCCACGACGACTGGCTGCCCGACGCCTGTACCGCACCGCATCCGCAGTACTACCAGCAATACCTGCTGCATTGCGATCCGCTGGAGCGCTTTTCGCTGGTGAGCTTCGTGTGGGGGCCGGGCCAATTCACGCCGGTGCATGACCACGAGGTCTGGGGCTACGTGGGTATGTTGCGTGGCGCCGAAATCAATCAGCGCTACGTGCGCCATGCGGATGGCCGGTTGACGGCGGCGGGCGAGCCCACCACCTTGCAGCCCGGTGACGTCGAGCGCTTGTCGCCGCAAGAGGGTGACATCCACCGCGTTTCCAATGCCTTTGCCGACCGCGTGTCGATCAGCGTGCATCTGTATGGCGGCAACATCGGCGCGGTGTCGCGCCATGTGTATGACCCCGAAACCGGCCAGCCCAAACCGTTTGTGTCGGGCTATTCGTCGCCCAGCCTGCCGAACCTGTGGGATCGTTCGGCCGCCGTGCGCGCCACCATTCCCGGCTTGAAGGCCTGAGCGCCGCGGCGCCCGAAAGCGCTGTCCGCCCGGGCGCGTCTCGTGCTATGTTCCCGTCCTAAATATTAGGAAAATCAAGATGGACAAGACGCTGCTCAAGGGATTGATGGTTTTGGAGGCGGTGACCGATGTGGACAATCCGCCGCGCACCATCGACGCGCTGGCCGCCCGGGTCGGGCTCACGCGCAGCAACACGCATCGCACGTTGCAGACGCTGATCCACGCGGGCTACGTCATCAAAGATGACGACGGCGGTGGCTATCGCGGCGCGGTGCGCCTGTTTGAATTGGCCGCCCGCCAGTTGGCGCAGCTGGACGTGCGCAAGCTGGCCGCGCCCTTCATGCGCACGCTGGCCGATCAAACGGGCGAGACCGTGCACTTGTCGGTGCTGGATGGGTTTGATGTGGTCTACGTGGACAAGATCGACAGCCCGCAGCCTATCCGCGCGTACTCGATGGTGGGCGGGCGCGCGCCGGCGTATGCGGTGGCCACCGGCAAGGCGCTGCTGGCCTATCAGCCCGAAGGCTATGTCGAGCGTTACGCCGAGCAGCTGGTGCGCCACACGCCGTCCACGATCGTTTCCATGCCCTTGCTGAAAGATGAACTGCGCAAGATTGCCCGCGCCGGTTACGCCGTGAATCGCGGCGAATGGCGCGAGGGCGTGGGCGGGCTGGCCGTGACGCTGTTCAACAGCCTGGACCAGCCCGTGGCGGCCGTGGGCATTTCTGGCCCGCTTGACCGCCTGAGCGCCGCTAGGATGAAGCAGCTGGCGCCGGATGTATCGGCCTGTGCGCAGTCCATCTCTCAGGGGATGGGATATCGGCGCGGCTATCTGGATCAATAAGCGGCACGGGCTGCGTCAGTGCGGCAGCGATGCGCTGCGCCTGATCTTGCGCCAGCCGTGCGTTCACATCCATGGACGTGGTCCAGAAGTACGTGCCGCCCGCCAGGCTGCCTAGCACGGATAGCTGACGCAGCACGGCGCCATGCGCCGTTTTCACGCAACCCGTGTCGTAGTCCAATGCCATGCCGCCGAATGGGTCAGCGCATGCGTGGCCCTCGCGCAGCAAGGCGGAGATCAGCGGGTCGCCGGTGCGGGCGGCATCCACCGAGAAGCTGGTGGCGTTGATCAGGTAAGGGCTGCGCGTGGTGGTGTCTGCTTGCGCCTCACGCAGCAGCGTATGGAACTGGCCGTCGGCCGGGTCGTAACGCGTATCCAGATAGCCTGCACGCACTTGCAGCTGGCCGCTCTTGAACAAGGCTTGCAGGGTGAGCGCGTTGCGCATCGGGAAGGTTGCGCGCCGCGCCATCCACAATGACCGAAAACGCGAATGGAACAGATGGCGCTCGGCGTCCGGCATCAGATGCCAGATCTGATCCACCGCCGCGTTGGTGGCGGCCGCCACGGCTTGCCAGGGGCGCGCGGCGTCTGATGATCGGCGTATCTCGTCGTCCAGCGCGGTGTGGGCATCGGCGGCCAAGCCCAACACGTCGTCCGCATCGAGCGCGCCGTTCATGGCGCGCACTTCATCTTGCAACGCGCGCAGAATCACTTCTACTGATAGTGCGCCGCCATGGTCTGCCGCCAGTTGCCGTGCGCCGTCACGGCTTAAGTGGCGCAGTGCGGCCGGCGGCTGATTGTGCGGACTGCGCACCGACGGCAGCCGCCCATTGCGCGACACGCACAGGATCGGGCCGCGATGGCCCGAGCGCGTCAACGCCGCGATAGCGTCCACCGCGCTAAGGCTGGTGCCGACGATGCACACGGAGGCATCCGGCTGGATGCCGCGTGCCAATTCTGCGACGGGATAGGGGCTGTTGAAATACCCCGGCGCATCCTGCAAGTGGGGAAACGCTTGCGAGGGCAGGTTGCCATTGCACAGCACCGCGTAGCGGGCCTGCCAAGGCGCGCCTTGATCCGGCTCGATACGCATCCCGCCATCAGGCAAGGGCGATACGCGTTGCACGCGCTGTGGCACATGCGCAAGCGACACGCCCAGCGCCCGCGCCAGCGTCTGGCAGCGCGCGTATACATCGCGCAAGTACGCGCCGAACAGGGGGCGCGGCAGAAAGTCCGACGGCGCAATGGCTTGAACGCCATAACCACGCAGCCACTCGGCATCCTGCCCGCGCAGCCACTCGACGAAGTCCATCCGCTGGTCTGCCCGCGCCGACATATTGCCGGCCGGGATGTTGAGCAGATTGCTGGGCAGGTCATCTTGATACGCGCCGCCCGGGCCAGGCTCGGCTTGCGGTTCGAACAGCGCGATCGTCAGTGGACGGCGCGCGCCGTCCGATTCCGTCGACAGCAGAAACTGGTAGAGGAAGCTGACGGCGACGGAGCCGCCGCCCACGATGGCTAGGTCTGCGTGTTGCATCATGCCGGTCGTCATTTCGCCGCCGACATCCGCACCACATCGCCCCAGCGCGCCACTTCCTGCTTCAGCACGCGGCTGGTGTCAGCGGGGGAGGTGGCCACGGCATCCGCGCCCAGCTTCAGCGCGGCCTGCTGCACCGACGCCATCGCGGCGGCCTTCTGCATGCCGGCCGACAGCTTGTCGACCACCGCGGGCGGCGTGCCGGCCGGCGCCAGCAGCGCATAGGCGGTGGCGACGGAATAGTCTTTCACGCCTTGCTCCATCAGCGTGGGCAGATCAGGCAGCGCCGTGGCGCGGGTGGCGGTGGTGACGCCCAGCAGCCGGATCTTGCCGCTGGCCACTTGCGGCAGCAGCGCGGGCAGGGTCTCGATCACCATGTCGATCTGGCCGCCCAGCAAGTCGGTGATGGCAGGGCCGCTGCCGCGATACGGCACGTGCATGAGCTTGGTGCCCGTCACCACCTGGAACAGCTCGCCCGCCATGTGCTGCGAGGTGCCGGGGCCGGCAGACCCGAACGTGATCGTGCCGGGTTTGCTCTTGGCCAGCGCAATCAATTCCTGCACGTTGTTGGCCGGCACCTTGCTGTTGACGGCCACGGCCATGGGCATGCTGGTGGCCATGGACACGCCCACGAACGCGGTGGCGAAGTCATAGCCGGGCTTGTCTGGCATGGCGGCGTGGATGGCATGGCTGCCCACCGCGCCCATCAGCAGCGTGTAGCCGTCGGGCGCAGACTTGGCCACGTATTCAGCGCCGATCTCACCGCCCGCGCCCGCCTTGTTTTCAACGACAACGCCTTGGCCCAGGAAGTCGCCCAAGTGTTGCGCGTAGATGCGGGCCGCGGCATCCGTGGCCCCGCCCGGCGGGAACGGCACCACCATGCGGACGGGTTTGGCGGGCCAGGCTTGCGCCGATACGGGTCCGGCGGCCAGCGCCAGGACGGCGCCCGCGAGGGCAATGCGCCACGTCTGCTTCATGAAAGTCTCCTTGGTGTGATCGGGCCGTCATGCGCGAGCCGGCGCCGCGTTGGCGGGCGTTTGCTTGGCTGCGGTCCGTTTTTATAAATCCTAAAATATAGGACTCGAATTCCAACAAATGGTTTACCTAGAATTCCACACGGTGATATGCTGGTCAACAATTAAGCGCGGCACCTAGGGATTGCACTAGGATTCATGCGGTGCACGTCACGGCGGCCCACCGCTCGCCGGGCATGATGCCATTCAGAAAGCTGCGCTCTTATAATATTTTTCGCATCCCAAATATTGAATTTTCATAACGAGAGGTCAGACATGACACCCAGTTCGGCACTTACCGGCATCACCGTGCTGGAAATTTGCAATGTCGCGGCGGGACCGTTTTGCGGCATGTTGTTGGCGGATATGGGCGCCGACGTGATCAAGGTTGAAAACCCGGAAGGCGGCGACACGCTGCGCAGCTGGCCGCCCATTTCCGATGGCTATAGCGAGAACTTCGCGTCGCTGAACCGCAACAAGAAGTCGGTGACGCTGAACCTGAAAGACCCGGCCGACCTGGCGCTGGCGCGCGAGCTGGCGCAAACCGTGGACGTGCTGATCGAAAACAACCGCCCCGGCGTGATGGACCGTCTGGGCCTGGGCTATGCGCAATTGCGCGAAGCCAATCCCAAGCTCGTGTACTGCTCGATCTCGGCGTACGGCCAATCCGGCCCGCGCTCGCAGGAAGGCGGTTTCGACCTGACCATCCAGGCCATGAGCGGCATCATGAGCGTGACGGGCGAAGCCGGCGGTGAACCCGTCAAATGCGGCGTGCCGGTGGCGGATTTTTCAGCGGGCCTGTATGGCGCGTTCGCCATTGCCTCGGCCTTGCGCGCGGCGCAGGCCAGCGGGCAGGGCACGCATATCGACGTGCCGATGCTGGGCGCCACGCTGGGCATCGCCGCGTTGCAAACGTCAGAGTTCTTCGGCAGCGGCAAAGACCCCGTCAAGCTGGGTTCCGCGCATCCGCGCAATGCGCCGTATCAGGCGTTTCGCTGCCAGGGCGGTTACTTCGGCATGGCCGCGGGCAATCAGGCCTTGTGGAAGGCCGTGTGCGTCACGGTGGGCCGTGAAGACCTGCTGGCTGACCCGCGCTTTACCGACACCAGCGCACGCGCGCGCAACCAGACGGCGCTGCGGGAAATTCTGGAAGCGATCTTCGCCGGCGATGATGCCCAGACCTGGTTGTCGCGCTTTCGCGCGGCAGGCGTGCCGTGCGCGCCCATCAACACGTATTCCGAAGTGCTGGCCGACCCGCAAGTCGAACACATGGGCTGGGTGCAGCCGGTGGAATTGCCCAACGGCGTGCAGACCCGCACCTTCGGCTTGCCCGTGCGCTTTGACGGCCAGACGACGGCGCTGCGGCTGCGTCCGCCTGCGCTGGGCGAGCACAACGACGAAGTGCTGGGCGCATTGCGCGCCGCCAAGCAGGGAGGCCAGGCATGAGCGCCGTTCTGCGTATCGACAAGCAAGACGCGCGCCATGTGCTGACCCTGACGCGCGCTGAAAAAATGAACGCGCTGTCTGCCGATTTGGTGGAAGCGCTGATCTCGGCGCTGGACGATGCCGAAGCGCAAGGCGCCAAGCTGATCGTGCTGAAGGGCGAAGGCAAAAACTTCAGCGCGGGGTTTGATTTTGGCGATTGGCAAACGCAAAGCGAAGGCGATCTGTTGCTGCGCTTCGTGCGCATCGAAACCTTGCTGCAACGTCTGGCGGGCTCACCCTGCCTGACGGTGGCGCTGGCGCATGGCCGTAATTTTGGCGCAGGCGTGGATCTGTTTGGCGCCTGCAAATGGCGCGTCAGCGCACCGGACGCTACGTTCCGCATGCCGGGCCTGAAGTTTGGATTGGTGCTGGGCACGCGCCGCTTTGCCGCGCTGGTGGGCGCCGAGCGCGCGCGCGCGGTGCTGGAGCAAGCGGCGACCTTTAGCGCGGAAGAAGCTTTGCGCGACGGCTTCGCCACGCGGCTGGCCGTGGCGCAGGAATGGGCGGAGATCGAGCAGCAGGCGGCCGACACCGCAGCCGCGTTGACGGACGCCAGCCGTGCGCAGTTGTACGCGGCGCTGTCGCAGGAATCGCCGGACGCCGATCTGGCGCGGCTGGTGCGGTCCGCTGCCGCGCCCGGTTTGAAAGACCGCGTGGCCGCCTATCTGCAAGCGCGCTAACGCCAAGAACAAACAGCAGGGAGGAAGACAATGGCTTCGGGTTTCAATCAAAAGAACAAGCAGTGCTCGGTGGCGGAACTGGCGGCGTTGGTGCCCAACGGCGCCTCGATTGCGCTGGGCGGCAGCTTTCTGCATCGCGGGCCGTTCGCGTTCGTGCGTGAACTGATTCGCCAGGGCAAGCGCGATCTGGAATTGATCAAGCAGTCGCCGGGTTACGACGTAGACATCCTTTGCCGCGCGGGCGTGTTGCGCCGCGTGCGAGCAGGCATCGTCGCCATGGAAGGCAACTTCGGTTTGGCGCCGTGGTATCGGCGCGCCGTGGAGCGCCATGAAATCGAACTGGAAGAACACGCCTGCGCCAGCCTCACGGCGGGGCTGCGGGCGGCGGCCTTCGGTGTGCCGTTTCAGCCTTGCGGCGGCCTGCACGGCAGCGGCCTGCCGGAACTGAACGGCTGGGCGTGCCTGGACGACCCGTATGGCAGCGGGCAAAAGACGTACGTGGTGCCGGCCATCCGCCCGGACTTCGCCGTGATCCAGGCGTCCGAAGTGGATGCGCTGGGCAATGTGCGCGTGCACGGCACGGCGCATTGGGACCGCATCATGTCGCGCGCGGCGGGCAGCGTGCTGGTGGTGGCCGAGAAGGTGGTGGACAGCGCGGTGTTCGAAGCGCAGCCGGAGTCCACGCTGGTGCCGTACTTCATGGTGCAGGCCTACGCGGTGGCGCCGGGCAGTGCGTGGCCGGGTTCATGCTGGCCCGATTACGCCATCGACTATCCGGCGGTGGAATCCTACATGGACAAGAACAGCGATCTGGCGGCGCATCTGGCGGCCGCACCGGAAGCGCAAGGGGGCAATCATGGCTGAGCAATGGTCGGCGTTTTCGTACATCGTCACGAACCTGGCGCGCTTCATCCGCCCGGATGAAATCACCTTCAGCGGCGTGAATTCCACCATGCCGATGTTGGCGTGCCTGCTGGCCAAGCGCGCCTACGACTGGGACTTCGTCTACATCAACGTGGCGGGCGGCGTGAACCCGCGCCCGTCGCACATTCCCATTTCAAGCTCTGACCCCGTGCTGGCCGAGCACACGGCGTCGATCTTTTCCAACGAAGACTTCTACGACCTGTGCACGCGCGGCCGCATGGACCTGACCTTTCTGGGCGCGGCGCAGATCGACGGCGCGGGCTGCGCCAACAACTCCTGCATTGGCGACTGGCATGCACCCAAGGTGCGCTTGCCGGGCGGCGGTGGCGGCGCGGTGATGCTGCCCACCGCCCGTCGCGCCTGCACGTGGCGCACGGAACATTCGCGCCGCACCTTCGTGCCGAAGCTGGACTTCATGACGTCGTGGGGCGGGTTCCACGGGGTGGTGACGCCGATCGCCGTGTTCGTGAAGCGCGACGGGCGCTTGGCGCTGCAATCGTGGCATCCGGACTCCAGCCTGTCTGAAGTGCGCGAGCGCACGGGCTTTGAGTTCGACGCCACGGGCGCCGCGCCATCGGAACCGCCCACCGCTGCCGAAGCCCGCGCGTTGCGCGAGCTGGACGCGGACGGGCAGTTCGAACGCGACGCCGCTGTCGCGCTGCGCTAGGAGACCGCCATGACGATTGCCGATGCCACGCTGGTGGCGGCGTTTTCGCGCGCATGGCGTCAGCCCGAATGGGCGGCGCGCCCCGCCATCGTGACGGCGGACGAGACGCTGACGTATGCCGGCTTGCACCGCCGGGTCGGGCAAATCGCCGCGGGCTTGCGCGCCGCGGGCGTCGCGCCCGGCAGCTACGTGGCCATTGCGATGGAGCGGTCGCTCGATCAGGTGCTGACGATTCTGGGCGTGATGGTGGCGGGGGCGTGCCCTTGCCCGTTGGAGCCCCGGCTATCGGTTGAAGAAACCGCGCGCCGGGTGACAGCGGTGGGGCTGACGTGGATGGTGCACGACGACGCCAACACGGCCACGGCGCAGGCGAGCGGAATGGCGCAGTCCAGGCTGCTAGATGCGGCACGGGTGGCGCAGGAGCGCGTCGATGGCGAAGCGGGGATGGGGTGGGAGTCGGGTGCGGGTTTGGGTGCGGAACTGGGTGTAGAACGGGGTGCGGAACCGGGTGCGGAACTGGCCCCTGACGCCCCGGGCCTGCTGCTGTTTACCTCCGGCAGCACGGGCAACCCCAAGGGCGTGTTGCTGAGCCATCGGGGCCTGGCGAACAATGCGCGCGGCGTGCTGGCGCATACGGCCCTGACGCCTGCCGACCGCTTGCTGCACGTGATGCCGCTGCATCACACCAATGCGCTGAACAATCAAATCTTCGCGCCGCTGCTGGCGGGCGCAAGCGTGGCGTTGGCGGGGCGCTTTCGCGCTGACGACATGCCAGGGCTGCTGCGCGCGTTTGCGCCCACCATCATCACCGGCGTGCCGACCATGTATGCGCGCATGCTGGAATTGGCGTTCGATGCGCAAAGCTTGTCGGGCCTGCGCTTTGCCCGCTGCGGGTCTGCGCCCATCACCGAGGCGCTGCATCGGCGCATCGAAGCCTTTCTGGGTTGCCCGCTGGTGGTGTCCTACGGCTTGTCGGAAGCGACCTGCACGTCAACCATGAACCCGCCTGCGGCGCGCCGTGTCGGGACGGTGGGGACGGTGCTGGCGGGGCAAAGCGTCACGCTGCGCTTGCCGGATGGCACTGAAGCCGCGCGCGGTGGCGAAGGCGAAATCTGCATCGCGGGCGACAGCCTGATGCTGGGCTATCTGGGCGTAGACAACGGTGAGGATGGCGCACTGCAATTGCTGCGCACGGGCGACCTTGGGCGCTTTGACGATGACGGATACCTGAGCATTACCGGCCGCATCAAGGACGTGATCATCCGGGGCGGCGAGAACCTGTCGCCCGCGCTGATCGAAGGCGTGGTCACCGGGTTGCCCTTCGTCGCTGCATGCTGCGTAGTGGGGGCGCCCGACGAAGACTTGGGCGAAGTGCCGGTGATCTTCGTGCAGCGCAAGGGCGATGCATCAGAAGGCGCGACGGGGGGCGCTACGGGCCGGGATGAAGAAGGCGCGCAGATTCAGGCCAGCGTGCTGGCCGGACTAGGCCGCATCTATGTGCCGCGCGATGTGCTGTGGGTTGAACGCCTGCCGGAGAATGCCGTGGGCAAGGTGGACCGCAAGGCGCTGGCGCAGCAGGTGAAGGCGGCGGCCAGCGCATGAGCAAAGCGCATCAGGAGGCGCGCCGCAGTCGGGCCAGTTCGGCTGACAGCTCCGCCACCAGCGCTTCGGCGCGGGCCAACGGGTCCGCATCGGCATCCGGTGCCGCCACGGCGGATGTTTCCGAGGTGGCGGCAGGCGCATCCTGCAAGCGCGGATGCACGCTTTCGTGGCCCATGCTGACGTCCACATCGAACACCAGCTGTTCGGCGCGGTGCCAGGTCGTGAACCATTCCAGCGGCCGGTCGTGCTGGTCCATGCCCTGGCCTTGCAGCATCAGTAAGGGCGTGCCGGTTTGGGTGTCCAGCAATTCCGCCAGCGTGGCGTCAGCGGCCACGGCGCGAATCTGATTGCGGCCCGCCCCAGGGCGCAGACCAAAACGGCGGGTCAGCACACCATGCAGCGACGCATCCGCCAGGTCATCGGCGCGCAGGCCGGGCACCGCATCAGCGGGCAGCCAGGTGCGCACGTAGGCCAAGGGCGCATCGGCCACATGGCGCAGCCGTTCCAGCATCAATAACTTATTCGTGCCGAAGAATGCCGCCACGTCTGCAGGCGGCTCGGCGCGTGCAAAGGCCAGCACGCGGGTTTGCAGGGCCACGCCCGATTGGGCGAATTGTTCGTACAGGCCGGTAGACCGCTGCACCAGACGGCGGTGCTCTTGCGGCGCCGCCACGGTGGCGGGGCGGCCGGTTTCGCGCTGGATCAGGCCTTCGGCGGCCAGCGCCGCCAGGGCCTGGCGCACCACGCTGCGCGCCACGCCAAAGCGTTCGCACAGTGCGGCTTCGCTGGGCAGCACGGCGCCCGCCGCGAGCTTGTTCGTTCGGATGACGCCGCGCAGCAGGGTGGCCACCTGCGCGTGCAGCGGGATATCGCCGGAGCGATCAAGAACGGGCAATGCGTCGTGCGTGGCGGGCGCCATGGAAATCAACCTCCGGTTTGTGCCCGCGCAGTTTCCCACACATGCGTCCAGCCCGGGGCCAGATGCGCGGCGCGCTCGGCGGCCAGGATCAGGCTGTCTTCGCGGGCGATGCCCTTGCCGGCGATGTCGAAGGCGGTGCCGTGGTCCACGGACACGCGCACAACCGGCAGGCCGACCGTGATGTTGACGCCGTCGTCGCCGTACACGGCCTTGAAGGGCGCGTGGCCTTGGTCGTGGTAACAGGCGATCACGAACTGCCATTTGCCGCGCACGGCTTGCGGGAACAGCGCGTCGGCCGGAATGGGGCCGGCGGCCAGGATGCCGGCCGCGTTGGCTTCGGCCACAGCGGGCGCCAGGATGTCGGCGTCTTCGCTGCCGAAGATGCCGTTTTCGCCGGCGTGCGGGTTCAGGCCCGACACGGCAACCGGCTGGTCGCCACGGCCCAGCGCCTTGGCGAACGAACCCGCCAGGCGCAGCACCGCGCGCATGCGCACGGGCGTCAGGTCTTCGATGGCCTGGCGCAGCGACACGTGGGTGGTGGCGTGGAAGATGTAGAGGTCGCCGGCCGACAGCACCAGCGAGAAGGTCTTGACGCCGAACTCGTGGGCCAGCAGTTCGGTATGGCCGGGCCACTTGTGGCCAGCGGCGTGCATGGCCGCCTTGTTCAGCGGCGCGGTGACGATGCCGTCGACTTCACCGGCGCGGGCCAGGGCGCAAGCTGTGGTGACGAAACGGACCGAGCCGTCGCCTGCATCGGCGCTGATTTCACCCAGCTTGACGTGGGCCAGCGACGGGCCGGCTTGCAGCACTTCAATCGTGCCGGGCGTGTTGGTGCAGTCAGCCGGACGGTCCAGCTTCTTCACAATGGCAGGGTCGCCGCCCAGGCTGCGCACGGCGTTGACCATGACGTCCACGTCGCCGACCACCAGCAGGCGGGCCTTCTGGCGCAGTTCGTCGTGGCCCATCAGCATCTTGGCCGTGATTTCCGGCCCGATGCCCGCCACGTCGCCCAGGGTGACGGCCAGCAAAGGCAGCTTGTTGGGTTGGGGTTGTGTCATCGCTTGAATCTCCTGTCGCGGATCGCGCGCACTGCGCGAACCAGTACGTCTTCGGTGCCAAAGCCGCCGGCCTTGGTCACCACGGGCAGGCCCGCGGCCGTGCCCCCGGTCAGCGTGCCCAACGGCACGCCGCCCATCACTTCATCCACCAGCGCAATGCCGCGCGCGGCCAGCGCCACCAGCACGCTGCGTGCGCCGTCGCCACCGGTGGCGACCACGCCCGCGGCTCGCGAGGTGGTGATCAATTGCGCCGCCAGGCTGCCCAGCCTGTCAGCGACTTTTTCAGAATCCAGGCCGTCTAACTGGCCTTCGGGCGCCAGCAGCAGCACCGTGCCCGCCTCGGCGGGGGCTTGCGCGTGCGATTGCAGCAGCGGCTGGCTCCAGGCCTGCCACGCGGCGTCGTCGGCCAGTTGCGCCAGCGACGGCGTCCAGGTGTCGGCGCCTGACGCTTGCAGCGCGGCCGCTTGTGCACGCGCCGCGCTGTGCTGCGACGTAACGACGACCACGACGGGCGCCGTCTGATCCGCACCCGCCCACACGCGGGCCAGCGGCACGGCCAGGCCGCCCGCGCCTACGGGCAGCGCGCGTTCGCCCAGCAGGCCGATGGCGCGCGCCAGGCGCTCCAGGTCAGCGTCCGAGGCGGCGTCCACCACCACGGTGTTGCCGGCCTGGCGGATGCGCTGGGCCAGCGTTTCCGGCGTATCGCCGTCTTGCGCGGCCACGTGGGCGCAGCCCAGCAGCGTGGGGATATGGCTTTCGGTCACGGGCGTGACGGGGTCGGTTGCCGCCGAGGTCTCGGTGACCGGCTTGCCGTTCACGTAGAGAATGCCTTGCTCGACGGTGCGGCCGGTGGCCGGGAACGCGGGGCAGATCACCGCCACCGTGTCCGGGCCCCAGGCCTCGCGTGCCGCATCGATCTCGGCCTTGAACGCGCCGCGCAAGGTGGAGTCCACCTTCTTGTACAGGCGCGACACGCCGGCCGCGCGCAGCTGCTGCACGTTTTGCTGGATGACGCGGGCGGCGTCGGCGGCGGGCAGAGCACGGCTGTTGGTGGTGACGGCCAGCACTTCGACCCCGGCCGTCGCCGGGCCGGACAACGCTTCGTCGGCGCCGCCGATGGACAGGTGCGTGCTCCAGCCGGCGCGCACAAACTGCACCGCGGTGTCACCGGAACCGGTCAGATCATCAGCGACGATGGCGATGGTGGGAGTCAAAGCGCCTCTCCGCGCGCCTCGCCCAAGGTGGGCGTGCCGCTGGTTGTGTCCGCATCTTCGGACTTGAGTTCACCCGCGCGCTTCAGGAAGTACGAAGCCAGGATCGGCGCCAGGATCGAGCTGATCAGCACGCACGCGGCGACCTGCGCGGTGGCGGTCGCGACGTACTGCTGGAAGTTCGGGTCGGCTGCCGCCACCACGGCGGGCGTGGCGATGGCGTTGCCGGCCGTCGTGCCCGCTGCAAAACCCAGGCCGCTCTTGCCGCCACGGCGCAGGATCATACGATAGCCCAGGTAGACCAGGCCGCCGGTGATGGGGCTGATGATCAGGCCCAGGATCAGGCCGCTCATGCCGCCGCTGACGACCGCGCCCAGGTTGATGCCGGTGCCCAGCGCAAAGGCGAAGAACGGGATGACGATGTTCGGCACGGGCTTGAGCACGTCGCGCCACTTCGGGTCCAGGTTGCCGACCACGACGCCCAGCAGGAACGGCACCAGGGCCGCCACCAGGGCAATCATCGGAATATCGGCCAGGCCCGACGCGCCCAGGAACAGCAGGCTGAAGAAGGGGCCATCGTTGACCGCGCTGGCGACATAGGCGCCACGGTCGCGGGCGTCGCCGTACTGGCCGGTATAGGCCAGCCACAGGCCGCCGTTGCTGTTGTCGAACGCGGCCAGCATGGCCAGGATCGACACGCCCAGCACGCCGTCCAGGCCGACGTAGCTGCCCAGAATGATGATCAGCGTGGCGGGTACCAGCGTCTTCATCAACAGAATGGTGCCGGCGGTAGCCAGGATGGGGCCGCCGGTGCGGGCGTTGACTTGCGTGCCGGTCGCGAAGATCAGCAGAGCAATCAGCGGCAGGGCGCTGTTCTTGAAGAGGGCGGTGGTGAAGCCGCCGATGGCCAGCGCATCAGGGGCGAAGGTGCCGATCAGGGAACCCAGGATCAGCGGCACAAGCATCAATCCACCAGGGATTTTCTGCATGGTGCCAAAAAAAGGCGAACGGGAAGAGGCAGCGGTCGACACTTGCGTAAGTCTCCAGGACGGTTCTGGTGGGTTGCAGACGTTCGTTGACGCGTCTGTCAGTGGGGGTTGAAAACGCGTAGTGTACACCTGTACGTACTAGCTGTACGTACAGGTTAACCCGTCCTGGAGTGCGCGATGCCGCCTAGAAGCGGTAGGCCCCGCTCAGCATCACCGTGCGGCGCGCGCCGTAGAAGCAGTCGCCCCGATCCAGGCAAACCACTTCGTACGTCCGGTCGGCAATGTTGTTGACGTTCAGCGCATAGCGCCACGGCCCGTTGTCGTAGCTGACCATGGCGTCAAACAAGGTGACGGCGGGCGTTTGCGGCGCGCCGCCATCGCGGAATGCGCTCAGGTAGCGCACGCCCGCGCCCACGGCAAAGCCGGGCTGGCCGGCCAGCGCGAAGCGGTACTTGCCCCACAACGACGCCATGTGTTTGGGCAGGCCTTCCAGCTGCGGGTCCGGGTCGGTGTAGATGTAGTTAGCGATCACGTCCACGTCTTTGGTGGCGCGGCCGCGCAGTTCCAGTTCCACCCCGCGCGTGCGCGTCTTGCCGGCCTGGAGCTGGTTGTTGGGGTTTTCCGGGTCGTTCGTCTGCCGGTTCTTTTCCCGCAAGTCGTAGGCGGCGGCGGTGAATTCGATGTCGGCGTCCTTCGGCATGTACTTGATGCCGGCCTCGACCTGCTTGCCGCGCATCGGCTTGTAGCGCTCGTTGTAGAAGTTCGATCCGGCGATCGGCGTGAATGATTCGCTGTAGCTCAGGTACGGCGACCAGCCATTGTCGGCCGCGTACATCAGGCCGAAGCGCTTGGTGGTGGCGTAATCGGTTTCCTTGTCCTGGCCATCGATGCGGTTGTCGGCGCGGTCGCGGCGGATGCCCGCCAGGAAGATCCAGTTCTTGTCGAACTTGATCTGGTCCTGCGCGTAAAAGCCCAGTTGCTGCTGCTTTTGCTTGGGGGTGTCCGACAGCTCGTACTCAGGGATGTTGCCGTACACGGGGTGGTACAGGTTCAGCGGCGCACCCAGGCCGCTGGCCGTCTGGCTGGTTTCGCGGTAATGCGAATAATCCATGCCGACGATCACGGTGTGTTCGGTGCGGCCCCAGTTCAGTTTGCCTTCGATGTTCTGGTCGGCCAGCAGCGTGCGCATGCGCGGCTTGTTGACGTAGAAGAAACGGTCGGTGGTGGTTTGGTCCGGGTCGATATAGGAATTGCCGCGGCGCTCGCCATACACGTTCGGGTACAGCGATTGATAGTCGACGCGGCTGACCGTGTTGCGGAAGTTCTGGCGGAATTTCCAGGTGTCGTTGAACTGGTGTTCGAACAGCCAGCCCACGCTGAACTGTTCAGTGTCGTAGGCGTCCCAACCCGGTTCGCTGACGAAGCGGCGGGTGGGAATGCGGCCGTTGGGGTTCTCTTGTACCGAACCGCTCCAGGGCAGGAACGATTGCGTCGTGCCGGCCTTGTCCTTTTGCCACAAGGCCTGCAACGTCAGCGACGTGGCGGCGCTGGGTCGCCAGGTCAGGGACGGCGCCAGCATCAGGCGGTCGTCGGGGGCGTGCTGCACCTGCGTGTCGCTGTCCCGGCCCACCGCCACCACGCGGTACAGCCATTGGCCGTCTTCCGTCACCGGGCCGGTCAGGTCGGCCTGGATTTCGCGGCGGTGGTCGTTGCCCAGCACCACGCCGATCTCGCGTTGGGCTTCGGCCTGCGGGCGCTTGCTGACCAGGTTCACGATGCCGCCCGTGCTGCCCTGTCCGTACAGCATGGACGACGGGCCGCGCAGCACTTCCACGCGTTCCATGCCGTAGATCTCGGTGCGCGGGTTGTTGTAGTTGAAGTACTGGCGCAGGCCGTCCAGGTACTGGGCGGGCTCCACGCCACGGATGCGCACATAGTCGCCGCGGTTGTCCACGCCATACGCGTTAGGGCGCACGCCGGCCGCGTAGTTCATGGCGTCCTGCACGTTCTGCGAACCCTGGTCCACGATCTGGCCACGCGGAATCACGGTGATGGCCTGCGGCGTTTCCGATAGCGGCGTATCGGTCTTGGTGCCGGTGGCGCTGCGCGTGGCGACGTAGCCATCAACCGGCCCCGTCGCGGTTTCACCCGTGCCGGTCACCTGCACCGCGGGCAGGACGGTGGTGGGTTCGGCCGTCTGGGCATGCGTGGCGGCGCTTAAGCAAGCCGCCAGCGCGGCGGCGATGGGCAATAGCGGTTGAGGCCGCACGCGGTGGGCGGCATGGACTAGGTGGCGTTTCAAGAGAGTCCCCTCGCGGCCCGTCGGCCGCCGATTACATATAGGAATAGCAACGATAATTATTATTAATTAATGTTTATGGGATCACCGGGATTTGCGCCCAACGCAGATGTAAAAAAGCCCTGCAAGGCACGTTGGCGGGCAGGGCAGAAAGAAAAATAGGCCTATTTTTCAGGGGTTTGGCGCAGTTCTTTGTGGCGATGGGCCAATGATCGCGTTGTTGGCCGCACGCGACAACCGTACCCTCAGGCGTACTGCGCCCGCCGCGTGCCGCCTTCGCGGCGGCTGGCTTTTTCCGACACGATGTTGTCTTCTGCCATACGGCGGCCGCGTTGTTCGATGCGGCCCAACAGGTCACGCAAGACCGCGATTTCGCTATCGCTCAGGTCTTGCACCAGCAGGTCATTCAAGCCCGCAACTTCCGGCAGCAGGGCGTGATAGCGGGCCAGGCCTTCGACGGTGGCTTCGACGCGCACCACGCGCCGGTCAGCGCTGTCGTGCAAGCGGCGCAGCCAGCCTTTTTCGCACAGCGCGCCCAAGGTGCGCGAGGTGCGGGCCAGGTCCAGCTTGGCGGCCGCGGCCAGTTCGGCCGAATTCATGATGCCGCCTTCCACGGCACAGGCCAGGATGCGCCATTCGCGCCGCGTGATGCCAAAGCGCCCTTCGCACAGCCGCACAAAAACAGGGTTGGACTGCGACCAGGCCTGGTACAGCCGGTACATCAGCATGTCGGCCAGATGGCGGGGGTCGGGCGCGGGGGCGGGCAATTCAGGCATGGCGTCTCTTTCCGGATCGGATGGCGCATCGCGCGCATCGCGTTCTTCATATCGTTATGGATAGTGCTGGATTAGATCAAGCAATGGCCCCGTTGCTACATTCAATTTGCTTATTTGGGTATCGGCCAGGCATCAATAACCATAACCGACAGCAGGCCACTGTCTCCAGGAGAAGACGATGCGGAAATGGATGGCGAGCGCCCTGGCGGCGACCGCGTTGACGGGGCTGGCGCCGCTGGCCAGTGCGCAGCAACCGGCGCTGGACGGCGCGCTGACGATTGTGGTTGGCTATCCGCCGGGCGGCAGTTCCGACCGCATTGCGCGGCTGGTTGCTGACCGTCTGAAAGGCCGGGTCGGCGTGCCCGTCGTGGTCGAGAACAAGACGGGCGCGGGCGGCCGCATCGCGGCGCAGGGCCTGCACGCCGCGCCCGCCAATCAGAACGTGCTGATGCTGGCCAACCCAGCGGTCATGGTGGTGGCGCCGCTGGTGTATGCGCAACCGGGCTACGACGCTCAACAGGACTTCAAACCCGTGTCGCTGGCCAGCCGCTACAAGTTCGCCTTGGCCGTGCCGGCCAGTTCGCCGATTCAAGATGTGCCGGCATTGCGCCAGTGGCTGCGCGCCAACCCCAAACAGTTCACCGTCGGCGTGCCGGCCACCGGCAGCTTGCCGCACTTTTTCGCGCTGATGCTGGGCCGTGAAATCAAGCAGGAGCCAGAAGTGATTGGCTACCGCGGCTCGGCCCCGCTGATCTCGGAACTGATCGGCGGCATCCTGCCGCAAGGCATCGACACGCTGGACACGCTGCTGCCGCAACACCGCGCGGGCAAGATCCGCATCCTGGCAACCTCCGGCGACACGCGCGACGCTGATCTGAAAGACGTGCCCACCTTCAAGGAAAGCGGCGTGGATCTGGCCGCCGACGGCTGGAACGCCTTCTTCGCCCCGGCAGCAATGCCGCAAGCAAAGATCGACCGCTTGGGCGCGGACATTGCCGCCATCCTGCGCGAACCCGCCATGCAGGAGGCCGTGCGCGGCGTGTTCCTGGAGCCGGTGTCGCTGGACGCCGCCGCCACGGCTGACGCGCTCGCCGCCTACCGCAAGCAGTGGGAACCCGTGGTGCGGGCCTCCGGCTTCACGGCCACACAATAAGGGGCGCCGCAATGAGCACTGTACAAAATGTGTTGTTCATCATGGCCGACCAGCTGCGTGCCGACCACCTCAGCTGTTATGGCCATCCGTACTTGCAGACCCCCAGCCTGGACGCGCTGGCCGCGCGCGGCGTGCGCTTTGATCGCGCCTTCGTGAATTCCGGCGTGTGCGGGCCGTCACGCATGAGCTACTACACCGGCCGCTATCCGTCGCGTCATGGCGCAACGTGGAACCGCGTGCCACTGTCCGTCAACGAGATCACGCTGGGCGAATATCTGGCGGGGCAGGGGCGGGAATTGGCCCTGGCTGGCAAAACCCACATCATCCCTGACCGCGCCGGCATGGAACGCCTGGCCATCGATGGCGCGTCGGAGCTGGGCATTTTGCTCAGCCAGGGCGGCTTCACCGAACTGGACCGCTACGACGGCCACCACACCCCCGGTCAGGAAAGCGGCTACCCCGCCTTCTTGCGCCGCCACGGTTACGACAGCGCAGACCCCTGGACCGACTACGTCATCGCGGGCGTGGACGCCAGCGGCCAGGTCGTCAGCGGCTGGAATATGCGCAACGTGCATCTGCCGTCCCGCGTGGCCGAGCCGCATTCCGAAACCGCCTACATGACGGACCAGGCGCTGGATTTCATGAAGCGCCGCGGCAGCCAGCCCTGGGTGCTGCACTTAAGCTACGTGAAGCCGCACTGGCCTTACATGGCGCCAGCGCCCTACCACCAGCGCTACACCGCCGATCAATGCCTGCCGGTGCGGCGCAACCAGGAAGAGCTGCGCGACGCGCATCCCGTTGTGGCCGCCTATCGGCAGCAGGAAGAAAGCATCAGCTTTTCCACGGACGAATGCGTGCGCGTCGTGCGCCCTGCGTATCAAGGCTTGATCCGGCAACTGGACGATCACCTTGGCCGTCTGTTCGACTACATGGAAGGCGCGGGCCTGATGCAGAACACGCTGATCGTCTTCACGGCCGATCACGGCGACTTCCTGGGCGACCACTGGCTGGGCGAAAAGGAACTGTTCTACGACACCGTGCAACGCGTGCCGTTCATCGTGATGGACCCGTCCACCGCCGCCAACGCCACGCGCGGCCAGGCGCTGGACGACATGGTTGAAAGCGTGGACGTCGTGCCAACCGTGCTGCGCGCATTAGGCACACCGGGGCCTGCGCATCGGCTGGAAGGCCGCGAACTGCAAACGCTGCTGCACGGCCGGGATGCCGCCACGCCCTGGCGCGACTGCGTGTTTTCGGAGCTGGATTACAGCTTCCGCCAAGCGCGCATCCTGCGCGGCAAAACGCCGCAGAACGCTCGCGCATGGTCAGTGCGCACCGACCGCTGGCGCTACGTGCATTGGCTGGACGAACCCGAGCAGCTTTTTGATTTGCACGCCGACCCCGACGAGTTCCAGGACCTGGGCAGAAGCACCGCGCATGCAGACGTCCGCGCAGCATTGCGCGAACGCCTGCTGGACTGGATGCTGCGCGGCAAACGCCGTACCACCATCAGCGACGAAGCCATTGAAAAAGCCACGAACGCGCACAAGCGGGCGGGGGTGTTTTTCGGGCAGTGGTAGGGGCGGGGGCGGCTGATCGTGATGGCGATGCCGCCCCGAATCATTTAGCCGTGGCCCGACGCCTGCGCTTCGGGTTGCACTGCTTCCACTTTCGGCGCTTCCGGCTTCAACTCCCGACGCAAAATCTTGCCCACGTTGGTGCGCGGCAGGTCATCGCGAAATTCGACGTACCGCGGCACCTTGTACCCCGTCAGTTGCGTGCGGCAGTGGGCGATCAGCGTTTCGGCGTCTAGCGCCGGGTCTTTGCGGATCACGTACAGCTTTACCGCTTCGCCCGAGCGTTCGTCTGGCACGCCGACGGCCGCCACTTCGCGCACGCCGGGATGCAGCGCGGCGGCGTCTTCGACCTCGTTGGGATACACGTTGAAGCCCGACACCAGAATCATGTCTTTCTTGCGGTCGATCAGGAACACGTAGCCATCCTGGTCCACGTAGCCGATGTCGCCCGTGCGCAGAAAGCCGTCGGGGTACATGACCAGCGCGGTTTCGTCGGGGCGGTTCCAATAGCCTTGCGTGACCTGTGGCCCGCGCACGCAGATTTCTCCGCTTTCGCCGATGCCTTGTTCTTCGCCTTCATCGTTGCGAATGGAGATCTCGGTAGATGGCACCGGCAGCCCGATCGAGCCGGTGAACACCTTGACGTCCAGCGGGTTGACGGTAACGGCGGGCGAGGTCTCGGTCAGCCCGTAGGCCTGCGCCAGCGACTTGCCGGTGACGGCGCGCCAGCGGTCGGCAACCGCGCGTTGCACCGCCATGCCGCCGCCCATGGTCAAGCGCAGGCGCGAGAAATCCAGCTTGGCGAAATCGGGATGGTTGAGGAGCGCGTTGAACAGCGTGTTCACGCCCGTGAAGGCCGAAAACGGCACCTTGCTCATTTCCTTGATCAGGCCGGGAATGTCGCGCGGGTTGATGATCAGCAGGTTGCTGGCGCCGATCTTCATAAAGGTCAGGCAGTTCGCTGTGAGCGCGAAGATGTGATACAGCGGCAGCGCCGTCACGACGCATTCTTCGCCTTCTTTCACCAACGGTTTGATCCACGCATGCGCCTGGCTCAGGTTGGCCACCAGATTGCCGTGCGACAGCATTGCAGCCTTGGCCACGCCCGTGGTGCCGCCCGTGTATTGCAGGCAGGCCAGGTCGCGCTGGTCCAGCGGCACTTCGGTGAAAGGCGCCTTTCGCCCCTCGCGCAGCGCGTCGCCCAAGCGAATGGCGCGTGGCAGCGACCACGCCGGCACCATGCGCTTGACGCGGCGAATCACGAAGTCCACCAGCCGGCCTTTGACGGGGCCGAGCATTTCACCGATGGACGTTACCAGCACGTGTTCGACTGCCGTCTTCGGCAAGGCCTTTTGCAGCGTGGCGGCGAAGTTGTCGGCGACGACGATGGCGCGCGCGCCGGAATCAGCCAATTGATGTTCAAGCTCGTGCGCGGTGTAGAGCGGGTTGCAATTGACCACGATGCAGCCGGCGCGCAGCGCGCCGAACAGGCAGACGGGGTATTGCAGCAGGTTGGGCATCATGAGCGCGATGCGGTCGCCCTTGCCCAGCCCATTGGCGTGCAACCAGGCGGCGAAGTCGCGGGTCAGCGCGTCCAGCTCGGCGTAGCGGATGGACTTGCCCATGCTGATGTACGCCGTCTTGTCGGCGTAGCGGCGGCAGCTGTCCCGCACAACCGAGACCAGCGTGGTGACGCCGTCCATCGCGATCTCTGCGGGGACGCCAGAGGGATAGCTCTTATGCCAGATTCGTTCCATCGTGGTGAGGCTCCGCCTAGTTGCCCAAGAGGGCTTTCTTCAGGGAGGTCTGTGCCGGCTTGTCGCCCAGCCAGACGCGAAGCAAGGCGCGCGCGAATGCAGGGTTGTCGATGCGGCCCCGTTGCTTGCCGTTGCCGGTGAACGTGACGCCGCGGGCGTCAAAGTCCAGATCGACCACATCGCCCTCTTTGGCGTTGCCGATCTCGGCCATCATTTGCGACAAACGATCCGCAGGCGCCTTCAGCGCGGCCAGTTCCTGCTTGGGCGTATTGTCGCGCAAACCTTCCTGCAGCGCTTCGTTCAGGCTCTGGCTATCGACCTCGCGCAGCAATTGCAGGCGGATGCGGCGGGGCTCGGTGCTGTTGATCACGGTGGCCGCGTCACTGCTTTTAGCGGTGACGTACAAGGCGGCCACGTAGACCTTCACGACGAATTTGGTGCGTACGCCCGCGCCATTCAATACCAGCGCATGGCTGCCGTCGGACAATTGTTCGGGGACGCGTTTGCCGGCAACCTCGATGTCGGCGGCGAACGCGGGCGCGGCCGCCAGGCTGGCGGCAAGGATGAGGCTCAGGGCGGCGGATCGCCCTCCAGAGATGCGTTGCATGTGTCTCCTCCAGTGTTTTTTCGCTTGTAGAACTTCTTGTCTGCGATATAGATCGTGCGTTCCACGACGGCATACACCACGCCGTCCTTGTCCTTCAATTCCACCGTGTACGTGCGGGTGGTTTCATGGTCGCGCGCAAGGGTCTCGCGGATGGCCGCGATTTCTCCGGGCGGCAACCGGAAGTCGACATACAACGTCGTGTAGGCGGGCTTGCGGTAGCGGATGGACGCCGCCTTGTCCCACACGATGTGATCCGCGCCCAACGCGGACATCAGCATTGTGGGATGGGCGCCGTCCGTCACCGCAAACAACGACCCGCCGTACATCGACCCAACAATATTGCGCGTGCGCCGCAAGAGCGGCAGCTTGATGCGGATGTGCTGAAAGTCCGGCGACACGTGCAACACCCGGCCGCCGGTGGCGCGAAACGCGGGATGCAGGTTGAAGCCCACCCGCATCAGGCGCGCGCGCCATTCTGGCGACAGGTTCTTGAACCAATAAGGCTTCACGCGGGGTCCGTTTGGGTGAGCATCATGGGGCGGGGATCACGGGGCCGGAATCACAAGGCTTCGAACAAGCCGGCCGCGCCCATGCCCGTGCCAATGCACATGGTGACCAGACCATACTTGCCCCCCGTGCGGCGCAAGCCGTGCGTGATGGTGGCGGTGCGGATGGCGCCGGTGGCGCCCAGCGGGTGGCCCAACGCGATGGCGCCGCCCAGCGGGTTGACCTTGGCGGGGTCCAGCTTCAGCTCCCGGATCACAGCAAGCGATTGCGCGGCGAACGCCTCGTTCAGTTCGATCCAGTCCAGCGCGTCTTGCGTGATGCCCGCGCGTTCCAGGACCTTGGGAATGGCGGCCACCGGGCCGATGCCCATCACTTCGGGCGGCACGCCGGCCACCGCGAAACTGACGAAGCGCGCCAGCGGGCTCAGGTTGAATTCGCGCAGGATGCGGTCGGACACGAGCACGATGGCGGCCGCGCCATCGGACATCTGCGAGCTGTTGCCGGCGGTGACGCTGCCGCGCGTCGAGAACACGGGGCGCAGGCGAGCCAGCGCTTCGGCGCTGCTGTCCGGGCGCGGGCCTTCGTCCACTTCCACCAGCCGGCGCACGACGCGCACTGCGCCGCTTGCGCCGTCAGGCAGATGTTGCACCACTTCAAACGGCGTGGTCTCCGCGCGGAAATGGCCCGCGGCAATGGCGGCGCAGGCCTTCTGGTGCGAGGCGAGCGCAAAGGCGTCCTGATCTTCGCGCGAGACCTTCCAGCGCTCGGCCACCTTTTCACCGGTCAGGCCCATGCCGAACGCCATGCCGATGTTTTCCTCGTGCGCGAAGATGGCGGGGTTCATCGACACCTTGTTGCCCATGATCTGCGGCATGGCGCTCATGGACTCGGTGCCTGCGCCGATCATGATGTCGGCTTCGCCCGTGCGGATGCGGGCGGCGGCGTCCGCCACCGCTTGCAGGCCCGATGCGCAGAAGCGGTTGACGGTCACGCCCGCCACGCTTTGCGGCAGGCCCGCCAGCAGCAGGCCGATGCGCGCCACGTTCATGCCTTGCTCGGCTTCCGGCATGGCGCAGCCGGCGATGACGTCTTCGATGCGCGCGGTGTCCAGCCCTGGCACTTGCGCCAGCGCGCCGTTCAGCGCGGCGGCCAGCATGTCGTCGGGGCGGGTGGTGATGTAGGCGCCGTTGCGCTTGCCCACCGGCAAGCGCGTGGCGGCGACGATGTAGGCGTCTTGAATCTGCTTCGTCATGATCGTTTCCTCAGTTGCGCAAGGGCTTGCCGGTTTCCAGCGTGTGGCGAATGCGGGCCTGGGTTTCAGGCGTGCGCAAGAGCGCAACGAATTCCTTTCGTTCCACGGCCAGCAGCCATTCCTCGTCCACCTTGGTGCCGGTTTCGATTTCGCCACCGCACAACGCCACGGCGGCGCTGCGGGCCACGCGGTAGTCGTGCGCGCTGATCATGCCGCCTTCGCGCATGTTGACCAGCACCATTTCAAAGTTGGCGATGCCGTTGCGGCCTGCGACCGGCACGTTCGAGAGGCGCGGGGGCGGTGTGTAGCCGGCCTGGGCGGCGGCGCGCGCCTGGCCGATGGCCACAAAGAGCAGCTCGTCGGGATGGAACAGCACGATGTCGTGCTCGCGGGCAAAGCCGGCGTCGATGGCTTCCAGGCCGCTCTTGGCCACCTGCGCCATGGCGATGGTCTGGAACACGGGTTGCAGATAGGGGAAGACTTCGCCGGGGGTTGCGGTCTTGGCCGCCAATGCAGCGGCGCGGCCCGCAAATTCCTTGCTGCCGCCGCCCGCTGGAATCAGGCCGACGCCCGCTTCGACCAAGCCGATATAGCTTTCCAGCGCCAGAACGCGGTGCGAGGCGTGCATCAGGAATTCGCAGCCACCGCCCAGCGCCATGCCCTGCACGGCGGCTACGGTAGGAATCTGCGCGTACTTGAACGACTGGGACGCGCGCTGGAATTTTTCGACCATGGCTTCCAGCATGTCGAACTGGCCGGCGGCGCAGGCTTCGACCACTTGCTGCAAGTTGGCGCCCACGGCAAACGGCGGTTCGTGCCAGATGACCAGGCCATCGAATTCGCGTTCCGCACGGGCCACTGCTTGCAGCACGCCTTCCAGCACTTCGCCGCCTAGCGTGTGGTTCTTCGACGTGACCGACAGAATGGCGATGCCGGCATCCACGTCGGGCAGGTTCCACAGGCGCACGCCTTCGTTTTCCCAGACGGTGACGCCACGGTCGTCGGCGCCTTCGCCAAAGACGCGTTCCGGAAACAGCTGGCGCTGGTAGACCGGCAGCGACGAACGCGGGTGCAGCGTGCCGGTGCGCGCAGAATACGAGCCTTCGGACGTGTGTACGCCCTGGCGATCGGGCTCCTGAACCCAGGCGGGCAGCGGCGCATCGCTCATGGCGCGGCCTGCTGCGATGTCCTCGGCCACCGCAGCGGCGATGTCTTGCCAGCCCGCAGCCTGCCAGGTTTCGAACGGGCCTTGCGACCAGCCAAAGCCCCAGCGCATGGCCAGGTCCAGGTCGCGGGCGTTATCGGCCACGTGCTCAAGCTGCACGGCGCTGTAGTGGAAGATGTCGCGGAACAGACTCCACAGGAACTGGGCCTGCGGGTGTTCGCTTGCGCGCAAGGCGGCGAACCGCTTGGCGGGGTTGCGTTCTTTCAGCAGTGCGGCGACTTCGTCAGCCAGCTTGCCGGCGCTGGGCACGTAATCTTGCGCCTTCAGGTCCAGCACCAGGATGTCGCGGCCTTGCTTGCGGTAGACGCCTGCGCCCGTCTTCTGGCCCAGCGCGCCTTTTTGGATCAGTGCAGACAACCATGCCGGCAGCGCGAAGTGGCGGTGCCACGGGTCGTTCGGCAGATTCTTTTCCATCGTGCCAACCACGTGGGCCAGCGTGTCCAGGCCGACCACATCCGCCGTGCGATACGTGGCGCTCTTGGGGCGGCCGATCTTCGGGCCGGTCAGCGCGTCGACTTCGTCAAAGCCCAAACCCAGGCGCGCGGTGTGGTGCATGGCGGCCAGAATGGAGAACACGCCGATGCGGTTGGCCACGAAGTTGGGCGTGTCCAGTGCGCGGATTACGCCTTTGCCCAGCGTGGACGTCAGCCAGGTTTCCAACTGATCCAGCACGGCCGGCTGCGTGTGCGACGTGGCGATGATTTCCACCAGCCGCATGTAGCGGGGCGGATTAAAAAAGTGGATGCCGCAGAAGCGGTTGCGCAGGCTTGCGGGCAGCGCGTTGGCCAGCGCGTCGATCGACAGGCCGGACGTGTTCGACGCAATGATGGCGTCGGGCGACACATGCGGGGCGATGCGCTCATACAGCGCCGTCTTCCAGTCCATGCGTTCGGCAATGGCCTCGATGACCAGATCGCAGCCGCGTAGCGCGTCCAGATGGTCGTCGTAATTGGCGGGGGTGATCAGCGCGATGCGGGCGGCGCCCGCCAGCGGCGCGGGTTCCAGCTTTTTCAGGCCGGCCAGCGCCTTGTTGACGATGCCGTTGCGGTCGCCTTCGGCCGCGGCCAGATCGAACAGCGTGACGGGCACGCCGGCATTGGCCAGGTGGGCGGCGATCTGCGCGCCCATGACGCCGGCACCCAGCACGGCAACGTGTTTGACGACGAACTTGCTCAAGGGATTCTCCTGAAAAAGCGGGCGGCGGCGCGTGGCCGGCCGCCCGCGCATAGGCTAGAAGCGGGACGACAGTTGCAGGCCGAGAATGTGGCCGCTGCTGTCATAGGTGCCCGCCACGCGGCCCTTGGTCAGCTGATTGCCGGACGTCGTGTCGATGTCCGTCTTGCGCAGGTACAGATAGGTGTAGCCCAGGTCCAGCGTGGTGCTCTTGGTGGCTTGCCACTGCACGCCCGTCGAGAACCAGTAGCGGTCGTTGTCGGGCAGCGAGGTCGGGCGGTCGGCTTCCTTGTGAACGGGCGATTGGTCGTAGGCCAGACCGAACTTCCACTTCCAGTCCGGGGCGAACTTGTAGTTCGCGCCCACCGCCACGCGCCACGTGTCGCGGAAGTTCAGCGGCAGGTCGTCATCGCGCGCGCCTGCGCCGGAGTTGCGGATCTTCAGGTCGGGAATGCTGCTCCAGCCCGTCCACGATACGTCGCCCAGCAGTTCCCAGCGTTCGTTCAGCTGGTGCGCGGCGCTTAGAATCAGCGTGTCGGGCAGGTCCACCGAGGCCTTGGCGTCAAACGACACCGACTGCTTGGTGGGGCCGATGCTGGTGATCTCGGTGTCGCCCTTGGCGGTGTGCTTGATCTTCGAGCGGTACGACAGGCCGATGCGCGTGTCTTCCGTGGGTTGCAGCATGAAGCCGACGTTCCAGCCCCAGGCGTCGCCCTTCAGATTCAAGTCGGCGTCGCCGTTGGTGGCGACCGGCAGGCCGGCAATCGGCACCACCGTTTTCTTCTTGTAGTTGGCGTCGATGTGCTGCCAGTTCACGCCGAAGCCCATCGAGAACTTTTCGTTGACCTTGTAGGCGATCGACGGGTTGACGTTGATCGTCTTGATCTCGAATTTGTTGGAGTGGTATTGGCCGACCCAGCCATCGTCGTATTCGGTCATCAGGCCGAAGGGGGCGCCCACGCCCAGGCCCAGATACCACTGTTCGTTCAACTGCCAGGAGGCGTACAGGTTCGGAACCACGCCCAGGTTGCCGGCGTCACCGCCATTGCCGCCCGTGGGAACCGAGCCGTTCAGGCCCGAGCCGGGCAGGCCGGGCACGCTGGGGTTGCGGCTGTCGCCGTTGTCCTTGAACTTGAAGGACGGTTTGATCAGGTTGACCCCGCCCGAAAAGTTCACGCCGGGCAAGTACGTCATGCCTGCCGGGTTGTAGTAGATGATGCTGGCGTTTTCCGGATTTGCCGCCGAGCCTGCATAAGCGTTGCCCAGGCCACTGGCGTTCTGCTCTAAAAGCTGAAAGCCGGCAGCGTAGGACGTTGCGGATGCGCCCAGGCCGACCACTAGGGCCGACAAGGTGCTCAGGGACAATGAACGTCTGCGCATGGTACTGCCTCCTCGAATTGGATGATGTCTCTATTCCACTGCCGGTCTGCATGCTGGCCGGTCTAATCGGCGTGAGCCGTTTTGCTGCGGGTTTTTGCCGCGGGTTCTGCCGTGGGCTTTTGCCGCGGGTTTTGCCGTGGTACTACGCATTGCTGCCTTGGTAATGCAAGGGGCCGCCCGTGAATGGCGCGAACCCTGTTCCGAAAATCACACCGGCGTCGGCCAGATCGGCATCGGCGACGACGCCGGCTTGCACGCGCTGACGGGTGGCGTCCACCAGGGGCTGAATCAGGCGCTCCGCCAAACCTGCGGGCGCGGCGGCGGGGCTGGCCCCGCCTTGCTTGACCGGCTTGCCGTCGCGCCATGTGTAGAAGCCCTTGCCGCTTTTTTTGCCGAGATCGCCGCGCGCCAGCCGTTCGGCCAGGCATCGCGGAGGTTCGGCGCCGCCGGCCAGTTCTTCGCCTGCGGCGCGTGCGATGTCCAGGCCCACCGTGTCGGCCAATTCCAATGGCCCCATCGGCATGCCAAAGGCCACCATGGCGGCGTCGATGGTTTCGGGCGCGATGCCTTCATCCACACTGCGCATGGCTTGCAGCATGTAGGGCGCCAGCACCGCGTTGACCAGAAAGCCGGGCGCGCTCTTGACGGGCAGCGCAAGCTTGTCGATCTGGCCGACGAACGCGCAGGCGCGTGCCGTGGCGTCGCCCGCATCGCCCTCGGCATGCACGACTTCCACCAACGGCATCTTCGCCACTGGGTTGAAGAAATGAATGCCGACCAGCCGCTCGGGGCGGGCGAGTCCCGTGCGCAGCGTTTCCAGCGACAGGCTGGACGTGTTGGTGGCCAGCAGCGCGCCGGCCTTCATGCGCGGTTCCAGCGAGGCGTACAGCGCGCGCTTGGCTTCGGGCTGTTCGCTGATGGCTTCGATGATGATGTCGGCCAGCGGCACGCCGCCGCCAGCAGGGTCGGGGATCAGCCGGTCAAACGCGGCGCGCGCCAGACGCGGGTCTTTCAACCGGCGCGCATACAGCGTGGCCGCGCGCTTGATGGCGGGCGCAATGCGCGCCATGTCCTGGTCTTGCAACGTGACGGTCATGCCCTTGAGCGCGCACCACGCGGCGATGTCGCCGCCCATCACGCCCGCGCCCACCACATGCACGTGGCGTGCAGGCGTCACGCCCGGTTGTTTGCCGTTCGCCTTCAGGCGTTCTTGCAGGCGGAACACGCGCAGCAGATTGCGGGCGGTGTCGGACGAGATGATGCCGTCGATAAGTTCCGGTGCTTGCAGCGCATTGCCGCCATGCTTTTCCCACAGCGTCACGATGGCGGGCGCGGCGGGGTAGTGGCCCAAGGGGTCCTTGGCGGCAATCTGCTTGCGGGCGCGGTTGGCGACGAGCAATTTCAACGGCCAGAGATTGGCCAGCGCACCGAAGCCGCGTGCGCGGCGCGGCGGCTTTTTTGACAGCACCGTCTGGCGGGCGGCCGCGAGCAGCAAGCGTGGCGGCACGCGCGCATCGGCCAAGCCCAATGCGGCCGCGCGGCGCGCATCCGCACCGCGGCCGGTCAGCATCATGTCCAGTGCCGCGGGCGCGCCAATCACCTGCGGCAGCCGCAGCATGCCGCCCCAGCCCGGGAAGATGCCCAGCATCACTTCGGGCAACGCGAGGGAAGTGCCGGGTTGGTCCGCCACCAGCCGGTAGCGGCAGGCCAGCGCCAGTTCCAGTCCGCCGCCCAGGCAGTGGCCCTGGATCAGCGCCAGCGTGGGGTAGCGCACGGCGGCCAGCCGCTTGAACAGATTCCAGCCGCGAGCCACCAGCGCGCGCGCTTGTTCGGGGGTATCCAGGCTGGCGAATTCGTTGACGTCGGCGCCCACGATGAATCCCGTGGCCTTGCCGGATTGAATGATCAGGCCCGGGGGCGGCGCGGCGTCCAGCGCGTCCAGCACGATGCCAAGCTCGGTCATGGTGTCGGCCGACAGCGCGTTGACGGCGCTGCCCGCGCGGTCAAACGTCAGCCAGGCCAGGCCGTCAGGGTCGCGGTCCAGGCGCCAGTGGGAAAGCGTGTCCAGTGTCGTCATGGGCGGTCCTCGTCCAGGGTTTCAACCAGCATCGCACCGCCTTGTCCGCCGCCGATGCAGATGGCGGCCATGCCGCGCTTGGCGCCTCGGCGCTTCAGGGCGTCAAGCAAGTGCAGCACGATGCGGGCGCCGGAAGCGCCCACGGGGTGCCCGATCGCAATGGCGCCGCCGTCCACGTTGAGTTTGTCGGGGTCGAGTGGCCCCCATGCTGGCGTACCGAAGTGTTCTTGGCAATAGGCGTCGTCTTGCCATGCTGCCAGGCAGCCTAGCACTTGGGCGGCGAACGCCTCGTTGATTTCCCACAAGTCCAGGTCGTTCAAGCCCAGGCCGTGGCGTTGCAGGATGGGCGTGGCGGCATGCACCGGGCCCAGCCCCATCTGCGCCGGGTCCAGGCCGGCCCACTGGCTGTCGACAATGCGGCCGATGGGGCGCAGATTCCATTTGGCGACGGCTTCTTCGGAGGCCAGCACGAGCATGGCCGCGCCGTCCGTCACTTGCGAGCTGTTGCCGGCGGTGATGTTGCCCCAGGGCTTGTCGAACACGGGCTTGAGCTTGGCCAATTTTTCTGGCGTTGAATCTTCGCGCACGCCGTCATCGTCGGGGTAGAGCTTGCCTTGCGTGTCGATCAGCGGGGTAATTTCGGTCATGGCGCCGGCGGCGCGGGCGGCCAGCGCACGGCGATGGCTGCTGGCCGCGTAGGCGTCCATGGCGGCGCGGTCGATGCCGAAGCGGGTCGCGACGTTCTCGGCGGTCTGCCCCATCGACAGGCCCACGACGGGGTCCGTCAAGCCTTTGAGCAGACCGATGACGGGCGCCAGATTTTTCAACTTGAAGCCGCGCAGCGCCGCCAGTTTTGCGCCCACGCCGCGCGCCGCGTACCAGCCCGCGAGCCAGCGCACCATGTCGTCTGAGAACAACAGCGGCGCACGCGACAGCGCGTCGGTGCCGCCGGCCAGCACCAATTGCGAGCGGCCGGACTGGATGTTGGCGATGCCGGAATCCAATGCCTGCATGCCGGATGCGCAGTTGCGCATCACCGTCCAGCCGGGCACTTTGTTGCCGCAACCCAGGCGCAGCGCGATCACACGGCCGATGTTGACTTCATCGGGCGAGGGGGCCGCGCAGCCGATGATGACCTCGTCCAGGTCAGCGGGCGCATAGGGCTGGCGCAGCAGCAGGCCGCGGCCCGCTTGCACCGCCAGGTCGCCGGCGGAAAAAGGCCCTGGCCCGGTGCGGGCTTTCAGGAATGGAGTGCGGGCGCCGTCAACGACGTAAACCGGTTTGAATGCCATCCGTACCCTCCCTTAAGCGACCTTGCGTTCGGCCGCAGGCTTGATTGCGTCCGATGCGCCAAGATCAAAGGGGAAATCATCCACTTTCACGACGGCATCGCGCAAGCGATTGCGGCGTTTTACAACCGTATATTCTTCCGCCGTGATGCCGCCCATGGCGAACGCGGCATCGGCAATATCGCGCACGTTGGCTTGGGGGTTGCCTTCCAGCGCGCCACGCTTTTCCAGTTCGCGGATCTTGGCTTCGATGGGTTCGGCGTCCAGCGTTGCGGTCAGCGCCTGTTCGATCGCGCCCACGGGTTCGTCTTCGGTGGCGGGCAAATGGCAGCCGGCGGTCAGGCGGTCTCGCGTGTCGCAGGGGTTGATCAAGAGCCGCGCCACATCCTGGCCCAACTGGTCAGAAGGCAGCATCTGTGTGCGGCCCCACGGGAAGATGATGCGGGCAAGGCCCCAGGCCACGAATCGGTTGGGATAGTTTTCCAGCACGCCATTAATGGCTTCCTGCAACTTGTACAGCGCGTCTTGAATGGACCAGTGCGCAAGCGGCGCATCGGCAGCTTGGCGGCCTTCATCTTCATAGCGCTTGAGCGTGGCGCTCACCAGGTACATCTGCGACAGCACGTCGCCTAAGCGCGCCGACAGCCGCTCGCGACGCTTCAGGCTGCCGCCCAGCACCAGCATCGACGTATCGGCCAGCAGCGCGAACGCGGCGGAATAGCGGCTAAGCAGTTGGTAGTAGCGCTTCATGCCGGGTGCGACATCGGCGTTCACGGTGACGAACCGCGCGCCGGTCAGTGCGGTGCCCAACGCGCGCAGCTTGTTGCGCACGACAAAGCCCACGTGGCCCCAGAAGGCGGTGTCGAAATCGGTCAGGCCTTGCTTGCGATCCGGCGATTGCGCGGCGCGCATTTCCGCCAGCACGTACGGATGGCAGCGGATGGCGCCCTGGCCAAAGATGATCAGGCTGCGCGTCAGGATGTTTGCGCCTTCGACCGTGATGCCGATGGGAATCTGCTGATACGCGCGGCCCAGGAAGTTGTTGGGGCCCAGGCAGATGCCCTTGCCGCCAATCACGTCCATGCCGTCATTGACGACCTGGCGCGCGCGTTCGGTGACGTGGTATTTGACGATGGCCGATACCACCGAAGGCTTCTCGCCCAGGTCCACCGCGCCCGCCGTCATGCTGCGCGCGGCGTCCATCATGTAGGTGTTGCCGCCGATGCGGGCCAGCGCTTCTTCCACGCCTTCGAACTTGCCAACCGGCATGCGGAACTGGCTGCGCACGCGGGCGTAGCCGCCCACGGCGCGCGCCGTCAGCTTGGACATGCCGGTGTTGGAAGAGGGCAGCGAAATCGAGCGGCCGGCGGCCAGGCATTCCATCAGCATGCGCCAGCCTTGGCCGGCCATGGCCGGGCCGCCGATGATGAAGTCCAGCGGCATGAAGACGTCATCGCCGCAGGTCGGCCCGTTCATGAACATGGCGTTTAGCGGGAAGTGGCGGCGGCCGGTGTCCACGCCAGGGTGGTCGTGCGGCACCAGCGCGCACGTAATGCCCAGGTCTTTCTTGCCGCCCAACAGGCCGTCGGGGTCGTACAGGCGGAACGCCAGCCCCAACAACGTGCAGACGGGCGCCAGCGTGATGTAGCGCTTGTCCCAGGTGACGCGCATGCCGAGCACTTCGCGGCCTTGCCATTCGCCTTTGCAAATAATGCCGCTGTCGGGAATGGCGGCGGCGTCCGACCCGGCCCAGGGGCTGGTCAGCGCGAAGGCGGGCACGTCTTCACCGCGCGCCAGACGCGGCAGGTAGTGGTTCTTTTGTTCTTCGGTGCCGTAGTGCAGCAGCAGCTCGGCCGGGCCGAGCGAGTTGGGCACCATCACCGAGACGGCCAGCGCGGACGAGCGCGTGGACAACTTGGTCACGATTTCGGAATGGGCATAGGCCGAGAACGCCAGGCCGCCGTATTCCTTGGGGATGATCATGCCCAGAAAGCCCTGGGTCTTCAGATAGTTCCAGACGTCGGCCGGCAGATCGTAGCGTTCCTGCGTGACGCTCCAGTCGTTGACCATGCGGCAGGCCTCTTCGGCCTGATTGTCCAGAAAGTGCTGTTCTTCTGCAGTCAGCTGCAGACGTGGATAGGCCAGCAGCCGGCTCCAGTCGGGCCGGCCGCGGAACAGTTCCCCTTCCCACCACACGGTGCCGGCTTCCAGCGCATCGCGCTCGGTGTCGGACATCTGCGGCAGCACCTTGCGGTACAGATTGAAGATCGGCGCCGACAGCAGTGCGCGGCGCACGGGCCGCACGGCCAACACGATGGCGGCAAGGAGCGCGATGACGACCAGCGCGAGGATGACTGCGTTCATTTCTTTGTCTCCGTAGGGGTTCTGTCTTGTTCTGTCTTTGCCGCTGTCCTTGCCGCCGCCCGGGCGGCGTGGCTAGGTGCCCGCCACCGGCGGCAACGGCGCGCGCAGGCCGCCCAGCAGGAAGCTCATCAGGCGCGGCAGCAGCAGTTCGGGGTTGTTGGGCTGTTCGGATTCATCAACCGTCATTCCCGTCACGGAGCGCAGCAGGTCGGTGCCGATGATGGCGTAGGACGTCGCGCCCAACATGAATTGAAAGCGCCACATGATTTCCGCCTTGGGCACATCGGGCAGCGCGGCAAAGAGGGCGTTGCGGTAGCGCTCGAGCACATCCGCGTATTCCTCGGCGAACAGCGCGCGGATGAAGTCGGACGGGTCGGTCATGGTGCGTTCCAGCAGGGGCAGGAACGTGCTGCCTGCCTGGGCTGGATCGGCGGCCAGGCGCAAGAGGGTGCCGAAGAAGGCGTCGACGATTTGCGACGGCTTCAAGGGCTTGCCGCCGGATTGCGCCTCAAGTTCGTCCAACAGGCGCAGGCGCTCGTGATTCAGGACTTCCAGGCGGCGTTTGAGCACCGCCTGCACGAGTGACTCCTTCGAGCCGAAGTGGTAGTTCACCGAAGCCAGGTTGACGCCTGCCGCGCCGGTGATTTGACGCATCGACGTGCCGTCATGACCTTGTTGCGCAAACAGGGCTTCGGCCGTGTCGAGGATGGTTTCGCGAGTGTTGGGTGTTCTGATTTCTTGCATATGGTTGAATTCAAACGTTCGTTTAAAAATCATTATGCGTGAGGGATGAAGGAGACGCGAGCCTCGGCTATCCCCAATAGGGTTTACCCCTAACGTTCCTGCGTGGTTCCACGATGTGCACCCTTCAGGTACTGACGCACCGGGACAGTTAGCTCAGATGGATGAGGCGGCTCGCGCGGTCGGACGAGCCGGGCGTCGGTCACAGGGGGGTAGGTGAATCGTTTGTCCTCGGACGGCCGCCCTAGGATGAATGTGGTCTGGAAGGCAGGGCGAAAACGCATCAGTATCAGCGCGAAGACCTATGCGTAGCCCCGGCGAACCGCACGCCCTGACACAGGAGCAGGACAAAATGAAGACCTACCGAGTGGGACTGCTGGTTGACGGGTATGAGCAACCCGGCTGGATGCATGAGATGGTTGACTGGCTGATCCATAGTCAGGACTTCGTCATGTCCGCGGTGCTGGTGATGACGGCGGCGGGCGTCACCAAAGGGCCAAGGCTGGGGATGAGGGCGTTGTTCGGCACCTTGTCGCGCCTAGAGGCCCGCATGCTGCCACTCAAGCAGCGGCAGATGCTGGCGGACTGCCGTGATCTGCGCCAGAGCCTGCCGGCCAGTACGCCGGTGTTGCCGCTTGAGCCGGGCGAGCCCGATGCGGGGGCGCAAGAGGCGGTGGAGGCGTTGGGGCTGGACCTGGTGATCACCTTGGGCGCGTCGCTGGCCACACGCGCGCAAATGACGGGGTGGGCGCGTTTGGGGGTCTGGCAGCTGAGTTATTCCGACATTGCCGTGTCGACCAGCCGCTACGCCGGATTTTGGGAGGTCTATCAGCGCGAGGATCACACCACGGTGAAACTCTGGCGCGTCGGGCCGGAAGCCGATCAGGACGAACTGCTGGACCAGCGCAGTTTCAACACGGAAGTGTTCTGGCTGAAAAATCAGGCCCGCGCATTCAGCCTGGGAAATTTCATGGTCTACGACGCGTTGCAGGCGCTGGCGCGGGCCAGGCAAGCCGTTGCCACGCCCGAGATGCAGATCATGAGCGGGCCTCGGCGGGGCGACCCGGCGGAGTGGGACAGCGCTTCGTATATTGCGCGGCAAGCCTGGTTAATTTCGGATTTGATTGTGCGGCGCATCATGAAACGCAATGTGCGATGGCGGATTGGTATGTTCCCGTCATCCCGCCAACAGGCGGTGGTATCCGAAGCCATGGTGCTGCAACCTCCAAAAGGCAGGTTCTTCGCAGATCCGTTTGTTTATACGCACGATAAAAAACCTTATATATTTTTTGAAGATTACGACTTCACTTCCCGCAAGGGCACAATTTCCGTTGCGACCTACTCCGACGGGGCTTTCCGGCTGTTGGGCACGGCGCTGAACTTGCCCTATCATTTATCTTTTCCGTATATTTTTGAGCACGAAGGCGTCACGTACATGGTGCCGGAGACGTGCGGAAATCGCAGTATAGAGCTGTGGAAGTGCACTGAATTTCCGCTTAAATGGGAATTAGATGTCACGTTAATGACCAATATATCCGCCGTGGATACTATTATTTTTAAACACGGAGAATACTGGTGGTTATTAACGAATATTGATCGAACAGATGGCCAAAGCCATTGCGACGAGCTTTTCGCATTTTTCTCGGATTCGCCGCGCTCGACCGAGTGGACGCCTCACGCCTGCAACCCCATCGTTCGCAACCCCATGCGGGCCCGCAACGCGGGAATCGTTGTCTCGCCTAGCGGAGAGGTGATCCGCTGCGCCCAGTACCAGGGCTTTTGCCACTACGGAAAGGGCGTGTCGCTCAACCGCATCGAAGAGCTCACGCCGTCCACTTACGTTGAAACAGACGGCGAAATCCACTACGCAAGCTTCCTGAGGAAGCGTCATGCTTCAATGCACCATTGGCACCATCAGGGGGGTCATACGGTATTTGACTTCGCCTATATGGAGTAAATGGAAGGTCCGGCACAAAAATAAAAATGTTACCTATATTTCGATTGCGCATCCCCGGCACGGGCAGGTTGTGTCGGCGGAAACATATCGACAGTCTTTTCGTCGAAAAAGCCTCTTTCTTGCCGCGCCCGGCATGTGCCGGGTCGCGGCTTTTTTTCGGCAGGTAACGGGGTCAAAACCCCGTTGATGTTGGCGCTGGGGGCAGGTCCTCATAGAGGGAATCCCCAGGGCGCAAGGCGAGAGCTAGTAAAAACCCTAGCGGTTAAAAGGTTGAGGACGTCATCTCATCCCTATTTAGGATGGTGATTAAGGCTAACGAATGATTTCTGTTTTTATCGGATTATATCGCCCTGAAACGTCTTGATTTTGAAGGTTTCGAACCATAAGATGGGTTCATGCCATCCGTTATGTTGGCTACCAAAGTTGCCCAGCCCAAATGTCCCGGTCCAGCTTCATTAGATATTCCGGGATATTGCGGACCACCCCCGTGGGGCTGGAAAAAAAATAGTCTTCAGCACAGCGAAGATCCCTTCTAGGCCCGTCGAAAAACCGGGAGGACACCATGGCCAAGATGGTCCTGATTGAAGCCCATCCGCTACTGCGGTTGGGGTTGTGGCAGATACTTAGCAAGTTGGATGATGTGTGGGAAATCGAGGGGATGGGCCTGGCAGATTTGTCCAAGGCCGATGGCGCGCACGCGGGCGCCGATCTCCTGATCTATGGGTTGCCGGTAGATACCGATGAAGCATGGAGCGCGCTGCACGAAATTCAGCGCGTGCTCACGCCGAAGCGGATTCTGCTTCTGACGGATGTGATGCCCCTGCCCATGCCGGTGCAGGGCCTGCCTGGCGCAAGCGTGTATGGCTGCCTGATGAAGACCGCCTCGGTCGAGATTCTTGAAGCTGCGATACGCCTGGTGATGGCGGGTGGACAGTGCTTTCCCAGCGAGCAGGCGATGCAAGCGCCCGCAGCTGCGGTCTGCGCCTTGCCGTCCCGTGATGCCGATGACGTGTCCAGCAAGGGCACGATGCCGGTCAGTGCGGGTGCGCAATTGCTGCAGATCACGCCCCGTCAATATGAAGTGTTGGTGTTGCTGGCCCGAGGCTATCCGATCAAGACGGTCAGCCGCATGCTCAACATCTCGGTTGCAACCGCCAAGACGCACGCGTGCACGCTTTACCAGCGCCTGCATGTCAAGAACAAGGGCGAAGCTGTGTATGCAGCGCTGCAACGCGGCGCAACCTTGGAGTGGCATGAACCCAATAACAGGGATTCGGACGCCGGGCAGCTCTATGGGCGCAAGCTTGGGTAGTTAACAGGCCGCGCCGCCTGCCCGGCAGCCCAGGAACAGGTTCTGTTCTGTTGCTGCCGGGTTCGCCCCACCATCCCGCCTAATACATACATCGCAGTTCGCAGCGCCTTTGCTGGCGCACCTTTCAACCACCATTCATCCTCCTGAACGAGATTCAGCGAACGTAGCCGCTGATAGCATGGGTTGTGTCCGCAAGCATGGGTTGAGAGCGCGAATCACAACGCCTCGCCATCACGATCCAATAGCGCGGACGAGATTCCCAAGGGGTCGTCGCCGCACAAGAACCTGCCATTGCAGCGTGATGCGCCAACACCGTGGGAACCGTGTATGGGCCATGTGTCACAAGGTTCTTCCCGGGATGACAACCGTACTGATCGAAGACTACGCTCTGCTTCGCGTCGCAATCCAGCATGTCCTGGAACGTGTACGGAACGCCGACGACATCCTGGCCATCTCGCCAGCTCACCTGCTCAACATGTCCAGTTCGATCAACCGCCCAGTGGAATTACTGGTCGTTGGTTGTAGTGGCGTGGCTGAGCAGGATATTGGGCTTATCTCGCAGGCGATGGCTTTTTTCATGCCCCGGCTGGTGCTGGTGCTGTACTCGATACTGGACCCCGCCGTGATGGGAACATGCGCGCGGGCGGGCGTGGCGGGCTATCTGCCTAAAGCGTCCAACCCGGACGCGCTGGCGGCGGCTGTGAGCCTGGTGATGGCGGGCGGTGAATGCTATCCGCAGCCTGCCGGCCGGCCCCAGGGCGCAACGCATGCGCCCACGCAAGAACTACGGGAGCTGACGCAACGGCAAGAAGAAATCCTGCAACTGCTGGTGCAGGGAAAGACAATGCGCGAGATCGGCCAGCAGGTCGGCATTTCGGTGGCGACGGTAAAGAGTCATGCGCGCACGCTGTACTGGAAGCTCAATGCGCGGAACCAGGCAGAGGCGGCTTATATCGCTGTGCAGATGGGGTTGGTGCGCAGCGGCAACAATGTGCCGCCCGGAAAGGAGTGATCCGCAGGAGGGGGAAGCGCGCCACGACGTTCGCAAGAACGGAGTGGTCACGCGCGCGTCACGCATCGTTCGGGTGTCGTTCGAATGGTGGGGTGATGGTGCAGCATTGGTGCAGCGCTGGTGCAGCGCTGGCGCAGTGATGGGTTACGCGCGATAAGGGCCTGAGTTTTCGCTGCCCAATGCCAATGCCCAGAGGGCCGCGGCGTGCGCAACAGACGCAACACAGGCTTTAGATATCGCCTTCGCGCGTACGCGAGTCCAGCGGTTTCGCGCGGCCTTGCACCACGGCTTCGAATTCACGCTCGGCCGCGGCCAGCACGGCGTCCACATGCAAATGATTCAACGCGTACTGGCGCGCTGCGGCGCCCAGCGTTTCGCGGATCTGCGCGTTGCAGCTCAGCTTGCGCACGGCTTCGGCCATGGCGTCGGCGTCTTCGGGTGGCGTCAGCAGGCCGCAATGCGCCACCACGCCGGCAAGCTCGGTGCCAGGCGCCGCGCCGCAGACCACCGGGCGGCCGCTGGCCAGCATGCCGGTCAGCTTGGACGGCATGACCAGGTCGGCCGCGCCGGCGCGTTGCGGCAGCAGGTGTATGTCGGCGGTGTTCAGCAGCGCGCCCAGGCGGTTGGCCGGTTGCAAGTCCAGGAAGATGACTTGCGACAAGCCTTCGCAGGCGGCCTGAAGCGGTGCGCGTTCGGGGCCTTGGCCGCAAAACACGAACCACAGCCGCTTGTCGTGGCTTAACCGCCGCGCCACATCGGCCAGCGTCTGCAAGCCTTGCTTGCCGCCCATGTTGCCCGAATACAGCGCCACCACTGCATCGGCAGGAATGCCGAGTTCGGCGCGGTAGTCGCCACTGTCAGCGCGCGGCGTGATGGCGTTGACGTCGATCCAGTTGGGCAACAGCACTGCGCGATCGGCGTCCACGCCCTTGGCCAGCGCCAGGTCTAGCATGCGGTTCGATATCGTCGACACGCGGTCAAAGCGGCGCATCAGCCAGCGTTCGGCACGCTTGACCATTGACCGCAAGCCGGCTCCCTTGAGCAACCCCAGCTCAAACGCGGCGTCGACCTCGTAGTCTTGAATGTGCAGCCAGGCGCGCGCGCCGCACAAGCGTGCGGTGATCCACGCGGCGGGCGCACAGAACAGCGCGGGCTCCACCACCAGAATCAAGTCCGGCCGGCCGGCTGCCGCGCGCAGCAATGACGGCAAGCTGGATACGGCAAAGCTGGCCAGGTGAATCAGGCGTTTCAGCCCGCCCGGCTTGCTCGGCACCCACAGCGGCGCGCGGCGCACGGTGACGCCGCGCCGGTCTTCCTTTTGGTAGCGGCCCGCGCGATAGCCGTCGTGTACCTGCCATTGCGGGTAATAGGGCGGCGCGGTGACGACGCTGACTTCATGCCCATGCGCGGCCAGCCATTCGGCCAGCTCGGCGCTGTACTTGCCGATGCCGGTGAGTTCGGGCGCGTAGTTGATGCCGTAGATCAGTATTTTCATGGCGATGTCGCCATGCGAGGGCGCACGGGGCGGCAGGGGTTGCCGTGGCACACCATCGCGGGCGGCATGTTGCGAAACACCGAACTGCGCGCACCCACCACGGCTTCACGGCCGATCGTCACGCCCGGCCCCACGAAGACGTCTGTTGCAACCCAGGCGCCATCCTCAATCCGCACCGCGCGTTCGCGCAATGGAAAATCCGGCTGGCCTGCGTCGTGGTCGGCCGCGCACAGATAGCTGCGTTGCGACACCACGGCGTGTGCGCCGATGTGGATGGGACCCAGGCTGTAGATCACGGCGTCGTCGCCGATCCAGGCGTAGTCGCCAATCTCGACCTTCCACGGATAGGTCACCGTGGCGGTCGGGCGGATCAGCACCTTGCGGCCCACCTGCGCGCCAAAGCAGCGCAGCAGCCAGCGGCGAAATCCATACGCCACTTGGGGCGACCAGCGAAACAGCGTGCTTTGCACCGTCCACCACAGCTGCACCGTCAGCGCGGAGCGGCCACGCTGGCCCGGGGCCAGCGCAAAGCGATCCAGTTGCTGAAGGGTGCTCATTTGGCGGCCCCCGCTACGGTGTCGGCTTGCGTGTCATCTTGCGCCAGCCGCGCCTTCTGCAATTCTTCGGTCTTGATGCGGATCTGCCAGTAGTACATGGCGCGCGCAACGGCGTAGTCATAGCCGGCCTTGCCATCCAGGAAGCCCAGCTTGAAGACGTAGGAATGCAGAAACGAGATCGGCGCCTTGAAGGGCAGGGCCTGGAAAATGCGCTTGAGCAAGGCGCGTGCGCCGACGTTGGCTTCGCGCGGATCGTTCATCAGCCCCTTGGTGCGCAGGTTCGCTTCCCAGTCCGAATAGCGGTTGTGCTTGTCGAAATAATGGAACAGCGAATCGTGATCGTTGTGCACCATGCGTTGGCGCAACGCGAACGTTTCGCCTTGAACCTGCGGCTGATAGTGGCCTTCCACTTCCCACATGTGCGCCACGTCCAGGTCGTCGTAATCCAGGAAGCGGGACTGGTCGCGCGCCAGCAGCGCCAGCTTGTAGACGCGGTGGCCGTGCTCCAGCTTCTTGCCGCAGAACACGTAGTCAAACGGCACGAACGCGCCGCCTGCCCCCGCGGCAAAGCGCGGCAGCACGTCGCGAATTTCGGCAGCAAGGGCGGGCGTCATTTCTTCATCGGCGTCCACATACAGCACGACCGGGTGCGAGAACGGCAACTGCTCCAGGCACCACTGCTTCTTCTTCGGATACTTGCCATTCCACTGGAAGTTGGAGACGCGGGCGCCCAGCGCCGTCGCCATCGCGCAGGTGGCGTCGGTGCTGTTGGAGTCCACCACGAAGACTTCGTCGAACTCAACCAGCGCCTTCAAACACTTGGCGATATTGCGTTCTTCATTCTTCGTCATTACGACCACGGAAACCGGAATTTTCTGCATGATGCTGTCCTGTTCAGGGCGTGCCGCGTTGCATCAGCGGCTGGAATAGCGCGATGACGTTGCGGCAATGCCGCTCTAGGGAAAAGGCGTCGGCGCGTTCGGGGCCTTGGGCGGCCAGTTGTTCGCGTATTTCGCCGTCGTAGGCCAGGCGGCGTACCGCCGCAGCCAGCGCATGGGCGTCGCCCACCGGCACCAGCAGGCCGTAGCGGCCGGCGTCCAGAATTTCGGCGGGGCCATGCGGACAGTCGGTGGAGATCACCGGCACGCCCAGGCACAGCGCCTCCACCAGTACGTTGCCAAAGCTCTCGCGGATGGACGTCAGCGCAAACGCACCGGCGCCGGCAATGACGGGGAAGGGGTTGTCGATGTGGCCGGCCAGCGTGACGGGCGTGCGCGAGGCGCGCTCGTCGATGCGCTTTTGCAAGGCGTCGTGTTCCGAACCTTCGCCCAGAATCGTGAAGGCGATGCCGGGGTCGTCTAGGATCGCCGCCGCGTCGATCAGCGTGGCGTAGTCCTTCACCGCTTCCAGCCGGCCCACCGCCACCACCTGGTACGGCGCATTGCCATCGTCATTGGGGCGCTGAGCGCCTTGCCGGCGCACCTTGTCCAGCGGCACGCCGTTGTAGATGGTTTGCACTTTGCCGCGCAGCGGCGGGAACATGCTGACCAGGTCTTCCTTCACGCCGCGCGACACGCCCACCACGGCGTCGTGCCGCCGATACGTCTGGCTGACCAGCCAGCACTTCAGGCGCCGCATCCGCGATGCACCGTAGTGGATGGCCGGGCTGCTGTGCTCGAACGCCACGGTCTTGAAGCTGCCGCCCAGAAGTTTTCTGGCCAGCACCACCAGCATGTTGCACAACAAGCCATGCGAACACACGATGGCCGGCTTCTCGCGGCGGATCTGCGCCATCAGGCGAAAAAACGCCACGGGCAGCATGAGCCGCAGCTTTGTGGGCGATTCAATAATGGGCAAGGCGCGCGTCACCTTTGGGTTGGCGACGGGGTACTCACGGTTGCGCGAACGCAGCAGGAACAGGGCCGAGTCGACTCCCTGTTCCGGCAAGGCATCCACGATGAAGGCGACGCATCTTCCGACGCCGCCGTGCAGGTCCGGCGCGACAAACAGGACATCAGGCATGGGGGATTACTCGCGGTGGCGCCCGGCGCGCAGCGCTCGGACGGTGGCTGGGGGTAAGCGGCGTAGCGGCGGCCTTTGCCTGGGGCACGGGCATGATCTGCGCATTGCGCATCAGCGACAGGCAGTAGCAAAGCAGGAATCCAGTGAACGCGGTCTTGGGCGCATAGGCCAGCCCGCCGGATAACGAATCGATGAAGATGTAGATTGGGGCGGTGGCGAGCAGGTAGCGCCGGTGCATCTCCAGCCCGGGATGCGCGTAGCGCCTGAGCAGCGTCAGCAGCAGGATCAGCAAGGGCGGCAACATGATCATGATGGTGCCGACCACGCCGAACTTCATCAGATAGAAGGCCCAGGAATTGTGCGCGAAGGTGCTGAGTTCGAATCCGTTCTCGCCCATCACCCAGCTGCGAAAGCCCGCACCCTTGCCGAACACGGGGCTTTCGGCGAAGAAGTCCATCTGCCCCTGCATTTCTTGAATGCGCGCGCCGTAGCTGGAATCTTCGTCCAGCTTTTCCACGCTGAAAATGCGGTTGGCCAGCACATCCAGGTAGCCGATGCTGGCAAACACCAGCACACCCGCCAGCGCCGCCGGCGCAAAGATGATGATGGCGCGCCGCCGGATTTCGGCGCTGGAACCCAGCAGCACCGCAATCAGCACGGACACGGCCAGTTGCAGGTATTGGCTGCGGTTCAGCGAGAAGACCAGCGCCAGCAGCATATACACCGTCAACGCGTAAGCCTTGGGCCCGGACACGTTCAAGGTGCGCCGGAAGTACAGCAGCGACACCACGCCAAACGGAATCGCCCACACCCCCAGCCGCACATTGCGCAGCGGGTTGGACACGCTGAACCCCTGCAACTGTTCCAGCAGCATCAGCGTGGCCACCGCCAGGCAGGCCGCCACAATGTACTTTTGCAGCACGGCATAGGCGGCGGGGCTGTCGATGTCCTTGTAGCAAAGGAACGGCGTGCACAGAAAATAGAAGACGATGCGCAGGTCGCGCGCCACGTCGCCCGTTTCAATGCCGGGGTGATGCATGGACACCAGCAGCAGATAAATCACCGACATGGCCTGCAGGCCCAGCAGGGCGCCCAGCAGCCCGCGCGGCAAGGCGTAGGCGCTGGGTTCCGCCAGCCGCAGCGCCTTGACGGCCAGCATGGCGACGAACAGCACATCAAAGGGCGAAAGCTTGAAGCTGCCCACGCCCAGGATGAAGCGGTCATCGTTCAGGGCCAGCGCGGTGAACGCGAACAGGCCCAGCAGATGCAGGGTGGTAAAGCGGCGATGCGGGCTCATGTCGGTGTCGTCCTAGTGCGCGGCCCAGTCGTCGCGTCCGAAAATTTTCGTGGTCAGCTTTTCGAACAGGTACGACAGGTCGCCCTGACGGGCGTGCGCCGCCACCTTGGACGCGCGGCAAGACAGTTCGAACAGCCGGCCCAGCCCCGGCTCCGTGCGCCGGATGCGGGTGACGATCTGTTCGCGCTCTTCCAGCAGCACGTCCTGCATCAGCGCCGTCTTGGTTTCGTCATGCGCGGTGTAGACGCCCAGCGCATCAGGCACGATCAGGTTCTTGCCTTCGCGCAGCAGCCGGCTCCATAGCTCCAGGTCCATGCAGTAGCGCATGCTTTCCTGAAGCAGCCCGTACTTGCGCAGCAGGTCGCGGCGGAAAATGGCCGATTGGTTGGGAATCGACGCCTTCACCACCGTCAACGTGCCCCGGTTGACGGGCGTGTAGTGGATCTTGCGGAAGATCTTGTTGTCGGCATCCGCCACGAACAGGTTGCCGCTGACGATTGGCGCGCGGCCTTTTGCCGCGGCCGCGCCCAGCTTGCGCAACGCGCCCGGGAAGTACAGGTCGTCGGAATTCTGCCAGCCCACGTAATCGCCCGTGGCGCGTTCGAATCCCTTGTTGATGGCGTGCGACTGGCCGCGGTCGGGGGTGCTTTCCCAATAGGTCAGGTAGCGCTCGTACTTGCGGATGATGTCCACGCTGCCATCGGTGGAACCGCCGTCGATGATGATGTATTCCAGACGCGGATAGCCCTGGTTCAACACCGACAGAATGGTGCGTTCCAGGAACTTCGCCTGGTTGAACGAGGGGGTCACGATGGTCACTTTGGGCAACAGGCCGCCGGCTATCGGCGCGGGCGGGCGAAGCTCGCGAACGAAGTCGATGAGCTGACGTGAATACTCGTTATGACGCTTGCGCATGTAAGACCTCAGCATGTGGGTGTTATCGGGTGGCCGCAGGCAATGCGCCCGGGAAGTCGGGGCGGGATTGACGGATGGCGAGGGCCACGCCGGCCAGCGTGATCGCCGCGTAGGCCATGCGGCCCCAAGCCGCGGCGTGTTCACCGGCCGCGTGTACGAGTCCAGCCATGACGCACAGCATCGCCAGCCCGCCAAGACCATTCAGAATGGCGACGGCGCGGGAATTCCCCAGGCCAAGCAGCGAGAAGTGCGCGGCGGCGTTGAGCGACAACAAGCCCGACGCCACGATCAGCAACTGAAAGGTGCCCAGGTGGCCGGTGGCCACGTTGTCGCCCAACAGCAGATTCAAAAGCGGATGGCTCACCGCCAGCACGGCCAGCGTGGCACTGGCTGACAGCACCAGGTTCCACATCATCATGCGGCGGATCTCGCGTTCGGCCGCGCCCACATAAGGCGGCGACACCGTCAGGCGGCTGACGCGCGGCATCGCTTTCTGGAAGATGGCGACGGACGCCGTGTGGATGATCTGGCCCACTTGCACGCCCACCGTGTAGATGGCTAGCGCCGCCGGGCCCATCATGCTGCCAACCAGCACGCGGTCCACCGAGCCGAAGGCCAGCGCGCTCAAACTGTTCAGCCACGACCAGCGCGAAAACTTGAATGCGTCAGACATGGCGGCGCGATCACGCACCGGGCGCACCAGCACCCGGCCGTAGGCGCGCGAGAACACGCGCATCTTCACCGTGCCGGCCACCAGCAGCCCGAACGCTTGAGCGACCCCGGTCCACGTGGGCGATGCCGTCAGCGCGGCCGTGGCGCAGGCCAGCGCCATCGTGCCGGTGCGGCTGAACAGTTCGCACAAGGCGGTCGCACGAAAATCTTCCCGGCCTTTCAGGCAGCCGGAGAAAAGCTGGTCATATTGTTGAGTCAGGTAGATGGCCAGTGCGGGCATGGCCAGCAGCGTCACGGCCACGCCGCCAAAGGTCGCGGCGGGCCAACCCAGGCCCACCACCGCCCACAGCAACACCGCGGCCAGCGTCACCACGCCCAGCGCGCAGCCAATCAACGACATGCTGACCCCGGCGGCACGGTAAGCGCCGCCAGGTTCGTGCAGGCGTTCGGACACAAGCTTGGTCGCGGTGACCGCCGCGCCCAGGTTGGCGGCGTTGCCGAACCCGGCCAGCGCGATGATCATCGAGTACTGGCCAAAGCCCACCGTACCCAACTGGCGGAACAGAATGGGCAAGGCCACCAGCGCCGCAACGGGGCCGATGCCGTACTCCACCAGCCCCCAGAAGGAAGCATTGCCGGCGATGTGTTTTCTGACGAATCCAAGCATCGGGAAGCCTGTGGTTGAAGCTGCTGGCGCGGCCCTCAGGCCACGGGCAGCACCTGTTGGGATTGGTCTGCGCGTTCACGCAGAAAATGTCCGTAGGCCAGCGTGATGCCGTCTACCAGCGAGATGCCGGGTTGCCACCCCAGCGCCTGCACGCGCGACGAATCCATCAGCTTGCGCGGCGTGCCGTCGGGCTTGCTGGTGTCGTAGACGATGCGGCCTTGATAGCCCACCACGCGCGCCACCAGCGCCGCCAGATCCGCAATCGAGATGTCTTTGCCGGCGCCGATGTTGTACATGCCGGTAGCATCCGGATGTTCCATCAGCATCACGCAGGCTTGGGCCAGATCGTCCACGTACAGGAATTCGCGCAGCGGCGTGCCCGTGCCCCAGATCGTCACGCTCTCCTGACCGGCTTCGCGGCCTTCATGGAACTTGCGGATCAGCGCGGGCAGCACATGGCTGCTATGCAGGTCGTAGTTGTCGTGCGGCCCATACAGGTTCGTGGGCATGGCGCAGATGAAGCGCGCGCCATACTCGCGCTGGTAGGCCTCGCACAACTTCAAGCCCGCGATCTTGGCGATGGCGTAGGGCTCGTTGGTGGCTTCCAGCGGGCCGGTCAGCAAGGCGTCTTCGTGAATCGGCTGCGGGGCTTCGCGGGGGTAGATGCATGACGAACCCAGAAACAGCAGCTTGCGCACGCCGGCCGCATAGGCGGCGCGGATCACGTTGCACTGGATCATCAGGTTCTTGTACAGAAAGTCCACCGGATGATTCTGGTTGGCCAGAATGCCGCCCACCTTGGCGGCGGCCAGGTACACCACATCGACCGGCGTGGTCGAAAAGAAGCGGTGCACCTGGTTCTGGTTTTCCAGGTCCAGCTCGGCGTGGCTGCGGGTCAGCACCTGCTCGTACCCGCGGCGGCGCAGTTCGCGCGTGATCGCGGCGCCCACCATGCCACGGTGGCCGGCGACAAACACGCGTTGGTCCAGGTTCGTCATGGCGCGCTACTCCTTGTAGGCGTAGATTTCGTAGCCGTTCTGCTCGACCAGCGCGTCGCGGCGCGCATCCTTCAGGTCGCTCTCCACCATTTCCTTGACCAGCTCCTGGAAGGTGGTGCGCGGCGACCAGCCCAGCTTTTCGCGCGCCTTGGTGGGGTCGCCCAACAGGGTTTCCACTTCGGTCGGACGGAAGTAGCGCGGGTCGACGCGCACGATGACCTGGCCCGGCTTGACGTCGTGCACCGGCGAGAACAGCACGGTGGCCGTTTCTTCCAGGCCTTCGCCTTCCCACGCCAGCAGAATGCCCAGCTCGCGCGCCGCCGTATTGATGAATTCGCGCACGCTGTATTGCATGCCGGTGGCGATGACGTAGTCCTCCGGCGTGTCCTGTTGCAGCATCAACCACTGCATTTCGACGTAGTCGCGGGCATGGCCCCAGTCACGCAGCGCAGACAGGTTGCCCAGGTACAGGCATTCCTGCAGGCCGAGCACAATGCGCGCCAGGCCGCGGGTGATCTTGCGCGTCACGAAGGTTTCGCCGCGCTTGGGCGATTCGTGGTTGAACAAGATGCCGTTGCAGGCGTACATGCCATACGCTTCGCGGTAGTTCACGCTGATCCAGTAGGCGTAGAGCTTGGCGGCGGCGTAGGGGCTGCGCGGATAGAAGGGGGTGGTTTCCTTCTGCGGCGTTTCCTGCACCAGGCCATACAGTTCGGACGTAGACGCCTGATAGAAACGCGCCTTCTCCTCCAGCTTGAGGATGCGGATGGCTTCCAGCAAACGCAGCGTGCCTAGCCCATCGGCGTTGGCGGTGTACTCCGGCTCTTCGAACGAGACCCCCACATGGCTTTGGGCGGCCAGGTTATAGATCTCGTCGGGCTGCACCGACTGCACGATCCGGATCAGGCTGCACGAGTCAGTCATGTCGCCGTGATGCAGCACGAAATTGCGGGGCTTATCGTGCGGATCTTGGTACAGATGGTCGATACGCGCGGTATTGAACAGCGAAGCGCGCCGCTTGATGCCATGGACTTCATAGCCCTTGGCCAGCAGGAACTCCGCCAGATAGGCGCCGTCTTGTCCGGTAACGCCGGTAATCAGTGCCCGTTTTGGCATGGTTGTATCCTTAAGACTTAGTAACTGCACGAAAGGAGCCGAAGGCTGCGGTACCAATGTGCAATGAGATTACTGTTGCACCAGCCGCCAAGATATCGGCCAAAAGGTCTAAGAGTTCAGCCTGTCGATAGGGAAAAAAGGATTGGATTGATTCATCCAATGCACCCAAAGCCGTGATGGTCAGCATGGCCACCAGCGCCGGGCGCCGGTTGACCGACAGGTAAATCAAACCGGTCAGGAAGGCGTAAGCCAGAAGATGCAGGCGCTTGTCGCCAAACGCGTCTGACATGTCGGCAGCCAGGCCAGGCAGGTTCCCCACGGTGATCAGCACCGCGAAGAACACACCCGCCAAAGGCAGGCAGATGCGAGCCACGCCGGGACGCCAGAACGGTTCGTGAGGCGCCTGCCTTTCAGACGCGGCCATACATGTCCTGGAATCTGACGATGTCGTCCTCGCCCAGGTACGCGCCCGATTGGACTTCGATGATTTCCAGCGGAATCTTTCCCGGGTTTTCCAGGCTGTGGGTTTCCCCCAGCGGGATGTAGGTCGACTGGTTCTCCGTCAGCAGGTACTGCTTGTCGCCGTTGTAGATGCGCGCCGTGCCTGACACCACGATCCAGTGTTCCGCCCGGTGGTGATGCATCTGCGACGACAGGCGTGCGCCCGGCTTCACCGTGATGCGCTTGACCTGGTAGCGCGGGCCTTGGCCCACCGAGTCATACGACCCCCACGGCCGCTGCACTTCGCGGTGATGGTTCAGCTCGGAGCGATGCTGCGTCTTGAAGATCTCGACCAGGCGCTTGACGTCCTGCGAACGCGATTTGTGCGCCACCAGCACGGCGTCGGCCGTTTCGATCACCACAATGTCGTCCAGACCCACCGATGCGACGAGACGGCTGGTGGAGTGGATCAAACAATTGCGCGAATCCTCCACCATGACGTCGCCGGTGGTGGAGTTGCCTTCCACCGTCTTCTGGGCGATGCCCCAGACGGCGTCCCAGGCGCCCACGTCGCTCCACGAGGCGGCCAGCGGGATGACGACGGCGCTGTCCGTGCGTTCCATGATGGCGTAGTCCATCGAGTCGCTGGGGCAGGCTTCGAACGACGGCCCGTCCAGGTGGAACAGCCCGTTGTCTCCGTGGCCGGTGGCAACCGCTGCCTGCACCTGCTCAAGCATCTTCGGGGCCAGCCGGGCCATTTCAGACAGGAAGACAGACGCCTGGAACGCGAACATGCCGCTGTTCCAGTAGTAGCCGCCATCCTCGATGAAACGCTGCGCCACTTCTGGCGACGGCTTTTCCACGAAGCGGCGCACGCGGCGCGCGGGCGCCATCACGCCCGGCTCTTCCGACTGGATGTAGCCATAGCCGCTGAGCGGCGCGGTCGGGGTGATGCCGAACGTGACCAAGGCGCCCTGGCGCGCGGCCTCATAGGCCTGGGCGAACGCGGCGCTGAGCACCTCGCCGTCTTCCAGCACATGGTCCGACGGCATGATCAGCATGATGGGGTCTTCGCCATCGCGCATGGCGCGCAGCGTGGCGGCCGCAATGGCGGGCGCGGTGTTGCGGGCAAAGGGTTCAAGAATCACCTCGGCGTCCTTGATGCCCAGCTCCAGCGCCTGCTCGGCCGCAATGTATTGGTGGGCGTCATTGCACACCAGCATCGGCTTGGCCTCGGCGCCCGCCGACCCCAACCGCAACAGCGTGTTCTGCAACAGGCTGCGGGCATCGGTCAAACGGATGAACTGCTTCGGCAGCAGTTCGCGCGACAGCGGCCACAGGCGCGAGCCGGAGCCGCCGCAAAGAATGACTGCCCGGTAGGGGGGAGGGGGATTCGTCATGGCGCTCACTCCTTGAAGTAGGCCTGGGTGTACGGATGCACGCCGGGGTCGGCGGCGATCTCTTGTGCGGGCAGCCAGCGGTAGCCTTGGTGCTGGCGTTGGGGAAGGCTTGCGGTGTCCAGCGACAGCTCGGCCTCATAGGCGAGGACGACGTAATGGGTGGAGCGTCCGGCTTCACCCGCGAAATTGGTGCCGTAGAAGTGTTCGTACACGCCGCGCGGCGTCCACGCGGCTGCCTCGATGGGCAGGCCGAGTTCTTCGCGGGCGATGCGGGCGAGCGCGTCGCGCAAGGATTCGTTTTTGCGGATGCGTCCGCCCGGCACAAACCAGGCGCCGCGCGCGGGCGGGTTGGTGCGCAAGCCGGTCAGGTAGCGGCCGTCAGCGTCGCGCAGCAGCAGGTCAATGGACACCAGCGGCAGCATCTCCACCGCCTGGCGGAAGTCCGCCTGCGGCAGGAGGCCGGCGCATGTGTTGTGCGGCCCGGCGCTGTGGGCGGGCCATCCCAAAGGTTTAGTAGACATTGCGGCCCGTCCATCCCGACACAGCCGTGCGGGCGATGATCAGCAGGTCCATCCTGAACGTCCAGTGCTGGATGTAATAGATGTCGTGCTCGACGCGGTCGCTCATCTTGCGCAGCGTGTCCGTCTGACCCCGAAAGCCATTCACCTGCGCCCAGCCCGTGATGCCCGGTTTGACGCGGTGGCGCATCATGTAGCGCTGCACCAGGTCCTTGTACATCTCGTTATGTTCCAGCGCGTGCGGGCGCGGCCCCACGACGGACATATCGCCCATCAGCACGTTCAGAAACTGCGGCAGCTCATCCAGGCTGGTACGGCGCAGGAAGCCGCCGATACGGGTGATGCGCGTGTCGTTACGCGTGGCCTGGGTGACGGTGCCATGCTCCTCATGCACCGTCATCGTGCGGAATTTGTAGACGTGAAAGACCTTGCCATCCACGCCCAGGCGCGGCTGGGTAAAGAACACCGGCCCGCGTGAAGTCAGCTTCACCATCAGCGCGATGGACAACATCACGGGCGACAACCCGATCAGCGCGCAAAAAGCGAAGCTGCGATCAAACACTTCCTTGGCCCAACCGCGCACGCCAGCCGCCGGCAGGCTATTGAGTTGAATGGCGGGCAGCCCCAGGAATTCACCGATGCGATGGCCCAGCAGCTGAATCGACATCACATCCGGAATCCAGCGGATATCCACCAAGTCGTTACGCAAGTGATAGAGCACTTCGCGCAGCTCCTGGCCCGCCTCCATCGGAAGCACGATCCAGATCTCACGCACATTGTTTTCATGGACGAAGCTGTGCAGGTTGTCCAGATCATGCAGGCGGCGGACTTGCGGCGGCAGGCTTTCATGCGGCTCGGCGTAGATGCCCGCCACTTCATAGCCCGCGCCCCGGTACTGTTCAACGCGGCGCCACAGGTCATGACCCAGCGCGCCAAAGCCCACCAGCAGCACGTGCTTTTTATTCAGCCCGCGATCACGCGCCGCGCCCAACGCGGCGTAGACGGCGATGCGCACGCCGGCCAGCGTCAGCGCCGCCATGCCAAACCAGGTAGCCGCCCATATGCGCGATATCGCGGCGGTCTGATGCATGAGAAAACTGACAAGAATGCCAAGTGCGAACACGGTTGCCCACGCCGCCAGGCTGCGCACGACGAGATCCGTCAGCAGCCGGCCCCGCCAAGACACATACAGGCGGAAGGCGGGGAACAGGGCAATCACGCCCAGCCCGCACAAATACACCAGGAACAGATGAATTTGCGGCGGTTCCGCCAATGCATCGTCCGAGAATTTCAAGCCGGTGGCAGTCAGGCCGCAGGTGATGACGATCGCGGCGTCGAGCAGGCGGTATAGATAGCTTGCTCCACTGAATCTTGCCGACGTGTCCGATTGGGACGGGTCCATCGCGCACTCCTGTTCGGGGGGAGTCTTTCTTGCGGCGACAACAACAACGGTGCAGTGCCGCAAAACTTGTGGCTACCGACGAAATCTTATTGAGTGCAAGGCGTACCCGAAACCTCCAAACGATGTAGGAGAAGGCTTAGGGCATCCGTCGAATGTGCGGGGCTTCAAAAAGAGAGTGGAATGTCGCAACCCGTTACGCATCGGGCTCCTTTCCAAGCAACGAAGTCATTCACAGTGGATTTGCCATGACGACATTTTTCGGAACGTTGAGCCGGGCCATCGCCGCTATCGCGCTCGTGTCCTCGCTAGGCGCTTGCGCCCTGTCACCCGGTATGACCTTCAGCGCCGGCCATCTCGTTGATCCGCTGGACCCGAACTCCGTGGCGCCGATCAAGGAAATTACGCCTTCGCTCGTGGTGGACGACTTGCGCGCCCGCCAGGCATTGATCAATAACGACGGCGTCGAACGCCTGGTTGGTACCGTTGAACCCTACCGCATTGGACCCGGAGACATCCTCTCCATTGTCGTGTGGGATCACCCCGAGCTCGTACTTCCGACGCAAACCTACGCCATCGGAACTGGGGTGACCGAACTAATCATGGGAGATACCGCCTCGGGCATTCCGGGCTATACGGTCTCATCCACTGGATACATCCAATTTCCGTATGCAGGATTGCTGAAAGTGGCGGGGTTGACGGAACTTCAGGCGCGCAATCTCATAGTGAATAGTTCCGGCAAGTACATCCAGGACCCGCAGATCACGGTACGCGTGCTGGGCTATCGAAGCAAGCGTGTCTACGTCGAAGGCGAAGTGAAGTTGCCGGGCACGGTTGCCATCAACGACATTCCGATGACTCTGCTTGAAGCGGTCAACCGCGCGGGAGGTTTGTTGCCTACCGCTGATCGCAGCGCCGTCTATGTGATTCGTGATGGACGCCGGACTCGCGTGAATCTGCCTGCGCTGATCGAGCGTGGCCAAGACTTGAATCAAGTGATGCTGAAGTCGGGCGACATCGTGCGTGTCACGCCGCGAGACGACAGCAAAGTGTTCGTGATGGGCGAGGTGTTCCTGCCCACCACGGTGGTGATGCGCGACGGACGGATGTCGTTGACCGAGGCGCTGGGCATGGCGGGAGGACCTAACCAGCTCACGGCTGACGCGTCGCAAATTTTTGTAGTCCGCAGTACCGAGGAAGCGATGCCGCTGGTGTTCCATCTGAACTCCAAGTCGCCGCAGGCCTTGGCGGTAGGAGCGAAGTTCGAGCTGGAGCCCAAAGACGTCGTGTTCGTGGATACGGCTGCGCTGGTGCGGTGGAACCGCTTCATCAGCAACCTGTTCCCGAGCGCGCAAACGGTACAGACCGTGAAGTCGATCAACTAAGTCCGCCTTTCGGGGCCGCAAGGCTCCAAAACCACGCCTTTGGGGGCGCCGCGTCCGCGGCGGCGCCCACGTCTGGAGAGCTGCATGTCGTTGCCCATCGAATCATTCGAGCCGAACGTCCCGGCTCGCCAGCAGGAAACCCCGTTGTCGTCCCATGTGGATGCAATCGTGTCGAACCGGTGGATGATCTTCGCGATCACCTTGCTCGCCTTCCTGGGCGCCTTGGCCTACGTGATGGTGACCCCATCGGTCTATTCGGCCGACATCATCGTGCAGGTTGAAGAGGAAATGCCGAACGGCCAGGCGCGCAGCCTGTTGGGCGATGTGTCCGCCATGTTCGACACCAAGGCCGAAACCTCCGGCGAAATGGAAGTGCTGCGTTCGCGCATGGTGGTGGGGCCCGCCGTCGATAAATTCCTGCTTTACATCCACGCCAAGCCTCGCTACTTCCCGGTGGTGGGCGAATGGCTTGCACAGCGTTATGAAGCGCTGCCGTATCCGTCCAGCCTGCCGCGTGGCGGTTATGCATGGGGCGGAGAATCCATTGCGATCTCGCAGCTGGATGTGCCCAACGAATGGCTGGGCAAGCCGTTTCGCGTGACCACGCTTGGCGAAGGCCGCTACACGCTGACCGACAAATTCACCGGCGCCACGTTCAACGGCACGGTGGGCAAGGCCGAGCATTTCCTGTTGCCTGGCGGTGGCGCCATGGACGTGCACATCGATGCGTTGGCAGGCCGGCCCGGCACCGAATTCACCGTGTCGCGCAGCTCGCGCCTGGCGGCCATTGAAGACGTGCAATCGCACCTGGGCATCTTCGAGCGCGGCCGCACATCGGGCGTGATCGGCGTCACGCTGGAAGGCAATGACCCGGCGTTGACCACCGCCGTGCTGAACCAGATCGGCCAGGAATACGTGCAGCAGAACGTGAACCGGAAGTCGGCGCAAGCGGAAAAATCGCTGGGCTTCCTGGAGCAGCAGCTGCCTATCCTGAAGGGCGAGCTGGACGCGGCCGAAACCAAGTACAACGCCTTGCGCAACAAGCGCGGCACGATCGACCTGAGCGAAGAAGCCAAGCTGATCCTGGCGCAATCGGTGGATGCGCAAACGAAGGTGATGGAGCTGCGTTCGAAGCGTCAGGAACTGATCACGCGCTTTGCGCCCACGCACCCGAGCATCGTCGCCATCGACCGCCAGATTGCATCGCTGTCGGGGGACGTCAGCCGCATCGGCAACAACATCAAGCAGCTGCCGGATCTGGAGCAAGACGTGGTGCGCCTGGTGCGTGATGTGCGCGTGAACACCGAGCTCTACACGGGGCTGTTGAACAACGCGCAGCAACTGCGTTTGATCCGCGCCGGCAAGGTGGGCAACGTGCGCATCCTGGATGCCGCCGTGCAGCCTGACCGCCCCGTGCGTCCCAAGGCCGCGATCATTCTGGGCGTGGCCACCGCCATCGGCCTGATCTTCGGCATGCTGTGCGCCTTTGTCCGCAACGCGTTGTTCGGCGGCCTGTCCGAACCCGAAGACGTCGAACGCTACACGGGCCTGCCGGTGCTGGCCGCCATTCCCTACAGCGACATGCAGGACAAGCTGTGGCGCCGCAGCCGCCGCAAGAACGCGACGGTGCCTGCGCTGTTGGCGCAAAGCCAGGGCAACTCGCCACCCATCGAAAGCCTGCGATCGTTCCGCAATGTGCTGCAAGCGTCGCTGCGCCAATCGGCCAATAACATGGTCATGTTTACCGGCCCGGTGGCGGGCGTGGGCAAGTCGTTCCTGTCGGCCAACTTCGCGTTCATCCAGGGCGGCGTGGGCAAGCGCGTGCTGCTGATCGACGCCGACTTCCGCAAGGGCCAATTGAACCGTTATTTCGGCGTGCCGAAGGAAGACGGTTTGTTCGAAGTGCTGTCGGGCACGATCCCGCTGGCACGCGTCAAAAAGCACAGCGTGTCTGAAGGCGTGGACTTCATCGCCACGGGTGCGGTGACGTTCGACCCGTCTGAACTGCTGGCCTCGCCGGTGTTCGGCGCCACGCTGCGCGAACTGTCTTCCCAATACGACATGGTGATTCTGGACACCGCGCCCGTGCTGTCGTCGCCCGATGCGGCGGTGGTGGGCACGCATGCCGCAGCAGTCATGGTGGTGGTGCGCTCCGGCCAAAACACCGTGGGTGAAATCCGCGAGACCGCCAAGCGGCTCATCCAGGCAGGTGCGCCCGTGGACGGCGTGTTGTTCAACGGCTTGAAACTCATGCCGGAACGCTTTGGCTTCCGGTCCAAGTATGGGAGCTATCGATACTCCCGTGCGGCGTATTACGGCGATTTCAAACAGAACGGCCCCAAATAACGCCACCCGGAGAAACTGGCATGCACGGAACTTTTGGCTGGGATACCCCGCAAATTCTGGATGCGGTTTTCAAGGCTTATGACATACGCGGCACGGTGCCGGACGAAATCGATGCGCGCTTCGCGCACAGCCTGGGCATGGCGGTGGGCAGCAAGGCACGGGACCTGGGCGCGCGTTCGATTGTGGTGGGACGCGATGGCCGGCTGAGCAGCGTGGAACTGGCGGCGGCGCTGCAAGCCGGTTTGCGTTCGGCGGGCATGCACGTCATCGACCTGGGCATGGCGACCACGCCGATGGTGTACTTCGCCACGCGCCTGATGGACACGGGCGCGGGCATTGCGGTGACGGGCAGCCACAACCCGCCCGCGCACAACGGCTTCAAGATTGTGCTGGACGGCGCATCGCTGTACGGCGAGGGCATCACCGCGCTGCGCGATGCGATGCGCTTGCCGATTGAATCGGCCGACGTGCCGGGCGGGCGCACGCAGATGCAGCTTCAGCCCTGCTACGCGGCACGGCTGGTGGGCGACATCCGCATGGCGCGCCCGATGAAGATCGCCATCGACTGCGGCAGCGGCGTGGCAGGCGCGGTGGCGCCCGCCTTGTTTCGCGCCTTGGGGTGCGAAGTGACGGAACTGTTCTGCGAGGTGGATGGCTCGTTCCCGGGGCATCACCCTGATCCTGCCGACCCCCAAAACCTGCAAGACCTGATCTATTGCCTGCGCTATTCCGATTGCGAAGTCGGCCTGGCGTTTGACGGCGATGGCGACCGGCTGGGCGTTGTCACTAAATCGGGACAGATCATCTGGCCAGACCGGCAGTTGATTCTGTTTGCGCGCGACGTGCTGGCGCGCAACCCGGGCGCCGAGATCATCTACGACGTCAAGTGCAGCCGCCATGTGGCGCGTGCCGTCGTCGAAGCGGGGGGCCGGGCCACCATGTGGAAATCAGGGCATTCCCTGATCAAAGCCAAGATGCGCGAGACGGGAGCGCTACTTGCTGGAGAGATGAGCGGCCACATGTTTTTCAAAGAGCGCTGGTACGGCTTTGACGATGGCATCTACGCCGCTGCACGGCTGCTGGAAATTCTGTCGTCTGCGCCGGACCCGTCAGGCTTGCTCGAAAGCCTGCCTCAGTCTTGCGCGACCCCCGAAATCAAGCTGGACACCGCCGAAGGCGAGCAGTTCGAACTGGTGGAGACATTGCGCGCACAAGGGGAATTCCCGGGCGCCGTGTCCATCAACGATCTGGACGGCGTGCGGGTGGACTATGCCGACGGCTTCGGCCTGGCGCGTCCATCCAACACGACGCCGACGGTGGTTTTGCGTTTTGAAGGAGACACCGTGGCCGCGTTGGCCCGTATTGAGGAGGACTTCCGCAACGCGTTCCGGCGCATTGCACCTCATGTTCGTTTACCGTTCTAAGGAGCATCACGCGATGGGTAAGGCCAATTATGCGATTGAGGCGTTAAGGGCGAATTCCGGCCTGGCGCAGAGCCCCGAGTGGCAGGCGTTTGCGCAGGCGGCGCAAACTGCCGAATTGGATGCCAGCACGCTGAAAGTGATCGAAGCGGCCGGGTTGTGCGTGGACCTGACCATGCAGCGCCAGTCTCCGGCGCTGGAGGCTGCGGCGCTGAATCTGTTGCAGGCGCGCGGGCTGGCGGATGCCCGCCACGCGCTGTTCGCCGGCGATCCGGTCAACTGGACGGAAGGCAAGCCGGCGTGGCATACGGCGCTGCGAGCCGGCCGCACGCGCGAGCAACCTGACGGCCAGGACGCTGATTCCGTTTGCGAATATTCGCGCATGACGGACTTCGTGCGCCGCGTGGATCAGACGGCAGATTTTTCCACCGTGCTGCATATTGGTATCGGCGGCAGCGACTGGGGCCCGCGCCTGGCCATCCAGGCGTTCGGCGGCCCGTCGCAACGCCGCCAGATCCGCTTCGTGTCCAACATCGACGGCCATGCGTTTCACGACGCCATCGCCGGCCTGGACCCGCGGCGTTGCCTGGTGGTGGTGTCGTCCAAATCTTTCACCACGTCTGAAACCCTGCACAACGCACGCGCGGCCATTGCCTGGCTCAAGCAAGGCGGTGTGGCCGACGTGTCTGAACATCTGGCGGCGGTGACCGCCAATGCGCCGGCGGCGCGCGCGCTGGGCGTGCCGGCCAGCCAGGTGTTCAAGATGTGCGACTGGGTGGGTGGACGCTATTCCGTGTGGTCGGTGGCGGGCCTGTCGATTGCGTTGACCGTGGGCGCCGATGTGCTGATTGGCATGCGCGCGGGCGCCGAAGCGATGGACCAGCACTTCCAACAAGCACCATTCGCGGCCAATGCGCCGATTCAGCTGGCGCTGGCCGGGCTGATCAATTGCAGCGTGTTGGGCCACAACTCGTTGAACATTGCCGCGTACAGCGCGCGTCTGCTGCACCTGGTGACCTATCTTCAGCAGTTGGAAATGGAATCGCTGGGCAAGCGCGTGGCGGGCGATGGCACGGCGGTGGGGGTGCCCACGGCGCCCATCATCTGGGGCATGCCGGGCACCGATGGCCAGCACACCTTCTTCCAATGGCTGCATCAAAGCGAAGACGGCGCGCCGGTGGACTTCATCGCCAGCCTGCAAGGGCATACCGACAGCCCGGACGCGCATCGTCTGTTGCTGGCCAATTGCCTGGCGCAGCGGCAAGCGCTGTTGCGCGGCAAGTGCCTGGAGCAAGCGCTGCAAGACGTGGCGCATATCGACGACCAGGAGCGCGCGCTGAGCCTCGCGCAGCACATGGTGCATCCGGGCGGACGGCCGTCAACGCTGATCGTGCTGCGTCAACTGGACCCGCGCGGTCTGGGTGCGCTGCTGGCGCTGTACGAACACAAAGTGTTTGTGCAAAGCGTGGTCTGGGGCATCAACCCGTTTGACCAATGGGGTGTGGAACTGGGCAAACGGCTGGCCACGGGCATTGAACGTGAACTGGCCGTGCCGGTGTCGGCCGGCGTGGTGGACTGGGGGCATGACGCGTCCACCTCGTACTGGATCGACCGTTATCGCGGCCACGCACAGGCGCCGCGCCCGCGCCATGCATGGGTGCCCGGCATGGCCGCACACCTTTGACGGAGACGGGCATGCCGGACCTGCATGTGCTGGTGACGGGCGGGGCGGGCTACATCGGCACGCACACGCTGGTGGCGATGGTGGAGGCGGGCCAGCGGCCGCTGGTGCTGGATAACTTCAGCAACGGCAGCCGCGAGGCCGTGCGCCGGGTCGAACAACTGTGCGGCGTGCCGATACCGCTTATCGAAGGCGATATCCGCACGCCCGGGTTGATTGAATCCGTGCTGGCCGGCGCGGCGGCCAGCGGTACGCCGGTAGAGGCGGTGCTGCATCTGGCCGGCTGCAAGGCGGTGGGCGAATCGGTGGCGGACCCGCTCAAGTATTACGACAACAACGTCACAGGGTCGATGGTGCTGTTGCGCGCCATGCGCGACACGGGGGTCACGCGGCTGGTGTTCAGTTCGTCGGCCACGGTCTATGGCGAACCGCAGTATCTGCCTTTCGATGAGTCGCATCCTTTGGCGCCCACCAATCCTTACGGGCGCACCAAGCTGATGGTGGAAGAGATGCTGCGCGACGTCTGCGTGGCGGACCCGGCCTTCAGCGCGCTGACTTTGCGCTACTTCAATCCCATCGGCGCGCACGCGAGCGGCCGCATCGGCGAAAGCCCGCGCGACCTGCCCAATAATCTGTTCCCCTTCATTACCCAGGTGGCGGTGGGCCGGCAGCCTTATCTGCGCGTGTTCGGCGACGACTACGACACCGCCGATGGCACGGGCGAACGCGACTATCTGCACGTGATGGATCTGGCGCGCGGGCATGTGCTGGGGTTGGCGCACGCTATGACGCACACGGGCTTTGCTGCGGTTAACCTGGGCACGGGGCAGGGCACCAGCGTCTTGCAGCTGGTGCGCGCGTTCGAGGCGGCCAGCGGCTGCCGAATTCCGCTGAACCGGCAGGGACGGCGCGCGGGAGACGTGGCGCGGACCTGGGCCGACCCGGCGCTGGCGGCATCGCTGCTGGGCTGGCGCAGCACGCATGACGTGGCGGCGATGTGCGCGGACGGCTGGCGCTGGCAGCAGGGGAATCCGCAGGGGTATGACGCCGAGGCCCATACGGACGAATCTGCGGGGCAGGCCGTGCGCGATCCGGCGGGTCGGGCCGCGGCATAACCCCAATGGCGTGTCGGAGGGATTCCGGAAACGGGGCGCCTGCGGTTACAGTTGACGGCATTATTGCGTAGCAGCATGGCGCAGGCGGCGCATCCGCCCACGCCATGCACCCGTCAGTGAGGCTCTCCCATGTTTGAATTCCATCCGTATGCCGGACGCCGCGGACAACACCGCGCCCGCCAGGGGCAGTCGCAATGAGCGGCCCCACCTACATCCCGCCCGCCCACTGGAACCTGGACAGCATCGTGTCCGGCCTGCGCGACGCGCGCGTGGCGTGGCGCGGCCCGCGTGGCCGCCTGCGTGAAGACTCGGGCCTGCGTGAATTCCCGTCGCAGGAAAGCCTGCGTCAGATCATCAAAGACCTCTGTGGCGCCTTGTTCCCGATGCGCCTGGGCCCCATCGACCTGCGCGAAGAGGTCGAAGACTTCTATGTGGGGCACACCATCGGCGCGGCCTTGGACGCGCTGTTGCATCAGGTCTGTCTTGAACTGCAATACGTGGGCCGTCACGAACACGCGGACCCTACCCAAACCCAGCAACGCGCCATCGAAATCGTGCGCCAGTTCGGCGCCGAGCTTCCGCGCGTGCGCGCCGCCCTCGACCTGGACGTCACCGCCGCCTATCAAGGCGACCCGGCCGCGCACAGCGTTGACGAAGTGCTGCTCTGCTATCCCGGCGTGGCGGCGATGATTCATCACCGCCTGGCCAACGTGCTGTATCGGCTGAACGTGCCGATGCTGGCCCGTATCGTGGCCGAGATCGCACACGCCGATACCGGCATCGACATCCACCCGGGCGCCACCATCGGCCGCAGCTTCTTCATTGATCACGGCACGGGTGTCGTCATTGGTGAAACCGCCATCATCGGCGACCGCGTGCGGCTCTATCAGATGGTGACGCTTGGCGCCAAGCGCTTCCCGCCCGGTGAAAACGGCGAGCTCAAGAAGGGCCTGCCGCGTCACCCGCTTATTGAAGACGACGTGGTGATCTACGCGGGCGCCACCATCCTGGGCCGCGTCACGATCGGCAAGGGCTCGACCATCGGCGGTAACGTCTGGCTCACGCGCAGCGTGCCGCCGGGCAGCAACGTCACGCAGGCCAGCCTGGTCAGCGACATGCCCGACTGCGGGCTGGGCGGCTAAGCGCCGTCCACGCGGGCGCTGCCCCTGCGGGCGGCGCCCAGACCGGCACACAGGAGTCAGGATGGACACACGAGTCTCGGACCTGGCCGCCTTGCGCGGCTTCATCGACCGCCACCCGCGGCTGTTCGTGCTGACGGGGGCGGGCGTCAGCACTGACTCCGGCATCCCCGACTACCGCGACACCGAAGGCGAATGGAAGCGCAAGCCGCCCATGACGTTGCAGACGTTCATGGGCGACGACCTGGCGCGCGCCCGCTACTGGGCGCGCAGCATGGTTGGCTGGCGCCGCTTTGGCCACGTCAAACCCAACGACTCGCACCGGGCGCTGGCGCGGCTGGAGTCGCAAGGCCACATCAGCGTGCTGGTCACGCAAAACGTAGACGGCCTGCATGAAGCCGCAGGCAGCCGCGAGGTCGTGGACCTGCACGGCCGGCTGGATGAAGTGCGCTGCATGAACTGCGATTGGCGCGGTGGCCGCCAGCCCTGGCAAGAGGCCCTGCAGCAGGGCAACCCGTATTGGACGTCGCTGGACGCCACCGATGCGCCCGACGGCGACGCCGATCTGGACGGCGAAGATTTCTCGCAATTCACCGTGCCGCCGTGTCCGCGCTGTGGCGGCATCGTCAAACCGGATGTGGTGTTCTTCGGCGAAACCGTTCCGCGCGACCGCGTGGACCGCGCCAACGCGGGCTTGATGAGCGCCGACGCGGTGCTGGTCGTGGGCTCATCATTGATGGTGTATTCGGGCTACCGCTTCGTGACGGCGGCGGCGCGTAACGGCGTGCCGATTGCCGCCATCAACCTGGGCCGCACCCGCGCCGACAGCCTGTTGACCCTGAAGGTGGAACAGCCTTGCGCGGTGGCGCTGGACGCCTTGTAACCGGCCGGTTTTTGACCGGTTTAAGCAAGTGCTTGCCCCGTAAGGGATTTTTCCCGCTGTTACAGACCTTTCCAAAGGGTTGTCCACAGGAACTGTGGATAATTCCTAGGGATTACCCGCGTCTGCCATCTCCACCGCCTCGCCCAGCAAGGCCTTGCGGGCGGCGTGCCAGCTGCCGGCGTCGGGTGCGTACAGGAGCCCGCCTGTGCGGTGCGTGGGCTTGTAGGGCGATCCGTCAAAGCGCGCGGCATAGCCGCCGGCCTCGCGGTGCAGCAGCCAGCCCGCCGCGTGGTCCCACGCCGTCAGCTGGTTGTACAGCGCAATGTGGCAATGCCCGGCGGCCAGCATGCGGTATTCATGCGCGGCGCAACGCAGCGACGCGGTACTGGCCAAGCGCGACAGATGGCTGTTGACGGTGGTGCGCAGCGGCTCGGGCAGGGCGCCCGTGGCGATCAGGCCATCCATGTCTTCCAGGGGCGCAGGCGGGGCCACTGTCAGCGGCACGCGCCGGCCGCTCTCGTATTCCATCCAGGCGCCTTCTCCGCGCACGGCCAGCGCGCTGTCGCGGTTGACCGGGTCGTAGATGACGCCCGCGATGACGTCGCCGCGATGGCAGGCCGCGATCATCATGCCGAACAGCGGCAGGCCCGCCACGTAGTTGCGAGTGCCGTCGATGGGATCAATCAGAAAGGCCAGGTCGGCGTCGACCAGCATGTTCAGCAAGGCCGGGTTGCGCGCGGACGCTTCTTCACCAATGAGCACGGCACCCGGGTGCAGCTTGGCCAGCCGCGCGCCGATCATGCGTTCGGCGGCTTCGTCTGCGTCGGTGACCAGATCGCGCGGCGAACTCTTGCCCCGCACCGAGCCTTCCGGCAGGTTGCGAAAGCGCGGCATGACTTCCGTCAGGGCGGTTTCGGCCAGCACGGCGGCAAGCTTGCGGGTGTCCTCAAGGGTAAAAGTTCTGCTCATTCGGTGTCATCCAGGGAACGCGCAAATCTATCACGCCTGAGCGGCAATTGATCGTGATTTATAAGTCACTGGATTGAAAGGACATTTTCCGGCTATGCAGGAGTTATCTGCCGGGTTGTCCACAGTTGCTGGGGATAAGCGCGGCGTGTCTGGTGACATGCCGGCTTATCCCCGGTGCGCGGCAGGGCGCCGCGCACCGGTTGGGCGTCAGGCGCCCAGATCCACGCAGAGGTACTTGATTTCGAGGTATTCCTCGATGCCGTACTTCGAGCCTTCACGGCCCAGGCCGGATTGCTTCACGCCGCCAAACGGGCCGACTTCGTTCGAGATCAAACCCGTGTTGATGCCGACGATGCCGTATTCCAGCGCTTCGGACACGCGCCAGATGCGGGCGTAGTCGCGCGTGAAGAAATAAGCGGCCAGACCGAAGATGGTGTCGTTGGCCATGCCAATGACTTCTTCTTCCGTTTCGAAGCGGAACAGCGGTGCGACCGGGCCGAAGGTTTCTTCGGTGGCAAAACGCATCGACTGCGTCACGTCGCGCACGACGGTGGGTTCGAAGAACGTGCCGCCCAGTGCATGCGGCTTGCCGCCAGCGATGACCTTGGCGCCGTGGGACGTCGCGTCAGCAATGTGTTCCTGCACCTTTTCAACGGCGTTGGCGTCGATCAGCGGACCTTGCGTCACGCCATCACCAAAGCCGTCGCCCACCTTCATGGCGTTGACCTTGGCGACCAGGCGCTTGGCGATTTCTTCGTACACGCCGGCCTGCACGTAGATGCGGTTCGCGCATACGCACGTCTGGCCTGCGTTGCGGTACTTGGAGGCCAGGATGCCGTCGACCGCGCGGTCCAGATCGGCGTCGTCGAACACGATGAAGGGCGCGTTGCCGCCAAGTTCCAGCGACAGCTTCTTGATGGTCGGGGCGCATTGCTCCATCAGCGTGCGGCCGACTTCGGTGGAACCCGTGAAGCTCAGCTTGCGCACCACGTCGCTTTCGCACAGGGCGGCGCCGATGTCGCGCGAGCTGCCGGTGATGACGTGGAACACGCCAGCCGGCACGCCGGCTTCTTCGGCCAGCACGGCCAGCGCCAGCGCGGTCAGCGGGGTTTGCTGAGCGGGCTTGACGACCATGGTGCAACCGGCAGCCAGCGCGGGGCCGACCTTGCGGGTGATCATGGCGGCCGGGAAGTTCCACGGCGTGATGGCGGCGGTTACGCCGATGGGCTGCTTCAACGCCAGCAGGCGCTGGCCGGCCTTGGGGCTTTGCAGCACGTCGCCGTCGATGCGCTTGGCTTCTTCGGCAAACCATTCCAGGAACGACGCGGCGTAGGCGATTTCGCCGGCGGCTTCGGTCACGGGCTTGCCCTGCTCGGACGTCATGATGGCGGCCAGGTCTTGCTGGTTCTGCATCATCAGTTGCGCCCACTTCAGCAGGATCGCGGCGCGTTCCTTGCCGGTCTTGGCGCTCCAGGCCGGCAGCGCGGCTTGAGCGCTGGCGATGGCCTGTTCGGTTTCCTTGCGGCCCAGCTTGGGCACGGACACGATGGTCTTGCCAGTGGAGGGGTTGTCCACCGGGATCGACGCGCCATTGCCGGCGCCAACCCACTTGCCGTCGATGTAGCAGGCGTCGCGCAGCAGTTCAGGGCGCGACAGGGGGTGAGTCAAAGCGGTCATTATCGGAGTCTCCTTGAATGAAATGCAGCGGGGTCAGGAAACGGCTGCGGGCGTGGCGGTAAACCGCTGCACGCCCGCAATTGCCATGCCTGCCCACCGGCTATCGGGGTTCAGGCCCTGAACGTCAAGCGGCCAGCGCTTCCGACAGGATAACCAGCGCGCGGTCGAATTGCGCGTCGGGAATCGTCAGCGGGTACAGGAAGCGCAGCACGTTGCCGTACACGCCGCAGCTCAGCAGGATCAGGCCTTGTTCCAGCGCGCGCGCTTGCACACGCTTGACGGCTTCGGCGTCCGGCTTGCCATTGGCGTCGTTCAGTTCCAGCGCCACCATCGAACCCAGGCCGCGCACATCGGCGATACCCGGGACCTTGGCGCGCAGGCCTTCCAGATGGGCGCGCAGCTTCTCGCCCAGCACGTTGGCGCGGTCGCACAGCTTTTCTTCAGCGATGACGTCCAGTACGGCGTGCGCGGCGGCAACCGCCAGCGGGTTGCCGGCGTACGTGCCACCCAGGCCGCCAGCGGCCGGGCCGTCCATGACATCGGCGCGGCCGACGACGCCCGAAATCGGGAAGCCGCCGCCCAGGCTCTTGGCCATGGTGATCAGGTCGGCTTGCACCGAGTGGTGTTCCATCGCGTACAGCTTGCCGGTGCGGCCAAAGCCCGTTTGCACTTCGTCAGCGATCAGCAGGATGCCGTGCTCGTCGCAGAGCTTGCGCAGCGCGGTCATCAGTTCAGGCGGGGTGATGTTGAAGCCGCCTTCGCCTTGCACCGGTTCGATGATGATGGCGGCCACGCGCTTCGGATCGATGTCGCACTTGAACAGCAAGTCCAGCGCCTTGAGCGAGTCAGCCACGCTGATGGCTTGCGTGGCGTTGGGGAACGGCACGTGATAGATGTCGCCGGGCATCGGGCCGAACGACAGCTTGTACGGGGCGACCTTGCCGGTCAGCGCCATGCCCAGCATGGTGCGGCCGTGGAACGAACCCGAGAAGGCGATGACGCCCGAGCGGCCCGTCGACGAACGCGCAATCTTGATGGCGTTTTCAACGGCTTCGACGCCGGTCGTGAAGAAGGCGGTCTTTTTCAGGCCGTCGATGGGGGCCAGGCGGTTGATGCGCTCAGCCAGCGAGATGTAGCCTTCATACGGCACGATCTGGTAGGCGGTGTGCGTGAAGTTGTCCAGCTGGGCGGACACGGCGGCCTTGACCTTGGGGTGCAGGTGGCCGGTGTTCAGCACGGCGATGCCGCCTGCGAAATCGATGTATTCCTTGCCGTTGGCGTCCCACAGCGTGGCGTTTTCAGCGCGCACGGCGTAGAAGTCGCACATGACGCCAACGCCGCGCGGCGTGGCCAGGGAACGGCGGGTATTCAGGTCCTGATTCTTCATCTCTGCCTCGGGGAACGTGATGGGCGGGAAAAACCTTATTTAATGCTACGATGGCCCCATTTGTGGGAACCACTTTGATAAAACAGGTAGAACCAATTGCGGTCCATTGTTGGTGACTTGCTTCTGCTGCGCTTGGCAGATGGCTCTACTGAGCCGATGAACAAGCGCCTGTATCGCGGAATCCGTGAAGCGATCCTCGATGGCGCCATCGCGGCAGACTCGCGGCTGCCCGCCTCACGCGACCTGGCCGCCGAGCTCGGCATCGCCCGCAACACCGTCGTTCACGTCTACAGCCAGCTGCTGGCCGAAGGCTATACGCGCAGCCGCCAGGGCAACGGCACCTTCGTCAACGCGTCAGTGCCGGACTCGTATCTGGCCAGCGGCCGCCGCCTGCGCCAGCCGCCGCAAGCCCAGCCGGGGCCGGCGCTGTCGCCGCGTGGCGCGGCCATCGTCGATGGCGTGTCGGCCTCGCCTTATCAATGGGGGGCGTTCATGCCGGGCGTGCCCGACCTGACCGAATTCCCGCACAAGAAGTTTGGCCGCATTTTCAGCGCGCTGTGGCGCAACCCGTCGCCCGACTTGCTGACTTACGCCTACGGCGGCGGCCTGCCTGCGCTGCGCGAGGCCCTGGCCCAGCATCTGGCGCTGACGCGTTCCATCGATTGCGACCCCGAACAGATCATCATCACCGAAGGCTCGCACCAAGCCATCGACCTTACCACCCGCATCCTGGGCGAAGCCGGAGAAACCGCGTGGGTCGAAGACCCGGGCTACTGGGGCGCCCGCACCATCCTGCAAGCCAATGGCCTGCACACCGTGCACCTGCCTGTCGACGAAGAAGGCATGCGCCTGCCTGAAACAGTGGGCACGCCGCCGCGCTTCATCTTCGTCACGCCGTCGCATCAATATCCGCTTGGCCCTGTGATGTCGTTGACCCGGCGCCGCCAGTTGCTGGCCGTGGCGCGGCAGTGTGGCAGCTGGATCATCGAAGACGATTACGACAGCGAGTTCCGCTTCTCGGGCCGGCCCATTGCATCGCTGCTGGGGCTGGAGCCGGACGCGCCCGTCATCTATATGGGTACGTTCAGCAAGACGCTGTACCCGGGGCTGCGCGTGGGCTATCTGGTGCTGCCCAAGCCGCTGACGGCGGCGTTCCAGGCGGCGCACGCCGAGCTGTACCGCGAAGGCCACTTGATGACGCACGCGGCGCTGGCGACCTTTATTTCAGAAGGCCATTACGCCGCCCACATCCGCCGCATGCGCATGCTGTATGGCCGGCGGCGCGCAATGCTCGTCAACCTGATCGAACGCCGCCTGGGGCCGGATTGGCTGCATCGCGACGCCAGCATGGCGGGCTTGCATCTGGTGCTGACGCTGCCGCCGGACATGGATGACCTGCGCGTGGTGGACGTGGCGCGCAGCAAGGGCGTGCTGACGCGTGCGCTGTCGCGTTATTACGTGAATGAAGCAGGGCGGCGGCCGGGGCTGCTGTTGGGGTACGCCTGTGTGCCCGAGCACGACATTGCGCGCAAGTTCGAGGTGTTGCTGGAAAGCCTGGCGGAAGTGGCGCGCAAGCCGGCCGCGGCTTGATCGGTACCTGTCAGGGTCAAAACGGTACCAAGGCGGCATCACAAGCATCCGCACGGCGTCAGAACGGAACTAAAACGGCAACAGCGCCGACGCGAAGGCGGCGGCGTTGCGCATGCCCTGGTCTTCAAAGTTGGTATTGAACACGGCGTGCGCCTGCGCGCTTTGCGTGGCCAGCCGCGAAAAGCGTTCCGCCAGCTCTGCCAGTTCCTGTTCGGTGTACTCGTATTGAAAGCGCCCCGACGAGGCCGTGCCCGACACATTCCACGCGTCGGTGTTGCGGCCGTGCAGGCGCAGCAAGGTTAGATCGGGATGTGTGCATTCCCATATGGCGGGCACCGTGTTCTCAAAGCCTTGCGGCGCGTCGACCACCGTGTGCACCACGCCCAGGTCGCGTTCAAACGCCAGCGTGTCCGCGATGGCGGCCGGGCTGTCAAACCAGCTGCGATGCCGGAACTCCACGGAAATCAGATGCTCTTCCATGCGCCGCGCGCAATCGGCCACATGCGCGCGGCCCCGCGCATCGCGCCGGACCCAGGGCGGAAACTGGAAATGCACCGCGCCCAGCTTGCCTGGCATGCGCAGCGGTTCCAGCGCCAGCTGATAGCGGCGCCACAGCGCATCGCGCAAGTCTTCCGGCATCTGGCCGTGATAGATGATGGGCTCCGGCCAATCGTCCAGTTCGCGCTGGATGTCGCGGGGCAGGGCGGCAAGCGGCGTCTGGTGGCCGGTGAATAGCCGGAAGGCCTTGATGTTGAAGACAAAATCGTCCGGCGTGCGTTGGTCCCAAAGATAGGCGTTGTCGGCCGAGGGCAGGGCGTAGTAGCTGGAATCGACCTCGGCCAGCCGGTAGCGCGAGGCGTAAAAGCGCAGCCGCGATTCGGCGCTGCGGGCCTCGGGCGGGTAGAAGCGGCCGCAGGCAAGCAGGGTGGGATCGGTCCAGGAGGCGGTGCCGGTCAGAAGGCGCATGGGGGATATTGAGTTCGTATCGTGCCGGCGGCGGGGCCGGCTACGCTATGATAGCTGGATAAATAGCCAGTCATTGGCCGCCATTTCAGCCCAGCCCGCCGGTCAGGTTTTGCCGCCCAGCCGTGCCCAGCGCCGTCACAACGCGTCATGCCCGATCAGAATCCCGCTTCTACTCCCGCCCGTCCCGACCCTCTGGCCGACTTGAATCCCGCGCAGCGCGAAGCTGCCGAATTCGGCGTGGCGGGCGCTGCCGGCGATGACGGCCCCTTGCTGGTGATTGCCGGGGCGGGTTCAGGCAAGACCAACACGCTGGCGCATCGTGTCGCGCACCTGATCCTGAACGGCGCCGATCCCCAACGCATGTTGCTGCTGACCTTTTCACGCCGCGCCGCGCAGGAAATGGATCGCCGCGTGGGTTCGGTATTGCAGCGGGTGATGAACCTGCGCGGCTCGCAACAGGCGCCGTCGCTGCCGTGGGCCGGCACGTTCCACGCCATCGGCGCGCGCCTGCTGCGCGACTGCGCGCTGCGCATCGGCCTGTCGGAAGCCTTCACCATCCATGACCGCGGCGACGCCGAAGACCTGATGGGGATGGTGCGGCACGAGCAGGGCCTGTCGTCCACCAAATCCCGTTTTCCCTTGAAAGGCACATGCCTGGCCATTTATTCGCGCGTGGTCAACAGCCAGACGCCGGTGGCCGACGTGCTGAAAACGTCATTCCCTTGGTGCGCCCAATGGGAAGACGAACTGAAGAATCTGTTTCGTGGCTATGTGGCCGCCAAGCAGGATCAGCAGGTGCTGGACTACGACGACCTGCTGCTCTACTGGGCCGAGATGATGTCCGACCCCGGCATCGCGGCCGACGTGGGCGCGCGGTTCGACCACGTGCTGGTGGACGAATACCAGGACACCAACCGCTTGCAATCGGCCATTCTGCTGGCGATGAAGCCCGACGGGCGCGGGCTGACGGTGGTGGGCGACGACGCCCAATCCATCTATTCCTTCCGCGCGGCCACGGTGCGCAACATCCTGGACTTCCCGACGCAATTCCCCAAGCCCGCGCGCGTCATCACGCTGGACCGCAACTACCGTTCCACGCAGCCCATCCTGAACGCATCGAATGCGGTGATCGGGCTGGCGACGGAGCGCTTCGCCAAAGACCTCTGGACGGATCGCGCGTCGTCGCAATTCCCTGAACTGGTGACCGTCAGCGATGAAGCCGGCCAGGCGCGTTGGGTGGCCGATCAGGTGTTGGCGCAGCGCGAGGGCGGCGCCACGCTGAAATCGCAGGCGGCGCTGTTCCGCACGGCCAGCCACAGCGCCGCGCTGGAACTTGAGCTGACCCGCCGCAACATCCCCTTCGTGAAATTTGGCGGCCTGCGCTTTCTGGAAGCCGCGCACGTGAAGGACTTGCTGTCGCTGTTGCGCTGGGCCGAGAACCCGCGTGGCCGCATGGCGGGCTTTCGCGTGGCGCAGCTGATGCCGGGCATTGGCCCCGCCACCGCCGGCAAACTGATGGACGCCATGTCCGCGTCCGCCGAACCGCTGCAAGCCCTGCGCGAATTCAAGCCGGGCGCAGCCGCCCAAGAAGAGTGGGGCGCATTTGCCGATACCTACGCGGCCTTGTGCGACCCCGGCCTGCGCTGGCCCGCAGATGTCGATCTTGCCCTGCGCTGGTATGCCGGCCAGCTGGAACGCCTGTATGACGATGCCCGCGTGCGCAAGACCGATCTTGACCAGCTGGTGCGCCTGGCCGCGGGCTATCCGTCGCGCGAACGCTTCTTGACCGAACTGACGCTGGACCCGCCCGATGCCACCAGCGATGAGTCCGGCGCGCCGTCCCGCGACGAGGACTACATGATTCTGTCCACCATCCATTCCGCCAAGGGCCAGGAATGGAAGGCCGTGTACGTGCTGAACGTGGTCGACGGCTGCATTCCGTCCGACATGAGCACCGGCACCGCCGAAGAAATCGAGGAAGAACGCCGCCTGCTGTACGTGGCCATGACGCGCGCGAAAGAACGCTTGCAGCTCATCGTGCCGCAGCGCTTTTATGTGCATCAGCAAACGGGCATGGGCGACCGCCATGTGTACGGCTCGCGCACGCGCTACATCACGAATGCGATGCTGCCGCTGTTTGACCATCTGCCCAAGCCGCCCGCACTGTCTGATTTACCCGGCGGCGGCCAGCCCAAGGAACCCCAGGCGCCCAGCATCGACGTCACCAAGCGGGTGCGCAGCCTGTTCTCCTAGCCTGGGCTATCATCGGCCGATGCTTATAAGTTGTCCGGTAGGGATCGCGTTGCCAAAGGAAGTCCATGTCCGCCGAAGATAGTTTTGCCGACGCCCACAAGGGCGAGGTGGTCGCGTCGATTGCCTACGTGAACGGGCGCCGCGACCGTGAAGTTCCCATCGACGAGGTGGGGCAGCACATCACCCGGTACAACAGCCAGCCCCAGGGCCAACCGCCCGGCATGTTGTGGATAGGTCTGCGCAACCCCACGCCGGAATTGCTGGCCCGGATCACCGGCGAACTGGGCGCCTGCGGCAAGAACCAGGAAGAAATGCTGGAGCCGCACCGGCGGCCGAAGATCATCGACTACGGCAACATGGTCCTGATCGTGACCATCACGGTCGAGGTCGAAGCCGAACGGCCCATCTTTGGCGAGACCCAGCTACTGATTGGCGACGGCTTTCTCGTCACCGTGCGCCGGGGTGCGACGGCCGCGCACAGCCCCTTGCGTGAACGGCTGGAAGCCTCGCCCGATTTGCTCAAGCGCGGCAGCGATTACGTGGCGTCTGAAGTGCTGGACTGGCTGGTCGACCGCTATGTGGCCGCGGCCGGCAAGATCGAAAGCGTGGTCGAGGGCGCCGAACAAAAGCTCCTGATCCGCGGCGCCAAAGATACCGATATCCGCAGGCTGTACCGGCAGCGCCGCGACCTGCTGCGCATACACACCGTGGTGTCGCCGATGGCCGAGATCTGCCGCCGCCTGGCGCGCGTCGAGATGTCGGCGGTGGACGAACATGCACGCCCGTACTTCGGCGAAGTGGCCGACCGGGTGCTGCGCGTGGACGAACTGTTCAATGCCTTGCGGGAATCGCTGGCCTTCGCGTTTGAAGCCAGCCTGATGATCGGGCAGGCGGCGCAGAACGACACCACCCGCAAGCTCGCGTCCTGGGCCGCCATTCTGGCGGTGCCAACGGCTATTGCCGGCATCTACGGCATGAACTTCAAATTCATGCCCGAACTGGAATCGCCCTGGGGATATCCGATTACGCTGGGCGTCATCGCATCCATCTGTTCGGTGCTGTACTGGCGCTTCCGCAAGTCGGGCTGGCTGTAGGCGCGGGCTCGGGAAAGGGTGAGACCGGGAGCACCCCGCCAAGCGGGACATTTTCCTCTCATTACGCCGGTGGAAACGGGGCTGGCTGTGGCAAACTTCCTGCGTTTCTAACGTGGAGTGTGGCCGGTGCGTGGCAAACCCCCTTTTCGCGGCGGCAGCAAGCTGACCGCCCTGATCGTCGCCGTGATCCTTGCGGCGGCGGGCGCCATCGTCAATGGGCTGCAACCCGACGGGCGGGATCAACAACGGCCGCCGTCAACCTCCTCCCCCTCCCGCCCCGGCCCTGCCTTGGCGGGCGGCATTCCGCAAGGCAGCTATACGCTGACCGGCCCCATCGTGAACGTATCCGACGGCGACACGGTCACGCTGCGCGCGCCCGACGGCCAGCGCCGCATCCGCATGGACAGCATCGACGCCCCTGAAGAAGGCCATGGCGCTGACCAGCCCGGCCAGCCCTATGCCGAGGCGTCCCGCAAGAATCTGGCGAGTCTGGTGGCGGGCAAGACGCTCACCGCCCAATGCTACGAACAAGACCAGTACGGCCGCGACGTGTGCGCGCTGATCCTGGACGACGGCCGTTCGGCCAACCGCCTGCAAGTGGAATCCGGCTACGCCTGGGCCTACACGGCCAGAAAAGGCGACTATCTGCGCGACAAGGCCATGCCCGACCTGCAACGCCAGGCCAAGGACGCCAAGCGCGGATTATGGGTCGATCAACACGCCATGCAGCCCTGGAAATGGCGCTACGACTGCTGGCGCCAACGCCAGTGCGGATGAGCCCGGCCGGTAGGGGGATGCCTGGGTACTGGCTCTGTCCCGCGTTTGCTATCCTCTGTCGCAACGATTTGAAGGGAAGGTTTCCATGCGTGCACTGAAGCGGCTCTGGGCGACAGCCATGCTGCTGTTGCTGGCGACGACGGGCTGCTCGCAAGAAAGCCCCATCAACAGCCCGTATCCGTCCGGCGCGGAAAGCCAGAACACGTTTTTCTCAGCGTTCGCGTCGCGCTCGCCCAAGTACCTGGACCCGGCCAACTCTTATTCCGGCGACGAAACGCCTTATACCTACAACATCTATGAACCGCTGTACGGCTATCACTATCTGAAGCGGCCGTACGAATTGGTGCCGCGCGCGGCCCAATCCATTGATCCCCCGGTCTACCTGGATGCGCAGGGCAAGGAACTGCCCGCTGATGCGCCGGGCGACCAGATCGCCGAAAGCGTTTACGACATCAAGATCCGGCCCGGCGTGCGCTTTCAGCCGCATCCGGCCTTTGCCCGCAAGACAGACGGCAGCTACGACTACTACCCGCTGGCAAGCGGCGAGCTGGACGACAAGTTCTACATTCCCGATTTCCCGCGCACCGGCACGCGCGAACTGACCGCAGACGATTACGTCTACGCCTTCCGCCGCCTGGCCAGCCCGCGCGTGGCTTCGCCCATTTATTCCGTCATGGCTGACCACGTCGAAGGCATGCAGGAATACGGCGACCGCCTGCGCAAGCGCGACCAGGCCCTGCGGCGTGACATGCCCGGCGGCAGCACGCCGCCCTGGCTCGACTTGCGCGAACCCGATGGCTTCACCGGCGTACAGGCGCTGGACCCCCACACGCTGCGCGTGCGCGTCAAGGGCAAATACCCGCAGTTCAAGTACTGGCTGGCCATGACCTTCACCGCGCCCGTGCCGTGGGAAGCCGACCGCTTCTACAACCAGCCGGGCATGGCCGAACATGATTTGTCCTTGAACACGTGGCCGGTGGGCACGGGGCCGTACATGATGGCGGAGTCGTTGACGAACCGCCGCCACGTGCTGGTCCGCAACCCCAACTTCCGCGGCGAACCCTATCCCTGCGAAGGCGAACCCGGCGACAAGGCGGCTGGCCTGTTGGAAGACTGCGGCAAGCCTACGCCCTTCATTGACCGCGCGGTGTTCAGCCTGGAAAAGGAAGCCATCCCGCTCAGCGGCAAATTCATGCAGGGCTATTACGACGTGCCGCAGATTGAACGCGGCGAGTACGGCGTGGCCATGCTGGTGGCGGCGGGCGACAGCGAGGACAAGGCGCGCCTGTACCGCGACCGTGGCATCCGGCTGCCAACCACCGTCGAAACCTCGATCTGGTACATGGGTTTCAACTGGCAGGACCCGGTGGTGGGCAAGGGCGACACGCCCGAGCAGGAAGAAAAGAACCGCAAGCTGCGTCAGGCCATCAGCATCGTGTTCGACTGGGAAGAGTACGTTGCCGTGTTTGAGAACAGCCAGGCGTCCGTAGCGCAAGGGCCGGTGCCGCCCGGCGTGCTGGGCTACCGCGAACCGCCGGAAGGCGTGAACCCCGTTGTCTACGACTTGGTCGATGGCAAGCCCGTGCGTAAATCCCTGGACGTGGCCAAGCGCCTGCTGGCCGAAGCGGGCTACCCCGACGGCCGCAACGCCAAGACCGGCGCGCCGCTGGTGCTGTACTACGACGCCATGCAAGGCGGCGGCTCCAACCCGCAGTTCGACTGGATGCGCCGGCAACTGAACAAGCTGGGCGTGCAACTGGATTTGCGCTCTACCGACTACAACCGCTTCCAGGACAAGATGCGGCGCGGCGCGGCGCAGATTTTCCTGTGGGGTTGGGTGGCCGATTACCCCGATGCCGAGAATTTCCTGTTCCTGCTCTATGGCCCCAACGCCAAGGCCAAGACGGGCGGCGAAAATGCCGCCAACTACGCCAGCCCGGAATTCGACAAGCTGTTCGAGCAGATGAAATTCCTGGACGACGGCCCCGAAAAAGAACAGCTGATCGCCAAGATGGTGGCCGTGGTGCAGCGCGACGCGCCCTGGATGTTCGGCTACTACCCGATGTCGGCGGGCGCGTATCAGCAGTGGGTGGGCAATGCCAAGCCCACGCAGATGGTGCGCAACACGCTTCAGTACATGAAGCTGGACCCCGCGCTGCGCGAGCGGAAGATTGACGAATGGAACTCGCCGATCTGGTGGCCGATCGGCGTACTGATACTGCTGTTGGCGCTGGCGATCTGGCCGTCATACATCGCGCTCAAGCGCCGTGAACGCCAGACGGCGTTTGGCCCCGCCGTCCGTAAGGAGCATCAATCATGATCGGCTATGTGATCCGCCGGCTGCTGTATGGCGTGCTGATTCTGATCGGCGTGAACCTCTTCACCTTCATCCTGTTCTTCGCCGTCAACACGCCGGACGACATGGCGCGGCTGGCCATTGGCGGCCAGCGCGCCAGCCAGGACGCGGTTGAAAAATGGAAGGCCGAACGGGGCTACGACAAACCGCTGTTCTTCAATGCCAAAGCCGAGGGCGCGTCGCAACTGACCGATACCGTCTTCTATCAGCGCTCGGTGCCGCTCTTGGCCATGAAATTCGGGGCGTCCGACAACGGGCGCGACATCAGCCGCGAGATCAAGACGCGCATGGGCCCCAGCCTGGCGCTGGCGGTGCCCACCTTCATCCTGGGCCTGTTCGTCAGCATTGTGTTTTCGCTGACGCTGGTGTTTTTCCGGGCGACGCGGCTGGACTTCTGGGGCGTGGTCGTGTGCGTGCTGCTGCTATCGATCTCCGGCCTGTTCTACATCATCGCGGGCCAGTGGGTCTTCGCCAAGCTGATGCGGCTGGTGCCGTTCTCGGGGTTTTCGGGCGGGTTGGACGTCGTCAAGTTCCTGGCGCTGCCGGTGCTGGTGGCGATTGTGTCGCGGCTGGGGCCTGAAGCGCGCTTTTACCGCACGCTGTTCCTGGAGGAAATTGGCAAGGACTACGTGCGCACTGCGCGCGCCAAGGGCCTGGCCGAACGCGTGGTGCTGTTCCGCCACGTGCTGCGTAACGCCATGCTGCCCATCCTGACCAGCACGGTTGCCGCCTTGCCGCTGCTGTTCATGGGCAGCCTGATCGCGGAATCCTTCTTCGGCATACCCGGGCTGGGCAGCTACACGATTGACGCCATCAACGCGCAGGACTTTTCGGTGGTGCGCGCCATGGTATTCCTGGGCGCGGCGCTCTATATCGTGGGCTTGATCCTGGCCGATATTTCCTACACGCTGGCTGACCCCCGCGTCCGATTCGAGTAGCCGCCATGCCCAAGATCGTCTTCCTGTGGACCGATGTCGCGCTGTGGCTGATGGTGCTGAGCGCGCTGGCCTACCTGTGGCATGTGCGCCGCAGCCCCAACCTGCGCGCCACCTGGGCGCGCGTGGCGCGCGACACGCCCGCGATGTGTTCCGCTGTCATCCTCGTTGCCTTTTCGGTGGTGGGGCTGCTGGACTCGGTGCACTACCGGCCGCTGTTGCCGCCCGCGCCGGGCGCCGCCGCTGACGCGCCGCCCGTCTATGCGCCCGCCGTCAAGTCGGCGCTGGACGGGCTGTTGACCGGCACCGTGCTGACCCAACCTGAAAAGAACTATTCACAGCCGCTGGCGGCCTATCTGTTCCTGAAGGAAACCATGCTGGTCAATGACCAGCCGGTGCGCGACTTCCCGCGCTTGCGCGGCGCCGCCACGCACCTGACCGATCCCAAGCAGGAACGCACAAGCGATGTGCTCACGCGGTTGGGCTTCGGGCTGGCGGGCGGCTTGGCCGTGGCGGTGGCGGGGGCGGCCATCCTGTTCGCAGGCTTGGCGCGGCGCGAGAAATCGGCAGCGGCCGCGGCCGATGCCTTGCTGCTTGGCCAGTCCGACATCCCATGGCGCGCCATGGTGATCACCTTCACCGGGCTGTGCCTGTTCGCAGGCGCGCTGGCGGGCTTGTCCAGCGGCTATCACGCGCTGGGCACTGACCGCATTGGCAACGACGTCTTGTGGCAGGCGCTCAAAAGCATCCGCACGGCGCTGGTCATCGGCAGCCTGACCACCATCGCCATGCTGCCGCCCGCCATCATCTTCGGCATCGCGGCGGGCTACTTCAAGGGTAAGGTCGACGACGCCATTCAATATCTATACACGACCATTACGTCGATTCCCGGTGTGCTGCTGGTGGCCGCCTGCGCGCTGATGATGCAGGTGTACATCGACAACCACGCGGATCTTTTCGACACCTCGGTGGCGCGCGCGGATTTGCGCCTGTTTCTGCTGTGCATGATCCTGGGGTTCACAGGGTGGGCGGGGTTGTGCCGCTTGCTGCGCGCTGAAACGCTCAAGCTGCGTGAACTGGAATACGTGCAGGCGGCGCGCGCATTTGGCGTGTCGCACTGGCGCATCATGACGCGCCACCTGTTGCCCAACGTGGCGCACCTGGTGCTGATTACCGTGGTGCTGGAATTCTCGGGGCTGGTGCTGTACGAAGCCGTGCTGTCGTACCTGGGCATTGGCGTCGACCCCAGCATGAATTCGTTCGGTTCGATGATCAATGGCGCCCGGCTTGAGATGTCGCGCGACCCGATGATCTGGTGGAGCCTGATGACTGCTTTCATTTTCATGCTGGCGCTAGTGCTGGCGGCCAACCTGTTCGCGGACGCCGTGCGCGACGCCTTTGACCCGCGCACGCGCCGCTACAAGCCCAGCCGGATGGCGCGGTTGGGCGGGTGGGGCGGCCTGATCGGCCGTCGTTCGGCGCCGGCGCTAGGCGCCGAACCGCGCGCCTCGAAGTCCGGAGACGCACCATGAACGCCCCGACTCCGTTGCTTGAAGTCCGCGGCCTGGAAGTGGACATTGCCGGCGAAAGCGGCATGACGCATGCCGTCAAACGCCTGGAACTCGCTATTTCACAGCGCGAGACCTTTGCGCTGGTCGGCGAATCCGGCTGCGGCAAAAGCATTACCGCGCTGGCGCTGCTGCGCTTGCTGCCCGATGCCGGCCGCATTGTCGGCGGGCAGATCGATCTGGACGGCGAAGACCTGAACCGGCTGCCCGAAAGCGCCATGCGTGGCGTGCGCGGCGGCCGCATCGGCATCATCTTCCAAGAGCCGTCCACCAGCTTGAACCCGGTTATGCGGGTGGGCGACCAGATCATCGAAACGCTGACGGCGCACACGCCTTTGCGCGGCGCCGCTGCACGCACACGCGCCATCGACTGGCTGCGGCGCGTGGGCATTCCCGAGCCCGAGCGGCGCGTGGATGATTACCCGTTCCAGTTCTCGGGCGGACAAAAGCAGCGTGTCATGATCGCCATTGCGCTGGCGGCGGAGCCCCTGCTGCTGATCGCGGACGAACCCACCACCGCGCTGGACGTCACCGTGCAGGCGCAGGTGCTGGATTTGCTGGCTGACATCCAGCGGGAAATGGGCATGGCCGTGCTGCTCATCACGCACGACCTGGCCGTGGTGAAAAATGTGGCGCACCATGTGGCGCTGATGCGCGGCGGCGAAATCGTCGAAAGCGCCAGCGCCGAGGAATTTTTCCGCGCGCCCAAGCACCCTTACGCGCGCCAATTGTTCGAAGCCATTCCCACCTTCGAAAAGCGCGGCGTGCCGCTCACCGAACACGGGCGTCAAGCCATTGCGCGTGACGACCACCGTCGAACGAAGCCGCGCGAGGCGGGCGAGGTGGTGCTGGACGTGCAAGATCTGAAAGTGCATTACCCCATACGCAAAGGTCCGCTGCGGCGGATTGTGTCGTGGGTCAAGGCCGTGGATGGCGTCACGTTTTCGCTGCGTGCCGGTGAAACCCTGGCGCTTCTGGGTGAATCCGGTTGCGGCAAGACGACCACGGGCAAGGCCTTGCTGCGCTTGATCGACGGCGCGCGGATTTCGGGCCGGGCCATGCTGCAAGGCAAGGATGTGCTGACGGCTGACCGCCGCACCTTGCGCGACCTGCGCCAAGACATTCAGATCGTCTTTCAGGACCCCTATGCCTCGCTCGATCCCCGCATGCGCGTGGGCGATATTCTTGACGAAGGCCTGGAGTCTCTGCGCCGCGGCATGAGCCAGAAAGCGCGCGCCGCGCATGCCGCGCAGTTGATCGAACGCGTCGGCTTGCCCGCCAATACGCTGACACGCTATCCGCATGAGTTTTCGGGTGGACAGCGCCAGCGCATCGCCATTGCGCGGGCGCTGGCGGTTGAACCCCGCGTGCTGATTTGCGATGAACCCACGTCCGCGCTCGACGTTTCCGTCCAGGCGCAGATTCTGGATCTGCTGCGCGAGCTGCAAGACGAACTGGGCATTGCCTACCTGTTCATCACCCACAACTTTGGCGTGGTGGAATACCTGGCCGACCGCATCGCGGTTATGGATGGCGGGCAGATCGTCGACCTGGGCCCGGCGGACACGGTGCTGCACGCGCCGCGCCATGCGGTCACGCGGCGCTTGCTTGATGCGGTGCCGCGCTTGCAGTTTGGGTCATGAAAAACGCGCCCTGATCCGGTGGGATCAGGGCGCGTAAAACGCTTTGGGGTAAAACTTGCGCGGGGCTGGCTCAGAGATCGTCGTGATGCGCGCTGCGCGTCTCCAGCCAGACCAGCGTGTCATGCCGCAAGGTGCGCACGCATTGCGCCAGGAAGGCATGAACCGTTTCCATCTCGGCGGTGTCGTAGCGGCGCGCCATCAACATGACCGCATCGGCAACCCACTGGCGTTCCTGCGACAGGTGCTGGCACCGTTCCTCAACCGGCCGGATCACGATCATCCGGCGATCCAGCGGGTGGCGGCCGCGTTGCACATAACCCGCCGCCTCCAGCCGGTTGATCAAGGCCGTGGCGCCGCCTGAGCTGATGCCCATCAGTTGGGCAAGCTGCCCGGTGGGCAGGGCATCGAACTCCATCACCAGTTCCAGCGCTTTCAGGTCGGCCAGGGGGATACCCAGCTTTTCCGCCAGCGCGGACTGGCATGCGGCGTTGTAAACCGAGAATTGACGGCCCAGCATCAAGGCGATGTCGTCAAGCATTCCCGGGCGCAGTTCACTCGTGCGAGATTCTGGCATCACGGTCACATGCTCATGGTGTATGAGGTTTTCTTGAAGCATGGTGTTACTCCCAAGCGTTGGTAGTCGATTACTTCTTGGCCGAGAGGCCGCCCAGCAAGCCACCCAACAGTCCGCCGTTGGTGGTTCCATTCGTGGTGGTGCCGGTGACGCCGCCCAGCACGCCGCCCAACAAGCCGCCGTTGTTGGCAGCGCCCGCACCCGCCGCACCGCCCGCACCGGCGCCCGCCGCGCCGCCTGCGCTCACCCCAGCACTGGCGCCCGTCCCGGTGGTTGCCCCGACGGACACACCGCCGACCAAGCCACCGACCACCCCGCCCAGCAAGCCGCCACTGGCCGTACCGCCCGAGGCGCCGCCTGTCGTGCCGCCCGCAGCACCGCCTGTCACACCGCCCAGCAGGCCGCCCAGCAAGCCGCCGTTGGCCGTGCCGCCAGCGGTGCCCCCGGTGGCGCCGCCCGTCGCGCCGCCCACGGCGCCGGTCACGCCGCTCAGCAGGCCCGTCACCGGCGCCAGCAGGCCGGCTACGCCACCGTTCGCCGGGGTGCCGCCCGCACCGCCCAAACCGCCCACGCCACCGAGAATGCCGGTGATGGGGCTGAGCAAGCCGCCCGTGCCGCCTCCGGTGACGCCACCGGTGACGTTGTTCAAGCCCAGTCCACCCGTCAGCGAGGCGACAGCACCTGTGGCGTTGGCCAGCGTCGCGCCCAACGGATTCGTGTTGCCCGGCGTGGCGGTGAGCAGGCCGCCGGCACTGGCCACTGCGCCGCCCAGGCCTTGCAAGACCCCGTTCAAGCCGGCAGTGTTGCCCGGCAGCGTGCTGCCGGCGTTGGCAACGGTGCCACCCAAGCTCGTGAGCAGGCCGGCGACCGGCGCGCCCAATTTGGTCGTATCACCCACTTGTTGCGTCAGGCCGACCACTTTGCCGGCCAGCGGGCTGGCGGTGGGGTCAAGCGCGGCGCCCACACCCGTCAGGGTCGTTTGCAGCCCCAGCGGCAAGACGTTGTCTACGGTCTTGCCGGCATTGCCCAGGGCAGGCTCCAGCAACGGGGTCGACGGGCCAGATACGAGGCCGCCCGTCACGCCGCCCGCGACCTGCATAATCGGGTTCAGCAAACCCCCTTCGCCCGACAGGCCCGCGGTCAGAGCGCCCACGGCGTTCGTCGCGTTACCCAGGACGTTCTTCAGCGGCGCCGGATTGTTCGGGTCTGCATTCAGCAGGCCACCCACGCCCGATACCGTTTTGCCCAAGCCATCGACCAAGCCGCCGACGCCACTGTCCAAACCGCCGGGCAGACCCGAGCTTTTCACCGAGCCGCCCAGGTCGCTGACCAGGCCGCCCACTTGTTTCGTCACGCCATCCACGGGCTGACCCAGGCCGGTCGTGGCGCCCACTTGCTGGGTCAGGCCGACGACGGTGTTGGCGATGGGTTCCACAGTGGGGTCCAGCGCTTTACCCACACCACTCAGCGTCGTGCCCAGATTCAAGGGCAGGGTGTTGTCCAACGCGGTACCGGTATTGCCCAGCGTGGTTTCCAACAAGCCGGCGGATACCGGGTTCGTGGGATTGGTGGGGTTCGTGGGGTTAGTCGGGTTAGTCGGGTTGGTAGGATTCGTGGGATTGGTGGGATCGGTGCCACCGGGGTTGGTCGGATTGTTGCCGCCCGGATTGGTCGGGATATCGATGCCGGGCAGGCTGGCTGACTTCTTACCGCTGCCGCCACCGCCGCAGGCAGCCAATGCGCTCATCAGAGCTGCAGCCAACAGGGTGGAGGTCAGAACGCGTTGAATACGGTTTGCTTCGACTTTGGAATACATGGCGAGCTCCTAGTGGGATAAGCAGGCGCTGAAACTGCCCGATACGTCTCTCCATGCATAAACCGTGCCAATTTTTTTCAGAAGTGCGTTTTTAGGAATGAATTTGACAGTTTTGGTTTAAAAAAACCCTTATATATCAAGGCGATACGGAAAAAATAAAGGGTTTGCACTAGGCGTGGGAAATTCCCATTTTTGCGACCACGAAAACGCTGCGAATGTTACGAATGACGGGGGATTGCCCGTTACGTTACGGGGAACGTTACGTAACGCGATGTGGAAAACGGGGTGCGGAACTGCCGTAACGCGGCAAGCGCCGTGGCCTTTATTAATTGATGTATCAATAAAAAACGCCTGCTTAAGCAGGCGTTTTTTATTCGGCTCGGCATGGCGTCAGATCAAAATGCGTCGTAGAAGAGGGAATAGTTGGCGTTGAATCGAACGTCGCGGCCATCGTTCACGGTGGCCGAACCCACAGGCTTCGCCACGTTGAAATCGAATAGATAGTATTTGTCGTCCGTGAAACGCAGGCCCAGCGCCACGGAAGACAAGTGCCGATTGTTCAACGCTTGCAGGCCCTTGTTGTTGTACCAAGTGCGTGCATAGTCCACTAACACGTAAGGCTGAACCCCCGCAACGTATTCCCAACCCGTGGCAAAACGGCGGTTGATTTCAGCGGATACGCCAATGCCTTTGTCGCCACTTTGGTCGCCTTGCGGATACCCCATGGCATAACGCCAGCTGCCATAAGATACTTGCTCCGACGACGGCAAGATATTGCTGGAGTACTGGCCAGCGCCCGATAACGTCAGGCCAAACTGTCCCGGCAGCGCAAAGATCTGCTTGGCGCTCAGGTTATAGCGGGTGAAGTCCAGGTCCAGGATCGGGGTTGCCGAGTACCCGTAGTTGGTCGAGATATCTTTCTTTGCGCCGGCCGCATCGAACCCTTTGGAAACGCTGACTGTCACGTCCGTGGAAGCGGCTTCCCCTACCTGCACATAGCGCAGCTCCGCATTGGCGGCGCGCACGCGGGCGTCTTGTTGCAGCCAGAGGTCGGTGGTGTGCGAGTCGTAACGGTCTTTTGAGTTGGCGGCGTACATGCCCAGCGTGCCCGTCAGCGATCGCGTGTTGTTCAGCAAGAACGGGTAACTGACGCCAATACCGATACGGTCGTTTTTCACGCGGCGTTCAAAACCCAGGAATTCGACGGCGTCATCCTTGGGTTTGGCGTCGTAATGGTAGCCGTCGACTTTGATTGCGAGGCCATCGGCGCCGATGGGCACGAAAATTTCGCCCATGACGTATTTCACGTCGTCGCTATTGAAAGGGATGGCCGTCGTCAGTTTTACCTGTTCACCCAAAGGCGTCAGGCTGTTGGCCGCCATATTGACGATGGGCTGCATGCCCGTGCCCAGGTCCGCAATGCCGCCGGTCAGGCTGACGGGATGGCGGGTCGCGGTCAACACCAATTCAGTTTCGCCATCGGCGCGGCGCGGCAAGTCCAGCGCGGGGGTGAATTTCACGCCGGGCACGGTGCGCATCAGATTCAGTTGCCGTTCGAGCGTGGCTTGTTTCAGAGGGCGGTCTGCTTTCAGCGGACCCGCAAGGGTTTCCAAGCGGTCTTGCGCATTGCCGATATCGCCTTCGATTCGAACCGTTCCGATATACCCCTCAACCACTGTCACGACGACCAGTCCATTGGCGAACGTCTGGTTTTGCACCAAGGCAAAGGACAGGGGATAGCCCTTATCGCGATACAGCTGGGTAATCTTATCGACCTGCTGCACCAGTTCGCCCAAGCTGATTTCTTTTCCTGACAGCGGGCTGAGTATTGCCGAGACTTCTTCAAACGGAATCGCGTGCACACCGCTGACGTCGAAATTCAGCGGCACGATGCGCTGCGCCAGACGCGCCTGCAACGCCAATTGTTCGGGGGTGGCCGTTTGTACGACGGGGGGCGGCTGCGTCGCGCCCGGCGGCCGTTCCAGCTGGGGCAGGGCATCAACGGGATTGCCGCGAAGTGGGCCATCCGCTTGCGCCGCAGCGCTAAAGCCAAGCAGGCAAATCAGGGCGAGGGTAAGCGGACTTGCCGGTACGGTACGTCTCATGCCTTGTATTTCTCTCGTTTCCGCAGGCGCTATCCCTTGTGTATTCAATATTCTCTAGATATTGAATATATAAAGGGACATAACGTTAGAAGAAAAAATTTACCTGCGCCGCTGGCGGTATGGTGCCAGCGGCTAGGGATAATGACAATTTATTTCATTGTGACCAAGTGGAAACGGCAGGATAACAACATTGCGAAACTAGCGGCAATGGAAACATATAAGACAAGTGAGGGTTAACTAGCGGTTTTTAATAGGATTCCTACTATTTTTGCTGTATTCGTTACATGTCTGTTGTCGCAGTCTCAATAAGATTGGTATAAACCCTGATGTGTATTAAATGTTAATAGATAAGACTATATAAACGTATCAATACTATCGGCTATTCGGACTACCGGGGGTCCACCAAATGGACGAGCTAGACCGTAATACTTCTTGCGACGGCGCAGCGGCCGCGCACTGCAATGGCAGATTATTTCGCCGGGGCCATTCATGAACCCGGGTGACATCGTTCCCCTTTCTTTCAACAGCGGCCTGGTCGCGTTGTCGTTCCTGACGGCGGTGCTGGGCTCGTACGTTGCCTTGCTTGCCGCCGCCGGTATCCGCACCGAAACGCAGGACGGCGAAATCCGTATTGGTTACATCATCATCGGCGCCGTCGCGATGGGCGGCGTCGGTATCTGGAGCATGCATTTCATCGGCATGCAGGCGCAGAACCTGCCGTTTGAAGTGGGCTATCAAGTGGGCCTGACGGTGCTCAGCTTTTTCGTCGCAGCCGGCTTCTCCGGCTGGGCATTCTGGTTTGTCGGACGCGATCGCTTCACATTTTCCCGTTGCGTCATCGGTGGCACGGCCGCGGGCCTGGGCGTTGCCGCCATGCATTATCTGGGCATGGGCGCCATGCGCATGCCAGCTGTGCTGCTTTGGAATTTTCCGATCGTTGTTTTATCAGTGCTTATCGCAGTTGTTGCGGCGTCAGCCGCGCTGTGGCTTGCTTTCAATACGCAGAATGAGTTTCAGCGCGCCGGAGCCGCCATTTTGATGGCGGTGGCCGTGTGCGGCATGCATTACACCGGCGCGGCCGCCGGCACCGTTATCTGCAGCACCCCGCGTGACTATTCCAGCCTGCAAATTGGCGGGCTCATGCTGCCTTACATCGCTTTCGTGCTGTCCGCCGTCACGCTGCTGATCATGCGTTGGCAACTACAGCGGGCGTCCCGCCGTTTCCGCGCTCGCATGGCGCAACGGATCGACTCGTTCATTGAATCGGCGCCGGTGGCCGAACCAGGCAAGTTGCCGGGTTCGACCCTGGGGCCGGGTTAGCAGGACCCCGGTTTGCTTCGGGTGGGGAATACACCCGTCAGCAAGCAGTTCCGGGTTTAGGGGGCTGGTACCGCGTTGCGGCGCAGCTCAATTATCAATCGAGACTAGGAGCTCGACATGAAAGCGAAACTTGCGCAGTTCTGGAACGACGAAGATGGCATCACCGCCCTGGAATACGGGCTGATCGCTGGGTTGGTTGCTGTTGCCCTGATTGCTGCCGTGGGCACATTTAGCGACGCGCTCAGCTCCATGTTCACGGATCTCGGCGCCAAGCTCAACGCGGCAAGAACGTAACCCCCAGGACGCGTACCGCAACGGCTGACGCCGCTGCGGTACGTGCCTGATTTGCCGTAGCACCGCTTGACTGAGTGGCATGTTCGTCTGGATGGACATGCTTGCCGTTGAATCTGATTGATCAGAAGGTCCTGCCTTGTATCCAGGGGAAGTGCTGTGGTGGCTGCTGTTCGCAAGCTGGAATCTGGCGCTGATCTACAACGATCTGCGCTATCGCCGAGTACCCAACACGTTGATCGTGGCTGGGTTTGCGGCGCAGCTGCTTTGGCTGGTTGCCGCCGCCCTGTTGCCTGGATGGCTGTATCCCCCTCGCTGGACGGGGTGGCCCATGACACTGGCAGGCTTTCTGAGCGCATTTCTCTTCTTGCCGCTTTGGGGCCGACGCGTGATGGGCGCGGGCGACGTCAAGGCGATCGCCATACTGGGGCTGCTGCTGGGGCTGGCTCCTCTGATTCTGGTGCTGGTGGGAGCAAGCCTGCTGGCGGGGCTGCACGCGCTGGTTTACGTGTTGGTGTCGCAATACTGGGCGCTGTCCGACCGGACGCGCAAGATTCCCTACGGCATGTACCTGGGGCTCGCCGCGTTCAGCGTGGCGCTTACGCCCTTGAATTCGGTTTGGTATTCCTGGTGTTCTTCCTGGTGCTCTACGGGATCCTGACGTTCGGGCTCGCGTTTCTTGCGCAGAATTCACTGACGCTCGCCGCCCAGGATGGGGCTCGCAAGGTGCTCCAATGGCAGGCCGGAACCACCTCGCTCACCGCACGTGCCAATGCCGGACGCGACACCGCGCTGGACATCGCGCAGTGGGTCTCATCGATGTCGTCCGCGCCAATCAAGGTGGCGGTGTGCGGCAACGGCGGCACCTTGAGCAGCAGCGCGGGCGGCACGTGCAGTGGCCAGACGCTGGCCCCCGATCAAATTGAAGTGACGGTGTCTTACGCCTACGGCGCGAATCCGCTGATTCCCAATGTTCCGTTGTTGCAGGCGGTGTTGGTGCCCGCCTCCAGTGTGCTGAGCGCGCGCGCTACCGTGCACCTGGGCAATACCTTGGGCGTAGGGGGCTGATATGCCGCTGCCGACATCGCCCCGCCGGTCTCTTGCGTTGTCACCCCGCTTGATGCGGCAGCGTGGCATCGCCGCCCTCGAACTTTCGCTGACCCTGACCATGCTGCTGATGTTCGTCTGCGCCGTGGTCGGCTATGGCGTGCTGTTCTGGATGCAGCAGCAGTTGGCATCGGCTGCGACGGAAGGTGCACGCGCCGCCGTGTATGCGCAGATCAGAGGCAGCAACAACGTGCAGGGCGAAGCCTGCGTCGCCGCCATGAGCGTGTTTTCTACCGGTTCCGCAGTGGCGTGCGCGACAACGCGCGCGCCCTGCGCATGGGCCGGTTCGGGCGGGCAGACGGCCAACTGCGCCACGGTCGCCATGACTTACAACACCCAGTCCTGGCCGTTGCTGGCGACGCTGCAGACGTTCATCGTCATGCTGCCCGGCACGAACAAGAACTGGGTGCCGACCCGGTTGTCATCGAAAGCCATCGTGCAGATATCGCAAGGGACACCATGAGCAGTCTTAGCAAGATCATCGCGGGCGTTTTGTTGGTGGCGGGCATCCTGCTGGCCTTCCTGGCGTGGCGTTTGGCGTCGCATTCCAGCGCGCCGCCGGCGCCGCCCGCGCCGGTGGCGGCTGCGCAGGAACCGGCCGCGCCGCCGGTCACCTTTCATCCCGTCGTGGTGGCCAGGGAAGCGATACCGGCCGGCACCCGCATCGATTCCGCAAAAATGCTGATGGTGGCGCAGTGGCAAGTCGCCTTGTCCAACAGCTTTGATTCCGTGACGCCGCTGGAAGGCGCCGTCACGCGGGTGGATATCGCCGTGGGCGATCCCATCGTTCCCAGCCTGTTGGCGCAAGGGCTAGCCAAGCAGCTCAAGCCGGGCGAACGCGCGGTGGCGGTGGCGGTTGATGAGGTCATTGGCGGCGGCAACCGTATTGCGCCGGGCGATCTGGTCGACGTGTTCTTCATGGTCGAGAAAAGCCCCGAAGTACCGGGCGGCCAGGCGCGTCTGCTTCAGTCGCAAGTCCGCGTGCTGGCCTATGGCCGGCAATCCGTGGACGGGCCGGAAGAAAAATCCGTGCTGCAACAAGGTCCGGGCCAGCCTGCCAAGACCGCCGTGCTGGCGGTGCCGGTGGATCAGATCAATGACTTGATATTGGCCAGCCGCGCGGGCCGCCTGCAATTGGCGCTGCGCCCCGTGGGCGATGACGCCGTTCCCGACGTGACGCTGTTCGCCAAACGTGGCGCGGTGTTGTCCACGCGCGCCGACCTGACGCCAGCGCAACGCGAGGCCTTGCTGACCGGCCCGAACCGCGCGTTCGCCGGCGACAGCCTGGTGCAGCTTGATGGCACGACGCCAGCCGCCCGCACGACGCCCAACCGCGTGGCGGGTTCCAGCGGCGGGGGTGGCGGCAGAACCGTTGAAATCGTGCGGGGAGATAAATCCGAGCGCGTGCGTTATTGACCGAGGCTGCGCGTGGCCAGGTGCCGCCCGCGGCTGGACCTTTCAAAACAAGTAGATCCAGCACAATGAAGAAATATCAGCGCACCACCTTGATATGCGTCCTGTCGGCCGCAGCGGCGATGACCTACGGTGTCGCCAGTCTGGCGCAAACCGCCACGCCTGCGGCGGGTGCGAATGCGCCTGTCCGTGACATCGCGGTGGCCGTGCGCGGCCAGCAGTCGCTCATGCTGGATGGCGGGGCGCCCAGCCGCATCGCCATCGGCGACCCGGAAGTGGCGGACGTGAAGGTCTTGCCGGCGTCAGGCAAGCGGGCGGGGTCGATATTGCTCTACGGCAAGAAGGCCGGCAGCACTCAGCTGCAAATCTGGACCGGCAACAACGCCGCGCCCCAGATTTGGAACGTGCGCGTGGCGGGCAGCGTGCAGGCGGCCTTGGCCAGCCGTGGCCTGGAAAGCGGCGCCAACGTGGATATCGCGGGCGACCGGGCGGTGGTGTCGGGGCATGCCGAAACGCCGCTGGGCCAGCTCGCGTCCGCCAAGGCGGCTGCCGCGGCGGTAGGCGACAAGAATGTCGTCGACGTGTCCACCGCGGGCACGGGCGGTGTCGTGCAGGTTGAGGTCAAGGTCGTGGAAGTGTCGCGGTCCGTGTTGAAGCAGGCGGGCATCAACTTCGCCGCTCGCAACGGGCCTTGGGCCAGCACCAGCGGCACCTTGGCGGGGGCCTTGGGGTTCGTACGGGGCGACGCCATCGCCTCGGGCTTTTCACTGTTCTACGACTCAAACGACTTCGCGGCGCGTCTGCGCCTGTTGCAAACCAACGGCATGGCGCGCGTGTTGGCGGAACCGACGCTGGTGGCGTTGACGGGCCAAAGCGCGAGCTTCCTGGCCGGCGGCGAGCTGCCGATTCCGGAAGCCGGCGGCCTGGGCACCACCACCATCACCTTCAAGCCCTTCGGTATCGGCCTGACGGTGACGCCGACGGTGCTGTCGCGGGAACGCATTGCGCTCAAGGTCGCGCCGGAAGCCAGTGAGCTGGACTACAACAACGGCATCTCCATTCCCAACGGCTCCGAAGCCCCTACGATGATCCCCGCGCTGCGTACGCGCCGGGCAGATACGACGGTTGAACTGGGCGATGGGGAAAGCTTCGTCATCAGCGGCCTGGTGTCGCGCCAGACCAAAGCGTTGGTCAACAAGGTTCCGATGCTGGGCGACCTGCCCATCATCGGCGCGTTTTTCCGCAGCGTCGATTACTCCCAGGAGGATACCGAGCTGGTCATTGTGGTGACGCCGCGACTCGTGCGCCCGATTGCGCGCGGGGTGACGCTGCCACTACCCGGGGGCCGCCAGGAGCGTGCCGATTCCACATTCAATGCCTGGGGCTATTACTTGATGGGCCCCGTCGGCGGCGAACAAATGCCGGGATTCTCACGGTGAGCAATATGAAGACACATGCCAGCGAGTGGGTGGGCCTGCAAAATGGGAAGCGGTTCCTGTTTTGCTCTAAAGGCGATGGTGTTGCCGCGCAGCTTGGACATGCCCTGGGTGATATGGGCATGTTGACCCAGGAGACGCCTGGCGTGGAAGAGTTGGCGCGGCGCTTGACCGAAATTGCCCCCCAGGTGGTGTTTCTGGATTTCACCCTGAGCGAAGACGAACCGGGCAAGCTGTTCAAGTCCGCGGAGTTGGCGCGGTTGCTGGCGCGCATTGCGCCGACTGTGCCGCGTGTGGCGGTGGGCCTCTTGAGTCAGCCCGAAGGCGCGATCGCGGCATTGCGTGCAGGCGTCAGCGATTTCGTCGACCCTTCCGTGGCGCCCGAGGAAGTCAAGGAAGTGGTGTTGCGCTTGCTGGATGTGCCGGCGGGCGGCGGGCGCATGGACGGCTCGCGCCGCAGCGTCCTGTTGCTGGGCGCGCGGCCCGGTGTCGGCACCAGCACGCTGGCTGTGCATCTGGCCGGCATGGTTCAAGACCGCCTCAAACACATGCATGCGGCGCGCGCCACGGCGGCGGGCGCCAAGCCCGCCAAACCGCCGGAGCAGGCGGGCGCGATGCTGCCTCTGTCCAGCCGCGTGGCGCTGATGGACCTGGGCTGGCCCGTTGGCGATTGCCAGCTGTATCTGAATATCGGCAGCGACTTCGATTTCGCCGAAGCCGCCCGCAACTTGCGCCGCCTGGATTCCACCTTGTTGGGATCGGCCATGGCGCACACCCCCAACGGACTCAGCGTGCTGGCCTTGCCGCGCGACCTGAACCAGATGCGAGATGTCTCGCAATCCGATTCGCTCTTGGTGTTTGAACGCATGCGCCAGCATTTCGGCGTGGTCGTGGCCGATGCAGGCGGCTTCACGAATCCGGAATTCGTGGCGGGTCTTGCGCGGTCGTCTCAACAGAACTGGATCGTGACCGACCAGAGTGTGGGTGCGCTGGTGTCGCTGGCCGGCTTGCTGCAAGAGCTTGAGCAACTGCATGTCGACCGCCGCAGCCTGGGCTTGATCGTCAACCGTTACGACGAACGCTATGGCATGACGGCGCAACAGATTGCCGACCGGTTCCAGCTGGATCTGATTGGCACCTTGCCCGACCGCACGCTGGCGCTGATGGTGTGCACGAACCAGGGCCATCTGCTGCACGAAGAGGCCGAGCGCGATGTGTACGTGCGCGCCGTGCAGACGCTGGCGGAAAAGCTCAGCGCGGAAGAGAACACCCCCGGCGGGCGGGCAAGCTGGCTGGCCACCTGGCTGCCCGGCGTGCACCGCCGCATGATCGTTGGTTAACGGCAAGATTCAGGGACGGCGGCGGAATCCGACATGATCATGACAGCGACCATAGAGTTCGGCGGCGATGGCGACAAAGGGTTCTCGTCGTCAAACCGCTTCCAGGAAGTGAAAACCGCGGCGTACGAGCACCTGCTGTCCCGTATCGAGGAACTGGGGGCGGAGTTCGGACGCTGGGCGCGTTCGGCGATACAGGAATTCGTTGATATCGAAGTCGCCAGCTTTGTCCGATTGCGCCGCGTGCCCATCAACGAAGGCGAAATGCGGCAGATTGCCGAAGCGCTGACCAAGGAACTGGCGGGCCTGGGGCCGCTGGAAGATCTGCTGGCCGACCCGGCAGTGGAAGACATCCTGATCAACGGTTACGACAACGTGTTTGTGTCGCGGCGCGGCGTGCTGGCCCGCGAGACGCTGCGCTTTACCGATAACCAGCACGTGTTGCGCATCGTGCGCCGCATCCTGGCGCCCATCGGTCGTCGGCTGGATGAATCCAGCCCCATGGTGGATGCGCGCTTGCCCGATGGCGGCCGCTTGAATGTGGTGATTGAACCGCTGGCCGTTGATGGCCCGATGGTGTCGATCCGGAAGTTTCGCCAAGACCCGCTCAAGCCCGCTGATCTGCTGACGCTGGGCACGTTCGACGAAGAGATCTACCGCTTGCTGCATGAAGCCGTGAAGAACCGTTGCAACGTGCTGGTGTCAGGCGGCACCAGCTCGGGAAAGACGTCGCTGCTGAACGCGCTGGCCTTTTTCATCCCCGAAACGGAGCGCGTGGTGACGGTGGAAGATACCGCCGAACTGTCGCTCAACCATCCGCACGTGGTGCGGCTGGAATCGCGCCAGGGCGGGTTCGACGGCAGTGGCGCAGTCAGCATCCGCGAACTGATCCGCAACAGCTTGCGGATGCGGCCTGACCGCGTGGTGGTGGGCGAAGTGCGCGGCGCGGAAGTCATGGACATGCTGCAAGCCATGAACACCGGCCACGAAGGCTCCATGGCCACCATCCACGCGAATTCGCCGCGCGAATGTCTGTACCGGATCGAAATGCTGGCGGGCTTTGCGGGCTTTCAGGGCAGCGAAGACAGCTTGCGCCGGCAGATTGCCAGCGCGCTGGACTTCATTGTGCAGATTGGCCGCTTGTCCAACGGCAAGCGGCGCGTGCTGTCGGTGACCGAAGTCACGGGCATGGGCGACAACGTCATCTCCACGCAGGAACTTTACCGCCACGAAACCTTCACCACGCCTGAAGGCGAAGAGAAAGACCGCTGGAACTGGCTGGGCATTCATCCGCACACGCCCAAGCTGGCCAAGATGCGCAACGAAGCGCGCGCCAACGACAACCCGCAAGGGGATAACGATGGCGGTGGCGGCGGCGGATTCTGGAGCCGGAGGCGCTGATGCAAGACGCTCTGATCCTGGGAGGCATGGCGCTGCTGCTTGCCGTCGGGGCGGTGCTGTTGTGGCGTCACGCCAATAGCGGCGCGCGTCGCAAGGCCAGCTCTGATTTTCTCGACAACCAGCTCAAGCGCGGACGCGAGACGCCGGCCGAAGGCACGTTTTCGGAAGCGGCGCGCGGCAGCGCGTTGCGCAGCGGCTTTTCGGGCTGGGACCGCATGCTGCTGCTGGCAGGCGTACGCCAAACCCCGGGTTTCTATCTGCGGATCACGCTGCCTGTGATTGCGGGCGGTGTCCTCGCCTGGCTGTTCCTGGGGCCGCTGTCTGGCGTGGTAACCAGCATCATGCTGGCCGTGCTGATGTATTTCATGTTGTGGCTGCGCGCCGACCGCCGACAGCGGCGCATGATCTCGCAGCTGCCCGCATTTCTGGACAACATCGTGCGCCTGATCACGATCGGCAACAGCATGGGGTCGGCGTTCCAGACGGCCGCCGCAACCACCGACCAACCCTTGCTGGAAGTGGTGGAAACCGCGGCCAGCCTGAGCCGGTCGGCCAAGGAATTGGATGCCGCGCTGGTGCAGGTGTCGCGCATGTACGGCTTGAAAGAGCTCTACATGATTGCCGCGGTGGTGTCGCTGGCCATGCGGTTCGGCGGGCGCAGCGACCAGGTGCTGGAGCGTATGGCGGCCTTCATGCGCGACGTGTCACAGGCCCGCGACGAGCTCACCGCCAGTTCGGCCGAAGTGCGCTTGTCGGCATGGATTCTGGCCTTGCTGCCCGTGGGCATTGCTGGATTCATCATCGTGGCCAACAACAAGTTGTTCATGGGCCTGTGGGAAGACCCGGTGGGCTTCAAGATGCTGCTGACCGCGGTGGGTCTGCAACTGGGCGGCTGCTATTGGCTGTACCGCATGGCCAAGTCGATTTAAGAGGAGGCGACGATGGATATCCTGCAATCCTTGAATGCCTCGACGGTGCTGGCGGTGGCACTGATGCTGGTTGCTGGCGCGATGCTGGTGCTGGGCGTCAGCATGACGCGGCGCCTGCGCGGCCAGGGCCGCAGCCGGCAGGTGGTTGAGCAGGCGCTGGCCACGCGCAAGAATGCGGGGGCATCCGCGGCAGTGGCGCCTGCCGATGCAAGCAAGGGCAAGTTCGCCTCGGCCACGCGTGCGGCGGACGCGTTCGGCAAACGTCTTAGCGAAGGCCGTCTGGCCGACGCGCTGCTGGCCGCCGAAGACCGCAAGATGGTCGACATGGCCGGCTACGCCGACATCGGCACCGCGCGCTCGCGCTTTGTCGCGGCGCGTTTCGGCTTGGCCATCTTGTTCCCCGTGCTGGCAGTGGTGCTGGACCTGAAGAAGCACCTGATCAACTCATCGATGGGCGTGCTTATCGCCGCCTTCTTCGGGTTTGCGATTGGCTACATGCTGCCCAAATGGATTGTCCGGCGGCGCATGGCGCGGCGGCGGCGCATGGCGGCTGACGAGCTGCCGCTGCTGATTGATTTGCTGCGTCTGCTGCAAGGCGTCGGCTTGTCAATTGACCAAAGCATGCAGGTGCTGATCAAGGAATTCGCGCAGGTGCTGCCGGTGCTGTCGTCCGAGCTGCGTCTGGCGTCTGAACTGTATGTGCGCGGCCGCACGCGCGAACAATCGCTGGCTCGGCTGGCGACGGGCTTTGATAACGACGACCTGTCCGCCATCTGCCGCCTGATCGCGCAGGTGGATCAGCATGGCGGCGCGGTGCAGGAACCGTTGAACCGGTTCGGCGAGCGGCTGCGCGACAAACGTCGCTTGGAACTGAAAGAGAAAGTGGGCAAGACCACCGTGAAGATGACGGGGGTCATGATCTTGACGCTGTTGCCCGCGCTGTTGATCGTGACGGGCGGCGCAGGGTTCATTGCGGTATTGCGCGGTATGTCGCGCTTGGGGGGCTTGTGATGGCTGGTGGCACGGGAAGAAAAGAGGGCGCCCTGCGTTGGACCTTGATGGCGGCAGCCATCGCGGCCGTTGCCGGGCTGGCCGGATGCAAGAGCAATAGCGCGGAGAGCGCTTGGCAATTGATTCAGCAGCAACAGCAGGAGCAGGCGTTGGCACGCCAGAAAGAGGAGGATGCCGAGAACAAGCGCCGTCCGAAAGAGCCCGAAATGATGCTGTCGCTGATTTCGGAAGCGCAGCGCCAGGATCGCTACTTTGCATCCCTGGCTTACATCGACGCTTTTCAGCAGAAATTCGGAAACGATCCGCGCGTGGCCGTGTTGCGTGCGGAAGCTCTACGGCAGACCGGGCAGGTGGCCATGAGCGAGCAGGCGTATCGCGCGCTGCTCAGCACTGACCAGGCTGCCGACGGCTGGCATGGCTTGGGCCTGATCGCGGGTTCGCGCGGGCAGTTCGATCAGGCGGCTGACGACTTCGCGCGCGCGGCAAAGCTGTCGCCGATGGACCCGCGCATTCTGGGCGACCTGGGCTACGCGCGCTTGCGTGCCGGTGATCCGTCAGGGGCTCGTGTGCCGTTGGGGCAGGCGGCCGAACTGGCGCCCGACAACGGCAAGGTGTTGGCCAATCTGGCGGTGCTGTTGCTGGTGGAAGGCGAACCCGTGCGCGCGCAGCGCTTGATGGATCAGGCTCAACTGGGTGATGAGGCGCGCAGCCAGGTGCTGCGCTTGGCCTCGGATATCCGCAGCCAGCGCACGCTGTCGCCCTCGGCGTCGACGGTGGCGGCGCCGTCGGTGTCTGCGGCAGCGGCGGATTCGCCCGCGACGCGGGTGTCCAGCGGGGGCGGCATCGTCATGCCGATGATGAGTCCGTTGATGGAAGGGCTGAGCAATGGCCCCATCGTGCGTTAACTCCGAATTCAGGAAGCCAACCATGTCTCGTTTTCGCATGCCCGATTTCCGCATTTCTGGTCCCCTGACATTGGCGGTGGCGGTGGCCACGTTGATGCCGTTGGCATCCCTGGCGCAATCGAACGCGCCGCTGACCGGCAACATGACGAGTGGCGCGCCGGCTGCCGGGACGCCTGCCGCAGGTTCGCCTGCCGCCGCATCGCCTGCCGCAGGATCGCCTGCCGCAGGATCGCCTGCAGGGTCGCCTGCCGCCGCCGCTCCCGTTTCTACATTGCCCCAGGCGCAGTTGCCTCAGCGGCCCGTGGTGCAGCAGGTGCAGACGCCGATGCCGCAGCCTGCGGCGCAGTCCGCCCAATCCGCCCAGGCCGCACCGGCGGCTGCGGCCACCCAAACGGCATCATCGGCCCCCGCCGTTGAAGAAAACTTCGGCGACGTCACGCGCGCCTTGCTCGCGGCGCAGGCGGACGGCCGGCGGGCGGGCGGCGCATTACCCGTCCTGGGGCCCGTATCCACCGCAGCCTGGAACCGCTATCTGGATAGCTTCTCGCATCCCATACCGGAATATTTGCAGAAGCGGGTCGAGACGAAGAACACCAATTAAGCGTGGACCCGCGGCGCCCGCGCGCGATTCCCCTCCAAGGTTGCTAACGTCATGCCAGCCCTTCCTCTTCGTGTTCCGCCGCTGCGTCAGCGCGGCAGCATGGCCATCGCCGTGGTGTTCGCGGTGCTGGTGGGCATCCTGTTGCTGGGCGTGGCGCAGCTGGGCTATGGCTATTACATGAAGCGCGAAATGCAGAAGGCGGCGGATCTGGCCGCGCTGTCTGCAGTGCAGGTGCTGGGCATGGGCTCGGCCGCTGACTGCACGCGCGCCGTCACGGCGGGGCGCACGTCGGCATTGGCGAACGTGCCCAATATTTTCGACTCCTTCGCGGCGGGCGACATCACCGTGGAATGCAAACTCTGGGATTCCACCCGCGCCGACGCCACGGGCATGCATGTATTCGATCCCACTGGCACGCAGACGCTCAATGCGGTGCGCCTGACCATCCGTAAGGACCTGAGAAGCCTGTTTGGCGTCTTGGGCCTGGGGACGACGGTGTCGGTGAACGCGGTGGCAACCAACACCCAGCCCGTTGCGGCGTTCATGGTGGGCTCGCGCTTGCTGCGCTTGCAACGCGGCGGCCTGTTGTCGCAATTGCTGTCGAGCGTGGGCGCAACGCCCACGCAGCTGGACGTGCTGGATGCCGCGGGGCTTGCCAGCGTCAACATCACGCCTTCGGGCTTGCTCAAGGCGCTGGGCTTGCCGCTGTCGGTTGCAACTGGCGTGGGTACGCCCGCCGAGCTGGCCGCGGTCAACAACCTGACGCTGGGCCAGTTGCTGCAAGCCACGCTGACGGTCGTCAACCAAAGCGGCACGGCCGGCGCGAACGTGGGGCTGGTCAGCAACGCCATCAATACCGTGCTGGCCGTGATGCCGTTGAACTTGCCGGTCAAGCTGTTCGGCAATGGCGGCGTGTTGAACTTGTCGGTGGTGGGGGGCGATGCCACGGGCGCATTGTCGGCGAATCTCAACGCGCTCAACCTGCTTGAAACCGCGCTGGTCGTGGCCAACGGCCAGAACCTGATCAATCTGGGCCTGAGCGTCCCGCTGCTGGGCGTGGACGCCCGCGTGCGCGTGGTGGAGCCGCCCACCTTGGCGATTGGCGGCATCGGCACGCAAGCCACCAGCGCAGGCATACGCGTGTACATCCGGGTGAATACCAGCAACATTCCGCTGGTGGGGCCGCTCTTGGCGAACACGCTAGGCACGAAGGTGGACCTGCCCATCATCGTGGACGTGGCGCAATCCACGGGCACGCTGACGAATCTGTGCCAGGCGCCATTGACGCAGTCGCAAGCCACGATCGCGGTGACGTCGTCCGTGGCGAATATTTGCCTGGGTCGGTTCCCGGGCATGACGTCCAGCACCGATCAAACCGCCGCCAACTTCGTGTCGCTGACCAACAGTTGCCAGGTCAGTTCGTTTTCCGCCATCCAGCGCTATCAGGTGCTGAATGTGCTGGGCATCTTGCCGTTGACGGCCAAGGTGACGTTGCCGGTATTCAATTCAACGGCGCCCGTGTCCGTGACGCTGACCGAACCGCCTGGCACGCCGTCCACGCAGACGGTGACCGCCACGTCCGTCAACCTGGGCGCGCTGGCATCGAACCTGTCAGACGCCTTGATCGGCGGCATCTTGGGCGATCTTTTCAACACCGGCACGCCGCTGACGGCGGCCGAGCGCACGGCGTTGGCCACAGACTTGGTGGGCGGTGGCGGCAGCAGCGCCGGCAACTCCATCACGCAGGTCGTCAATAACTTGCAGTGGTCCACGACTGCGCTGAACCAGTTAAGCGCGCGTCTGACCACAGGCGGCCTGACGGGCGTGTTGGGCGGCACGTTGCAACTGGTCGGCAATGTTCTGAGCTCGTTGTTGCTGGCGCCCGTGAACGACGTGGTGTGCGCGTTGGGCTTGACGCCTAGCGCCATCCGCCAATGCCGTATCAATTCCGTCGCCTCGTTGGCGCTTAGCGGCAGCTCGCAGGTAAGTGGCGTGCTGTCGATTGTGGTGAACCTGTTGCAACCCGTGCTGGCGCCGCTGTCTACCTTGTTGCAGCAACTGCTAGACCTGCTGGGTCTGAGCGTGGGCCAGACTGACGTTTCGCTGCTGTCCGTGGATTGCGGCCAGCCGCGCTTGGTGTACTGATGACTCAAAAATTCGCGCGCGACGAGTTCGATGTGTACGTCTGGGAAGGCACTTCCGATATTGCCAGCCGCGCCGAGCGCTGCCTGGCGGGCATGGACGTGTCGCTGGTGCGGGCGGATGCTGGCACCGCGTTTCCGCCACCGCGCGACCCGACGCGTCCGGCGGTTGCGCTGGTGTCGGTATCGGTGATGGGCGACAACCGGTTCAGCGGCTATGACTGGCTGTCGGTGCAGGCAATGCCTGTTATCTGGGTGTCGGCCGAAACCCGCGGGCGCGATTCGCGCTACTACCCGCCCGAATACTCGTACACCTTGCCGCTGTCGTTCACGACGGCAGACCTGCGCAAGCTGCTGTTCGAGCTGCTTGGCACGCTGGACCAGTTCAATCGCACCGCGCCCAAGCGCGAGCAGCCGCTGATCGCGGTGTCTGAGCCGATGCGGGCGTTGCTGGCCGAAGCCGAGATGTTTGCCGACTGCCGCAGCAATGCGCTGATCCATGGCGAAACGGGGGTGGGCAAGGAGCGCATTGCCCGTCTGCTGCACGACCGCGCGGCCTGGTCCGACGGCCCGTTCGTGGCCGTGAACTGCGGGGCGATTCCCGAAGGCTTGTTCGAAGCGCATTTCTTCGGTCACGCCAAAGGCGCTTTTACGGGCGCGGTGGGCGCACACAAGGGCTATTTCGAACAGGCAAATGGCGGCACGCTGTTCCTGGATGAAATCGGCGATCTGCCGCTGTACCAACAGGTGAAGCTGCTGCGCGTGCTGGAGCAAAGCACCGTGACCCGGCTGGGTTCCACCGCCGAGGTGCCGGTGGACTTTCGGCTGGTCGCCGCCACCAATAAAGACCTGCGTGTGCTGGTGGGGCAGGACGAATTCCGCGCCGATCTGTATTACCGGCTGGCAGTGATCGAGCTGCGTATTCCCAACCTGGAACAGCGCGGCGGCGAAGAGAAGATCGCTATTTTCCGTTCGCTGCTTGAGCGCCTGGGCGGGGAAGGGCAGCCGCCGGACTGGCTGCTGGAGCGCGTGGCGCGTACCCGCTATGCGGGCAATGTGCGTGAACTGTCCAACGTGGCCGAACGCGTGGCCATCATGCAGAAGCAGTTCAAAACCTGGGACCAGCCCCGCATCGAACGCATTTTTGATCAGATTGCCGAACCGTTGCGCGCAGCAGGTGCGTTGGGCGGCGCCAGCACGCTGTGCGAACCGCCCGTCTTCACCGATGCGGAGCGCGCCGAACGCGCCCGTATCCTGGCCGCGCTGGACGTCAACGGATGGCGCCGGCAGGACACCGCCAACACCTTGGGCATCAGCCGCAAAGTGCTCTGGGAGAAGATGCGCAAACTGCATCTGGGCGGCGGCCAAGGCGAAACGGCGGAAGGAATCGTCGAGGCATCCTGATCACGCAATAGGGAAAGGCCCGTATCGGGCGACAAATTGCTTGCCGGCAATGTAAGTGGAACAGCCGCGAGCGAAATAAATTGCTATAGTTCCGCAACGATTTTTTTGGGGAAGGCATGAACGTCCAATTTATCCGTGCCGCCACTCGCATGGCGCTGTTGGGCACGGCTCTGTCCGGCCTGGCGGCTTGCGCCAGCGCGCAATCCGAAGCGCCGCGGCCCACGGTTAAGCAGGTCGAAGACAAGCAGCCGGCCACAACGCCGGTGACCCCCCCCGCCGCGCCTGCACCCGCTGCTGCACGGCCGTCGTCGACCGTGGCTGAATTGCAAGGCCTGATCCAGAACCGCCAGGTCTCTGAGCTGCGTACCGCCTACAACGGCACGTACGGCGCCAGCCTGTTGTTCAAGCCGGACGACCTGACGTATTACGTCGCGCTGTTCCAGCAAAAGGATTTCTGGCGCGTACTGAAAACGGTGTCGGAAAAGCAGGCCGAAGCGACGTACCGCGCGTTCACGACGCAGTCGGCCGAGCTGGCCGAAGTGGACATCAAGCGCATCAAGCTGCAAGCCGAGTACGCCAATGCTGAGAAGCTCTTGGCCACCCGCAGCGCGCAGTTGAGCACGCTGCAAGCCGACCGCACGCTGCGCATGCAGCAGGAAGAGCAAGTGGCGGCGCGTCAGGAACAGTCGCGCCAGGAAACCACCGCGTTGGCCGATCAGCAAAAGGATGTGCGTCAGCAACTGCGTGATCTGCAACGCCAGATCGATTCCCTGCAGGCGCAGCAGGCGCAAATCGACGCCAGCCCGGCGTCCAAGCGCGGCAAATAAGCGCAGGCTTACGCCAAGACGAAGACGGGCCTTCGGGCCCGTTTTTTCTTGCAAGCCCGTGTCCTTTATCCCATCGCTGCGGGAATGGCGCTTGCTGGTGGATGCTTGATATCTTGCGCCGGGACCCCATATAGCCACCATGGCTCTTAAAGTTTTCGATCTCCAGTGCGAACACAGCCACATTTTTGAAGGCTGGTTCGGTTCGCACGAAGACTATGACGCGCAAACGGCGCGTGGCCTGGTCACGTGCCCAGTGTGCGGATCGGCCACCATTACCAAGCGCCTGTCGGCCCCGCGTTTGAATGTGTCGCACCTGCACGCCCCGGCGGCCCAAGCGCCCGCCGTGCCGGCTGGCGCGTCGGATGCCGAGAAGATGGCGGCGGTGCAGGCGTTGGTGATGAAGCAGGTGCGCGCGCTGTTGCGCAATACCGAAAACGTGGGTCCGCGCTTTGCCGAAGAGGCGCGCCGCATTCACGATGGCGACGCCGATGAGCGGCCCATTCGCGGCACGGCCACGCAGGAAGAACGGCAATCGCTGGCTGAAGACGGTATCGACGTCATGGCCGTGCCGGATTTTCTGGACGACGAACGCTTGCAGTAAACGTTGGCAAGTGTTGCCGGCCTTCACGCGGCGATATGCGCAGACATAAAAAAAAGCCAGGCCCTGAAAACAGGGCCTGGCTTTTTCGTACCTGCTGCCGGATCAGTTGTTGACGCGGCTGCGGTATTCGTTCGTGCGGGTGTCGATTTCGATCTTGTCGCCGATGGCGCAGAACAGCGGCACGTTCAGTTCGTAGCCGGTGTTGATCTTGGCCGGCTTCGTGACCTTGCCCGACGTATCGCCACGGACGGCGGGTTCGGTGTAGGTGATTTCGCGGACCAGCGTGGTGGGCAGTTCAACCGAGATGGCGCGGCCGTCGTAGAAGACCACTTCCACGGGCATCGCTTCTTCCAGGTAGTTCAGGGCGTCGCCCATGCTTTCGGCTTCGATTTCGTACTGGTTGTACTCTTCGTCCATGAAGACGTACATCGGGTCGCCGAAGTAGGAGTAGGTGCACTCCTTGCGATCCAGTTGAACGACTTCGAACTTTTCGTCGGCCTTGTAGACCGATTCGCTGGCCGAGGCGGTCAGCAGGTTCTTGAACTTCAGCTTCACAACAGCAGCGTTACGGCCAGACTTGTTGTATTCGGCTTTCTGGACCACGAGGGGGTCCTTGCCGACCATGACCACGTTGCCGACTCGCAATTCCTGAGCGGTTTTCATCGATAAAACTCCGGGGGTGATAGGTGCACTCGCCGTGCTTGCAAAAAACCGCTGGCGCTCGGTAGCGTGTTGCTGATGGCTACCCAAGCTCGCGACGTTTCATGCACACCCCGGGAGGCGTCATAGTTGAGGCCCGACACATTCAGGGCGACTCAGAAAACTCTCTATTCTAACGTTTCTTGGCCAAGTCTGCGCAAAAGTCGGCCAGATTTTCGGCGAGATCCGGGCGCGCGGCCTGGCTGGCGTCCCAGTCGCGCGCGGCGTTGGCCCAGGCTTCCCATGCGGCGGGCGCAAGCGCTGCGGCGGCCGTTGCTTGAGTTTCGCCGGTTTCCGGCTGGTTCCAGGCGCGGATGAGCGCGTGGGCAGAATCCGGGGCCGGATAGCGGGCCAGCCAGGCGTCCAGCTTTTCCAGATGGATGTTTTCGTCTTGGGGGTAGATCTGCCACACCAGCGGCCGGGCGGCCCAGGCGGCGCGGATGAAGGAATCTTCGCCGCGTACGAAATTCAGGTCCGAACTCCACAGCAAGCGGTCGAAATCCGGTTGTGCCACGAACGGCAGGCGCGCGAGCAGCGGCGCGCCGGGCGCCGAACAGGCCGCTTCCAGCCCGGGGGCGATGCCCTCTGGCACCAGCAGAACGCTTGCGCGCGGGTCCGCCGCCAAGGCCTGCACCAGCGCATCGACCGGCGCGGAAGGGTAGCAAAACAGAGACACCGTGCGCGCGCCGTCTTGCCGCCGCAACAGCACGGCCTCGTCCACGCCTAGCGTGCGCAGGAAGGCATTTTGCTGGTCTATCGACGCTTGCAGCGCGTCGCGCTCGGCGGTGAGGCCGGGTTCGCGCAGCAGGCCTCCGGTGGCTGCCGTGAAACCCGGAAAGAAGAAGTGCTTGACCAGCCCGTCGGGCCGCTGCGAGGGCAGGCCGTGGCAGCTTTCCACCCAGGCTTCCGCGCTCAGGTATTCCAGGTTGATCCAGGCAGGATGCGTTTGGCGCATGCTGTCCAGAAACGCGGGCGGCGGGTCGCAGGCAAAGGCTTCGATGACGACATCGCGGGCGGTCAGGGCCGGGTCAGGCGTGTCGGACCAATGGACGATGTCGACCCCGCCCAACTGCTGGCGGGGGGCTGACACGGTGATGCCCGGCTGGATGCGTGCAAAGCTGGCCAGGTCGTCGACCCACAGGCGGATATCCCAGCCACGGCCTTGCGCAAGCCGGCGGGCCAGCCGCCAGCACACGCCGATGTCGCCGTAGTTGTCGACGACCCGGCAGAAGATGTCCGCTTGCATGGCCGCTTAGTGGAACTTGGCGGGCGCGGCCTCGGCGTCCTCGGGCAGTTCGGCGTGCACCAGCTCGCCCAGAGGATTGGGGAAGTAGGGTGCGCCGCAATCTTCGCAGTACTCGGCCGGCAGCACGCCGGGAATGCGGCGCACTTCGGTGACCCCGTATTCCTTCAGCAACGCGGCGATTTCGTCGACCACATCGGGCTGGCCTTCTTCGGACGGCAACTCTTCTTCGCGGCCGTACAGCGGCCACACGCAGCCGTAGTAGACGTCGTTGCTGCTGCGTGCCGTGAAGCTGATGCGGTATTCGTCGATGCGGCTTTCACCGCAGCCGGCCACGACCGCGCGCAATTGCGAGGCTTCGAGGCTGACCGCGCCTTCCAGCCAGCTGATGGCGGCGCGCAGCGACAGCGGGCGCACGCGGCGGTCGGCTTCGCGGTTGCTGACGTAATAGGCGTCGGGCAACAGCGCTTCGAAACCGCAGCCCGGCAGCAGCGCGGCCAGCGTGGGCTGCGCCTGCTCGGCCCATTGCGCCTGGCAGGCGTCGCGGGTGGCGTCGGCGTCGCCCATGCTTTCCTGCCAGCGGAAGATCGGCGCGTTTTCGGGCACTGCCACCGCGCCGATGATGTAGCGCGTGTCGGCCAGCATGTTGGCGGTTTCGATTTCAGTGTTCAGCGTCGGCTTGGTCGTTTCGGCGCCCAGCGCCTGCGAACCCAGGCGTTGCAACCACTGCCAGGTTTCGCCAAAGGTGCGCGGCATCTGGTCCACGCTGACCAGCATGGGCATCAGCGCGGTGCGGGCCTGGCTGGACAACACGTGGCCATGCAACTGAGCCAGCAGCGCCTGTTGGGCGGTGGCGGAAACGGGGCCGGTGGGAATCGCGTACCGGGTCCAGGCGACGATGGGCGCGACGATCAGCAATACGTCGTACTGGACGCCGTTTTTCTCGATCTTCATCGATTCAGACAGGGTTTCGGCCTGCTCGATCAAGACCTCGTAAGCTCCTATGTCGCTTTGCGCGAGGTGGTCCAGGGCCGCTTCCAGCGGGGCATCCTGCCCGGCCTTCAGCAGCTTGGGGATCGCCTCGCCAAGCTGGTTCTCCCAGAACACGTCTTCGACGCGGCTGCCCGAGCGGTTCAGCGCTTGGGCAAGGGCAACCAGGCGGGTAGCGTCACGGGTCATGCGGGGAGCGGATTGGCTGCGGGATCGGGCCATAACTTCGAGGGACGTCCAGTAAGTGTGTAACGACGTAGTTTAACGCCCGCCGCGCGCACCGGCATGACGGCGGGGCATTGCCTGGTAATAGGGCAATGCGGCGAGCGAGGCGGACGCTTCGCCACATTAGTGCTGGAATGACAACAGATTATCCCCACTGCGGGGGTTTATTGCTGATTGGAAACATCCGAAAATGCTTCCATCAACTTATTCTCTGGAGGCTTCGCCATGCGTTGGCCTACGCTTTTTGTTTCCCACGGCTCGCCCATGCTGGCCGTTGAACCGGGCCTGACCGGCCCCGTGCTGGCGGATTGGAGCGCTGCGCAAGGCCGCAAGCCGCGCGGCATTCTGGTGGTGTCGCCGCACTGGATGGGCGAGGGCCTGGCGCTGTCCACCCGTGATCAACAGGTGGCCTGGCACGACTTTGGCGGCTTCCCGCCGGAACTCTACACGCTGCAATATGCCGCGCCCGGCTCCCCCGAGCTGGCCGCGCGCGTGCAGGCGCTGCTGGCCGAATCGGGCATTGCCGCCGACCGCGACCCGCGCCGTCCGCTGGACCACGGCGCCTGGGTGCCGTTGCGCTACCTGTATCCCGACGTGGACGTGCCTGTGGTGCAGTTGTCGCTGGACATGGGCCGGGATGCCGCGGGCCAGCTGGCGCTGGGGCGGGCGTTGGCGCCGCTGCGTGATGAAGACATCCTGATCATCGGGTCGGGGTCGTTGACGCACAATCTGCGCCATGTCCGCATGCCGCAGAACGCGCCGGCAGTGCCGTACGTGCCGGCGTTTCAGGAGTGGTATGCGCGCAATCTGGCCGAGCATAATGTGCCGGCGCTGCTGGACTGGCAGGCGCAGGCGCCGGGCGCGTTGCAGGCCCATCCGCACGACGATCACCTGATGCCTTTGTATGTAGCGCTGGGCGCGGCGGGCGCATCGGCCAAGCGTCTGAACGACGAGATTTCGTACGGCGCGCTGGCGATGGACGCGTATCAGTTCGACGACTGATGCGAAGCCCTTAGGCGACTGGCGCGTAGTCGTTCGGCGGCAGACGCTGGCCGTTTTCCGCCAGTAAAAAGCCCCGGAACCTGGCGGTTCCGGGGCTTTTTGCATCGCGCTCGGCGCGGTGCGGCGCAGTAACGTGCTTAGGCCGCGAGCAACTGGCGCAGCACGAAGGGCAGGATGCCGCCGTGCTGGTAGTAGTCAACCTCGATCGGCGTGTCGATGCGCAGCAGCACGGTTACGTCCTGCTTCGAACCATCCTTGCGGGTGATCGTCAGCGTCACGTCCTGCATCGGCTTGATGCCGTTTTCCAGGCCCGAGATGTCGTACGTTTCTTCGCCCGTGATGCCCAGCGACTGCACGCTGTCCGTACCCTTGAACTGCAGCGGCAACACGCCCATGCCGACGAGGTTGCTGCGGTGGATGCGTTCAAAGCTGCGGGTGATCACGGCCTTCACGCCCAGCAGTTGCGTACCCTTGGCCGCCCAGTCGCGCGACGAGCCCGTGCCGTATTCTTCGCCGCCGAACACCACGGTGGGCGTGCCGTCGGCCACGTACTTCATGGCGGCGTCATAGATCGACATCTGTTCGCCGGTAGGCTGGAACAGGGTCTCGCCGCCTTCGAAGCGGCTGCCATCCGGCAACGACGGGATCATCAGGTTCTTGATGCGCACGTTGGCAAACGTGCCGCGCATCATGATTTCGTGGTTACCGCGGCGCGAGCCGTAGCTGTTGAAATCGGCCTTCATGACGCCGTTTTCCTTCAGCCACTTGCCTGCGGGCGAGCTTTCCTTGATGGAACCGGCGGGCGAGATGTGGTCGGTGGTGACGGAATCACCAAACACGCCCAGCGCACGCGCGTTCTTGACGGTGGGCATCGCGGCCGGCGTCATGTCGAAGCCTTCAAAGAAGGGCGGTTCGGCGATGTAGGTGGAGTCGGGCCAGTTGTAGGTGTCGCCGCTGACGCCCTTGATGTTTTCCCAGAGCTTGCCCGGGTTGCTCTTGACCTGGCCGTAGTTGGCCTCGAACACCTTCGGGTCCAGCGCATGCTTCATCAGCGCTTCGACTTCTTCGGACGTGGGCCAGATGTCGCCCAGCCAGACGTCGCCGTTCTTGCCCTTTCCAACCGGTTCGGTCATCAGGTCGCGCGTGACGGTGCCGGCCAGCGCGTACGCCACCACCAGCGGGGGCGAGGCCAGGAAGTTGGCCTTGATGTTCGGGTGGATGCGCGCTTCGAAGTTGCGGTTGCCAGACAGCACGGCCGAGCAGACGAGATCGTTGCCGGTGATGGCTTCGTTCAGGTCCGGCGTGAGGTCGCCCGCGTTGCCGATGCAGGTGGTGCAGCCGTAGGCGGCCACGTCAAAACCCAGCTTTTCCAGGTAGGGCAGCAGGCCCGTCTTGGTCAGGTAGTCGGTCACGACGCGCGATCCGGGCGCAAGCGAGGTCTTGATGTGCTTGGGCACCTTCAGGCCGGCTTCCACGGCCTTCTTGGCCAACAGGCCTGCGGCCAGCAGCACGTTCGGGTTCGACGTGTTGGTGCAAGACGTGATGGCGGCAATCAGGATGTCGCCGTTCTTGATCTTGGTGCCGGTGCTCGTGGTGAAGGTTTCGGCCAGCTTTTCGGCGGGCTGGTTGAAGCCGTTTTCAGCGACCGGCTTGGAGAACAAGTCGATGAACGTGTTCTTGACGTTGCCGATTTCGATGCGGTCTTGCGGGCGCTTCGGGCCGGCCAGCGACGGGGCGACGGTGGACAGGTCCAGCGTCAGCAGCTTGGTGAAGTTGATGTCTTGGGCGGCCGGAATGCCGAACATCTTCTGCGCCTTGAAATAGGCTTCGAAGGCGGCAATTTCAGCTTCCGTGCGGCCGGTGCCGCGGAAGTAGTCGATGGTGCGTTCATCAACGGGGAAGAAGCCCATGGTGGCGCCGTACTCCGGCGCCATGTTGCCGATGGTGGCGCGTTCGGCCACGGTCAGGCTGGCGGTGCCTTCGCCGCAGAATTCAACGAACTTGCCCACCACTTTTTCACGGCGCAGCATTTCGGTGATGGTCAGCACCAGGTCGGTGGCAGTGACGCCGCCGCGCAACTGGCCCTTGAGCTCAACGCCCACCACGTCGGGCGTCAGGAAGTACACGGGCTGGCCCAGCATGCCGGCTTCGGCTTCGATGCCGCCCACGCCCCAGCCCACCACGCCAATGCCGTTGATCATCGTGGTGTGGCTATCGGTGCCCACCAGCGAATCGGGGTAATAGACGTTGTTCTTTTTGTCCTGGTGCACGCCGCGCGCCAGGTATTCCAGGTTGACCTGGTGGACGATGCCAAAGCCCGGGGGCACGACGCCGAACGTGTCGAACGCCTGCATGCCCCACTTCATGAACTGGTAGCGCTCTTGGTTGCGCTTGAATTCCAGCTTCATGTTCAGGTCCAGCGCGTTCTTGGTGCCGAAGTAGTCGATCATGACCGAGTGGTCGACGACCAGGTCAACCGGCACCAGCGGCTCAATGCTCTTGGGGCTCTTGCCCATTTTGTCGGCGACCGAGCGCATGGCGGCGATGTCAGCCAGCAGCGGCACGCCGGTGAAATCCTGCAACACCACGCGCGCCACGACGAAGGGGATTTCGTCTTCGCGGCGGGCGTTGGCTTGCCAGTTGGCCAGCTGCTTCACGTGTTCTTCAGTGACCTTCTTGCCATCACAGTTGCGCAGCACGGATTCCAGCACGATGCGGATAGAAACCGGGAGCCGCTGCACATCAATGCCGAGGGACTTGCCCAGCGCCGGCAGCGAATAGTACTGACAGGATTTATTGCCGATCTTGAAGTTCTTGAGGGTGTCTAGAGTGTTGTGCGGCATGATGGACTCCGTTGTTTTGCCCGACTGTATGTGCCCAGGCGCAGGCGGCATTTTCTGGCGATTTTGCGCGGTTGTCATTGTAGGGGAGACAAGCCCTTGCGCGGCTGCATGTCTTATATCTTATATAAGACTTGGGGCGCACGTCAAAGTTCCGTCCGAGTTCCGGCAAGGCACCGGGATGGCACTCCCCGCACTGCAAAACCCCTACTTTGGCGGACATGAGCCAAGCCTGCAAGACCCCGCGTTTTTAACAGGGAAGTTCTACCGTGGCGTGGCGGCGGTCAGGAAAATTTCAGATCAGGCCAGGAAGCCGCGCAACAGCGGTTCCAGCTCGGATTTCAAAAAGTCGACCAGCGCGCGTTGGGCGGTCGACGGGTAGGGCGTGGGGGACGTCAGGATGAACAACTTGTCGCCAGGTCCTTGCGCCTTGTAGGCCGGCAGCACTTCAATGAGCCGGCCGGCTTCCAGATCGGGCTGCACGATGTAGGCGGGCAGCAGCGCGATGCCGGCGCCGTCGCGCGCGGCCTGGGCTAGAAAGGGGAAGTATTCGGATTGCAGCCGGGGCGCCAGCTTGGCTTCGTAAACCTGGCCTTTGCGGGTCAGGCGCAGCGTCGTTTGTGGCTTGGGGCCGGGCGGGCAAAGAAAATCCAGCCGGCCCAGGTCGCGCGGGTGGGCGGGTTTGCCCGCGCGCTGCAAGTAGCCGGGGGCGGCGCACAGATGCCATTTCACTTCGCCCAGCTCGCGGGCCACGTAGTCCTGCGGCGGCGTCGAAATTACCCGCAGCGCCACATCGATTTCTGACGAAATCAGGTCGCTGACACGGTTGGAGAACAGCACCCGCAGGCTCAGACTGGGGTGTTCCAGCGCAAATCGCACCAGCAGCGGGCGCAGCGCGTCCAGCTCGCCCAGGCCGGTGGGCAAGGACAGCCGCACATGGCCCGTGGGTTCCGCGCCCAGCTTCTGCAGCGCATGTCGCGCCGATTCCACCTCGCGCGACATGCGCGCGCCGTGCTCATACAGCACCGTGCCTTGCTGCGTTAGTTCCAGGCGGCGGGTGGTGCGCCGGATCAGTTGGGCGCCGAACGCGCGCTCCAGCTTTTGCAGATTCCGGCTGACGTGCGACCGCGTCACACCCTGGCGCAAGGCCGCCTCACTGAGCGTGCCGGCTTCGACGATGGTGACGAACAGCTGGATCAGGTTCAGGTCTAGCGCGGGCAAGGCGGACATGGGCGTCTTCGATTGTTGCCTATGAGGAAACATAGTTTACGCAAGCCGAAGGATTGTCGCGGAATATTGGCGTTGATACTCTCGGTCCAAAGCAAATCCATATCGACATAAAGGAGACAACCCCATGGTCCAAAGCATGTTCCGCGCGGATCTGTTCCGCGGTCAGCGCGTCCTGGTCACAGGCGGTGGCACCGGGCTGGGCTACGCCATGGCCGAACAACTGGCCGCGCTGGGCGCCACCGTGCACCTGTGCGGCCGCCGGCTGTCGGTCGTTGAAGCTGCCGCGGCCACGCTGCGCGCCCGCTACGGCGGCCAGGCCCATGCGCATGCCGTCGACATCCGCGATGCCGACGCCGTGGACGCCATGGTGGACGGCATCTGGCGCGAGCATGGCGGCTTGGACGGCCTGATCAACAATGCCGCGGGCAACTTCATCAGCCCGACTGAGAAGCTGTCGGCGCGCGGCTTCAACGCCATCGCCGACACGGTGTTTCGCGGCACCTTCTATATGACCCAGGCGGTCGGCAAGCGCTGGATCGAGACCGGCACGCACGGCGCGGTGGTGTCGATTGTGGTGACGTGGGTCTGGACGGGCTCGCCGTTCGTGGTGCCGTCGGCCATGTCCAAGGCGGGTATCGACGCGATGACGAAGTCGCTGGCGGTGGAATGGGGCCGCCACGGTATCCGCCTGAACGCCATCGCGCCTGGCGTGATTCCCACCGAAGGCGCAACCGCAAGGCTGCGCCCCAACGGCGATGGCCAGGACGCGCTGACCCAGCAAAATCCGATGCGCCGTCTGGGCACCGGGCACGACATCGGCGAATTGGCCGCGTTCCTGCTGGGGCCGGGCAACGATTGGATCAACGGCCAGACGATTGCGCTGGACGGCGGCGACTACCTGGCCAACGGCGCGTACTTCAAGCAGTACTTCGAATGGAGCGACGACGATTGGGCGGCCGCCCGCGCCGCGATCGAGGCGCGCACCGCACAAGACAAGGCGCAGCGCGCCGGGAAGCCGGCATGAGCGGGCGCATCATTGCGGGCGGCATTGAGTTGACCCGTGACGCGCTGGTTGCGCGCGGCGAGCAAGTGGCGGCCGGGCTGGCGGCGATGGGCGTGCGCGAAGGCGATGTGATCGCGGTGCTGCTGCGCAACGGCATGCCGTATCTGGAAATCATCCAGGCCTGCAAGCGGCTGGGCTGCTATTACTGCCCGATCAACTGGCATTACACGGCCGAGGAAGTCGCGTTTCTGGTGACCGATAGCGGCGCCAAGCTGGTGATTGCCGAAGACGATTTGTGGCGGCAGGTCTGGACCGCGCTGCCCAAGGGGCTGCCCGCGCTGCGGGTGATGGGCGGCGGGAAGTCGGTGGCCGGCAACATTGATGTAGCCGCCGACGTGTCCGACCCCGACGAGTCTGACCCCAACGACTTCGAAGCCAACAACTTCGAAGCCAACGACTTCCAAGCCAACAAGTTCGACCCCAACAACTACGAAACCTGGCGCAATGCGCAGCCACGCTACGACGGCCCGCTCGTCGCGCCACGCGGGCACATGGCGTACACCTCGGGCACCACCGGCCGGCCCAAGGGCGTGGTGCGTCAGCCGTTTCCGGTGGCGCATCTGCCCGAGAACCTGGCGGCCGTCGAAGCCGTGGTGGAACAAGCCTACGGATTGCGCCCCGGATGCCGCGCCTTGCTGCCCGCGCCGGTCTATCACAGCGCGCCCAGCGTCTTCGCCCAGGTGGCGCTGCGCGTGTGCGACACGCTGGTGCTGACCGCGCGCTTTGATCCCATCGAGGTGTTGCGCCTGATCGAACAGCATCGCATCGACACCATCTATCTCGTGCCCATCATGTATGTGCGGCTGCTGAAGCTGGATGCGCGCACACGAGCGTCGTTCGACTTGTCGTCGTTGCGTTTCGTGGCGTCGACGGGGGCGCCGTGCGCACCTGAACTCAAGCAGGCCATGATCGACTGGCTAGGCCCCGTGGTGCATGAAACCTACGCGTCCAGCGAGGCAGGCATGGTGACGGTAATTGACTCCCACGAGGCGCTGGCCAAGCCCGGCAGCGCGGGGCGGCCCATCGGGCCGGCGCAGGTGCGCGTGTATGCCGAAGACGGGTCGCTTTGTGCGCCCGGCGAGGTCGGCCGCATCTACGTGCGCCAGCCGGCCTACGCCGACTTCACCTACCGCAATCACCCCGAGGCCCGCCAGGCCGTCGAGCGCGACGGCCTGATCGGCCTGGGTGACTTGGGCTATGTGGACGAAGACGGTTATCTGTTCGTGTGCGACCGCGAATCGGACCTGGTGATTTCCGGCGGCGTGAACATCTATCCCGCCGAAATCGAACACCACCTGACGCAGTACCCGGGCGTGGCTGATTGCGCCGTATTTGGCGTGCCGGATGCCGAGTTTGGGGAACGCTTGCTGGGTTTGATTCAACCCGCGCCGGACGCCACGGTGAATGTGCAGGACGCCCTGCAATGGCTGGCTGGCCGCGTCGCCCGCTACAAGATCCCGCGCGACCTGCAACTGCGCCCGGCCTTGCCGCGCGACGACAACGGCAAGATCGCCAAACGTCGCCTGCGCGCCGAGTTCTGGGAGGGGCAGGCGCGCAAGGTGTAGCGGCGAACGTCAGGCCAACACCCCAGCAGTACCCCAGCAGTACCCACTACAAGAGTCGTTCAAGACTCGGGAGACAAGCATGTTGAAAATGAATCGTTGGTTGGGCCGCACTGCGGCCGCCGTGCTGGCTTGCGCGGCAATTGCACCCCAAGCGCTGGCGGCGTTTCCTGACCGCCCGGTGAAGCTGGTGGTGCCTTATACGCCGGGCGGCGCGGCGGATCAGTTGTCGCGCGTGCTGGCCGAGCGCCTGTCGCGCGAACTCGGCCAGCCCGTCGTGGTGGAGAACAAGCCGGGCGCCAACACGATGATTGCGGCCACGCAGGTGGCCCGCGCCCAGCCCGATGGCTACACCCTGTTTCTGGCCAGCAATGCCAGCATGGTGCTGAACCCCATGCTGTATCAGAAGATCGCCTACGACGCCGCGCGCGATTTCCGCGTGCTGTCGGTGGTGGCTGAACTGCCGCTGGTGGTCGTGGCGAACAACGCGGTGCCGGCCACCACGCTGGCGCAATTCGTCAGCTACGCCAAGACGCGTCCGGGCAAGCTGAACTATGCGTCGGTGGGCATTGGCAACCCCTTGCAGCTGGCGACGGAATTGCTCAAGTCGCGCACCGGCGTCGACATTGCGCACATCCCGTACAACGGCAGCGCGCCGGCGTTGAGCTCGCTGATGGCCAACGACACGCAACTGATGGTGGATGTGATCAGCACGTCGCTGCCGCTGGTGAAAGAGAACAAAATCAAGGCCTTGGCGGTAACGACGGCGGAACGCTTGCCCGTGCTGCCCGATGTGCCGACGGTGGCGGAAAGCGGCTTTCCGGGGTTCCGCGCAGCCACCTGGTTTGGCATCGCCGTGCCGCAAGCGACGCCGGCCGCCGAAGGGCGAGCCTTGCAGGAGGCGGTTGCGCGCGCGATGGCGCAACCGGATTTCCGCGAACGTTTCCAGACCTTGGGGCTGGTGATCCAGGCGCCGCGTGATCAGGCGGAAACCGACCGCTACGTGGCGGAAGACCGCGAGCGGTGGGGCGCCGTCATCCAGGCGAATCACATCAAGCTGGATTAGATGTGGGATCGGGTCACGGTGATCAGGCAAACACGTCCGGCCCGAGCAACAAGCAAGCGCACCCGGCCCGCACATCAAGCAAGCGCATCAAGCCAGCAACACGGGCAGCTCCGCCGCCGCCAGTTCCAGAAAGCGGCGCAGCGCCAGAGGCTCGCCGCGGCGGGCGGGCATGATGGCGTAGATGCGTGATGGCGCGGCCTGCCAGCCGGGCAGAATCGGAACCAGTTCGCCCTTGGCCATCATGGTTGCGCTGAGGTAGTGCGGCAGCAGCGCCACGCCCAGCCCGCTGCGCGCCATCGAACGCAGCGTGGCCATGTTGCTGCTCAGGCAGCGCGGCTGGAATTCCAAAGTCTCGATTTCCCCAGCCGGCCCGGTAAAGCGCCACGTGTGGCGGTTGTCTTGCGTGGCGTGCGCCAGCAAAGGCAGGGCGGCCAGGTCGCGGGGGTGGCGCGGCCGCGCCTGGGCCAGCGCTGGCGCGCCAAGCAGCGTCAGCGGCACCAGCGCCAGTTCACGGCCGATCAGCCGGGAGTCCGTCAGCGCCGAACTCATGGCGCGAAACGCCAGGTCATAGCCTTCACCGACCAGGTCGATGATTTCGTCACGCGTATCCAGCAGCACCCGTACCCCGGGGTTCGCCATGCAGAAGCGGGCCACCATGTCCCCCAACAAGGTCACAGCCAGCGGAGACGGCGCGGTGATGCGCAGCAGGCCGCTGGGGGTGTCGCCCATGGACGCCGCCAGATCGAACGCCGTGCGGGCTTCGCGGGCCATGGTTTGGGCATGCACATAGATCTGTTCGCCCATCGGGGTCAGCGATACCCGGCGCGTATTGCGTTGAAGCAACCGGACGCCCAGGCGCGCTTCCAGCTCAGCCACGCGCCGGCTGAGCTTCGAACGTTGCATATTCAACACACGCGCGGCGGCGGAGAAGCCGCCTTTTTCAACGACCTCGCTAAAGAGCAGCAGGTCGTCGACGTGATGAATGTGCGATTGCATGGGGGTTTCAGCTGGGCGCGAACGAAAAAGGAGCGAATTGTCCTGCAAGACAGGACAACTATTCCTGAAATTGGCCTCTACTGTCCGCCAGGTGGAACTCATAAGCTTGGCGTCAGCCAGCGTTACCACTTCCCCAGGCAGCACTTTTTTGACTATCCATCTCAGTAACGTCGTTGCCAGCCCGGTCCAGTCCGCGGGCGACGCCTGCACCGTCCGCCCGTTCCGCCACACCGATTTTTCCCGCAGCCCGTCGCCAGTGGTCAGCGTGGACCACTTCGTCATGACAGGGCCTGCCACGGCGCCTGAGCCGGCCCCCGGCCTGTGCGCCGCGACGCTGTTGCTGGAGGACTCCAAGGGCGTCATGCAAAGCCTGGGCAGCACCAAGGACGACCACGAGATCCGGGCGGGCGACCTGCATTGGACGCAGGCGGGCCAGGGGATTCTGCGGGTACACCGGCCCGAGGCGCAGGCGCGGCTGCACGGGCTGCGCATCGGGATCAAGCTGTCAGACCGCCAGCCCGCCCAACCGCCAGGCATTGCGTTGCTGCGGGGCTGGGAGATGCCCGTCATCCAGACCGACGCGGGCCGTATCCGCGTGGCGGCGGGTAGCCATAGCGGCTGGCAATCGCCGCTGGCCACGCCAGACCCCCTGATGCTGCTGGACGCCTGGCTGCGCCCCGGCGCGACGCAACTGGTGCCATTGGCGCCGGGGTGGAATGCCTGGATCTATGCGGTGCAGGGGGAGGTGGGCGTACGCGCCAGGCATCGCCTGACGGGCGCACCGGCCTTGCCGAAACGGCCGGGCGGTGACCCGGATTTCGCTGTGGTGCACGCTGGCTCGGCCCTGGCCGCGTCGGCGTCCGTTGACGATGAACATGGCGTGCTGGTCTTGATGGCGGGCAGGGCGCCGGTGCATTTCGTGCTGATTGCGGGCGGCGCCATCGAAGCCGCTTCAGGCCAGCCCCATGCGGCCGCCAAGCCAGCCCGACGCGGTCTGACCCAGTCGGAAACCGCTTTCGAGGCGGGTGATTTTGGGCGGTTGCAGCCCGATTTAGCCGCCTGATCCTGACCTTGACCTTAACGAACCCCACTTGTTGCGGCCGGGCAACGGGCGGGTTTTCCTGCGTTGGAAATGGTATGAGAATGATTCTCGGTTTGATAACATTTTCGTCGTCAGACCTCAATACCCCATGGTGAACGGGCTCGGCAGGGCCGTTGTACAGCCTTGCGGTAGTGCAAGGAGATAAGCCGTTTTCCGCGCGTGACCCCATCGGGATTTGGTGTTTCTTCGCGCGGTGACGCGCATTCTCTAGCCCATCGATCCCGATATGAAAATCAGAACTCTAGCTTGCGTGGCGGCCACGCTTCCGTGCCTGGGCGCAGCCTATGGCCAGACGGCTCCGGCTGCCCAACCTGGCGACGCCACCGTATCCATGGAAGCCATCAAGGTCGAAGCCAGCGCGGACGCGTCGGCAGGCGGCCTGTCGGCCCCGTTCGCGGGCGGCCAAGTCGCCACCGGTGGCCGCGTCGGCATTCTGGGTACGCAAGACAACTTGAGCACGCCGTTCAGCATCACCAGCTACACGAACGAGCTGATCCAGGACAAGCAGGCACGCAGCGTCGGCGACGTGCTGCAAAACGACTCCGGCGTGCGCGTGGCGCGCGGCTTCGGTAACTTTCAGGAGTCGTACTTCATTCGCGGCTTCATCCTGAGCTCGGACGATGTGGCCTACAACGGCCTGTACAGCCTGCTGCCGCGCCAGTACATCGCCACTGAACTGTTCGAACGCGTGGAAGTGCTGCGCGGCGCAACGGCATTCCTGACCGGCGCCACCCCTGGCGGCGGCGGTATCGGCGGCGTGATCAACCTGGTGCCCAAGCGCGCCCCGAACGATCCGCTGACGCGCGTCACGACCGGTATTTCCAGCGGCGGCCAGTTTCAGTTGTCCACCGACATCGCCCGCCGCTTTGGCCCGGACGACAGCACTGGCATCCGCCTGAACGCCGCGCAACGCAGCGGTGATACGGCGATTGATGATGAACATTCCCGCACCAGTCTGGTGTCGCTGGGCATTGATTGGCGCTCGGCGGACACGCGCTTGTCGGGGGATATCGGCTGGCAGGAAAACAAGCTCAAGCGTGCGCGTCCGAACGTGACGCTGGGCGCGGGCGTCACCACCGTGCCCGACGCACCGGACGCCAGCTCCAACTACGCGCAACCGTGGTCGTACTCCAACGAACGCGATGTGTTCGGCACCTTGCGCGCGGAACATGACTTCAGCGACAAGCTGACCGGCTGGGCAGCCTACGGATTCCGCCGCAGCGATGAAGCGAACTCGCTGGGCAACGTCACGTTGACGAACGGCAGCACGGGCGCGGGCAATTTCTATCGCTTCGACAACACCCGTGAAGACAGCGTCAACACGGGCGAATTCGGCCTGCGCGCCAAGGTGCGCACCGGCCCGGTCGGCCACGAAATCGTTGCGTCGGCGTCCTTCTTCGATCTGAAGAAGAAGAACGCCTACATCATGGATTTCGGCAATACGTTTCCGACCAACATCTATGACCCGATCTCCTACGACAAGCCCGCCTTCAGCGCGGGAGCATTGCGTGGCAACGATATTGATAACCCTGCCTTGCAAGGCCGTACGCGCATGAGCAGCTACGCCCTGGGTGACACCTTGTCGTTCCTGGACGACAAGGTGCTGCTGACCCTGGGCATCCGCCATCAACGCTTGTCGCAGCGTGATTACGCCTACAACACGGGCAAGGAAAGCGGCGCCTATGACGCCAGCCGTAACTCGCCGGCCGCCGGTATCGTCTTCAAGGTGGCGCCCAGCGTGTCGCTGTATGCCAACTACATCGAAGCCCTGGTCGCGGGGCCGACCGCGCCTGCCAACGCGAACGGCAAGCCGGTGCCTAACGTCGGCCAAAGCCTGCAACCGTACGTGTCCAAGCAAAAGGAAATCGGCGTGAAGTACGAGGGTGACGGGCTTGGCGCCGGTCTGGCCTTGTTCTCCACCGACAAGCCGCGCGCGATGTACAACGCCAGCAACGAGCTGACCACCTCCGGCAAGGACCGTCATCAAGGCGCGGAACTGACCGTCTACGGCGAGCCCATCAAGAGCGTGCGCGTGCTGGGCGGCTTGACGTGGCTGGATGCCGAGCAGCGCTCCACCGGCAACGCCTCGCTGGACGGCAACCGCGTGATCGGTGTGCCGCGCTTTCAGGCCAACATGGGCGTGGAATGGGACATCCCCGGCGTGCAAGGCCTGGCCGTGGACGGCCGCGTCGTCTACACCGGTTCGTCTTACGCGAACGACGCCAACACCCTCAAAGTGCCCGGCTGGACCCGCTTTGACGCCGGCCTGCGCTACATGACGGACATCGACGGCCACGTCGTGACGCTGCGCGCCCGCGTGGAAAACATCGCCAACCGCAACTACTGGTCGTCGGTGGGCGGATACCCCGGCAACGGCTACCTGGTACTGGGCGGCCCGCGCACGTTCCTGTTGTCAGCCAGCATGGACTTCTGATCGCAGCCGGCTTTGGCCGGTACGCAACAAAAAAATCCCGGCCTGGTGAACTGACCCCCCGAAGGTTAGATCTAGTCCAACTTTCGGGGGTCAGTTCACTGGTGCCGGGATTTTTATTTGAAGGAAAGCAAGCGGGAGCTCAGGCGGCTTCTTGAATCGTCATCTGCACATGCAGGCCCGCGGCGGTTGCCATATTGACCAGGGCGTCCAGGCCAAACAGGTTGATCTTGCCGCGCATCAGGTCTGACACGCGCGGTTGCGTAACGCCGAGCAGCTGCGCCGCTTGCTGTTGGCTCATCTCCGATCGGGCAATGTGATGCTTCAGCGCCACCATGAGTTCTGAGCGCAGTTTCATGTTTTCAGCTTCGGCGGGGGTGTCTTCAATGGCATCCCACACACTGGCGAATTGTTGCTTGCTCATAGGCCTAGCTCCTTCAACAGATCGCGGTATCGTCTGGCCGCCAGATCCAGGTCGGTCTTTCCTGTCTTTGCCGCCTTCTTTTGGAAGCAATGCAAGACATAGACAGCTTTGGCAAATTTTGCGACGTATATCACGCGGAACGCGCCCGACTCTTCCCGAAGCCGAATTTCACGGACCCCTGGTCCGATCGTTGTCATAGGCTTCCAGTCGTCCGGCTCCAAGCCGCGCTGTACCTGATCTATCTGATGCCCCGCGTCGCGTCGTGCATGCAGTGGAAAGGCCCGCAGTTCGTCAAGTGCCGTACCTAAAAAGGTGACGAGTTTGAGGACGCTCATGCGGCGATTATACAAATTTTTGTATAAGGATCAATTGCCCACGGGATTCCTCTATCCCCTCACCAAAACCACCCCCCGCGCGTCAAATCTCCTTCGCAACTCTTGTACTGCGACGAGAATTTCTCGGCGCGTGCCTGCACTTTTTGCGACACCGTTTTCAACCAGGCCTTGCGGTCGTAGCTGCGGTTGCGGTAGCCGGTCCAGCCTTCGTGGTAATTCAAGTACTGGCCGTAGGCGTCCCACTTGGACACGCCGTTGATGCGTTGTGACTTGCTCATGTACCAGCCCATGAAGTCCAGCGCATCGGCGAAGTTGTCGCGGCTGGAACCCCATCCGCCGGCCTCTTTTTTGTAGTCGGCCCAGGTTTCGTCCTTTGCTTGGGCGTAGCCATAGGCGGAGCTGACGCGGCCCCAGGGAATGATGCCCAGGAAGTAATAGCGGGGCGGCACGGCGTCCTGTTTGAAGGACGACTCCTGGTACATCATCGCCATGGGCACCGGGACGGGGGCGCCCCATTTCTTCTGCACCTTCAGGGCGGCGTCGTGCCAGTCCGGCTTTTCTCGGAAGATCGCGCAAATATTCTCGGGGTTCGATGGCGGCGCCGTGGCGCAACCGGCAAGCGCCAGCAGTAGCAGCGGCGGCAGCAAAAGCCGGGTCATTGGCGGGCTTCCTCCTCAGGTTCGGGGCGCAAACGGGATGCTGCGCCGGGCAGGTGTCACAAGGTACCGCGATTGTATGAAAACGTATCGCCGGAAAAGTTTCCTGTTCGGATGCTTGCTCGGGCGTTAAGGGAGCAACTGCTGAAACCCTCTGCCCGAAACTCGGCCCCAAAAGGAAGCGGCCTGCAAAGAAAGCGGCCTGCAAAGAAAGCGGCCTGCAAAGAAAGCGGCGTGCAAAGGAAGCAGCCTGCAATGGGAGCTGCCTGCAAAGGGAGCTGCCTGCAAAGAAAGCAGCCTGCAAAGAAAACGACCTGCAAAGAAAAACGGCCCCGGATTGATCCGGGGCCGTTGTTCGTACTGCAAGCAGGCTAAGACACCTGGCTAGCGCGCAAGGCTTACACCTCGATCACGTCCGCCACGTCCTTGTAGTCCGCGATCTTGTCGAAGTTCAGGTACTGATAGATCTGGTCGCTGCTCTTGTTGATGACGCCCATGTCCGTCATGTACTCGTCCTTGGTCGGGATGCGGCCCAGCTTCGAGCAGATGGCGGCCAGCTCGGCCGAACCCAGGTACACGTTCGTGTTCTTGCCCAGGCGGTTCGGGAAGTTGCGGGTGCTGGTCGACATGACGGTCGCGCCTTCGCGCACTTGTGCCTGGTTACCCATGCACAGCGAGCAGCCCGGCATTTCCGTGCGCGCGCCAGCGGTGCCGAAGACGCCGTAGTGGCCTTCTTCGGTCAGTTGCGTGGCGTCCATCTTGGTGGGCGGGGCCACCCACAGCTTGACCGGGATGTCGCGCTTGCCTTCCAGCAGCTTGGAGGCTGCGCGGAAGTGGCCGATGTTGGTCATGCAGCTGCCGATGAACACTTCGTCGATCTTGGCGCCAGCCACTTCCGACAGCGTCTTGACGTCGTCCGGGTCGTTCGGGCAGGCCACGATGGGCTCGTGCACGTCGGCCAGGTCGATGTCGATGATGGCGGCGTATTCGGCGTCGGCGTCCGGCTCCAGCAGCTTGGGGTCAGCCAGCCAGGCTTCCATGGCCTTGATGCGGCGGCCCAGCGTGCGTTCGTCTTCGTAGCCGTTGGCGATCATCCACTTCAACATCACGATGTTGCTGTTGATGTATTCGATGATCGGTTCCTTGTTCAGGAACACCGAGCAGCCGGCGGCCGAACGTTCAGCGGAAGCGTCCGACAGTTCGAAAGCTTGCTCGACCTTCAGGTCCGGCAGCCCTTCGATTTCCAGGATGCGGCCCGAGAAGATGTTCTTCTTGCCTTGCTTGGCCACCGTCAGCAAGCCTTGCTTGATGGCGTACAGCGGGATGGCGTTGACCAGGTCACGCAGGGTGACGCCGGGTTGCAGCTTGCCCTTGAAGCGGACCAGCACCGATTCCGGCATATCCAGCGGCATCACGCCAGTGGCGGCGGCAAAGGCGACCAGGCCCGAACCGGCCGGGAACGAAATGCCGATGGGGAAACGGGTGTGCGAGTCGCCGCCGGTGCCGACGGTGTCGGGCAACAGCATGCGGTTCAGCCACGAGTGGATCACGCCATCACCCGGACGCAGCGACACGCCGCCACGGGTGCTGATGAATTCCGGCAGCGTGTGGTGCGTCTTGACGTCCACGGGCTTCGGGTAGGCGGCGGTGTGGCAGAACGACTGCATCACGAGGTCGGCCGAGAAGCCCAGGCAAGCCAGATCCTTCAGCTCGTCGCGGGTCATCGGGCCGGTGGTGTCCTGGCTGCCGACCGAGGTCATCTTCGGTTCGCAGTAGGTGCCCGGGCGAATGCCCTTGCCATCCGGCAGACCGCAGGCGCGGCCAACCATCTTCTGAGCCAGCGTGTAGCCCTTGCCGGTGTCGACCGGGTCTTTCGGCAGGCGGAACAGCGTCGACGGCGCCAGGCCCAGCGCTTCACGCGCCTTGCTGGTCAGGCCACGGCCGATGATCAGCGGAATGCGGCCACCGGCGCGCACTTCGTCGAACAGCACGTCGGACTTCACTTCGAATTCAGCGATGACTTCGCCGTTCTTCAGCGCTTTGCCATCGTAGGGGCGCAGTTCGACGACATCGCCCATTTCCATCTTGGAAACGTCGAGTTCGATCGGCAGGGCGCCGGCGTCTTCCATCGTGTTGTAGAAGATGGGGGCGATCTTGTTGCCCAGGCACACGCCGCCAAAGCGCTTGTTCGGCACAAACGGGATGTCTTCGCCCGTGAACCACAGCACCGAGTTGGTGGCCGACTTGCGCGACGAACCCGTGCCAACCACGTCACCCACGTAGGCGACCAGGTGGCCCTTTTCTTTCAGGGATTCGATGAACTTGACCGGGCCGCGCTTGCCGTCTTCTTCCGGTTCGAACGCGGCGCCGTCGCGCTTGTTCTTCAGCATCGCCAGGGCGTGCATCGGGATGTCGGGGCGGGTCGTGGCGTCAGGCGCCGGCGACAGGTCGTCGGTGTTGGTTTCGCCAGGCACCTTGAAGACGGTGATGGTCAGGCTTTCCGGCAGTTCCGGGCGGCTGGTGAACCATTCGGCGTCGGCCCAGCTTTGCAGCACGGACTTGGCGTTGGCGTTGCCCTTGTCGGCCTTTTCCTTCACGTCGTGGAAGGCGTCGAACATCAACAGGGTCTTTTTCAGCGCATCGGCGGCGATGGTGCCGATTTCAGCATCGTCCAGCAGGTCGACCAGCGGGCCAATGTTGTAGCCGCCGAGCATCGTGCCCAGCAGTTCCGTCGCCTTGGCACGGCTGATCAGCGCACAAGCTTCCTTGCCCAGCGCCACGGCGGCCAGGTAGGACGCCTTCACCTTGGCGGCATCGTCCACGCCGGCCGGCACACGGTAGGTCAGCAGTTCGACCAGATTCTGCTCCTCGCCAGCGGGCGGGTTCTTCAGCAGTTCGATCAGTTCAGCGGTTTGTTTAGCCGTAAGGGGCAGCGGGGGAATCCCCAGAGCCGCGCGTTCGGCAACGTGTTGGCGGTAGTTATCCAGCATGTGAGGCCTGCTCAAAGTCGGGTTGGAAGAAGGGTTTTCGACCGGAATTGTAGAGGCAACAGAAGTCGCTAGCAAATGTCTTATATCTTATATAAGACCTGAGCCGATAGCTGTTGCGTTACGGCGACGCAGAGCGCGGCCGCGCAGGCGCGGCGCACGGGGAGCGTAGGGCGAGCGTAGGGGGCGCGCAGGGCGCGCGCTGGGGGTTGGGCAGGGGATTGGGCGGGGGCGAGCTAGCGCGCCGTGACGTCGTACACCACGCCGACCCGCGCAAAATTCCCGCCGTACTGCTTCACGATGACCTCATACGGGGCGCTTTCGCCGGGTTGCAGCTTGGGCAGGCGCAGTTCCTTGAAGGTGGCGCCGCTGAGCTTGTCCTGGGCGTCATACAGGCTGACCCAGACCCGCACGTTGTTCACTTCTGCCTGGTCCTCGTTGCGCACGCGGCCCGTCACGGTGACGTATTTGTAACGGTAGCGGTAGCTGAAGTTCAGCGTGCCGGTGCCGACGCCGGCCTCGGTGTTGTCGACGGAAATGTCCAGCTTGGGCCGGGGGCCGGGCAGGGCGGCGCGCTTGGCGGGCATCCAGTCGGTCTTGACCTCGGTGTAGCGTTCGTAGTTGCCGCCGACCAGCGCCACCGGCACGCGCTCGCCCGGATACAGATAGGCGGGCAGGGTCCAGTCCTGCCGGACCTTCAGCGGGGTTGAGCCATCAAACACGGTGATCTGCGCCTGGGGCGACAGGGCGACATAGTCCGGGCTGGTGTTGACGACTTCCGCGTACATGATCGGGCGGTCGATTTCGTCCAGCAGCCGGCGCGGCGCGGACAAGGTCAGCGCTTTGGTGTCGAACAGCGCAAAGCCGGGGTCCAGCAGCTCTTCGGTGGTCAGGCGCACATGGTCGATCACCCGCACATCCGCCGGGCTGACCCGCACCATGCGGGTGGCGGGGGCGGCCTCTTTGGGCGGTTCCACCTTGGCAGCTTGCACGTTGGGCGCGTCGTTGGCCGGCGCGTCTTGCATGCCGAGTTTGCGCATGGCCCAGGGGCCGGCGGCGGTGTACTTCGTCAATGCAAACCCGGCGGCCGCCAGAATGATCAGCACCAATACGGCCTTGGCCGGCCAGGACAGCGGCTGGGCGCCGCGACGATCAGCTTTCACTTTGCACCATGTAGTCGTAGGACGCGACCTTGCCGTCGCCGAACATTTCGCACCGCGCATCGAACGCCGTCACCGCGCCCGGCGCGAGCGTACCCGCGGCGGCGTAGCCGTTGCCGGTGCCGATCATGGCGCCATCTTCGCCATACAGGATGACGGTGATCTGGGTGCTGTTGGCGTCGCCATGTCCTTGATTCTTCAACAATCCCACCAGCCGGTACGCGCCATCATTCTTTACCAGCTGCACCCTGCTGGCCACCACATCGTTGGGCTTGCCGCGGGCGGGCGTAGGGGTTGCGACCTGCAGCGTGTAGCGCGTATAGGCCTTGCCCGGCACCGAGATCCGCAAGGGCGCGTATTCACCTGGCTGCAGGGAACGCGCCGAGATCGAACCCCAGGACGACGTCAGCGTCAGCTCCCCCTGGAAGAAGGTGGCCGTGACGCGTGGCGGGTCGATCTTCTTGCCCGTTTCGTTGCGCATCATCATGACCAACTCTTTGCTGCCGCGCGTCTGGATCTCGCGCACATCGGTCAGCTTCACCAGCGACGCGTCGATTGGCGGCGTGACGGCAGGCGCACGATACGGCGTCGATGTCCGGTTTGATGACACCAGCGATATCACCAGCGGCACGACCACCGCGGCCACCACCACGAAAGCAATCGCAGCCAGCGCCCCGGGCTTGATCGCCGTGTGCTGCGCGGGCTGCTGCATGCCGCGCAGAATCTTTTCCAGCCGCTGGGCAACGTCATCTTCCACCAGCGTCAGCGCGTGGCAGTGATTGCAGCGGTATTCGTTCGGAGCCAATTTGGTGAACTGAGCGCTGCCGCAAGTCGAGCAGGTCAGGGTTACCGTGTTGATCGTGGTGTGTTTGGGCGTCATTCTGAGCGCGAGCTTTCCGGCAAGGACGGACAGGGCGGCAAGGATAGCGGCAGCACGCAGCGGCCGGGTTCGGGGACGCTTCCAGTTGTGACAAGATATGTGATTCGGCATATTCACCCGCCCGCGTTGGGCGGGTGGTCAGCACCCCGGTGATATCATCGCCGCGACCCCAAACCCTCCAAGCGCATGAGTATCTCCCACCACTTGCTGTTCCTGGCCTGCGTGGCGCTCGCCACCTATGCCCAGACCATGACCGGCTTTGCGTTCGGACTCGTGCTTCTCGGTTTGTCGGGGGTGTTCCAGCTGGCGTCGGTGTCGGAAGTGGCCAATGTGGTCAGCGTGTTGTCGCTGGTGAACGCCGCCGTGACGCTGGCGCGGGCCAAGCCGCAAGTGAACTGGTCGCTGATGCGGCCGGCCATGATCGCCAGCCTGGTGGGCGTGGGTGCCGGGGTTGCCGCGCTGACGTGGATCAGCGGATCGATGGCGGTCTTGCTGCAACTGCTGTTGGGCGTCACGATTCTGGCCTGTGCCATCTTGCTGGTGGCGCGCGCCAAGCCGCTGGAGCGCTTGTCGTCCAAAGCATCCTTCGTATTTTTCGGTGGAATTTCCGGCGTGCTGGGCGGCTTGTTCTCAAGCGCCGGGCCGCCCATGGTGTATCACCTGTACCGCCAGCCCTTGCCGCTGGCGTCCATCCGCAACAGCCTGCTGGTGCTGTTTTCGCTGAATGCCGTGGTGCGCCTGACGCTGGTGACCGGGCAGGGCGCGTTCATGGCGTCGTCATTCTGGCTGAGTTTGCAGGCCTTGCCGGTGGTGATTGGCGTGACGTGGGTGGCGCGCCGCTACAGCACGGCCGGGTCGATGAAGACCGTCAAGCGCATGGTGTTCGTGCTGTTGCTGGCAGCCGGCATGGGGCTGATCGTGCCGGCGGCGCGGATACTGGCGGCGGGCTAGCCGCCAGGGTCATGGCCGCCACTTGCCGTGGCGGCTAGCGGTGGCGGCTCGGGATAGAACTCGCCGGACAACTCGCCGGACAACTAGCCGTGGCCGCCGCTGATGTAGCGTTCGAGCTCGTGGATGATGAATTTCTGCTCGCTCATGATGTCCTTGACCAAGTCGCCAATGGACAACAGACCAATCAGTTTTTCGTTTTCGATGACCGGAAGATGACGGAAATGCCGTTCCGTCATCATGGCCATACAGTGTTCCCGGGTGTCGGTGGGGCCCACGTAATAGACCGAGTCGGTCATGATTTCCCGCACTTTGGTGCTGCGCGACGAGCGGTCTTGCAGAACGACTTTGCGGGCGTAGTCGCGCTCGGAGAGCATGCCCAGCACGGTGTCGCCCTCCACCACCACGACGGCGCCGATGCTGCGTTCGGCCATCGTCTTGATGGCGTCAAACACCGAAGAATCCGGTGAAACCGTCACGACGGAATTGTTCGACTTTTCCCTAAGAATCTCAGCAACTGATTTCACGATGTGCTCCCGGATCGCTGACAAGGTTCAAACGCCGGCCGCGCGTCGCGCCCTCGGTCTGACGGGGCGCTGCGGCGCAACCATGCTCCATCCTAAGCCTGCGGGCCATCTTGCCGCAAGCGCGGCGCCGCTTATTTGACACCCTTGTCGCGGAACGACAGGCTGGCCAATTCGCGCAGGTTGCGGGCGGCGCTGCGTTCGATGTCGGGGTTCCACGCCAGGGAAATGCCGATGGATGCGTCTGCCGGAAAGTCCGCCAGCGTCTTGTAGACCACATTGGGGCCGGGATGGCGCCGGCTGCCCGCTGGCACCAGCGCCACGCCCAGGCCGCTTTCAACCAGGCTCAGCAGCGTTTGCACCTGCACGGCTTCCTGCGTGATGCGGGGCGTGAAGCCTCGCAACTGGCACGCGTTGATGGCCGCCATGCGCAGCCCCGCGGCTTCTGTCGCGGTGTACATGATGAAGGCTTCGTCCGCCAGATCGGCCAGACGGATGCGGCCGCGGCGCGCCAGCGGATGGCCCTTGGGCACGGCCAGCGCAAAATTCTCGGTGGTCAGGGGGGTTAAGCGAACGTTCGAGCCCATGGCCACCGGCACGCGCACGATGCCGACTTCCAACGCATCTTCGGCCAGGTCCTGCATGATGCGGATCGACGTGGCTTCGCGCAGCACCACCGTCACGCCGGGATAACGCTGGCGAAACGCGGGCAGGATGCGCGGCAGGATGCCGTGCGTGGCGGAACCCACGAAGCCCACGCGCACCGTGCCGCCTTCGCCCGCCGCGCCCGCGCGTGCCGCGAGCCGGAACTGCTCGGCATGGAACAGCGCGCGGCGCGCTTCGTCACGAGCGGCCAGGCCGGCTTCGGTCAGCTGCACGCCCTGGCGTCCGCGCACAAACAGCGGCACGCCCACCATATCTTCAAGCTTGCGGATCGACACCGACAACGGCGGCTGCGACATGTGCAGCTTTTCGGCGGCGCGGTGAAAGTTCAGCGTGTCGGCAAGAACCAGGAACTGCTGAAGATGGCGAAAATCCATGGGGGCGGTCCGGGGCGAGGGTTGCCCAGGATGATACGGCCCGCGTATCGGATTCGGCATCGGTGCTATCCCTTCGGTATCGGGTCCGTTGGCATCATGCTCTTCGCTATCCGGGACGTTGCTCTCCGGCGCTTCGCTGTCAGCCCGCCGCCCCTTGGAGTTCGGTACGCAGATACGTCAGCGCATCGAGATGGCTACTCAACGCCGCCGCGCCAATCCGCGCGTGCCAATACGATTCCGAGCCGCCCGCCAGACGCCAGTCGCGCAGCCGTCTTGTGTAGCACTGCAAGTCGAATTCCGCCGTGATGCCGATTGCGCCATGCACCGCGTGCGCAATGTCTGCGACAAGCGGTGCGGCCTGGCTGGTGCGCGCTTTGCCCAATGCGGCCATCAACGCTTGTGGCGGGCCGCCGCGCCCCTGAAACGCCAGTTGCGCCGCCATGCGCGCGGCCCACACGTGTTCTGCCATGACGCTGATCTGTTGCTGCACCGCCTGAAACCGGCCGATGGCTTTGCCAAATTGCGTGCGTTGGTTGGCATAGTCCAGCGTCATCGCCAACACGCGATCCATGGCGCCGGCCATCAGGCCGGCATAGGCGATGGCGGCGAGTTCATCCAACGGGGTGTCGCCATGCTCCCGGTTGGCACTACGTGATGCCCCGGCTGCTTCGCCATCCACGCGGACGGTTGCACGCAAGCCCCAAGACGCTTCGCCATCCAGACTGCCGTGCACGCCGTTGGGCGCGACACACCCCGCCGCAACAGGCAGCAGCCAGACGTGCCCGTCAGCCTGCGCTAGAACATAGTCCGCAACGCGCACCCAAGGCACGTTCACGCCTGTCATGCGATCCTGCTGCATCGACAAACCCTGCGCGGCGATGGCGATTGACCCCTTTGGCACGGCGTGTCCGGCGCGGGCGAGCCAGGCGCGCGCCAGCACGGTGTGCGCGATGGGGGAGGGGCACAGATGCCGCCCGGCCGCCAACACCACGGGCAGCGCGTCGGCCAAATCCAGGCCCGCGCCGCCTTGCGCTTCGGGCACCAGCGCATCCGCAAAGCCTGCGTCTTCGCAGGCCTGCAACGCGGCGGCAATGCTATGGCCCTGTTCCGCGGCGCGCAGCAGGGCAGGCGTGCAGGTTTGGGCAAACAGGCGTTCGGCGGCGTCGCCAAGCAAGGTGTCCATGGTCATCGTCCTTATCGAAGTCCCAGCCCGCGCGCGATGATGCCGCGCAGGATTTCGCGCGTGCCGCCGCGCAACGAGAACGTGGGCGCCACCTGCTCCAGGTACGCCAGCGTGCGCAACAGTGGCAAGGGAATCGGCGTATTGGGATGGCGGCCCAGCGCGTCGCCGATCAGGCGTGGAATCTGTTGTTCCAGCGCTGTGCCCAGGTCCTTCACCAGCGCGGCTTCGACGGCAGGGCTGGCGCCTGCCGCGAGCTTGCCCGCCACCGCCACGGACAGAGCGCGCAGCACCGCCATCTGCGACAGGATGCCGCCCAGCACCGCATGATCGTTCTGGTGGTCTGCCATATCAGCGGGGCTCGTGGGACCCGAACGGCGACGGCAATGCGTCAGCCAACACTCCAGCAGCGCGATGCTGGAATACAAACGTTCCGGCCCGCTGCGTTCAAACGCCAGCTCGGCATTCACTTGCGCCCAGCCCGCGCCTTCCTGGCCGATCAGCGCGTCGTCGGCCAACTCGACGTTGTCGAAGAACACTTCCGAGAAATGCGCGTCGCCCGCCAGGTCTTCAATGGGGCGGATCGACACGCCGGGCAGCGACAAGTCGATGATGACTTGCGACAAGCCCTGATGCCGGTCTTCTGCCGTACCCGACGTGCGGACCAACGCAATCATGTAGTGCGAACGGTGCGCGTTGGTTGTCCAGATCTTGCTGCCATTCAAGCGCCAGCCGTTCGCGGTGGGCTCGGCGCGGCTGCGGATGCTGGCCAGGTCCGAGCCCGAGCCGGGTTCGCTCATGCCGATGCAGAAGAAGGCTTGGGCGCGGCAGATGCGGGGCAGGTAGAACGCCTGCTGCGCGGGCGTGCCGTACTTCAAGATCAGCGGTGCGCTTTGGCGGTCGGCGATCCAGTGCGCCGATACCGGTGCGCCCGCGCCCAGCAGTTCTTCCGACAGCACGAAGCGCGCGAAATGTCCGCGCGCCGCGCCGCCGTGTTCGCGCGGTAGTGTCAGCCCGAGCCAGCCACGTTCGGCCAGTTGGCGGCTGAAGCCTGCATCGAACCCCATCCACGAGCGCGCGCGTTCATCGGGTTCCAGCCCATCCAGCGTCTCGGCCAGAAAGTCGCGCACCTCGGCGCGCAAGGCTTCGTCGGCGGCGGGGATGGCAGTGAGTTCCAGCGTGTCGATCATGAGGCGCTCCGGTGCGGGCCGGCGCTTGGCCGGGGGGCTCGAAAGCGCACTATCGCGGCGTGCGGCTGTGCGCGTCCAATATTATTTTTGGACTTTCCGATACGAATCTCGTATCACCCGCGCGAAAACTAATATTGGACGGCAAGCAACGCCTGCACCTACGCTGGGGCGATCAACCCTTTCACTATCAGGAGCGGGCATGACGGAACGTGTGCATTACGAATTGGACGCGCAGGGCGTTGCAACGTTGACGCTGGACGACCCCGCTACGCGCAACGCGCTGACCGGCAGCGACATCGTGGACCAGATTCTGGCGGTGTTCGCACGCATTGAACGCGACCCCGCCGTGCGGGTGCTGATCGTGACGGCGGCAGGCGATGTATTTTCGTCCGGCGGCAACATCAACGACATGCAGCGGCAGATTGGCCCAGAGGTGGGCAGCGCCGCGTTGCGTCAGGAATACCGGCACGGCATCCAGCGTTTGCCGCTGGCGTTGCATGCGCTGGAAGTGCCGACGATCGCCGCCGTGAATGGCGCCGCCATCGGCGCGGGCTGCGACCTGGCGTGCATGTGCGACGTGCGCATCGCAGCCGAAGGGGCATCGTTCGCGGAAAGCTTCGTGAAGCTGGGGTTGATTCCCGGCGACGGCGGCGCCTGGTTCCTGCCGCGTTTGATCGGCATGGCGCGGGCGGCCGAGATGTCGTTCACGGGCGACGCCATCAGCGCGCAAACGGCGTTGGACTGGGGGCTGGTGTCGCGCGTGGTGCCGGCCACGGAATTGCTGCCCGCCGCGCACGCGCTGGCCAGCCGCATCGCGGCCAATTCGCCGGACGCCGTGCGCCTGACCAAGCGCCTGTTGCGCGAAAGCCAGCATGCCCGCCTGGACCATTTGCTGGAGCTGTCGGCCGCCTATCAGGCCCTGGCCCACAAGACGCCCGCGCACGCGGAGGCGGTTGAAAACTTCATCGCACAACGCGCCGCGCGCAAAGCGGGACGCCCGTCTGGCGGCTAGGCAGAGAGCGGGCGCGCATGAATGCAGGCCAGGCAAACAGGGGGCGGGTTTGAGTACGGGCCTAGGCAAAGCGAGAGTGGGCGGCAGTATGATGGAGCGCATTACAAGGAGGAAACACCATGAATGAAGTCATCGTCGCTTCGGCCGTCCGCACCGCCATTGGCGACTTCGGGGGCGCGCTGAAAGACGTGCCGCCGTGCGACCTGGGCGCCACTGTCATCCGCGCCGCGCTGGAACGCGCAGGCGTCAAGGGTGACGAGGTCGGCCACGTTGCGGTCGGCCACGTCATCAACACCGAACCGCGCGATATGTACCTGTCGCGCGTGGCCGCCATGAACGCGGGCATCGCCAAGGAAACCCCGGCCTTCAACGTCAACCGCCTGTGCGGCTCGGGCTTGCAGGCCATCGTGTCGGCAGCGCAAACAATCTTGTTGGGCGATGCCGATATCGCCATCGGCGCGGGCGCCGAAAGCATGAGCCGCGCGCCGTACATCGTGCCGTCGCAGCGCTGGGGCGCCCGCATGGGTGACAGCGTCATGCTGGACATGATGACGGGCGCGTTGTCCGACCCGTTCGGCCGCATGCACATGGGCGTTACCGCTGAAAACGTGGCCGCCAAGTTCGGCATCAGCCGTCAGGACCAGGACGCGCTGGCCGCCGAATCGCACCGCCGGGCGGCCGCCGCCATCGACGCAGGCTACTTCCGCGACCAGATCGTTCCCGTCGTGCAAAAGACGCGCAAGGGCGAAGTCGTGTTCGACACCGACGAGCACGTGCGCCGCGACGTGTCGGCCGCCACCATGGCCACGCTGAAGCCGGTTTTCCAGAAAGAGAACGGCACCGTCACCGCGGGTAACGCGTCGGGCCTGAACGACGGCGCGGGCGCCGTGGTGCTGATGAACGCGTCGGTTGCCGCCAAGCGCGGCATCAAACCGCTGGCGCGTCTGGTGGCCTACGCCCACGCGGGCGTTGACCCCGACATCATGGGCATCGGCCCGGTGCCGGCCACGCAAGCCGCGCTCAAGCGAGCCGGCCTGACGGTGGACCAGCTGGACGTCATTGAAGCCAACGAAGCCTTTGCCGCACAAGCGTGCGCGGTGTCGCGCGAACTGAAGCTGGACCCCGCCAAGGTCAACCCGAACGGCAGCGGTATCGGCCTGGGCCACCCCATCGGCGCCACCGGCGCGATCATCACCGTCAAGGCGCTGCACGAGCTGCAACGCGTGGGCGGGCGCTACGCGCTGGTGACGATGTGCATCGGCGGCGGCCAAGGCATCGCCGCGATCTTCGAACGCATTTAAGTGCGGCATTTAAGCGCTGCATTTAAGCGCTGCATCTGAGTGCTGCATCTAAGCGCTGCATTCAGGGGCTGCACCTAAGCCCCCCATCTGAGCCCAGCATCCAAGCGGCCTCCGCCAGTTACGGCGGAGGCCGCTTTTTTTCGACTCGTCCTGTTTTTTTCGACTCGCCCCGATGCGTTACGCATCCCCCAAATAGTCCCGCGCCCACGCCAGGCATTCGGCGTGCAGCAACGCGCCCATCTCCGCGCGTCTTGACGCGTCCAGCCGGCTGCTGATGGCGCCGAAGCTGAACGCTACCCAGGTCAGTTCCGACACCGGAAACGCCACGCCCACGCCTGAAACTCCTGGCGTGATCGTGTCTACGATTTCGGCATGGCCGGTGGCGCGCGTCTGTTTCACGGCCTTCATCAACGCGCTGCTGGAAACGCCAATCTGCGCGTAGCTGGCCGCATGCCGCGCGTAGAGCGTGGAGATGTCTTCATCGGGCAGGCTGGCCATCAGCGCCAGGCCGCCCGCGCCCACGCCCAGCAAGCGGCGTTCGCCCTGATCAATGGTGAACACCTTCACCGGAAACGACCCGGCTTCGCGCAGCAGGCACAGCGCGTAGTCGCCCTGGCGAATCACCAGAAACACGGTGTCGCCCGACAGCCGCGCGAGCTTTTGCGCGAAGGGGCGCAGCGCGTCCAGCAGGGGCGTGCGCCGCAACGCCGCAAACCCCAACTGCATGGAATCCACGCCTAGCCGGTAGCGGCGCGTGCTGCTGTCGCGTTCGGCGAATTGTTCTTCCAGCAGGCAGCTCAGCAGCCGATGCGCGGTGGAGCGCTCAAGCCCGGTCGCGTTCATGACGCCTTGCAGATCCAGCCCGTCTTCCTGGTGCTGCGCCAGCACGCGCAGCAGGCCAAGCGCGCGCCGCATGCTTTGGGTTCCGCCCGTTGCGGTCGATTTGTTCATATTGTGGGAAAAGTTGATTGAATATTTTGTATTCTAGGATTTGAGGTGCGTTAATTCAATCCAATCGATCCGCGCCATCCGTCGAGCGCGGGCATAGCAAGCGTTGAGGAGACTATGGAATACGCCACCCTTGCCGTCGAACGGCTCGACTCGGTATGCCGCATCAGCCTGGCGCGCGAATCTGCGCGCAACGCCCAAAGCCAGCAGATGCTGGACGAACTGGATGACGCCCTGACGCGGGCCGAGCAAGACGATTCCGTGCGGGTCGTGGTGCTGGCCGGACGCGGCGCGCACTTTTCGGCGGGCCATGACCTGAAGGAAGCGCAGGCCAAGCGCGCCGACTTCACCGTGGAAGAACGCTGGGACTATGAGTCGCGCCGTTACTACGGCTACTGCCTGCGCATCTGGGATTTCCCGAAACCCACCATCGCCCAGGTGCAAGGCGCCTGCGTCGCGGGCGGCTTCATGATCGCCAATATGTGCGACCTGGTGGTCTGCTCCGACACCGCGTATTTCTCTGATCCGGTGGGCCACACGCTGGCCGCCGCCGCCACCGAAGTGCTGATCCATCCCTGGGTGATGGGGCTGCGCAAGGCCAAGGAAATGCTCTACACCGGCGAGAAGGTCGACGCGCAGGAAGCCTTGCGCATCGGCATGGTGAACCGCGTGGTGCCGGAAGCCGAACTGGATGAAGCCACTTTGGCGCTGGCTCGCCGCATCGCGCAGGCGCCGCCGTTCGGGCTGCGGCTGATCAAGCGGTCACTGAACCGCACGGCCGATGCGCAGGGTTTCCGCACGGCGTTGTCGGCGCACTTCGACACGCACCAGCTGTCGCACCTGAGCGAAGAGTTTCAAGCCGTGCGCGAGCGCGGGCTGGCGCAAGCCATCCAGCGCAACAAAAAGGGCGAAACGGCATGAGGGCCGCGCTGGATTGTTTGCTGAATCCGGGGTCCATCGCCATGATCGGCGCCAGCGCCAACGCGGGGCGCATCGGCGGCATGCCGCTGGAATTGCTGACGCGCTTTGGCTACGCGGGCGGCATCTATCCGGTGAACCCCAAGTACCAGGAAGTGTTCGGCAAGCGCTGCTGGCCCGACATCGAAGCCGTGCCTGAACCCGTAGACCTGGCGGTGCTGGCCATTGCCGCGGCCGACGTCACGCCCATGCTGCGCCGCTGCCATGCCAAGGGCGTGCGCGCGGCCATCGTGTACGCCGCGGGCTTCGCGGAAGCGGGCGGCGACGGCCAGCGCTTGCAAGACGAACTGGAAGCCTTCGTGGCGGAAAGCGGCATGGCGGTGGCCGGCCCCAACTGCATGGGCTTTGCCAACCTGAACACGCAGGCGCACACGGCGTTCGCGTCGGTTTTTAAAACCGCGCCCGCCCAGAGCGGCCCGGGCGTCGTCAGCCTGCTGACGCAAAGCGGCAACGTCTGCGCAGCGGTGTACGCCATCGCGCGCAAGCTGGATTTGCCGTTCTCGCACTTCATCAATACCGGCAACGAAGCGTGCCTGGATTTTTCGCAGTACCTGGAATATCTAGCCGCTGACCCGCAGACGGAAATCGTGCTGGGCTACATCGAGCAACTGCGCGATGGCGAACGCTTCGTGGGCGCCTGCCGCGAGCTTGAACGCCAAGGCAAATTGCTGATTGCGTTGAAGGCTGGCAATACCGACAAGGGCGCGCAGGCCGTGCGTTCGCACACGTCTGCGCTGGCGGGCGACCGGCGCGTGTACGCGGCGGCGTTCCGGCAATTGAATGTGATCGAGGCATCGGACTTCGCCCAGATGGCGCACCTGGCCAGCCTGGCCACGCTGCGCCATCGCAGCGCGGGCAAACGCGTGGCGGTGCTGACGATGTCGGGCGCATTGGGTGCCATCCTGGCCGACAAATTCATCGGCGCGGGCCTGGACTTGCCTGATCTGCCCGAGGCCTTGCAAGCCGTGTTGCGCGGCGGCATTCCCGATTACGGCATGGTGGGCAACCCGGTGGATGTGACCGGCAACGTGGTCAATGATCCTGCTTTCGTGCGCACCGTGCTGCAGGCGCTGGCGACGACAGACGCGATTGACGCGGTCGTCGTCTATGCGCCCGGCTACATGCTCGACCGCATGGCGGACGCGCTGGCCGAGGCGTCGCGCCAGCATCAACGCCTGTTCATCGCCATCGACACGGGGCTTGCGCAAAGCCGCGCCGCCTTGCGCGAGGCCGAAGTGGCCGTGTTCGAGGATTTGGGCCAGGCCGTGTCCGCGCTGGCGCCGTATCTGTTGTGGTGCGAGGCGCGTGGGAAGCCGCGCATTGCCCCGATGCCGCCGCTTGAGACGGTGCCCGTGCCGCCGTTGCCCTGCAACGAAGCCGACGCGCGTGCGTATGTTGCGGCGTTTGGCTTGCCGCAGGCGCGCGTGCAGTGCGACCGCGATGCCGACGAAGCCGTGGCCGAGGCTCAAGCCGCCGGCTACCCCGTAGCCCTGAAAATCCTAAGCGCCGACATCGCGCACAAGACGGAAGCGGGCGGCGTGGCCTTGGGGCTGGCCGACGCCGCAGCCGTACGTGCCGCGTTCGATCAAGTCCGCCAAGCCGCCGCGCAAGCGCAGCCGGACGCCCGCATCGACGGCGTGATGGTGCAGAAGATGGAGCGCGGTGTGGCAGAGCTGATCGTGGGGGCCACGCGCGACCCTGTCTTCGGACCCGTGCTGACCGTGGGCCTGGGCGGCGTGCTGACCGAGATCTATCAAGACACCAGCCATCGCTTGTTGCCGGTGGACGAGAACATCGCCTTGCAGATGCTGCATGAGCTCAAGGCGTTTGCGCTGCTGGACGGTTACCGGGGCAAGCCCCGCGCCGATCTGGCGGCGGCGTGCCGCAGCATCGTGGCAATTGGCAATGCGCTGCTTGCCGCGCCCGCCCACGTGGCGGAAATTGAAGTGAATCCTTTGCTGATCAAAGAGGCCGGACAAGGCGTTGCGGTACTGGACGCCCTGATCCTGCCCGCAACCCCGTAGCGCCATCGCGCAATCCGCGCAGCGCATCCCCAGGAGGAGACAAGCATGATGAAGAGACTATTGGCCGGCGTCGCGCTGGCCTGCATTGGCGTCGCGAACCCGTCGTACGCTCAGGACCCGTATCCCAGCCGGCCCGTGCGCATCGTGGTGCCGTTTTCACCGGGCGGCGCGGCGGACATCATGAGCCGGCTGCTGGCCGAGCGCCTGACCGCCAAGCTGGGCCAGACCGTGATCGTCGAAAACAAGCCGGGCGGCGGCACGATGATCGCGTCCGACTACGTGTCGCGCGCCGAGCCCGATGGCTACACGCTGCTGATGGCGGCTTCGTCGCTGGGCATCGCGCCCAGCATCTACGCCAAGGTCAATTACGACCCCATCAAGGACTTCGCGCCGGTCAGCCAGGTGGCGTCGGTGGTGCACGTGCTGGAGGTGCATCCGTCGATTCCCGCCAAGAACGTAGGCGAACTCATCGCCTACCTGAAGGCGAACCCGGGCAAGGTCAGCTACGGCTCGGTGGGCACCGGCAGCTCCACGCATCTGGAGGCCGAACTCTTCAACAGCATGGCGGGCGTGCAGATGGCGCACATTCCGTACAAGGGCAGCGCACCCGCGCTGAATGACCTGGTGGCCGGGCGCATTCAGGTGATGTTCGACGCCTGGGCTTCGTCCGGCCCCTTCGTGAAGGACGGCAAGCTGCGCGCGCTGGCAGTCACCACGACGCGGCCGTCGGCGTCTGTGCCGGATCTGCCGACGGTGGCGGGCTCAGGTCTGCCGGGTTATTCCGCGATGCCGTGGCTGGGTCTGGTGGCGCCGGCCCGCACGCCGCAACCGGTGATCGACAAGCTCTACCAGAATCTGGCGCAGATTCTGGAGCAGCCCGATGTGAAGGCGCAGTTTGTGGGGCTGGGGCTGGACATCATCGGCAGCGACCCCAAGACGTTTGCCGCCTTCATCCGGCAGGACGTGACCACGTGGGCCAAGGTGGCGCGCGAGTCGAATATTCGTCTGGAGTAGCAGGAATGAGTGAAGTGCAATCCGCACGCAACACCGCGGGCGACCCCGTAGGCAACACCGCGTGCGACAGCGCAGCGATTGACGACGCGGCCTTTCGGCAGTCGTTGCGCGCGTGGCTGGCCTCGGCCTATGCCCGGTTCGCCCGGGACTGGCCGGGCGGCGCGGCCCCGCGCGACCTGGACTATCGCCGCGCCTGGGAAGACACCTTGTGCGCCAACGGCTGGTCGGGCTTGGGCTGGCCCAAGGCGCACGGCGGACAGGCTTTGCCGCTGTCTCGCCAAGCCGTGTTCCATGAAGAGCACGCGCGCTCTGGCGCGCCGCTGGGCGTGAACCTGATTGGCCACGGCATCCTGGCGCCGACCTTGCTGCACTTTGGCACCGACGCGCAAAAGGCCCGCTTCCTGCCCGGCATTCTGTCCAACCGCGAAGTCTGGTGCCAGGGCTATTCGGAACCGGGCGCGGGGTCCGATCTGGCCTCCGTGCGCACCCGCGCCGAGGCCGTTGACGGCGGCTACCGGCTGAACGGCCACAAGATATGGACGTCGTTCGCCGACCGCGCGCAGTGGTGCTTCGTGCTGGCGCGTACCGACCCGCAAGCGCCCAAGCACAAAGGCTTGAGCTTCTTGCTGGTGGACATGCGCAGCCCCGGCGTGCGGGTCGAGCCCATCCGCCAGATCACGGGCGAGGCCGAGTTCTGCGAAGTGTTCTTCGAAGATGTCTTCGTGCCGGCGGACTTGCTGCTGGGTGAACAGAACCAGGGCTGGAAGGTGGCGATGGCGGCCGCCAGTTTCGAGCGCGGCACCTACTTCATTCCGCGTCTGGTGCGTTTTGCGCAAGAACTCGGCACGGTGCGCCAGTTGGCGCTGCGCCCCGACGCCTATGGCCATGTGCCGGCCTCGTCAGCTTCCGTGCGCCACAAGTGGGCGCGGCTGGCGGCGGACAGCCATGTGCTGGCGTTGAAGTCGCAGCGCGCGTTGGCGGGCGCCATGCGGGGCGATCCGCCGGGGCCTGAGGGTTCGTCCACCAAGATCCACTGGAGCGAAGCGCATCAGCGCTTGTTGGAACTGTCGATGCAGCTGCTGGGCGAATCCGCCTGCCTGACGGACGGCGCCGACGAGCAGGCCGCGGCGCTGACGCACGCCTATCTGTGGTCGCGCGCCGAGACCATTCTGGCGGGCACCTCCGAAATCCAGCGCAACATCATTGCCGAGCAGATGCTGGGCTTGCCCAAATTTTGAAACCCGATCTGAAGCCCGATCTGAAACTCGATCTGAATCCCGTAGCCACATCACCATGACCTTTCTGCTGACTGAAGACCAGCGCATGCTGCAAGACGCGGCGCGCCGCTATTTGTCCGAACGCCATCCGCTGTCATTGGCGCGAAACGCGGCGGCGCGCACGCACGCTGAACGTCTGGCGCAATGGCGCGAGTTGGCCGCGCAAGGCTGGCCGGCGTTGTTGGCGCCCGCCGAACAGGATGGCTTGGGGCTGGGTCTGTCCGACGCGTGGGTAGTCGCCGAAGCGGCCGGCCAGCATCTGCTGAGCCTGCCGCTTGTGGCCAACATGGTCGTGCTGCCTACGCTTGTTGATGCGGGCATCAAGGGGCTGGCCGCGCAGTGGGCGCGTGAAGTGATGCAGGGCGACCGCTATTTTGCAGACGCCTCGGTGCGCCCCGATGGGTCGATCTTCATCGAGGGCGCGGGCGAGGGCGTGTCGGCGTTGTCCGTACGGTGCACGGGGCCGAACGCCTTGCTGCTGGAACGCTACGCGCCCGTTGGCGGCTTGGCGGGGTTGGACCCGACGATGCCCGTGGCGGTGGTGGCGCGGCCTGACGTTCTGGACCGCATCGAACTGCCCATTGGCACGGAAACCGCGCGCCGCTTGCGAACCCGGCTGACGCTGCTGCGTTCGGCCGAACTGTTGGGCGCGGCCGCGGCAGCCTTGGATATGGCGGCGGCCTACGCGCAGGAACGCCGTCAATTCGACCGCGCCATCGGCGCCAACCAGGCCATCAAGCATCGGCTGGCGGACGATTGGATTGCGCTGGATGACGCCCGGCTGGCCGGCATGGCTGCGGTGGCATCGCACGACGCGGGTTCCGAAAACGCGGACCTCGATGCGCTTTATGTGCCGCTATTGGCGGTGGAAGGCGGCCGCCGCGCCGTGCAAAACGCCATCCAGACGCATGGGGCGATGGGCGTCACGTGGGAGTGCGACGCACATCTGTATCTGAAGCGCGTGCTGCGGCTGGCGGCGGCGCTGCATGCGGATGCCTCCTGTGCCGAACTGTTGGAACGAATCTGGGAAGGCGGCGCGGCAATAGCGGCGTGAGCGGGGCCGCCTCGCCTGACGCCGCGCGGCGTCCGCCCTACAATCCCGCCATGCATAAATCGAACTTCCCCTCTGAACTTGATCAGCCGACGCTGTCCGAAGTGGACGGCGTGCGCTATTTGCACTTCAACACCGAATGGGTTCAGGGCGCCATGCGCATCAAGAACCCGTCGGAACTGGTGTTGGAATACACCGGCCAGATGATGGCCTGGCTGCTGTTCCTGGAGCCGCCCAAGGAAGAAGCCATCGGCATGCTGGGCCTGGGCGCGGGGTCGCTTGTGCGGTACTGCGTCAAGCACACGCGCAGCCCCTTGCTGGCGGTGGAGTGGAACCCGCGCGTGACGGCGGCCTGCCACATGTTCTTCCGGCTGCCGGGGGCCAACCGGCTGGAAGTCGAGCACGCGGACGCGGGCGCCTGGGTGGCCGACCCCATGAACGCGGGGCGTTGCCCGGTACTGATGGTTGACCTGTACGACGCGGCCGCCGAAGGGCCGGTGCGCGACAGCGTGAAGTTCTACCGCGATTGCCGCCGGGTGTTGGGTGATGTCGGCGTGCTGGCCGTGAACCTGTTCGGCCGCCACGAGAGCTTTGGCAAGAACATCGACAACCTGTCCAAGGCGTTTGACGACCGCGTGCTGCTGCTGCCCGAGGTCGACGCGGGCAACCAGATCGTGCTGGCCTTTTCCGGGCCGCGCCTGGCCGTGACCCCGGCAGACCTGCTGGCGCGGGCCGAGGTCGTGGAATCGAAGTACGGCCTGCCGGCGCGCCGCTGGGCGCGGGCGCTGACCCGCCACGCCGTGGACGGCGTGCTGTATTTCTAAGACCATCGCCCGGCGTTCTGCCGGGCGTGTTTCCCTATTAGGGTAGGTACGGGGGCGGAAGGGGGTTTACCTTTTTCCGTGGCGGACTCTATCATGGCCTTATTCATAATTATGAATTACGGTGCAGTTCAAGCCGTTCATCCATGAGCCAACCCATCGTCCGTCAAGCCCTGTACCTGGAAGTCGCGGATCGCCTGCGCGCCATGATCCATGCGCGCGCGCTCAGCAATGGCGAATGGATCGACGAGCTTCGGCTAGCAGGCGAAATGGGCATTTCGCGCACCCCGTTGCGCGAGGCCCTGAAAGTGCTGGCCACCGAAGGGCTGGTGCGGCTGGAGCCGCGCCGCGGCTGCTTCGTCAATGAACTGTCCACGCAAGATCTGGAAGACATCTTCCCGCTGATGGCCATGCTGGAAGGGCGCTGCGCCTTCGAGGCCGCCCGCAAGGCCACTGACGCGGAGCTGGCGGCGCTGGAGCCGCTGCACGCCGAACTGGCGGGCCACGCCCAGGCCGGCCGCATCGACGCCTATTACCAAACCAACTACCTGATCCATGAAGCCGTGCAGGCGCTGGCCGGCAACCAATGGTTGTCCGATATGGTCGGCAATCTGCGCAAGGTGCTGAGCCTGTCGCGGCATCGCAGCCTGGCGCGGCCGGGGCGCATCCAACAATCCTGCACCGAACACCTGGCCATTTTCGATGCGCTGAAGGCGCACGACAGCGAAGCCGCGCAGGCGCTCGCCCACACCCATCTGATGCGGCAGCTGGAAGCGCTGCGCGTGTTGGCCAATGAAGACGCCGCCGATCCGGCGTTATCCGATCCCATCGTTATCCAGGAGCCCGCCCATGTCCGACCCCGCCAATCTCGCGCCCGCGCGGGGCGCACGCACGCCTGAGCCCGAGGCCGAACTGATCGACGCCGCAACGGCGGCCGAAAGCGCCAGCCTGATGACGCGGCTGGGCCGCTTGTGGGAACGCGGCCGCCTGCCCAGCGAATCCGAAGTCCGGCGCCTGTTCGAAGCGCGCCTGACCGACGTAGCCGCCAACAAGCTGGCGCGCCGCTGGTGCGAGCAATACAGCGCGGCCGACGGCAAAGACCGCCGGCTGATGCTGGCCGCCTTGGCGCAGGTGCGCGCAACTTACGCGGGCGACGGCGGCGAGGGCACGCGCCTCTTCAAACGATTCAATGGCTTGCCGCAGGGCCTGCGCTTCCTGGTGGAATTGCGGGCCGACATGGTGCGCTGGCGCAAGCAGGTATCCGGCATTCAGGGGCTGGACAAGGAACTGGAAGCGCTGCTGTCGGCGTGGTTCGATGTGGGTCTGCTGGAGCTGCGTCCGCTGACGTGGGATTCGCCCGCGTCGCTGCTGGAAAAGCTGATCCTGTATGAAGCGGTGCACGAGATCAAATCCTGGGATGATCTGCGCCGCCGCGTGTCGCCCGACCGCCGCTGCTACGCCTACTTCCATCCGCAAATGCCGGGTGTGCCGTTGATTTTTGTGGAAGTCGCATTCGCCAGCCAGATGGCCGACAACGTGCAGGTGCTGCTGGACAGCACGCTGCCGCCGCAGGATCTGGACAAGGCGCGCTGGGCAATCTTCTATTCCATTTCGAATACGCAGCCGGGCTTGAAGGGCATCAGCTTTGGCAACTTCCTGCTCAAGCGCGTGGTGGAACAATTGCTGGAAGAACTGCCCAAGCTGAAGGCGTTTGCGACGTTGTCGCCGATTCCCGGGTTCTCGGATTGGCTGGGCAAGCTGGATGCCGACGCCGTGGAAGCCATCGTGCGCGAAGACAAGTCGCGCGCCAAGGACCGCAAGCGCGAAGGCGTGCCGGACGGCCAGCGTTGGGTCGCCCGCCTGGCCACGGCCGCGCAGGGCAAGGCGTCAGATGTGGTCAAGCGCGCGGGCTTCAAGCTGGCGGCGACGTATCTGCAATCCATGAAGAACGGTTTGCCAGTGGACGCCGTGGCGCGCTTTCACTTGGGCAATGGCGCGCGCATCGAACGCCTGAACTGGGCGGCGGACACGTCGCCCAAGGGCCTCAAGCAATCGTGCGCGCTGATGGTCAATTACCTGTATGACCTGGACGAGCTCGATACCAACCTGGCGCGTCTGGGTGAAGGCAAGCCCCAGGTCAGCCGGGGCGTGGGACGCGTGGGCTGAACGCCGGATACACGGCGCCATCCATCCATAAGAAGGGCAGGGGACATGAAGGAAGACGACGCTGGCCGCGTGCGGCTGGAACGCGAAGGGGGCTTTGCCTGGGTGACGCTATCGCACCCCGGGCGCCTGAACGCGATCACGGTAGGCATGTGGGGGCAACTGCGCGACGTGTTCACGCAGCTGGCCGCCGATGACAGCCTGCGCTGCGTGATCGTGCGCGGCGAAGGCGGCAATTTTGCGGCGGGTGCGGATATCCGCGAATTCCCGCAGCAGCGCGCCGACATGGCCGGCGTGCAGCGCTATCACCGTGACATCCTGGCGCCCGCGCTGCAAGCCGTGGCGCAATGCCCGCATCCTGTTATCGCTCAGATTGAAGGCGTGTGCGTGGGCGGCGGGCTGGAAATCGCCAGCCAGTGCGACCTGCGCATCGCCGGCGCATCCGCCCGCTTTGGCGTGCCGATCAACCGGCTGGGCTTTCCCATGGCGCCCGACGAAATGCGCGGCCTGCTGGCGCTGGCCGGGCGCGCCGCCACGCTCGCCATCCTGCTCGAAGGCCGCGTGTTCGGCGCCGACGAAGCGCTCGGCCTGGGCCTGTTGACGCGCATCGTGCCGGATGAGCAGGTGGCCGACGCGGCCCGCCGCAGCGCCGAGCGCATCGCGCAGGGCGCACCCATCGCCGCCCGCATCAATAAACGCTTGTCCGCAAGGCTCGCCCAAGGCGGCGCCTTGACCGAAGCCGAATATCAAGATTATTTCTCCTATGCCGACAGCCGGGACCACAAGGAAGGCGTGCGCGCTTTCCTGGCCGGCGTAGACCCTTCCTTTTCCGGAGATTGACCAAGGTGAGCAACGCCAACCTCTATGCCGTCCTGCAAGGCGGCTTTCCCAAGGACCGCAGCAAAGTCGCGCTGGAAACGCCCGACCTGGAATACACCTGGGATGACATCGACCGCGCCACCGCGTGCCTGGCCAACCTGCTGACGTCGCTGGACTTGCCCGAGGGCTCGCGCGTGGCGGTGCAGGTGGAAAAATCGCCCGAAGCGCTGCTGCTGTATCTGGCCACGTTGCGCGCCGGGCTGGTGTACCTGCCGCTGAACACGGCGTACCGCGAATCCGAAATCGAATACTTCCTGGGCAATGCCGAACCGGCCGTGGTGGTGTGCGCCAGCAAGAACCGCGACTGGGTGCAACGCGCCGCTGACAAGGCGGGCTGCGCGCATGTTTACACGCTGGATGAAGACCGCACCGGCACCTTGCTGGAGGCCGCCGGCAGCCTGCCGCAAACGTTCACCACCGTGGTCCGGCAGGCCGATGACCTGGCCGCCATTCTGTACACGTCCGGCACCACCGGCCGCAGCAAGGGCGCGATGCTGTCGCATGGCAACCTGGCCGCCAACGCCCAGGTGCTGCATGAATACTGGGGCTGGCGCGAAGACGATGTGCTGCTGCACATGCTGCCCATCTTCCACGTGCACGGCTTGTTCGTGGCCTCGCACGGCGCGCTGCTGGCCGGCGCCAAGATGATCTGGCTGCCCAAGCTGGACGCCGATCAGGCGCTGCATTACCTGCCGCAAAGCACGGTGATGATGGGCGTGCCGACGTATTACGTTCGTCTGCTGGCCGACCCGCGCTTTACCCGCGACGTGTGCGCGAAGATGCGCCTGTTCATTTCGGGATCGGCGCCGTTGCTGGCCGAAACGTTTACCGACTTCGAACAGCGCAGCGGCCACGCCATTCTGGAACGCTATGGCATGAGCGAAACCGTCATGCTGACGTCCAACCCCTACGACGCCAAGCTGGGCGAGCGTTTGGCCGGCACCGTCGGCCGTGCGCTGCCGGGCGTGCAGGTGCGCGTGGTGGATGATGCGGGCATCGCCTTGGCGCCGGGTGAAATCGGCAACGTGCAGGTGCGCGGCCCCAACGTGTTCTCGGGCTACTGGCGCATGCCGGAAAAGACGCGCGAAGAATTCACCGAAGACGGCTGGTTCAAAACGGGCGACGTGGGCCGCTGGGGCGGCGAATCCGCTGGGCGCGACGTGCCGGCCGATTACCTGTCCATCGTGGGCCGCAGCAAGGACTTGATCATCTCGGGCGGCTTCAACGTCTATCCGAAAGAGATCGAAACGCTGATCGACGACATGCCCGGCGTGGCGGAATCGGCAGTGATCGGCGTGCCGCACGCCGACTTCGGCGAAGCCGTGGTGGCGGTGGTGGTGCCCAAGAACGGCGTGTCGCTGGATGCCGCGGCGATGCAGCTTGAACTCAAGTCACGCATCGCGAACTTCAAGGTGCCCAAGCGCGTGCACATCGTGGGCGAGCTGCCGCGCAACACCATGGGCAAGGTGCAGAAGAACGTGCTGCGCGAAACGTACAAGGCGCTTTAACGCCAGGCGAAGATGCCGGTCCCCAGGGGCCGGCATTTTTTTATCCCAAGGAGACGATCCCCATTCAATGTGAACGCAGTCCTGGCAGCTTCATTCCATAAAAAATCCAAGAGACGAGACGCACATAACCGCGCCGTCCCCATGATGCAGCAAGAGGAGACACTATGAGAGTTCGCACGACCGCCGCAGCCGTATTCGCCGTGGCAGCCCTGAGTGTTGGCGGTGTGGCCGCCGCGCAATGGCCTGAGCGCCCCATCACGCTGATCGTTCCGTTCCCCGCAGGCGGCGGCACGGATACCTTTGCCCGTCCGCTGGCCCAGCAACTGACCATGCAGCTTGGCCAGACGGTGGTGATCGACAACAAGGGCGGCGCAGGCGGCACGGTGGGCGCGGGCGTGGCCGCCAAGGCCCGGCCCGACGGCTACACCTTCTTCATGGGCGGCGCGCATCACGCGTTGGCCCCGTCGCTGTACAAAAGCCTGAACTACAACATCCAGAAGGACTTCGTGCCCGTGGCGCTGGTGGCGCAGCCGCCGCAGGTGGTGGTCATCAACGCTAGCAAGCTTCCAGTGAAGACCTTGCAGGAATTCATCGACTACGCCAAGAAGCACCCTGGCGAAATCAACTTCGGCACGGCCGGCAAGGGCAGCACGCATCACCTGGCGGGCGAATTGTTTGCCATGCAGACCGGCATCAAGTTGGTTGATGTGCCATATCAGGGGGCAGGACCTATGTTGTCGGCGCTGATCGGCGGCCAGGTGGATCTGGCGTTTGACGGGCTGGGGTCGTCGTCAGGCCATATTCGCGCTGGCGTCATCAAGCCCCTGGCCGTGGCCGCGACCGAACGCTCGGCTTCGTTGCCCGACGTGCCGACCGCCGCCGAAGCAGGCGTGCCGAATTACGTGGTGTCGACCTGGTACGCCATCTGGGCGCCCGCCGGCACGCCGAAGGAAGCGGTCGACAAGATGGCGGTGGAAATCACCAAGGCCTTGAACACGCCGAAGCTCAAGGAAACCTGGGCTGGTAACGGTTCTGCGGTGCCGACATTGACGGGCGCTGACTTCGGTAAGTTCGTCGATAGCGAGGTGGATCGCTGGGCGAAAGTCGTGAAAGATTCCGGGGTGAAGCTGGATTGATGCGTTTGGCGGGCCGGATTCATATTACTATTGATAATCGTTATCATTGGTAAATCTGCTTTCCGGTCCGTCGAACGTCATGAATCAAAGCGGTACGCCTGCCCCCATCGAAGGGCTCTATATTCAGCATCAATCCTGGCTGCGCGACTGGCTGCGCAGAAAGACGGGCTGCCCATTCGATGCGGCCGACCTGACCCACGACACCTATCTGAAAGTGCTGGTCCGCGAGGACGACACGCGCGCCCTGCGCGAGCCGCGCGCGTATTTGACGACCATTGCGCACGGCTTGATGGTGAACCTGTTTCGCCGCCGCGATATCGAACGCGCCTATCTGGACAGCCTGGCGCTGGTGGAGGACGCGCACGCGCCTTCGCCCGAACGCCGCGCCCTGGCATTGGAAGCGCTGCTGGAAATCGACCGCCTGCTTGACGGGCTGCCCGCCAAGGTGCGCAAGGCGTTTCTGCTGTCGCAGCTGGAAGGGCTGCGCCACAGCGAGATCGCGGAACGCATGGCGGTGTCGGTGAGCTCGGTGCGCCAGTATCTGGCGCGCGCCATGCAGCATTGCCTGGCGGCGTGGTGAGCGCGCGCGCCACGGGGCGGGTGGAATTGCCGCCCGCCGTCATCCGAGAAGCCAGCAACTGGTTTGTGCGCCTGGGCGCCGAAGAGGCCACGCCGACCGATGGCGCGGCCTGTCGCCGCTGGATCGACGCCGACCCCTTGCATCGCCTGGCATGGGAACGCGTGGAAATGCTGGGGCGCCAATTCGGTCAGGTTGACCCCCAAGCCGGTTTGGCGGCGCTGGACCGCCTGCCATCCCGTGGCCGGCGTCAGGCGCTGAAGGCCTTGTCGCTGGTGCTGGGGGCGGGCGGGCTGGCGGCGGCGGGCTTGCCGTGGCGCGCCTGGAGCGCCGACTTCACCACATCGGTGGGGGAACGGCGCGTCGCCACGCTGGCCGACGGCACGGTGCTTAGCCTGAACACGGACAGCGCGGCCGACGTGCGGTTTGACGGCTTGCTTCGCCAGATCGTGTTGCGCCGGGGCGAGCTGCATATTGCGTCGCACGCCGATCCGCACGCGCCTGCGCGGCCCTTGGTCGTGGCCACGCCCCTGGGCCGCATCACCGCGCTAGGCACGCGCTTTGTCGTGCGCTTGTTGGACGACGAGGCCTGGGTGGCGGTGACCGACGGCGCCGTCAGAATCGAACCGATCTCAGGCGGCGCGGGCGCGGCGCGCGTGGTGGACTCGGGCGCCGGTACGCATTTTGATGCGCGCGCGGTGCAAGCCGCCCGCCCCGCGCCCCATGCCGACGACTGGGTGCAAGGCGCGCTGTACGCCGATGCCATGCGGCTGGATGCCTTCGTTGATGCGCTCAGCCGGCATCGCAAGGGCAGGCTTGTGTGCGACCCGGCCGTGGCGGGCTTGCGTATCTCGGGCTCTTACCCGCTGGGCGACACCGACCGCATCCTGGCTGCGGTGGAACGCGCGCTGCCCGTGCGCATCGATCGGTTCACACGCTACTGGGTAACGATCCGCCCGCGAGGGTGATTCAAAGAATTTTCTGCGCGGCCCTGTCACTTTTGCATTCTCGATTGGCATACGGGTGAAGCCTCGATTTTCTTCGCCTGGAACCCAACGAAATGTCTCTGCCGTTTTTCCCCTCTCATTGCTCAGCGCCAGCGGGTTTGCGCTTGAAGGCGTTTGCCGCGCTGGTGCTGGCCGCCATGGCGGGCGCCGCGCTGTCACCCACGGCCGTGCAGGCGCAACCCCGCGCCGCCAATACGATCCGCCATTCCGTGACCATTCCGGCCGGCGCACTCGGCGCCGCGTTGTCCAGCTTCGCCCAGCAGACGCAGGTGCTGCTGTCGTTCGACCCGGCGCTGACGTCAGGCATGGAGTCGGCCGGGCTGCAAGGCGGTTACGACATCGACCAGGGCTTCGCGGCCCTGTTGGCGGGGACGGGCCTGGAGGCCGTGCGCCGCGCCGATGGCGATTACCAGTTGCAGCGCGCGGGCGGCCCTCAGGCCACGCAGTTGGCGCCGGTGGTGGTGCTGGGCGCAGGCGCCACCACCGAAGGCACGGGCGATTACACCGCTGACTGGATGCGGTCGGCCAACGGTCTGGTGCTGTCCCAACGCGAAACGCCGCAATCCACCAGCGTGCTGACCCGCCAGCAAATGGACGACCGTTCCATCACGTCCGTGCGCGACGTCATGGAAAACGCCACCGGCATGAACGTGCAGCAGGCGGAGTCCGAGCGCCTGACGTATTACTCGCGCGGCTTTTCCATGGACACGTTCCAGTTCGACGGCGTGGTCAAGCCGCTGAACGGCCTCTACCAGTTTGGCGATAGCAACCTGGACCCGGTCATCTACGACCACGTGGAAATCATCCGCGGCGCGACCGGCCTGATGAGCGGCACGGGCAACCCAGGCGGCTCGGTGAACTTCATCCGCAAGCGTCCCACCCGCGAGTTCCAGGGCGACATCAAATTGTCGGCCGGCACCGAAGACACCTATCGCGGCGAAGTGGACTTGTCCACGCCGTTCAATGAGTCGGGCTCGGTGCGCGGGCGCATCGTCGGCGCCAAGGAACGGCGCGGCGACACGATGGACCTCTACAAGAAAAAGCGCGACGTGCTCTACGGCATTGTCGAGGCCGACATCGCCGACGCCACCACGGTCAGCCTGGGCGCATCGGTGCAGCGCACGCGGCCCAGCGGCATCAGTTGGGGCGGGCTGCCGGCACTCGATGCCGATGGCAAGCCGATCGATTGGCCCAAGGGCCAGGCCATGGGCGCGAAGTGGTCGCGCTGGGACACCGATTCGCATGAGTATTTCGCGCAGCTGGACCATGGCTTCGCCAACGGTTGGAACGCGCGTTTGTCGTTCACGCGCCTGGAAAACAAGTTTGACGCGCCGCTGCTGTTCACGTCAGACGTGCCCGTCACCATCGATGGCTTTTCCACGCCGCCATTGCTGCGTAAATTCGTGGGCGGCAGCGACCAGAACGTGGTGGGCGGTTCGATGGACGGCGGCTTCGATGCGTTTGGCCGGCAGCATCAGTTCAACGTCGGCTTCTCGCATTCCGATATCAAGGCCTGGAACCAAAGCTGGGACACGACGGATCAGGACACCTATCCCATTCCCGACGTCCACCACTGGACGGGCGACTGGCCCGCGCCCAACTGGGACATCCTGGCGCTGTCGCAAACCAACCGCAACAAGCAGACGGGCATCTACGGCACGCTGCGCCTGGGCCTGACCGAGCGGCTGCATCTGCTGACCGGCGCGCGTTGGACCCGTTGGGAATCCACCGAAACCAGCGGGGGCGTGACGGGCTATTCGCACACGTACTCCGAAGTCACGCCGTATGTGGGCGTGACCTATGACCTGAACGACACCTACACGGCCTACGCCAGCTACACCAACATCTTCCAGCCGCAGATGGTGAAAACGCAGACGTGGGACATGGCCGGCCCAGCCTATGGCCACAACTACGAGATGGGCCTGAAGGCGGCGTATCTGGATGGCCGCGTGAACGCATCCGTTGCGGTGTTCCAAACCGATCAGAAAGATGTGGCCGAGTACGGCGGCTACGACTACGCGCACGACGACGGCTGGTATTACATCCTGGACGGCACGCGCACGCGCGGCTTCGAAGCCGAAGTGGCGGGCGAAGTGATGCCGGGCTGGAACGTATTCCTGGGCTATACGTATCGCCAGTCCAAGGACAACAACGGCAAGAAGGTGCAGACGACCCAGCCCGAACAGCTGCTGAAGCTGAGCACGGCGTACCGTCTGCCCGGTGCGCTGAACAAGGTGACGGTGGGTGGCGGCGTGCGCTGGCAGAGCCAGACCAGCGCACAGACGTACTACGGCCTGAAGTCCGGTTCGATCGTGCAGAAACCCTACGCGTTGTTTGATCTGATGGCGCAGATCAACTTCACGGACAAGACGCAGTTGCAGCTGAATGTGCGCAACCTGGCCGACAAGAAGTACTACCGCTCGATGGGCTTTTACAACTCGGTCTTCTATGGCGAAGGCCGAACCGCGCTGCTCACGCTGACGCAGCGCTTCTAGTCAGCAGGGGGCGCTTTTCAGCGCCAGTCGCTCGCCTGGCTGAGCTTGGCCAACTGGTCACGTGTCAGCGTCAGGCTGGCGGCCTTGACCAGTTCGTCCAGCTGGGCGATCGATGTTGCGCTGACGATCGGCGAGGTAATGCCGGGCTGCGCGATCTGCCAGGCGAGTGCCGCCTGCGCAGGCGTGCAGCCGGCGTCTTCCGAAACCTCGTCCAGCGCTTTCAGGATGCGGAACCCGCGCTCGTTCAGATACGTGTCCACAATCTTCTGGCCGCGCGCGCTCTTGCTGACGTCGGCGGCGCTGCGGTACTTGCCGCTGAGAAAGCCGCTGGCCAGCGCGTAGTAGTTGATGGTGCCCATCTGCTGCGTCTTCACCAGGCTTTGCAGGCCAGACTCGAAGGGCTCGCGGCTGTACAGGTTGTATTCCGGCTGGATGCTTTCATAGCGCGGCAGGTCGTGGCGTTCGGCGGTGATCAGCGCTTCCGACAGGCGCACGGCCGTGTAGTTGGACGCGCCAATGGCGCGCACCTTGCCCGATTCGATGTGCTTGGCGTATTCGGCCAGCGTATCGGTCAGCGGCGTATCGGGATCATCCTTGTGCGACTGGTACAGGTCCACATAGTCCGTTTGCAGCCGGGCAAGCGACGCATCCAGCGAGCGGCGGATGTAGGCGGGCGCCAGACCTTTGGCGTCGGGCCCCATTTCCATGCCGACCTTGGTGGCGATCATCACGCGGTCGCGCTTGCCGGAACGCTTTAGCCATTTGCCGATCAGCGTTTCGGATTCACCTCCCTGGTTGCCCGGCACCCACCGCGAGTACACGTCGGCGGTGTCGATGAAGTTCAGCCCGGCATCCACCAGCGCGTCCAGCAGCGAGTACGTGCCGGCCTCGTCAACGGTCCAGCCGAAGACGTTGCCGCCGAAAGTGAGTGGGGGAATTTGCAGGCCGGAACGGCCCAATGCGCGTTTGATCATGATGAGGCCTTTGGATGCGGCGGCCGGTCTTGGGGCAAGGGCGGCCGCGCGGATTTAGTATATTGGCGCCGCGTGCCCCGGCGTGGGGCGCGCCACTTCCGGCATGCACCATTTCAGGGATTCCCCCCAAATTCTTTTGCGTGGCGGCAAGTTAGACTATACGGCTTTACGGCCTGCGCAAGCCGTCGGGAAGCCGCCGGCGCCGCCGTAACCACGAACAAATACCCGACGAACATATACCAAGGGTTCAAGGAGCTAAGTAATGCTGATCGGAAAAAAACATTTTCTGACGGTTGGCGCCATGGCGCTGGCAATGGCTATCGCCGCGCCGGTGTCCGCGCAGCAGAAGTCGGTGGCGGTGACCGCCATCGTCGAGCACCCGGCGCTGGATGCCGTGCGCGACGGCGTGCAAGACGCGCTGAAGCAAGCCGGCTATGAACCCGGCAAGAACCTGAAGTGGCAATACCAAAGCGCGCAGGGCAACAACGGCACCGCCGCGCAGATCGCCCGCAAGTTCGTCGGCGACCGCCCCGACGCCATCGTCGCCATCGCCACGCCCTCGGCCCAGGCGGTTGTCGCCGCCACGAAGGACGTGCCGGTGGTGTATTCCGCCGTGACCGATCCCGTTGCCGCCCAGCTGGTGTCCAGCATGGATGCTTCCGGCACCAACGTGACCGGCGTGTCCGACTTGCTGGCGCTGGACAAGCAGGTTGAACTCATCAAGAAAATCGTTCCCAACGCCAAGCGCGTGGGCATCGTCTACAACCCGGGTGAAGCCAACTCGGTGGTGGTGGTGAAGAAGCTTCAGGAAATTCTGCCGAAGTCGGGCATGAGCCTGGTGGAAGCCGCCGCCCCGCGTTCGGTTGACGTGGCATCCGCCGCGCGCAGCCTGATCGGCAAGGTCGACGTCATCTACACCAACACCGACAACAACGTCGTCTCGGCGTATGAATCGCTGGTGAAGGTGGGCAACGACGCCAAGATCCCGCTGATCGCCTCCGACACCGACAGCGTCAAGCGCGGCGGCATTGCTGCGCTGGGCATCAACTACCGCGACCTGGGCGTGCAGACGGGCAAGGTGGTGGTTCGCATCCTGAAGGGCGAAAAGCCCGGCGCCATCCCGTCGGAAGTGGTCTCCAAGCTTGAGCTCTACGTGAACCCGGGCGCCGCCGCCAAGCAAGGCGTGACGCTGTCTGACGCCATCATCAAGTCGGCCGCCGTGGTTGTGAAGTAAAACGGCGCCGCACAAACCCCGCCATGCCTGCTAGGTGTGCGCGGGGTTTTTTTTCACCGATGCGCTTGACCAACTCCGCTTGCGGCCCAATCCGCAGGCGTGGCGGCGCTTTGGCAGAAAAAAAGCGAAAATGACGCGCCGGGAAACGTTTGTTGCGAAAGCTGGGGTAAAACTGACCCCCAAACGCAAGAAACCCGACGTTTCAAGTCTTTAATATGCACCATCCTTACCCTGATTGGATTTAACCCATGTCATTGTTCTCGTTGTTAGGCGCGTTGGAGATCGGGCTGATCTTCAGCCTGGTGGCCTTGGGCGTGTTTATCTCCTTTCGCCTGCTGCGCTTCCCCGACCTGACCGTTGACGGCAGCTTCCCGCTGGGCGGCGCCGTCTGTGCCACGCTGATCGCGTCGGGCACCGATCCGTTTTCGGCCACCATCATCGCCACCTTCGCCGGCGCAGCCGCGGGGCTGGTCACGGGCTGGCTGAACGTGAAGCTGAAGATCATGGATCTGCTGGCCAGCATCCTGATGATGATTGCGCTGTACTCGGTCAACCTGCGCATCATGGGCAAGCCCAACGTTCCGCTGATCACCGAACCTACGGTGTTCACCATTTTGCAGCCGGGCTGGATTGCTGATTACGTGGCGCGCCCGCTGATCCTGATTGTGATTGTGATTCTGGCCAAGCTGGCGCTGGACTGGTTCTTCGCCACGCAGACCGGGCTGGCCGTGCGCGCCACCGGTTCCAACGGCCGCATGGCCCGCGCGCAAGGCGTGAATACCGGCCGCATGATTCTGGGCGGCATGGCGCTGTCCAACGCGCTGGTCGCCTTGGCGGGCGCGCTGTTCGCGCAGACGCAAGGCGGTTCCGATATTTCGATGGGCATTGGCACCATCGTGATCGGTCTGGCGGCGGTGATCGTCGGCGAAAGCATTCTGCCGTCGCGCAAGCTGGTGCTGGCGACACTTGCCGTCATCATCGGCGCCATCGTTTACCGCTTCTTCATCGCGCTGGCGTTGAATAGCGATTTCATCGGCCTGAAGGCGCAAGACCTGAACCTGGTTACCGCGGTGCTGGTCACGTTCGCCCTGGTCATTCCGATGCTCAAGCGCCGCCTGGTCGGCAAGAAGGGGCGCTGATATGTTGTCCGCACAAGATCTGAAAATTACCTTCAACGCGGGTACGCCCATCGAAACCCGCGCGCTGCGCGGCCTGTCGCTGGAAATTCCGTCGGGCCAGTTCGTGACCGTGATTGGTTCCAACGGCGCGGGCAAGTCCACGTTCCTGAACGCCGTGTCGGGCGACCTGCCGATTGATTCCGGCCGCATCGACATCAATGGCGTGGACGTCACGCGTCAGCCCGTGTGGGCGCGCGCCGGCCGCGTGGCTCGCGTGTTCCAGGACCCCATGGCCGGCACCTGCGAAGACCTGACCATTGAAGAAAACATGGCGCTGGCGCAGATGCGCGGCGTGCGGCGCGGCTTTGGCCGCGCGGTGAAGGCGTCAATGAAAGACGGTTTCCGCGAACGTCTGGCCACCTTGGGCCTGGGTCTGGAAAACCGGCTGACCGACCGCATCGGCCTGTTGTCCGGCGGCCAGCGTCAGGCAGTGAGTTTGCTGATGGCCGCCTTGCAGCCGTCGCGCATCCTGCTGCTGGACGAGCACACGGCGGCCTTGGACCCGCGGACGGCGGACTTCGTGTTGCAGCTGACGGCGCGCATCGTCGCCGAAAATCAGCTGACGACGATGATGGTCACGCACAGCATGCGTCAGGCGCTGGACGTGGGCGACCGCACGGTCATGCTGCATCAGGGCCAGGTGGTGCTGGACGTGTCGGGCGACGAGCGCCGCGGCATGGACGTGCCTGACCTGCTGCAAATGTTTGAACGCGTGCGCGGTGAAAAGCTGTCGGACGACGCGTTGCTGCTGGGTTGAAGCAGCCCCGGGGCTGACCGGCTTTACGCCGGCAGCCCGCGCCAGGTTCGAAGCGCAATTTACAAAAAGCGGCCGGGCCGGAACGCGTGGTGCAAGGCCGTAGCACGGCCATCGATCATCAATTCCGCCAGCAGTTTCGCCGTGCCGGGCGCGGTGCTGAAGCCGATGTGCTGATGCCCCAGCGCCAGCCACAGGCCGGGATGTTTGGGCGCTTCGCCAATCATTGGGCGGCTGTCGGGCAGAGTGGGGCGGCGGCCCAGCCAGGCGGATGCATCCAGCCGTTCGCCTAAAGGAAAGGCTTCGCGCGCACGCGATTCCGCCAGCTCCAGCTGCGCCGGCCGTGGGGCAGCGTCGCACGCATCCAGTTCGACGCCGGTGGTCAAGCGCAGCCCGCGCGCCATCGGCGACAACACATAACCGCCACCCGTGTCATACACCGGCCGGCTGACGCGCGCGCCGTCCGCGCCGCGGTAATGCATGTGATAGCCGCGTTCAAACGCCATGGGCAAGTCGATGCCCGTGGTTTTCAGCAGCGCCTTGGACCACGGGCCCAGCGCCACCACCACCTGATCCGCGGATAGCGATTCCGAGTCTTGCGCGCCTTGCACCGTCCAGCGCTGGCCGTCGCGGCGCACGCCGGTGGCGGTCATGCGCTTGAGCGTGCCGCCCGCTTGAAGGAACAGGTCAGCATACGCGGCCACAACTGCATGCGGATCATCCACCGAATACGAACCTTGAATCCACAAGGCGCGATGGAAGATGGGCGCCAGCGCGGGTTCCATCTGGGCAAGCTCGGCGGGGCTGAGCGTCTGAGTGGGCACCTGGTATTGCGCAAAGGTCTTGCGCGCCAGCTCGCTGCCATTCCACGCAGCCTCGCTGCGGTACAGGAACACCCAGCCCGTATCGCGCAAGCGATGGCGCGCGCCCGCTTCGTCCAGCAGTTTCAGGTGTTCAGGGGCCGACAGCCGGATCAGCCCGTCCAGCGCGTTGACGGTTTCGCGGAAGACGGCGGGCCGGGCGTTCAGCAGGAAGCGCGTCGCCCAGCCCAGATGCTTTGCCAGGAACGCGGGGCGATAACGGAATTGGACGGTATCGTTTTTCAGCAGCCGGGGCAGTTGCGACCATAGGCCCGGGTGGTTGAACGGCATCAGCGAACTGCGCGCCAGCACGCCCGCGTTGCCCATTGACGTTTCCATGCCCGGTTCCCGCTTGTCGACCAAGGTGACCGTGGCGCCACGGCGCAACAACTCCAATGCGCAGCAGACACCAACGATGCCCGCGCCCAGAACAATGACGTGCTTTCCCATGATTTTTTATTCGAAGCGTCAAGGCCGGGGATTGTATTGCAGTCCTTCCTTGGGAGGCGCCGTTACATGGCCGGCTTCTGCCCCAGGATGCGGCCCGCCGCCACCACGCCCCACCACGACGCTTCTTCAAACACGGAATAGCCCGACAGGTCGGCGTGCGCGAACAGCACCGGGCCATCTACCTCGCGCAGCGCGGCCAAGCCCGCGTTGGACAAATAGCCGCACAGCGGCGAGGCCATGGCGTGGCCGCGCACGGTGATGTCCAATTGCCGCGCGTTGCGCCAGAACTCGCTGCCGTAGGCGGCGACAAGATCTGCGGCCGCCTCGTCGCGCAAGGCTTCGGGGCTTGCCGTGGTGAGCCATTGCCGTGCGGCTTGCGGCGTTTGCCCGCTTAGCGCGTGATACGCGGTGAACACGGTGCGGGGCGATCGCGCAACGCGCAGCAGCTGATGCGTGGACACCACGTAGCCCAGCGCCCGGCCTTGGTAGACAACGTTGTCCCAAGACAGCGGTTCGCCGGGCGCTTCCAGCGGATAGCCTTCCAACACGAAGTTGGACACCAGCCACGGCGCGTGCGATGACGTGTGTACGGCCGGGTCGTAACCGTAGGCGCGGATGTCGGGCAGGATGCGCTGTGCGACGAACAAGGGCATGGCGCAGACGGTGCGCCGGGTTTGCAGCGTGTAGGCGGCGGTGTGGGCTTGGGTGTCAGTCATGCCCGTCATGTCCGTAATACCCGTCATGTCCGCCATGCCCGTGATGCACGTCACGCGCGGGCCGGCGGCCGTCTCGTCCAGGCGCACCGCCGTACCCGGAATCAGCCAGCGGTTGTGTCCCAGCTTCTGGGTGATGGCGTCGCGCATGCGGGCGGCCAGCACGGCCAGCCCGCCCGGCCACGTCAGCACTGCGCCTTCGCCGGCGTTGGCGGCGTGGCCGTCGCGGCTGGCGAAGTAGTGCAGGCCGGCCCAGGCCGAGACCACGTCGTATTGCGCGCCGTAATCGTCGCGGCAGCAGTAGTTCAGATACCAGTGCAGCGCGGGCGACGTATAGCCCTCGCGCGCCAGCCATTGCTTGAAGGTGATGGCGTCCAGCGCGCGCCATGCCGGGTCTTGCGATGACAGCACAAGCGGAATGCAGAACACCTTGCGGCCATCGTTGCCCACCTGCGTGTGCAGCCGGTCGATCAGCTTCAGAAAGCGGTGATGCTGCGCCACGTCTTCGTCCGGCAGCCCGGTCATGGGCAGCAGGCCTTCTTCCCAACGCCCGTTGCGCAGCAGTCGTTCCTGCGGCGAATGGACGAGCAGGGCTTCGTCGTAAGTCGGGCGCACGTCACCCGCGCCGCGTTCGATGATGCCGAAGTCGGACAGCATCTCGCGCACATGGGTAGACGCCATCGAAGGCAGCGGCAGGTAATGCGCGCCCAGCGGATAGTCCAGCTCATCGCGCTTGCCCGCCGCCGCATTGCCTGCGAATTCCGGGCCTTGCACCACCACGAAATCGGTAAAGCCTTCGCGCGCAAGCTTCCACGCGCATGACAGGCCGGCCACCCCCGCGCCCAGGATGGCGACGTTGTGCTGATAGTGGGCGGACGGCGCGGGCAAGGCCGCGCCATCGCGCAAGGCGTGTCCGGCTTGCATGCCCGGGTAGTGAACGCTGGGCGGGGTCTCGACGATGCGCGACCGATACCAGCCCGCGGTGCCGGCGGCCGCTGCCGTGGCCGCGCCCAGCAGAAAGCTGCGGCGGCGCATCAGCGGATAACCTTGCGCCAGTCCTCGTCGAAATAGCGCACGAGCGACTGCTCATTCAAGCGGTTGGGCGGCATCGCCAGCGCCGGCATGTCGGCGGGGAAGTGGAACAGTTCGCGCGTGGTGGCTGGGTCGAGATAGCGCGTTGGCACGGTGATCTTGTCAGGCGGCGTGTAGTCGCGCCGCTTGCTGGCCAGAATGAAACCCCAGTCGCCAAACGATGGCACATAGGTGTGGTACGGCCAGGTGTTCAGGCCCGCTTCCTTCAACGTGGCGTCCACGCTCCAGAACGAGCGCGGCGCGAAGTAGGGCGACGTCGACTGGATCACCATATAGCCGTTTTCGGCCAGGTGGCGCGCCATCAGATGGTAGACCGGCACCGAGTACAGCCGGCCCAGCCCGAAGTTGGACGGGTCGGGAAAGTCCACCACGATGAAGTCATAGACCTCTGCGTGCGTTTCCAGCCAGCGGCCGGCGTCGTCGTTGATGACGGTGACGCGCGGGTCTTTGAGCGAGCCCTGGTTCAACGCCACCAGCGGCTCCGAGCGCGAGAACAAGCCCGTCATCGCCGGGTCCAGATCCACCAGCGTCACGTGTTCGATGTTCTTGTATTTGAGGATTTCGCGCACCGCCAGCCCGTCGCCGCCGCCCAGCACCAGCACGTTGCGCGCCCAGGGCAGCGTCTGCAAACCCGGATGCACCAGCGACTCGTGATAACGATGTTCGTCGCGCGACGAGAATTGCAGGTTGTTGTTGATGTACAGGCGCAGGTCGTCATGCCAGCGCGTCACCACCAGCCGCTGATACGGCGTGGTTTCGGCGTGCACCACATCGTCGCCATACAGGCCCTTTTCCGCCCAGGCCGTCATGGCGGTGGAATAGATGAAGCCCAGCGCCAGAAAGCCGATCACCACGCAGGCGCGGATGGCTTTTTCGCCGGGCCGGCGGACCTCGGCGCGAAACAGCCATGTCGTCCACAGTGCGACGCTGGCGTTCAGGATGCCGAATAGAAAGCTCGTGCGCAGCAGGCCCAGCTTGGGGGCGAGCAGCAGCGGGAAGATCAGGGAGACGGCCAGCGCGCCCAGGTAGTCAAAGGTCAGCACGCGGCTGACTATCTCGCGGAATTCGGCCTTGCGCTGGTTAAACACGCGCATCACCAGCGGGATCTCCATGCCGACCATCAGGCCGATGACGAAGACGCCCACATACAAGGCCGCGCGAAAGGGGGCGGACAGCCAGGCGAAAACCAGGAACAAGACGGCGGCGGACACGCCGCCCAACAACGCAACAAGCAGTTCGACGTCGATGAACCGATTCAAAACGTCTTCGTCTTTTACATATTTTGACAACCACGAACCGATGCCCATGGCGAACAAATAGCAGCCGATGACGGACGAGAACTGAAGGATGGAATCCCCCAGTAAATAGCTGGCCAGCGCGCTGCTGATGAGCTCATAGCCCAAACCGCAGGAAGCAACGATCAATACCGATAGGATGAGAACGCGGTCGCGCATGGGGTGTCCGGAGCGAAAAATGCGTTCGCAGTATATCGAACGCCGCGTATATACTGCGCGCAATTAGGAGGGTGGCAATGGGAGAAGCGATGCATCCGGCGGTGACCTATCTGATCTATATCGTCTCGGCGCTTGTCATGCTGGGCGTTTTCACCGCGGTCTACACCGCTGTGACCCGCTACAAAGAATTCGACCTGATCCGCGAAGGCAACATCGCAGCGGTGCTGTCCTACGGCGGCGCGCTGGTCGGTTTCAGCTTCACGCTGTGCTCCAGCATTGCCGTGCACGCCAGCTTCGTGATGTTCCTGGTGTGGGGCGCCGCCGCCATGGTGGTGCAGATCGTGGTGTATGTCGTGATCGCCCAGGCCATACGCGGCATGAACGAGGCCATCGAACAAAACAATATCGCCATGGGCGGCCTGATCGGTTCGATCTCGCTGGCCGCAGGCGTCGTCAACGCCGCCTGCCTGACCTGACGGCCGGCGCGTCATCCGATCTGACACGGGAGAATTTGCCATGAGTCTCGGTTCATTTATTCGCAAGCAGTTTATTGACATCCTGCAATGGAACGAGGATCGCGACGGCGTGCTCGCCTGGCGCCATCCGATGCAGGATTTCGAAATCCAGTACGGCGCCAGCCTGACCGTGCGGGAATCGCAAATGGCGGTGTTCGTCAACGAAGGCAAGGTGGCCGATGTGTTCGGCCCCGGCATGTACAAGCTGACGACGCAGACGCTGCCGATCCTGACGTACCTGAAGAACTGGGACAAGCTGTTCGAGTCGCCCTTCAAGTCGGACGTGATCTTCTTCAGCACGCGCCTGCAACTGGGCCGGCGCTGGGGCACGGCGCAGCCGGTGACGCTGCGTGACAGCGAATTCGGCATGGTGCGCCTGCGCGCATTCGGCGTGTATTCGTATCAGATTTCAGACCCGGCCAAGTTCTATCGCGAAATCAGCGGCACGCGTGATGAATACACCGTGGACGACCTGGAAGCGCAGCTGCGCAACATGGTGGTCGCCGCGATGACGACGGCGCTGGGCGGCTCCAAGGTGCCGTTCCTGGATATCGCGGGCAACCAGGGGCTGATGTCGCAAAGCATCAGCGAGCAGCTGGCCCCGGTGTTCGACCGTTATGGCGTGAAGCTCGACAACTTCACCGTTGAAAACGTGTCCCTGCCCGAAGAGCTCCAAAAGGCGCTGGACACGCGGATTTCGATGGGCATGGCGGGCGACCTGGGCAAGTTCACCCAGTACCAGACTGCGACGTCGATTCCGCTGGCCGCGCAGAACGAAGGCGGCATTGCCGGCATCGGCGCGGGCCTGGCGGCCGGCGCCGCGCTGGGCCAGACGATGGCCGCGGGGTTGGGCGTGGGGCAGGGCCAGCCGCAACAGCCGCAGCAACAACCGCAGCAACCGCAGCAACAGCCCGCGCAGCAAGCCGCGCCCGCTGCGGCCGGCGCCGACCCGGTCGCGCGCCTGCAACAGCTGAAGGACTTGCTGGATAAAGGGCTGATCACCGCCGCTGACTACGATTCGGCCAAGGCCGAAGTGCTGAAGAAACTTACCAGCTAAGGACTTATGCAGCAGGTTCTGTGTCCGCAGTGCGGCGCCCCGGTCAAGTTCACGTCCACCGCATCCGTCATGGCGGTTTGCGGCGCTTGCCGCAGCACCTTGTTGAAGGATGCCGAATCGGTCAAGCGCATTGGCGAGATGGCCGATGTGCTGGAAGACTATTCGCCCTTGTGCCTGGGCGCGACGGGCAAGTTCGACAGCAAGCGTTTTGACGTCATCGGCCGCATCCAGCTGCGCTTTGACGAGGGCTTCTGGAACGAGTGGTACGTGTGGTTCGAAGATGGCTCCGACGGCTGGTTGTCGGACGCGTCGGGCCAGTACGCCGTCACGCGCCGCCGCAAGGTCAAGTCCCTGCAAGGCATGCCGGCGTTTACCGACATTTCGCCAGGCGACGAGCTCAAGCTGGATGGCCAGCGCTTTGTCGCCGCCGATGTCCGCACGGCGCAGGCGGGTGGTGCGCAGGGCGAACTGCCGTTTGTGCCGGGCGATGGCTGGGAAGCAAAGGTGGCGGACTACCGCAGCCTGGACGCGTTTCTCACGCTGGATTTTTCCGACGCGCCCGAACCCGAACTCTATATCGGCAAAGCCTTCGACCTGTCCGCCATGCAGGCGGGGTCGCTGCGCACCAACGAGCAGGTCGAGGAAACCGCGGGCCGCTTCCGTGGCCAGATCAAGGCGCTGGAGTGCCCCAACTGCGGCGCGCCGATCAGCTTCGTGGCGGCCATGGCCACCCACGTTGTCTGCCCGTCGTGCGCATCGGCGGTAGATTGCTCGGGCCCCACGGCCGAAGTCATCGCCAAGGGCCACAAGGTCAAGGCGATCACCACCACGCTGTCGCTGGGCGCGGTGGCCAAGATCGACGGAGCCAGCTACACGCTGATCGGCCTGATGAAATGCGCGGACCCCGATCCCGACGAACCGTCTGACTGGATCGAGTACCTGCTGTTCAACCCGGCCAAAGGCTTTATCTGGCTGGTGGAAACCGACGAAGGCTGGGAACGCGTGCAGGTCTGCGACACCTGGCCCAGCCTGAATAACGCCACCAGCGTGCGCTGGCGGTCAAAGCTGTACCAGAAGCTGTACGACTACACCTCGCGGGTCGAGGTGCCGCTGGGCGCGTTCAACTGGCGCGTCAAGGCGGGCGACACCACGAAGATCACCGACTACAAGGCCGGCACGCTGAAGCTCACGCGTGAACTCGCGGCCAACGAACTCGGCTGGTCGGCGTCGGCGCCCATCGCCCCGGCGCAGTTGGCGGAGTGGTTTGGCGACGCGCAACTGGCCAAGCAGAAGTCGCTACCTATGGGTGGCAAGCGGGGCGGCTACGGCAAATGGGCCTGGATCGCGACGATCGGCATGGTGTTCCTGAACATGAGCAATATCTTGAACGGCCGCTTTATTCCAGTCCTGATCGGGCTGGCGTTCCTGTGGTTCCCCGCCAAGCTGGCGGACAAGTTTTCCGGAAAGGACGACTAGGACGATGGGCAAGTTCCTTTATGCCGTCTATGCGGTGGTGGTGGTGCTGGCGGCCACGGGCGCCAGTTCGCCCGGCGCCCGCATCGTGAGCGGCGGCAGCAGCAGTAGCAGCAGCTGGGGCAGCAGCTCGTCCGGCAGTTCGGGCTGGTCATCGGGCGGATCGCACAAGTGACGGTGCATGCCACTCCGGGCCGCCACGTGCTGGCGGATTTTCGCGGCGTGCCTGCCACGCGGCTCACGGATGCCGCCGCGTTGGAAGCGCAATTGATCGGCGCGGCGCAGGCCGCCGGCGCGCATGTGCTGAGCGCGCATTTCCACCACTTTGGCGAAGGCGCGGGCGTGACGGGCGTGGTCATGCTGAGCGAATCCCATATCAGCATCCATTCCTGGCCCGAACACCAGTTCGCGGCGCTGGACATCTTCATGTGCGGCACGGCGCAGCCCGAGCTGGCGCTGGCCTGGCTGCAAGACGCGCTGGCGCCGGAATCGGTACACGTCACGACGGTCGCGCGCGGCTGATATTCCCCCATTTTTTGCCCGTTTGATCTGGCGCAATGGCCGCCGGAACGCAAATTGACGAGCGTTATATACCTCTATATATTTCGTTACCGATATGGCGATACCCGAGGAGAAAATCATGTCCTGCAAACGCCCGCCGTTGGCCCTGTCCCTGGCGCTATCCCTGGCGCTGTCCACCCTGTGGGGCGCGAGCGCCCACGCGGGTGACCTGGTGGTGTCCGCCGCCGCCAGCCTGACAAACGCATTCAAGGAAGTGGCGCAAGGCTACGAGAAAGCGCATCCCGGCACTAAGGTCGTGCTGAATTTCGGCGCGTCCGACGTGCTGCTGCAGCAGATCGTGAAGGGTGCGCCCGCGGATGTGTTCGCCTCGGCCGACCAGAAAGCAATGGACAAGGCCGTGGAAGAAAAGGCCGTCAAGCCTGCTTCGCGCGTGGACTTCGCCGCCAACCAGATCGTGCTGATCGTTCCCACGGACAGCAAGGCCAACATCACCGCGCTGAAAGACCTGACGCGCGACGACATCAAGCGCATCGCCTATGGCAACCCGGCCTCGGTGCCGGTGGGCCGTTACACCCAGGGCGCGCTTGAAGCCGCCGGGTTGTGGACGGCGGTGCAAGCCAAGAGCGTGCTGGCGCAGAACGTGCGCCAAAGCCTGGACTACGTGTCGCGCGGCGAAGTGGACGCGGGCTTTGTGTTCGCAACAGACGCCGCCGTCATGCCTGACAAGGTCAAGGTGGCGGTGCGCGTGCCGTCGCAAACGCCCGTGACGTATCCCATTGCCGTGACCACGCGTGAAGCCGCGGCGAAAGAAGCCGATAGCTTCGTCGCCTATGTGCTGTCGCCCGAAGGGCAGGCTATTCTGTCGCGCTACGGCTTTCAGAAGCCCTGATATTGCTGATGCGTTGAACTGATGACAGATCCGGTTTGGGTGCCGCTGCTGCTTTCGTTGAAGGTGGCGGGCTGGGCAACATTGTTGGCGACCGTGGCCGGCACCGCCGCGGCGTTCGGCTTGTCGCGATGGCGCTGGCCGGGGCGCGATCTGCTGGACGCCATCCTGACCCTGCCGCTGGTCTTGCCGCCCACCGTGCTGGGCTATTACCTGCTGGTCTTGCTGGGCCGGCGCGGCGTCATCGGTGAAACGCTTGCGGGCTGGGGCATCGAGCTGGTGTTCACGTGGCAGGGCGCGGTGATCGCGGCATCCGTCGTGGCGTTTCCGCTGGTGTTCAAGTCGGCGCGCGCGGCGTTTGAGAACGTGGACCCGCAGCTTGAGAATGCGGCGCGGGTGTTGGGCGTGCGCGAAGCCGGCGTGTTCTTCCGTGTGACCTTGCCGTTGGCGGCGCGCGGTATTGCGGCCGGCGTGCTGCTGGCGTTCGCCCGCGCCTTGGGCGAGTTCGGCGCCACGTTGATGATTGCGGGCAACTTGCCGGGCCGCACGCAGACCTTGTCGGTGGCCATCTACGAAGCCGTGCAGGCAGGCGACGATCACACCGCGAACCTGCTGGTGCTGGTCACGTCCGTCACCTGCGTCATCGTGTTGCTGGTGGCGGGCAAGCTTGTGCCTATCGGGGCGGGTCAACGCAACGGGGGCGGGCGATGAGCATCAACATCCAGGTCGCCAAGCGCATGGTGTCGGGCGACCGCCAATTTGAGCTGGACGTGGCTTTCACGTCGTCGTCCAAGCGCATCGCCTTGTTCGGGCCGTCGGGCGCGGGCAAAAGCCTGACCTTGCGCGCGGTGGCGGGGTTGCTGCGGCCGGACGCTGGCCGCATCGATATCAACGGGCGCGTGCTGTTCGATAGCCAGGCGGGCGTCAGCCTGCCAACGCAGTCGCGGCGCGTGGCGTATCTGTTTCAGGACTACGCGCTGTTTCCCCATCTGACGGTGGCGCAGAACATCGCGTTCGGCTTGCGGCGCGGCTGGCTCAACCCGCCCAGGCGCGGCGTGGCGCCAGAGGCCAAACGCTGGGTGGATGCGTTTGAGCTGGGCGCCATCATCGGCAGTTATCCCAACGAGATTTCGGGCGGGCAGAAGCAGCGCGTGGCGCTGGCGCGCGCGCTGACGTTGCAGCCCGACATCCTGCTGCTGGACGAGCCGTTTTCTGCGCTGGATTCACAACTGCGCGGCAAGATGCGCCAGGAACTGAATGCGCTGCAGCGGCAGCTGGACGTGCCGATGCTGCTGATCACGCATGACCCGGCGGATGTGGATGCGCTGGCCGATGAAGTGTTCGAAGTGCGCGACGGCAAGGTGCGCCGCCGTGCGGATGACCCGGGGGTTTGATCGGGCTTGATCCCGGGGGATGGATGCGGGCTGCGGATTGGGCGTTAGATCGGACGTCTGACCGGACCGCTGACCGGACCGCTGACGCGTTGCGCGTCAGTCCAGCACGCCCAGGATCACGCTGGACGCCTTGAATATCGCCACGGCGGGTTCGCCTTCGGCCAGGCCCAGTTCCGTTGCGCTGTCGTTGGTGACAATCGCCACCATCGTCGCGCCGCCGTCCATGGCGATCAGGATTTCACTGATGACGGCGCCCGGGCGCACCGCGCTGATCGTGCCCAGCAACTGGTTGCGGGCCGACAGCCGCAGGCCCGGGCCCGGTGCGCCGACGATCACGTTGGACGCCTTCACCAGCGCAATCGCTTCCTTGCCCGGCTCCAGGCCCAATTCCGTCGTGCTATCACGGGTGATGGTCGCGGTAACGGTATGGCCGCCCGCGATGCGCAACAGGATTTCGTCGTTGACGGCGCCCGTGCGGATCTCGATGACGGTGCCCAGAAATTTATTGCGCGCGCTGGTCTTCAGCATGAAACGCCTCATCAGGTCGATGTCGCCGCTGGCGTCCAGCCCTGCGCGCGTCAGGTTGTCCATGAACTTCCGGTGTTCGGCTTCCAACGCCCGAAAGGTGCCGATCAGGCGGCGCGCGCGGTCGGTCAGCTGCGTGCCGCCGCCGCCTTTGCCGCCTGCGGCCCGTACCACCAGCGGTTCACCCGCCAGATTGTTCATGGCGTCGATGGCGTCCCACGCGCCCTTGTAGCTCATGCCCACGGCGCGCGCAGCCGCCGTGATCGAGCCAGTGGCGTCGATCTGGGAGAGCAGGTCGATGCGGTTCTTTCCGCCCCAGGTCTGGGCGCCGGAACGAAACCAGATTGAGCCGTCGAGTTCCAACATGCTGGTTTGGGTCTGTGTCAGGGGGATGAATCAGCTGCGAGTGTAATGGACGGCAGGCGGGGGGATGCGAATGAGATTCTGTTGAAACTTTGCGGGCTTCGCGGCACTATGTCCAAGCCTTGAGCTCTCGGAGAAATCGACATGAAAGCGTTTCCAGCGTTGAAATGGTTGACGGCCGGTTCCATGACGGCATTGCTGGCGGCCTGCGCATCAGGCCCCACCGTGAAGGGCGATTACGATCACCAGGCGGATTTTGCCCAATACCGGACATTCGCTTTCATGAACCCGCTAGGCACGGACAAGGCGGGCTACAGCAGCCTCTTGACCGAGCGGCTCAAGGAAGCCACGCGCGGCCAGATGGAGATGCGCGGTTATACGTACAGCGCCGCCAACCCGGATCTGCTCGTCAACTTCGGCGCCAAGCTCCAGCAAAAAACCCAAGTCACGCCGGCCGCGCCGCCGATGGGGCCTTACTATGGCTACCGCACGGGGTTCTACGGCGGCTGGCCCGGCTACGGCTGGGGCGACGACGTTTATCAATACACCGAAGGCACGCTGAATATCGACTTGGTCGATCCCCGCCGCAAGCAGCTGGTGTGGGAAGGCGTGGCGGTGGGTGAAGTGCAGAATCCCGATACCGCCAACACCTCGCAGAACGTGGACAAGGCGGTGGCGCAAATCTTCGCCAAGTATCCGTTCCGGGCCGGCGTCGCCGCGCCGCAAGTGCCGGACAAAAGCAAACCCTAGCCAGAGGTAGCCGAATGACCACTCGCCGCAAGGCCCCGTCCACCGATACCGGCGATACGCCTCCCTACGAAACCGTTGCCCTCGTCCTGCAAGGCGGGGGCGCGCTGGGGTCCTATCAGGCGGGGGTGTACCAAGGCTTGCACGAAGCGGGCATTCGGCCCAACTGGATTTCCGGCATTTCCATCGGGTCGATCAACGCGGCCATCATCGCGGGCTCGCCCGAAGACGAACGCGTTGAGCGGCTGCGGGGCTTCTGGGAAAGCATTTGCCGCCCGGCCGGTTTTGCCTCGGTGCCGTGGGGCGACACGTTGGCGGGCATGTTCGAAGGCATTCCCTTCGGCTTCGGCTCGCCGGCCATGAACGGCCAGCTGTCTGCCTTTCAGGCGCTATTTTCAGGGCAGCCGGGGTTTTTCAAACCGCGCTTCCCGCCTCCGTACTGGGCCAGCGGCCGGGGGGCGGCGTCCACCAGCTTTTACGACACCACGCCGCTTGCGGCCACGTTGCGCCAGTTCGTCGACTTCGATGTGCTCAATAGCGGCAAGGTGCGCGCAAGCTTCGGCGTGGTGAATGTGCGCAGTGGCAACTTCGCCTATTTCGACAGCCAGACCGATAAGCTGGGCCCCGAGCACATCATGGCTTCCGGCGCCTTGCCGCCGGGGTTTCCGTCGGTGGAGATCGAGGGAGAGCATTATTGGGACGGCGGTATCGTGTCGAACACGCCGCTGGCGCAGGTGCTGACCAACGACAACATGCGCGACACCTTGGCGTTTCAGGTTGATTTATGGCCTGCGCGTGGCGGGTTGCCGACTTCGCTTGAAGAAGTGGCCGAGCGCCAAAAAGACATTCAGTATTCCAGCCGAACCCGCCTTGTCACGGATCAGCTGCGGCGGGTGCTGAAGTTGCGCCATGGCTTGCAGCGCCTGCTTGAGCGCCTGCCCGAGGCCGAACGCAACGCGCCCGAGTTCGCCGACATCCGCAAGTTGTCGCATACGCCCGCCACCAACATCATCAACCTCATCTACGAATCCAAGCACCTGGAGCGTTACTCCAAGGACTACGAATTCGGCACCGAGGCCATGCGCGAGCACTGGGAATCCGGTTTGGCCGACATCCGCCAAACGTTGGCCAAGCCCGGCATTCTGGCGCGGCCCACCGAGAACAGCTGCTTTGTGACGCACGATATTCATCGCAACGGCACGCATAAATAGGCAGGGTGGGCACACACAGGCCGGGTCGCCACAAACAGGCCGGGTCGCCACAAACAGATAGGGCGCACACAGAAAGAGAAAGGCAGGGCGCGTAAGACTGGTCTGATAATTGGCTCATTCGGCAGCCAGAAGCCGTTCACACCGGTAGTCTTCAGGGACAAACAGCAACCTTGTTCCGGGTTCCGGCTGCCGCCACGCCAGGCGGGGCCGGCCCGATGGAGACCTGCCATGAATGTCCCTCACGCGCTTGCTTCTCACGCGCTCGCCCCTTACGCACCTACGCCTCACGCGCCTGCCCCTGATGCGCTTGCCCGCCTGGATCAACCCTCGCCACGCGGCGCGCGCCTGCCGCCGTCCATCACCGTCAATGCCCCTGCCGCGCTTGCGACCGACCGGGTCGACGGCTGGTGGAGCCTGATGTACCAAGGGTGGACGCTGCTGGCGCCCAGCGGCGCGCGTATCGACCTGACCGAAATTGAACGCGCGTGTTTTGTCTGCCTGCTGCAGAGCCCGCATCGCGAATTGCGCCGCGAAGCGTTGATGGCCGTGCGCCAGAGCACCAATATGCGCACGCTCAATGTGGCGATTTGCCGGCTACGCAGCAAAGTCCTGCAGACAGGCGCCCGTTTGCCGCTGCATACTGTGCACGGCGTGGGCTACGTGTTCCTGGGCAATCTCAGAGCGCTTCCCAACTGCTGAGGCTGTTACGGATTTGTCTCTCCCGCGCATCGTTGTACGGCTTGAAAATACGTGATTTCCCCAATAACTGAGTTACATTATTGGGCTATTCACGGGTCACTACGCTATGCGCGGGGGTTTCAATGCGGTTTTCGCCTAAACGTGTTTCAGGTCTGGCTGTTTCCGGTGGCGTCCTCGCGCTGATATTGGCAGGGTGCGGCGAAAAGCCACAGATGAATCCCGGCATGCCTCAAGTCAGCGTCATTACCGTGCAGCCCGAGCGCGCGCCCATCGTTTCTGAATTGCCCGGCCGCGTGGATGCCGTGCGTGATGCGCAGATCCGTTCGCGTGTTACCGGCATCGTTCAGAAAATCGCCTTCGAGCAAGGCGGTGACGTCAAAGAAAACCAACTGCTGTTCAAGATTGATCCGGCGCCCTACAAGGCAGCCTACGATCAAGCGACGGCGCAGTTGAAGCAGGCGCAGGCCAATCTGTTCAGCGCCAAGCTGCTGGCAGACCGCTATGCGCCGCTGGTCAAGGCCAACGCCGTCAGCAAGCAGGAATACGACAACGCCGTGGCCTCGTTCCGCCAGGCCGATGCCTCGGTGGCGGCCGCCAAGGCCAACCAGGACAACGCGGCCATCAACCTGGGCTACACCGATGTCACGTCGCCCATCACGGGCCGCATCGGCAAGCCGCTGGTCACCGAAGGCGCACTGGTGGAAGCCACGTCCGCCACGCAAATGGCTACCGTGCAGCAGCTGGACCCGGTCTATGTTGACTTCACGCAGTCCACTGCCGAACTGGCGACGCTGCGCCGCGCATTCGCCAGCGGCCAATTGCAGAAGGTCGGCAAAGACACCGCTCGCGCCACCGTTGTGCTGGAAGACGGCACGGAATACGAGCACGCCGGCAAGCTGCTGTTCACCGGCATCACCGTGGACCCGTCCACGGGCCAGGTGAACCTGCGCGCCGAAGTGCCCAACCCCGACGGCATCCTGCTGCCCGGCATGTACGTGCGCGTGCGGCTGGAGCAGGGCGTGGATGACAAGGCGCTGGTCGTGCCGCAGCAGGCGCTGCAACGCACGGCCGACGGCTCGCAAAGCCTGATGCTGGTGAAGGACAACAAGATTTCCCAGTTGCCCGTCACCACCGGCGGCGCCATCAAGAACAACTGGTTGATCACCAGCGGCCTGAAGGCAGGCGACGTTGTCGTGGTCGAAGGCTTCCAGAAAATCCGCCCCGGCGCGCCGGTGCAGGTCAGCCAATGGAACAAGAACGGAGCCCCCGCGAACGGCGCCCAGCCCGCGGCGCAACCTGGCGCCAAGCCGGCCGCGCCCGAGCAATCGCCCAAGCCTGCCGAACCTGCCCAGCAGGACAAGGCAGCAGGCCAGAAATCTTGAGCGGCACGCGGCGCAACCAGCGCCGCGTTCCCCTTTGGTGAGCATCGCTTTCAGAGTCAGCCCACATGCCGCAATTTTTCATTGATCGACCAATTTTCGCCTGGGTAGTTGCCCTGTTCATTCTGCTGGCGGGGGTGTTGGCCATCCCGAACATGCCGGTGGCGCAATACCCCGACGTGGCCCCGCCGGCGATCACGATTACCGCTACGTATCCTGGCGCATCGGCCAAGGAAGTGGCGGAATCGGTCACCAGTATCATCGAAGACAAGCTCAACGGGGCCAAGGGCCTGATCTACTACGAGTCGGTCAGCGATTCCTACGGCACCGCCACGATCACCGCCACCTTCGCCCCGGGCACCAACCCCGACCTGGCGCAGGTGGACGTGCAGAACCGCGTGTCCAACGTGATTGCGCAGTTGCCGGCGGCCGTGCAACAGCAGGGCCTGCAATACGAGCAGACCAGTACCGGCTTCCTGATGATCGTGACGTTGTCGTCCGAAGACGGCTCGCTGGATCAAACGGCATTGGCCGACTACATCACCCGCAACGTGCAGAACCCGGTGTCGCGTGTGGCCGGCGTGGGCCAGTTCCAGCTGTTCGCTGCGCCGCGCGCGATGCGCATCTGGGTCGATCCCGCCAAGCTGGTGGGCTTTAACCTGAGCATGTCCGAAGTCAACCAGGCGATCTCGGGCCAGAACGTGTTGATCTCTGGCGGCAGCATCGGTTCGCCGCCCAACCCGGAGTCGCAGCGCATTACCGCCACCGTCACGGCCAACGGCCAGCTGAGCACGGTGGAAGGCTTCGGCAAGATCGTCCTGCGCGCCAACACCGATGGTTCCAAGGTGCTGCTGCGCGACGTCGCCCGTATTGAAGTGGGCGCCGACAACTATCAATTCGGGGCCCGCCTGAACGGCAAGCCCACGGCCGCTTTCGCCATCGTGCTGTCGCCGGACGCCAACGCGTTGGCCACCGCCCAGGGCGTGCGCCAACAGATGGAAGAGCTGTCCAAGTACTTCCCGGGCAACATCCAGTACGCCATCCCCTACGACACCGCACCCTATGTGAAGGTGTCCATCGAGCAGGTGCTGCACACCCTGGCCGAAGCCATGGTGCTGGTGTTCCTGGTGATGTACCTGTTCCTGCAGAACGTGCGCTACACGCTGATCCCGGCACTTGTCGTGCCGGTGGCCATGCTGGGTTCGTTTGCGGTGATGCTGGGGCTGGGCTTCTCGATCAACGTGCTGACCATGTTTGCGATGGTGCTGGCCATCGGGATTCTGGTGGACGACGCCATCGTGGTGGTTGAAAACGTTGAGCGCATCATGGCCACCGAAGGCTTACCGCCAAAAGAGGCCACCAAGAAAGCCATGCCCCAGATCAGCGGGGCCATCGTCGGTATCACGCTGGTGCTGGTGACGGTGTTCCTGCCGCTGGCCTTCATGAGCGGGTCGGTGGGCGTGATCTACCGTCAGTTCTCGGTGGCCATGGCCGTGTCGATCTTCTTCTCGGCCCTGCTGGCGCTGACCTTCACGCCGGCGTTGTGCGCCACCATTCTCAAGCCGGTGGCCAAGGGTCACCACGACGAGAAAAAAGGTTTCTTCGGTTGGTTCAACCGCAAGTTCGACGCCACCACCCACGGTTATCAGAACTGGGTATCGCGCATTCTGCACAAGGGCGGCCGCATGATGCTGGCCTTCCTGGTGCTGGTGCTGCTGCTGGGCTGGCTGTACCTGCGCCTGCCGTCGTCGTTCCTGCCCGAAGAAGACCAGGGCTACGTGATCAGCAACATCGAGCTGCCCACGGGCGCCAGCGCCAACCGCACGGTTGAGGTCATCGAACAGGTCGAGGAATACTTCCGCAACATTCCCGCGGTGGAAAACATCATCGCCGTGCAGGGCTTCAGCTTCAACGGTAACGGCCTGAACGCCGCTATTGCGTTCACCACGCTGAAAGACTTCAAGGACCGCAAGGAACGCCAGGATTCCGCCGGCGCCATCGCCTTCAATGCCTTCCAGAAGCAGTTGATGGGCATTCACGATGCGCAGGTGTTCACGCTGGTGCCGCCCGCCATTTCGTCCTTGGGCAACGCCACGGGCTTCGACCTGCGCTTGCAGGATCGCGGTGCGGCCGGCTCCGAGGCGCTGGCGGCGGCCACGGGCCAGTTGATGGGCGCGGCAATGAAGAGCCCGGTGCTGTCGCAAGTCCGCATCACCGGTCTGGCGGCGGGCACGCAACTGACGCTGAACATCGACCGCGACAAGGCAGCAGCCTTGGGGGTGGACTTCAACGAGGCGGCATCGCTGATCTCGACGGCGGTGGGCTCGGCCTACCTGAGCAAGTTCCCGAACATGGGCCGGATGCAGAACATCTGGGTCCAGGCCGATGCGCCGTACCGCATGCAGCTGTCTGACGTCTTGAAGCTGAACGCGCGCAACACGCAAGGCGGGATGGTGCCGCTGTCGACGTTTGTCACGGCCGATTGGGTGCAGGGTCCGGTGCAGGTGGTGCGCTACAACAGCTACGAGTCCATGCGTATCGGCGGCAGCGCCGCGGCGGGCTACACCACGGGCCAGGCCATGGAGGAAATGCAGAACCTCGTCGCGCAGTTGCCGCAAGGCTTCGGCTACGAGTGGACGGGGCTGTCGTATCAGGAACGCCAAGCGGGTAACCAGGCGCCCATCCTGATGGGCCTGTCGCTGCTGATCGTGTTCCTGGTGCTGGCCGCGCTGTATGAAAGCTGGGCCATCCCGATCTCGGTCATGCTGGTGGTGCCGCTGGGTATGTTGGGCGCGGTGGCCCTGGTCAGCGCGCTGGGCATGTCGAACGACGTGTACTTCCAGGTGGGCATGGTGACCGTGATCGGCTTGGCGGCCAAGAACGCCATTCTGATCGTGGAGTTCGCCAAGGATCAGTACGCGCGGGGAATGGGGCTATATGAATCTGCGGTGGAAGCCGCAAGGCTGCGCTTCCGGCCGATTCTGATGACGTCGCTGGCGTTCATTCTGGGCGTGGTGCCGTTGGCGATGGCCACGGGCGCAGGCGCCGCCAGCCAGCGCGCAGTGGGTCTGGGCGTGCTGGGCGGCATGTTGGCGGCAACCCCGTTTGCCGTCATCTTCGTGCCGACGTTCTTCGTCGTGGTGCTGGGCCTGTTCAAGACCCGCCCGCGTCTGCTGGGCGCCGAACTGAAGGCCTGGGAAGAAGAGCAGGCGGCCAAGAAGGCGGCTGGCGAACCCACCGCTGATTCGTCCCACGCTGCGCAAACTCCCGCACAACCCAACGGTGGCCCGGAGGGCAAGGCATGAAAGCCCTGATGATCAAACAGACCGCTTTGTCCGCCTTCGTGGCGGTGGCGTTGGCCGGCTGCTCGCTGGCGCCTGACTACAAGCGCCCCGATGCGCCGGTTACGGGCGCGTGGCCCGACCAGCCCAAGGTGCAGTACGGCGCGTACAACAACCCTTCAACGCTGGGGTCGCAGCCGTCGACGTCGGTGATGCCGCAAGACGGCACGCCCGCGGCCGACCTGGGCTGGCGCGAGTTCTTCCGCGATCCGCGCCTGCAAAGCCTGATCGCCTTGTCGCTTGAGAACAACCGCGACCTGCGCGTGGCCGTGCAGCGTGTCGAAGAGGCGCGTGCGCAGTACGGCGTGCAGCGCGGCGCGCAGTGGCCGAGCATCGGCGCCGGCATTCAGGGCCAGCGCCAGCACTTGCCCGCCAACATGCGGGCAGGCGGCCCCGATTCCAGTTCGATTTCCAGTTCCTATCAGGCCGGTATCGGCCTGACGACCTTCGAAATCGATCTGTTCGGCCGTTTGCGCAATTTGTCCGAAGCGGCGTATCAGCAGTATCTGTCGACCGAACAGGCGCAAAAGAGCGTGCAGATCACGCTGGTCGGTTCCGTGGCGCAGTCGTACTTCAACCTGCGCGCGGCCGAAGTGCAGCTGGACCTGACGCAGCGCACGCTGGCCTCGCGCCAGGAATCCTACAACCTCGTCAAGCGCCGTTTCGATGGCGGCGTGGCGTCGGAACTGGATTTGAACCAGTCGAAGTCGCTGCTGGATACGGCGTCGTCTGACCTGGCGCAATTGGCCCGCGCCCGTGCGCAGGCCATGAACGCGCTGGTGCTGCTGGTGGGAACGCCGTTGCCGGAAAACCTGCCCGCGCCCGCCACGTTCGGCCGCGACCAGTTGCTGGCGACGGTGCCTTCCGGCCTGCCGTCTGACCTGCTTGAGCGCCGCCCCGATATTCTGGCCGCAGAAAACCAGTTGAAGGCCGCCAACGCCAATATTGGCGCGGCGCGCGCGGCTTTCTTCCCGACGATTTCGCTGACCGGCCTGCTGGGCGTGGCCAGCCCGTCGCTGGGTGATCTGTTCAAGGGTGGCCAGGGGTACTGGAGCTTCTCGCCGTCGATCACGACGCCGCTGTTTGCGGGTGGCAGCATCCGCGAAGGGCTGAATCTGGCGAAGGCGCGCGACAACATCGCCGTGGCCCAATACGAGCAAACCATCCAGACGGCGTTCCGCGAAGTGTCGGACGCGCTGGCGGGCGAAGCCACGTATGGCGCGCAGCTTGATGCGCAACGCGCGTTGCAGGAGTCGTCCTCGCGCACGCTGGAACTGTCGAATCTGCGCTATACCAATGGCATCGACAACTACCTGCAAGTGCAGAACGCTCAGGTAGACTTCTTCAATGCCCAGCTTTCGCTGGTGCAAACCGGTTTGGCCGCGCTGATCAACCGCGTGGAGCTCTACAAGGCGTTGGGCGGCGGCTGGGAAGAAACCACGAAAGAACCGACCAAAGTGACGACGACCGCTCAATGATAGAACTTGGTGTAAATATCGATCACGTTGCCACGTTGCGGCAACAACGCCATACGGTGTATCCGGACCCGGTGGCCGCCGCGCTGCGCGCGGAGGACGCCGGCGCCGACCTGATCACGCTGCATCTGCGTGAAGACCGCCGCCACATTCAAGACGCGGACGTTTACGCCATTCGTCCGCAGTTGCGCACGCGCATGAATCTGGAATGCGCCATCACGGCGGAAATGCTGGAAATTGCCTGCGCCGTCAAACCCAACGACGTCTGCCTGGTGCCTGAAAAGCGTACCGAGCTCACGACCGAGGGCGGCCTGGAAGTGGCGGGCGCCATGGGGCCGGTGACGGACGCCGTGGCCTTGCTGCGCGAAGCCGGTATTCGCGTGTCGTTGTTCATCGACGCGGACCCGGTGCAGATCGCCGCAGCGGCCAAGGCTGGCGCGACGGTCATCGAACTGCATACCGGCGCCTACGCCGAAGCCCAGGGCGACGCCGCCCAGGCCGAGTTGCAGCGCATCCGCCTGGCCGTCACCGAAGGCTTGCGCCATGGCCTGCGCGTGAACGCCGGACACGGCCTGCATGTGGGCAACGTATCGCCCATTGCCGCCATTGACGGTATTTCCGAGCTAAACATCGGCCACGCCATCGTGGCGCAGGCGGTGTTTGATGGCTGGGAAAAGGCGGTGCGCGACATGAAAGCGCTGATGGTGCAGGCCCGGCTGCAAGCGCTGCGCGGCCTGTGACCGCAGGCTGGATGATGAAACCCCGCGCCGCGTTTTTGGCGGCGTTGTTTTTGGTTGATGCCCATGTCTGACACGCCCAAGACCCCCGCGCCCGCTGGCGCCATCGCCGGCATCGGCATGGACTTGCTGCGCATCGACCGCATCGAGCGCGCATTGGATCGCCACGGCGACCGCTTCGCCGAAAAGATTCTGGGCGTGGAAGAGTTGCAGAAATTCCATGCGCGCCGCGCGCGCGACCCGGTGCGCGGCCTGCGCTTTCTGGCCACGCGCTTTGCCGCCAAAGAAGCCTTTTCCAAAGCGATCGGCCTGGGCATGCGCATGCCCATGACGTGGCGGCGCGTGCAAACGCTGAACGCGCCGGGCGGACGCCCGGTGCTCGTCATCGCGCCCGAGCTGCTCGACTGGTACACGCAGCGTTTCGGCGCCGCGCATGTATCCATCACCGACGAATCCGACATGGCCGCCGCGTATGTGGTGGTCGAACGCAAGCCCTGAGCCTCCGCCTTGCGCGGCGCCGGCTTGCCATATCTAGACACAAGGACAGCCTCATGGCCAAGAAGAAATCCAAGGGTGGCCTGCCCCCCGGCCCCGTGATGGTCGACGTGGCGGGCTTCACGCTGACAAAAGAAGAGAAGACGCGCCTGCGCCATCCGCTGGTCGGCGGCGTGATTCTTTTCGCCCGCAATTTCGAAAGCCGCAAGCAGCTGACCAAGCTGACTCGCCAGATTCACAAAGCCCGCAAGGAACCGCTGCTGATCCTGGTGGATCACGAGGGCGGCCGCGTGCAGCGCTTCCGCGAAGACGGTTTCACTGCCTTGCCCGCGATGCGCGACCTGGGCGCGCTGTGGGACCGCGACCCCCTGCAGGCCATGCGCCTGGCGACCGAAGCCGGCTATGTGCTGGCCGCCGAGCTGCGCGCCTGCGGGGTGGACATGAGCTTCACGCCCGTGCTCGATCTGGATTACGGCGTCAGCAAAGTCATCGGCAATCGCGCCTTCCATTCCGACCCGCGCGTGGTGACGATGCTGTCGCGCGCCCTGGTTCAGGGTTTGGCGCTGGCCGGCATGTCGGCTTGCGGCAAGCACTTCCCGGGCCATGGTTTTGTGGGCGCGGATTCGCACCACGAAATCCCCGTGGACCCGCGCGGCCTGGACGACATCCTGAAGGACGACGCCGCGCCGTACGCCTGGCTGGGCGACGCCGTGCTGCCGTCCGTGATGCCCGCGCACGTGATCTACCCCAAGGTCGACAAGCATCCCGCCGGGTTCTCCAAGCGCTGGGTGCAGGACATCCTGCGCAAGCGCCTGGGCTATGACGGCGTGGTGTTCTCGGACGACCTGACGATGGAAGGCGCATCGGTTGCGGGCGACATCCTGGACCGCGCCAACGCCGCGCTGCGCGCCGGTTGCGATATGGTGCTGGTGTGCAACCGCCCCGATCTGGCCGACGATTTGCTGTCGCGCCTGAAGTTCGACCATGCTCCCGAATCGGTTGAACGCATCCGCCGCCTCATGCCGCGTTTCGATGCGCCCGACTGGGACACCTTGCAGGCCGAAAGCCGCTATCAGAATGCCCGACGACTTCAATCTCAAATCGTTCCTGGCTGATCTGCCGCATCTTCCAGGTGTCTACCGGCACCTGGATGCGGCCGGTGAAGTCATGTATGTCGGCAAGGCGCGCGACCTGAAGAAGCGCGTCTCGTCGTATTTCCAGAAGAACCTAGCCAGCCCCCGTATCGCCCAGATGGTGTCGAAGGTGGCGCGGCTGGAGGTCACCGTCACGCGCTCGGAAGCCGAAGCGCTGATCCTGGAAAACAACCTCATCAAGAGCCTGAAGCCGCGCTACAACATCCTGTTTCGCGACGACAAGTCTTATCCCTACCTGCTGATCACCGGCCACGAATGGCCGCGCATCGCCTACTACCGGGGCGCAACGAACAAGCGCGGCCAGTATTTCGGCCCGTTTCCCAACGCCTGGGCGGTGCGCGAAACCATCCAGATCCTGCAAAAGGTCTTCCGGCTGCGCACCTGTGAAGACACCGTCTTCGCCAACCGCTCGCGGCCCTGTCTGCTGCATCAGATCGGGCGTTGCTCGGCGCCGTGCGTGGGCGCCATCGAGGCCGCTGAGTACGAACGCGACGTGCAGCGCGCCGTGCGCTTTCTGAATGGCGAGGCCAAGGAAGTCATGGGCGAAATCGAAGCCCGCATGCAGCAGGCGGCCGGTGAACTCCGCTTTGAAGAAGCCGCGGCGCTGCGAGACCAGATGGGATCGCTGGCGCGCGTGCTGCATCAGCAGACCATGGAGAACACCAGCGGCGAAGACACCGACATCATTGCCGTGGCGGTGGCGGGCGGCAAAGTCTGCGTCAACCTGGCGATGGTGCGCGGCGGCCGCCACTTGGGCGATAAGCCCTTCTTTCCGACGCACGCCGAGGGCGAGGCCGCGCCGCAAGTGCTGGAAGCCTTCGTGGCGCAGCATTACACCGACAACGCCATGCCGCCCGTGCTGGTCTGTTCCCACGCCTTGCCCGACCCTGACCTGATCGGTCTGCTGGTCGAACAGGCAGGCGGCCGCCCGTCGCGCTTGTTGACGCGTCCTCAGGGCGCGCGCCGGTCGTGGCTGGAACAGGCGGGCAAGAATGCCGAAATGGCGCTGGCCCGCGCCTTGACCGAATCGGGCGCTCGCGCCGGCCGCACGTTGGCGCTGGCCGAAGCGCTGGACCTGGATACCGATGAAGCCGCGCTGGACGCGTTGCGCATCGAATGTTTCGACATCAGCCATACGGCGGGCGAAGCGACGCAGGCATCCTGTGTGGTGTTCGAACACCACGACATGCAGCCATCCCTGTACCGCCGTTACAACATTGCCGGCATCACCCCGGGCGACGATTACGCCGCCATGCGCCAGGTGCTGACGCGCCGTTTCGCCAAGGTGGCGGATGGTGACGCGCCAATGCCGGGCCTGGTGCTGATCGATGGTGGCAAGGGCCAGGTCGAAGTGGCCCGCAAGGTGTTCGTGGAGTTGGGGCTGGACATCCAGACGCTGGTGGGCGTGGCCAAGGGAGAAGGGCGCAAGGTAGGCCTGGAAACGCTGGTGTTCGCCGACGAAAGGCCCCCGGTGGCGCTGGGCGGCGAGTCCGCCGCGCTGATGCTGATCGCCCAGGTGCGCGACGAAGCCCACCGTTTCGCCATCACCGGCATGCGCGCGCGGCGCGCCAAGACGCGCAATGTGTCGCGGCTGGAGGAAATTGAAGGCGTGGGCGCGCGGCGGCGTCAACGTTTGTTGGCCCGTTTCGGCGGATTTTCGGGCGTGGCCTCGGCCAGCATCGAAGATCTGGCGTCGGTGGATGGCATTTCCCAGGACTTGGCCGAACGCATTTACGAGGCGCTGCGTGGGTAGCCCGATTCGCCCATGCGGCCAGCGGGCGGTCATGCCAAGGCTTCGATACAGCCAGTGTCACCCGGCTGATGTAGCATACGGACACTATGCCAATTAACGTACCCATTATCCTGACATGGCTGCGCATCGCCATGATTCCTCTGGTGGTCGGGCTGTTCTACCTGCCCGAGAGCTGGATGTCGGTTCCCACGCGTGACAGCTTTGCCGCTTGGGCATTCATCATCGCGGCGCTGACCGACTGGTTCGACGGCTGGCTGGCCCGCCGCTGGAACCAGACCTCGGCCTTTGGCGCGTTCCTGGACCCGGTTGCCGACAAGCTGATGGTGTGCGCGGCGCTGATCGTCCTGCTGGACTTGAGCCGCGTCGACGCCTTCATTTCGCTGATCATCATCGGCCGCGAAATCACCATTTCGGCATTGCGCGAATGGATGGCCAAGATCGGCGCCAGCGCCAGCGTGGCCGTGCACCGCCTGGGCAAATTCAAAACCGCCGCCCAGATGGTGGCGATTCCGTGCCTGCTGTACAACCAGCCGGTCTACGGCATCAGCACCAAGCTGTTGGGCGATGTGCTGATCATCGTGGCGGCGGTGCTGACGGTCTGGTCAATGCTGTATTACCTGCAACGCGCCTGGCCCGCCATCCGCGAGAAAGCGCTGTAAATGCATCTCCATGGCTGGTACGAAAGTACTGGCCATGTTTGTTTTGCAACACCCTTGGTTTTGCAACACCCCGGCGGCCCGGCTCGCGCAACACGGCCGCCGAGATATTCCAAGAGCGATCGGCCGGCCCACCGGACCACGTCGCCAAGCACACAACGCCCGGTTCTTCCGGACGTTGCCGGAGACAACCTTGCACCGCCTTTGGCGGGCGCCTTCCGCCGCTGCCCGCGGCCTTCTGCAATGAACACCGCTGCCACCCCTATGCCTTCGGATGCCGACGTCCGCCGGCGCGACTGGAAAATCATCCTGCTGATTGGCGTTGCGCACGCCTCGTCGCATTTCTTCCAATTGGTCTTGCCTTCCCTGTACGTATCGCTGGGCAACGAGTTCGGGCTGGACTTCGCCCGGCTGGGCTTGCTGGTGTCCACGTTCTATGTGGTGTCGGGCATCGGCCAGGCGTCATCGGGTTTTGTGGTGGACCGCATCGGTGCGCGGCCGGTACTGTGGTTCGGGCTGGCGTGCTTTGTGGTGTCGGGCCTGCTGATCGGGTCGGCCACGGGCTACACGATGCTGGTGGCCGCGGCCGTGGTGGGCGGCATCGGCAATTCGGTGTTCCATCCGGCAGACTATTCCATCATCAACCATCGGATTACCGCCCCGCGTCTGGGCCATGCGTTTTCGGCGCACGGGCTGACGGGCAACCTGGGCTGGGCGCTGACGCCGGTCTTCATCACCACCATCACTTTGCTGGCTGACTGGCGCGTGGCGGCCTATAGCGCGGCGGGCCTGGTGGCGGCGGTGCTGCTGCTGACGGTGATCGGCCGTAATCTCATCGGCGGCCCGTCGCCGCTGGAGGTTCAGCCGGACGCCAAATCCGCCAAGCCGGCCGCCGCCAAACCGCAGGAAGGTGTGCTGACCACGTTGAGCACCTTGTTGTCCAAGCCGGCGTTGTGGGGCGCGTTCCTGTTCTTTGCGTGCACGTCGATTGCGCTGTCGTCGGTGCAGAACTACACGATTCCGCTGTTGGGCCAGCTGTACGACTTGTCCAAGGTGGCCGCCAGTTCGGCCTTGTCCGGCTATATGGTGGCGTCGGCCGTGGGCATGGCGGCGGGCGGCTTCCTGGTGTCGGCCAACCCGCGCACCGAACGCACGGTGATGGTGGCGTTGATTCTGGCGGGCCTGACGCTCGTGGTGCTGGCGCTGGGTCTGGTGCCGGCCGCGTTTGCCGCGCCGGTGGTGGCGCTGGCCGGCTTCTGCTCGGGCGTGGCCGCGCCGTCGCGCGACATGCTGATCCGCCGCGTCACGCCCAAGGGGTCGACGGGTTCTGTTTACGGCTTGGTGTATTCGGGCATGGACGTGGGCTCGGCGCTGGGGCCGCTGGCGTTTGGTTTGCTGCTGGACGCCGGCATGCGGCAGGGTCCGTGGGTGGGCGCTGGCGTGGCGTTCACGGCTGCGGCCTTCCTGGCGCAATGGATCGCGGTGCAGGCGCGTCGCGCCGAGCCGATGACGGCGGGCGGCGCGGTGGCGCGTTCCTGATACGTCCCGTCTTGCCTGACAGCCAAAACGGCGCACCCGAGGGTGCGCCGTTTATCTATGCCCGCTGCCGCGTTTGACGTGGCGGCCTCCAATCCTGACGAGTCCTGACTAGCGCGTTTGCATCAGCGGCATCAAATTGTCGGCGGGCGGGGCGCCTCGCCGTCCCAGCAACAACAAGCCCGCCAGTCCGATGACCACGCACAAGCCCACGTAATACGCCGGCACCATCCGGTTGCCGGTGTACTGGATCACCGCCGTATTGATGAACGGCGCCAGGCCCCCGAACAACATCACCGCCAGGTTGTACGACAGCGATACGCCTGTGGACCGCAGGTTGACGGGCAGGATTTCGGTCATCAGCGCGGGCGTCGGCCCCCACATGAATCCCATGCACGCCGCCGCCAGCAATTGCGCTTGTACGAGCGTGGCGAAGGACGGGTTGTGCAGCACGCGCGCCATCATGATCCAGGTGGCGATGCCAAAGGCCAGCGTGGCCGGCAGCATCAGCGCACGGCGCGAGAGCCGGTCAGACAATGCGCCCGACATGGGGCACAGCACCAGCAGCAAGGCCCCGGCCAGCGCACTGCTGAGTTGCGCGTCGCCCATCGTCAGGCCCAACTCCCGCACGGCGAAGATGGGCAGGTACAGCAACATAACGTAGTTGGACGCCGTGCCGGTCACCACGATGCAGAACGATCCGATGAGCTCGCGCGGGTAACGCGAAAACAAGGTGCGGAACGTGGTTTGTTGGGGTTTGACGCGCTGGTCCTGAAAGCGCCGGAACTCGGGCGTTTCGTCCACCTGCGTGCGCAGGTAATAGCCGATGGGGCCGATCAGCACGCCAAACAGGAATGGGATGCGCCAGCCCCAGCTTTCCAGGTCCGCCGTCGACAGGTTCGACGACAGCAGATGCACCACGCCCGCCCCAATTGAAAACGCCAACGACTGCGAGCACATCTGAAAACTGCCATACAGGCCGCGGCGTCCTTTTGGGGCGAATTCCACCAGCATGGCGCTGGCGCTGGCGTATTCGCCGCCTACCGAAAAGCCCTGGATCAGCCGCGCCACCAACATCAGCACGCTGGCGGCCACGCCGATGGACGCGTAAGTGGGCAGCACGCCGATCATGGCGGTGCCGCCCGCCATCATCAAGATCATCAAAGACAGCGCGCGGCGCCGTCCGTAGCGGTCGGCATACAAACCCAGCACCAAACCGCCGATCGGGCGCACGGCGAACGCCACGCCAAACGTGGCCAGCCCCAGCAGCAGCGACGTTTCGTTGTCGCCGGTGGGGAAGTACAGCTTTGCGATGATCGTGGCGAACATGCCGTAGATGGCGAAGTCGAACCATTCGAAGGCATTGCCCAGCACCGACGCGATGACCACGCGGCGGCGCATGCTGGCGGAAACGGTGTAAGAGGAAGCGGAAACAGATGTCATCAGGGACTCCTGCAGGCCCGGCGAAGGCGCAAGGGGGCACAGAGCGCGGCGCTTGAGCGCCACGCTCCGGGATTCAAAAAAAGGGGGGAAGTGCGGTCAGCCCAGACCCGAGACGCGAAAAAGGCGGGAGCGGGTCAGCCCAGCCGTTCGCGCACGATCTCAACGAAGACGCTTGCGCCGATGGGCAGAATGTCGTCGTCGAAGTCGTACTCGGGGTGGTGGCAGAAGTGGCCGTCCTGGCCGACGAAGAAGTACGCGCCAGGACACGCCTGAAGCAGATACGAAAAGTCTTCGGACGCCATCAGTGGCGTGATCTGCGCGTCAACCAGGTCTTGGCCGACCACGCGCGCGGCGGCGGCGGCCACCGTGGCGGTGGGGCCGGGCGCGTTGATGGTGGGCGGGCAGCCCAGGTCGAATTCGCAATCGATGCGGGTGGCGTGGCTGGCCGCCAGGCCGTCGCAGATTTCACGCACGCGGCGCAAGGCGGTTTCGCGCGCGGAAATGCTCAGCGTGCGCACCGTGCCTTGCAGCTCCATCAGGTCGGGGATGACGTTGCGCGCGGTGCCGCCGTTCATCATGCCCACGCTGAGTACGCCCGCCACCAAGGGGTCCAGCGAACGGCTGACCACGGTTTGCAGCATGCCCACCAATTGGCTGGCGATGACGACGGGGTCGTTGCCTTGCTGCGGCATGCCGCCGTGGCATCCCACGCCATGCACGCGGATCGTGAAGCCGTCACAGGCCGCCAGCAACGCGCCTTCGCGTACGGCGACGCGCCCTTTGCCGACCATGGGATTGTTGTGCAGGCCGTAGATTTCGTCGCAGGGAAAGCGGGTGAAGAGGCCGTCTTCGAGCATCGCGGCGCCGCCGGCCAGGGTTTCTTCAGCGGGCTGGAAGATGAAGTTGACGGTGCCTGCGAAATCGCGGTTCTGCGACAGGTGCAGCGCCACGGCCAGCAGCGTGGCCGTGTGCCCGTCGTGTCCGCAGCCATGGAAGTTTCCTTCGTGCGTGGAACGGTAGGGCAGCGTGGTTTTCTCCTGCATGGGCAGCGCGTCCATGTCGGCGCGCAGGCCGATGCTGCGCTTGCCTGCGCGTTCGCCACGCAGCACGCCCACCACGCCGGTGCGGCCTACGCCGCGATGCACCTCCAGCCCCCATTGCGCCAGCTTGGACGCCACGACTTCCGCGGTGCGGTGTTCCTGGAACCCTAATTCGGGGTGGGCATGGATGTCTTGCCGCCACTGGGCAAATTCGGGTTGACGCTCGACAAACCAATCACGGACTTGCATTGCGGCCTCCTGTGGGGAGTTGAATGACTGCGGTTCGGATGTGGCGGCGGGCCCGAAGGCCCGCCTGGATGCCGGGGCAACAATAAACGATATCGATTCGAAGCAGGCGTTCTGTAACTGCTTGTCAGCGAGCCCTTATTCGCACCGTGATCTGCGTGAAATCAACGGCATTGGGCCAGGGCTGGCCGATGTCTCTGACCGTATTGTCATGATGGCGAGGCCGCCCAAGCGGAGCCCGGCCGGCGGCCATGCTGCTTACTGGCGGACGGTGCGGACGTCGGCCGGAGGCGCGCTTTCGAAGTTGCTGCGCCACGGGTTGATGTCCAGCCCGCCCCGGCGCGTATAGCGCGCGTAGACGGTCAGTTGTTCGGGGGCGCAGGCTTGCATGATGTCGCTGAAGATGCGTTCCACGCAGTGCTCGTGGAATTCAGCGTGCTGGCGGAACGACACCACATAGCGCAGCAGCGATTCGCGGTCGATGGGTGCACCGCGATAACGGATTTGCACGCTGGCCCAATCAGGTTGCCCGGTGACCGGGCAGTTCGACTTCAACAAGCGCGAGGCCAGCGTTTCCTCGACCACATCGCCGGGCCGCGTGCGCAGCACCTCGGGCGCGGGCTCATAGGTATCGATTTCGATATCCAGCTTGTCGATGTAGATGCCGTCCATCTCACCCATCTGCAATTCAGAAAAGCGCTGCGGCAGGAAAAAATCCAGGCCCACGGGCGCACCCGCGGCGGCGCTCAGGTCACGTTCCAGTCGCCCGCGCAACGCGGCCGAATTCACCAGGCGCGTCTGGTTGAACGAATTCAGATATAGCTTGAACGACTTGGACTCGATGATGTTGGGGCTGTCGGCCGGCACCGAGAACGTCGCCATGGCGACGCGGGGCTTGCCCTTGGCGTCCAGCCACGACAGCTCATAGGCGTTCCACAAGTCCACGCCTGTGAAGGGCAGGCTGCCGGCGGTGAGATTCAGCGCCGCGCGGTTGTGCGAACGCGCAATGGGAAAGAGCAGGGACGGGTCGTATTGCGAGGCGTAGGCCACGCTCTGGCCCAGCGGGCCGTGAGACAGGGTCATAGCGAAACCATGGAAATCATCGGAATGGAGGCATTGTAGGCGCTTCAAAAACCGGCATTTTTTCGCATTATGAAATGTAAGTCTCGTCATGTGAAAGTTCCTGCTGCTATGCAACGAGGGCGCATTTCACAGATGACAATATCGTTTCGCAATGCGAAACCGCACTTATAAGTTAATGATTTATAAGCAAAACATTTTTCATCTTCTATAAGACATAAGCCCGCATTGCTCCGCAGCAGAGGCATAGACTTTGTCCAACGATTCACGCAATGCAAGACGCGAATCTTTTGAAGTCTTCTCATCACTGACCAGGAGCATCACCATGAGCAATCGCGAAACCGAAATCCGCAATCTGCAGAAAGACTGGGCCGAGAACAGCCGGTGGCAGGGCATCAAGCGCGACTACAGCGCCGAAGATGTCATCCGCCTGCGCGGTTCCATCAGCGTGCAGCACACGCTGGCCCAGCGTGGCGCGACCCGTCTGTGGGAGCAACTGCATAGCGAGCCTTTCGTGAATTCGCTGGGCGCATTGACGGGCAACCAGGCCATGCAGCAGGTCAAGGCCGGCCTGAAGGCGATTTACCTGTCTGGCTGGCAAGTTGCCGGTGACGCCAACCTGGCCGGCGAAATGTATCCCGACCAGTCGCTGTACCCCGCCAATTCGGTGCCGCAAGTGGTTCGCCGCATCAATAATTCGCTGGCCCGCTGCGACCAGATCCAGTGGATGGAAGGCAAGAACCCGGGCGATGAAGGCTACATCGATTACTTCGCGCCCATCGTGGCGGATGCTGAAGCCGGTTTCGGCGGCGTGCTGAACGCCTTCGAACTGATGAAGGCCATGATCGACGCCGGCGCCTCGGGCGTGCACTTTGAAGACCAGCTGGCTTCCGTGAAGAAGTGCGGCCACATGGGCGGCAAGGTGCTGGTGCCCACCCGCGAGGCCGTGGCCAAGCTGGTGTCCGCCCGTCTCGCCGCCGATACGATGGGCACGCCCACCGTGCTGCTGGCTCGTACTGACGCCGACGCGGCGGATCTCGTGACCAGCGACGTCGACGAAAACGACCGCCCGTTCATCACTGGCGAGCGCACCGTGGAAGGCTTCTTCCGCACCAAGGCCGGTATCGACCAGGCCATCTCGCGTGGTCTGGCCTATGCGCCGTACGCCGACCTGATCTGGTGCGAAACGTCCACGCCCAACCTGGAATACGCCCGCAAGTTCGCGGACGCCATCCATCGCCAATTCCCGGGCAAGCTGCTGGCGTACAACTGCTCGCCCTCGTTCAACTGGAAGAAGAACCTGGACGACGGCACCATCGCCAAGTTCCAGCGCGAGCTGGGCGCCATGGGCTACAAGTTCCAGTTCATCACGCTGGCCGGCTTCCATGCGCTGAACTACGGCATGTTCGAACTGGCCCACGGCTATGCCCGCCGCCAGATGAGCGCCTTCGTGGAATTGCAGCAGAAGGAATTCGCCGCCGCCGACCTGGGCTTCACCGCCGTGAAGCACCAGCGCGAAGTGGGCACCGGCTACTTCGACGCCGTCACGCAGACGATCGAAGGCGGCCAGTCTTCCACCACCGCGCTGACCGGCTCGACGGAAGAGGCCCAGTTTGAACACGGCAAGACGCAGAAGGTGGCTTAAAGCAGCCTTGCGCGCATGATTGAAGGGGTTGCTTTGCAGTTGTAGGTGCTGTTGTAGGGTGGATTCAGGGTGCCTTCGGGCACCCTTTTTTTTCACCCTGAAGCGTCGGCCTGGGGCGCGCGGCCTTATGCGCCGCCGACCCCCGGCAGCGCAGGGCTGATGCCGCGCTACGCTGCCCTATGCGGCCAGCGGCTGTTCAGTCGCCAGCGAAGCCATGTCAATCACGAAGCGGTACTTCACATCGTTCTTGATCAAGCGTTCGTAGGCCTCGTTGACGGACTGGATCGGCACCATTTCCACATCGCTGACGATGCCGTGTTCGGCGCAGAAGTCCATCATCTCTTGCGTTTCTTCCATGCCGCCGATGGCCGAGCCCGCAATCGACTTGCGGCCCATGATCAGGTTGGCGCCGGGGATGGGGTCCAGCGGCGTCAGCGCGCCGACCAGCGCCATGGTGCCGTTCAAGCCCAGCAGCGCCAGGTACGGGTTCACGTCATGGCTGACGGGCACGGTGTTCAGCAGGAAGTCGAAGGTGCCGGCGTGCGCCGCCATCGCGTCGGCATCGCGCGACACCAGCACGTCGTCGGCGCCCAGCCGCTTGGCGTCGCGCCCCTTGTCGGCGGACGTGGTGATCATGACGACATGCGCGCCCATCGCGTGGGCGAACTTCACGCCCATGTGGCCCAGGCCGCCCAGGCCGATGACGCCCACCTTCTGCCCCGGGCCGACCTTCCAGTGGCGCAGCGGGGAATAGGTCGTGATGCCCGCGCACAGCAGCGGGGCCACGGCCTTCAGGTCGAGCTTGTCGGACACCTTCACCGCAAAGTGTTCCTTCACGACGATGCGGTCGGAGTAACCGCCGAAGGTCAGCTGGTCGCTGCCGCGTTCCTTGTCGTTGTAGGTCAGCGTTGCGCCTTCCTCGCAGTATTGCTCCAGGTTCAGGCGGCAGGCCTTGCAGTGCAGGCAGGAGTCCACCATGCAGCCCACGCCGGCGTAGTCGCCCGTCTTGAACTTGCTGACGTTCTTGCCGACCTGGGTGACGCGGCCCACAATTTCGTGGCCCGGCACCATCGGGTAGACGGAGTTGCCCCAGTCGCCACGCGCCTGATGCAAGTCGGAATGGCAGATGCCGCTGTACAGAATGTCGATCAGCACGTCGTCGTCGCCCGGCTCGCGGCGGGTGAAGCTGAACGGGACGAGGGGGGTATCGGTGCTGTGGGCGGCGTAGCCACGGGCTTGAATCATGGGGTATCTCGACAGAATTTGTTAAGCAGGCGTTCACAATATTCCTGTGGAAACCCCGGATCAAGCTAGAATTTCCGCATGCTTTGTTCGATGAAATAGCACAATCATGCTGCCCGATAACCTGTCCCACCTGGCCGCGTTCGCCGCCGTCGCCCGGCACTGTAGTTTTCGCCGCGCGGGCGAAGAACTGGGCTTGTCGACCTCCGCCGTCAGCTACGCCATCCGCAGCCTGGAAGAGCGGCTGGGCGTGAACCTGTTCAACCGCACGACGCGCAGCGTGGCGTTGACCGACGCGGGCCAACGGCTGGCCGAGCGCATGCTGCCCGTGCTGCATGACTTGGGCGATGCGCTCGAAGAAATGAACCAGTTTCGCGGGTCGGCGTCGGGCACCCTGCGCATCAACACCTCGCGCGCGGCGTCCTACCTGTTGTTGATGCCGTTTGCGGCGCGCTTTTTAGCGGCGTACCCGGATATCCGGCTGGAAATCGGTGAAGACGATAACTTTGTCGATATCGTGGCCTCGGGCTTTGATGCGGGGGTGCGCTTGCTGGAGGCCGTTCCCGAAGACATGGTGGCCGTGCAAATCGGCCCGCGCCTGCGCGTGGCGGTCGTGGCGTCGCCCGCGTATCTTCAAGGGCGCGAACCGCCCCGGCATCCCAATGATTTGATGCAGCACGAATGCGTGCGCTATCGCTTTGCCAGCGGGCGATTCTATAAATGGGAATTCGAAAAGGACGGCGTGGCGATCGAGCTGGATGTGGCGGGCCGCATTTCGCTGAGCGACGTGCACGCCGAGGTGCGCGCCGCGGTGGACGGCATCGGTATTGGCAGCGTGCCGGAAACCTACGTCACGGAATTGCTGGCCGCCGGCAAGCTCGTACGGCTGCTGGAAGATTGGTGCCCGTCTATTCCCGGCTTCATGCTGTATTACCCGCGGCAACGGCGCGTGTCGTCGGCGTTGCGGGCGTTTATCGACATGGCCAAGGTGGAAGGCGAGGCGTAGGACGCAGCGCATCAGGGGCGCAGCGGCGATGGGCCATCGGGAAACGGGGGCGGTGTCCAAGGCCTGTGTCCAAGTCCGGTGTCCAAGGCCGGTGTCCAAGCCCGATGTGCTACGGCCTTGCGCCTTCCAGCAGCGCTTGCACCAGGCGGTTGTCTTGGTCGGTCTGGCGGCAGACGAATGAAATCTGGCGATAAGGGGCGTGCTTGCCCAGCGGCAGCACGCGCACCGGGTGCACGTCCAGCAAGTTGGCCCCGGGTTCCGGCAACACGCACACGCCCAGCCCGGCGGACACCAGCGCCGTCAACGCGGCCAGCGATTGCATTTCGATGCGGCAACGCGCGTGCGGGGCGTGTTGCGCCACATAACGCGCGGCCAGGCGCCCGCCGATGGTGGTCTTGTCGAAACGAATCCACTCGTACTGCTGGAACAATTCCGCCACGCGCGTCTCACGCGAATCGGGCGGTGCAATCAACACCAGCGTTTCACGAAACAGCGGCGTCCATGTCAGACGGCGCGAGCCGCCCGTTTCCGGCTGCGTGATGATGGCCGCGTCGATCTCGCCTTGCTTCAATTTTTCTGTCAGCTCCGTGGCGCGGCCGCGCACCAGCCGCACGTCCAGCAGCGGATAGCGTTCGCGCAGCTTGCGCAGCAGCGGGGGCAGCAGCGTGACCTGCAACGGTTCGATCGTGCCCAGGCGGACGCGGCCCTCAACGGCGGGCGTGCTGCGCCGGCGCAATTCGTCCAGACGCGACAGCGCCTCTTGCAACACCGCATCCACCTCGGCCGCAAACGCGTTGGGCCGCACCTGTAGCGCCGAACGGTCAAACAGCGGCTGGCCGAAGTATTCCTCCATCTGCTTCATTTGCAGGCTGACCGCGCTGGGCGACAGGTTCATGTCCGCCGCACCCGCCGCAAAGCTGCCGCCGCGCAGCACGGCGTTAAGCGTACGGAAAGACTCGATCTTCATCAGAAATCCTCACGTAGTGTTTTAAGAATCCTCGCTTTATATCACCAGAGCAGCGTCCTAGTATCGGCTTCAACCACAACGACAAGCGGCTGAACGCCAGGCATTCCACGCCGGCCAGACCGCAACCGAGGAGACACCGCATGAACAAGATCCTGGCCGGCGCACGCGCCGCCTTATTGCCCGCGTTGGCGTTGACCGTGGCGCTGGGCGCGCCGGGCGTGTCCGTGGCGCAAGCTGCACCCGCCGTGCCGGCCACGATCACGATGGTGGTGCCGTTTCCGCCAGGCGGCAGCAACGACGTCTTCGCCCGCGTGCTGGCCGAGAAGCTGGGCGCCAAGCTGTCCACCACCGTCATCGTCGAAAACCGCCCCGGCGCGGGCGGCGCAATTGGCGCGGAATACGTGGCGCGCGCGCCCAAGGATGGGTCGGTGCTGATGCTGTCGTCGTCCACGTTGACGACCAACGCCGCCGTGCAGACCAATCTGAAGTACGACGTGGTGCGCAGCTTTGCGCCCGTGGCGATGCTGGCGCGCAGCCCGATGGCGCTGGTGGTGGGCAAGGATTCGCCGTATCAGTCCATGGCCGATCTGCTGGCCGCAGGCCGCAAGGAACCCGGCAAGCTGACTTACGGCAGCGCCGGCTTGGGCTCGGTCAACCAGATGGCCAGCGAAATTCTGGCCGGCGGCGAGAAAACGTCCTTCACGCATGTGCCCTACAAGGGCATGTCGCATGCGCTGAATGATCTGGCGGGTGGCCGCGTCGACTTTGTGATTGGCAGCTTTGCGTCCACGGCGTCGCTGCTCAAGGGCGGCAAGCTGCGCGTGCTGGCCGTGACGTCGCCTGAGCGTTCGCAGTTCTATCCGGCGCTGCCCACGATAGGCGAAGGCCAGCCCGGCTACGCGGTGGAACTCTGGTGGGGCGTGCTGGCCCCGGCAGGCACGCCTGCGCCCCTGGTGGACAAGCTGAACGCCGAAATCCGCGGCATCGTGAACGACCAGAAGATGCGCGCCATGTTCGCCGAGGAAAGCGCGGTGCCGGCCGAACTGACCGTGCCGCAATTCGCAGACCTGGTCCGGGCCGATGCGGCCAAGTGGAAACAGGTGGCGAGCGACCGCAACATCTCCATCCAGTAAGCGCGTCATCGGTCCCGATTCCCATTCCCCAAAGAGTGCAAGCATGAGAAGCAAACTGTTCGTTCCGGGATCGCGTCCCGAGTTGTTCGCCAAGGCCTTCAATGGCGACGCCGATGCCCTGTCGTTCGACCTGGAAGACGCCGTGGCCCCCTCGCGCAAGGACGAGGCGCGCGGCCATCTGGCCCGTATGCTCGCGGGGCCGGAAGCGGCGGCGTCGGGCAAGACGCTGATCGTGCGCGTCAACGCGCTGGACTCCGGACACTTTCATGCGGACGTGCAGGCGGTCGTGCGGCCGGGGCTGCATCTGGTGAACCTGCCGAAGGCGGAACGCGAAGAAGATGTGGTGGCGGCAGCCAGCGCGATCGAGCAGGCGCGAATCGCCAATGGCGTGCATGACGCGGTGGGCTTGCTGCTGAACATCGAGTCGCCGCGCGCGTTGCGGCGGGCGGCGAGTTTGGCGGCGGCGCACCCCAGCGTGGCCGGTTTGCAATTGGGCTTGGGCGACTTGTTCGAGCCGGCTGGCATCGGCCGCCGCGAACCTGCCGCCGTGCAGCAAGCCATGTTCGCTTTGCGCATGGCCGCGGCCGAGGGGGGCGTGTTCGCCTATGACTCGGCATTCGCCAATATCGAAGACGAAGCGGGCTATCGCGCCGAAGCGGCGTTGGCGCGTAGCTTTGGCTTTCTGGGCAAGAGCTGCATTCACCCCAAACAAGTGGCGCTGGCCAATGCGGCATTTCGTCCCACAGACGAAGAAATCGCACACGCGGGCCGAGTGGTGCTGGCGGCGCGCGAGGCCTCTGCAAAGGGCGTTGCAGCGTTCGTCGTGGACGGCCGCATGATCGATGGCCCCTTCCTGCGCCGCGCCGAAGCGATTTTGCGTGCGGCTTCGGGGCTGGGTCTGGTCAACGCTGCGGAGGCGCAATGATGCCGGGCGCAGCAACCACTGCGGCGCAGAGCACCGGCGGCCCCTTGGCGGGCGTGCGCGTGCTGGACCTTAGCGCCTACATCGCCGGCCCTTATGGCTGCACCTTGCTGGCGGACCAGGGCGCAGACGTCATCAAAGTCGAGCCGCCCACGGGCGACAACCTGCGCAAATATCCGTCCACGCTCGACGCCGAAAGCCGCGCCTTTCTGGGCGTGAACCGGGGCAAGCGCGGCCTGGTGCTGGATCTGAAAAATCCCGACGCGCTGGCTGTGCTGCATGAACTCGCCCGGCAGGCGGATGTGCTGGTCCACAACTTCCGGCCCAGCGTGCCCGCGCGTCTGGGCATCGCCTACGAGCAACTGGCCGAGCTGAACCCGCGCCTGATCTATTGCGCCGTGTCAGGCTATGGCGAGCAGGGCCCCTTGAAGGACAAGGCTGGCTACGACCAGGTGCTGCAAACGATGACGGGCATGTGCGCGTTGCAGGGCAAGGCCGATGGCCCGCCCGAGATCCTGTACGGATCAATCGTGGATTACTACGCGTCGTCGATGGTGGCGGCGGGCGTGGCGTCGGCGCTCTACGAACGTGAACGCAGCGGGCGTGGCCAGTTCGTGGGTGTGTCGTTGCTGCGCAGCGCGCTGGCGCTGCAATCGGCAAGACTGATCTGGGCCGAAGGCGAACCGCGCAACATCGGGCGCGACATGCGCTCAGGCGGCATCACCGGCATTCATCCAACGGGCGAGGGCTATCTGTACATTTCTGCGAACACGCCGCATTTCTGGCAAGCCCTGTGCGAGAAAACCGGCTTGTCCGACCTGGCCGCAAACGCGCGCTACGACTCGGTGCGCAAGCGCGCCGAACACCGCGACGAAATCGTGCCGCGCTTGCACGAGGCGTTGCGCGCCCGTAGTGCGCTGGAATGGGAAGCGTGGTTCGGCGAAGCCGTCCCCTGCGCCGCCGCGCGTGGTGTCGAAGACATGTTCGACTTCCCGCAGGTGCAAGCCGAAAACATGATCTCGACCTTCACCCACCCGGTCGTCGGCAGCTACCAGGGCTTCGCCCAAGCCATCAAGTTCGGCCGCACCGCGCCCGGCACCCCAAGCGCCGCGCCCGCGTTCGGAGAACACAGCGAGGCTGTGCTGGCGGAAGCGGGGATATCCCCGGAAAGAGCCGAGGCGTTACGGGTAGGGGGGGCGTTGGGGTGATGTAGTCCCCCTTAATCCGCCACCGCCGGCGCGCTGCCTAGCGCGGCCAGGCATTCGTCCAGTGGCGGGATGCTTTGCGCCAGCATTGCGACGGCTGCCGCGTCGACGTGCGCCAGGGGCGGGATCTCGGCCAGTACGCGGACGTCGCCAAAGCGTTCGATGGCTTCCTTGTTGCCGGCGGACAGCGGGCCGCTCATTACCACGCCCAGAATTGGGATGCCGCGGCGTTTCAGCGCTTCCACGCTGAGCAATGTGTGATTGATGGTGCCCAGCCCGCTGCGCGCGGCCAGCACCACGGGCATGTCCAGGCGGGCGATCAGGTCGATCATCATGTGCGTGTCGTCGATCGGCACGTACAGGCCGCCCGCGCCTTCCACGATCAGCGGGGCGGTGGTGGCGGGGGGCACGATGGAGGTGGCGTCGACGACGGTGTCTTCCAGCGTGGCCGCGGCCCACGGGGATAGCGGCGCTTGCAGCACGTAGGCGGGCAGGTGCAGGCGTTCGGGCGGCAGTTGCGCCAGTTGGGCGACGGTGTCGGTGTCGCCCGGGTCTTCGGAGACGCCAGTCTGCACCGGCTTCCAGTAGTCGGCGTTCCAGGCGCGCGCCAGGATGGCGGACACCAGCGTCTTGCCGATGCCGGTGTCAGTGCCGGTCACGAAAACCCCGGCGGGGCGTTGCGTCGATTGTTTCCACATACCGTAGGCCAGGTGATACGTCACCGTGGCTCCTTGTTCGTCAAACGCCGCCAACACCCGGCGCAGCGCCGCCGCAGAGAGCGGCGGGCGTCCGGGCGCGGGCGTGGTGGCGCCTATGCCTTTCAAGCCCTTCAGAAAAGCGAGGCCATCAGGATGATTTTGTATCAGCCGTTCGCTGCGCACGCCACCGGCCAGATTGCTCATGGCGGGACGGATGAGCTGGCACGGCGGGTAGGGTGGCGTGCCGGCAACGAAACCCGCCGCCAGATGCGCGTCCTGCCATTCGGCGAAGGTGCCTGCCGCCAGCGTGGCCACGGCCAGATAGCCGCCGGGCGCCAGCCGCGCGGCGAGTCGACCCAGGCCCGCGTTCAGGTCCGTGAACCATTGCACGGCCAGGCTGGAGCAGATCAGGTCGTATTCGCCATCCAGCACCTGGGGGTTTTCGCCATCCAGCACCCGGTAGCGCGCGGTGCCAGGTAACGCCGGGCCGCTTCGGGCGGTGGCGAGCATGGCGGGCGAGATGTCGGTGATGGTCCAGTCTGCCGCACCCAACTGGCGCGCCAGGGCCTGGGTCAGCAACCCGGTGCCGCAACCGATTTCCAGGATGCGAGGGCGCGCGGGCAAGTTCAAGCGGGCGATATCGCTGGCCAGCCGTTCGGCGGTGATGCGCTGGATGGGCGCATGCGCTTCATAGCGGTGGGCGGCGGCGCCGAAGCGGGCGCCGACCCCTGCATTGCGTTGGGTGACTTGCATCAAGCCGCTGGCGCCACGCGGGCGATGAAGCCGGCGATATGGCGCGCGCACCAGGGGGCGTCCGACACCGGCAGCAAATGCCCGCCGTGTTCCAGATCGTGCCGTTCGTCACCCACGCGGCCGCCGAACGCGGCTTGCGTCATGGCGGCGGGAACGATGGGGTCGTCTTCCCCGGCCAGGATCAGCAGCGGAACGGGCAGCGCCGCCAAGGCGTCGCGCTGGTCTTCGTCACGCAAGGCTTCCAGGTCGCGGGCGAGCGGTTCCAGGCGCGGTTCACCTAATACGGATGCCTCTGCGCAACGTTCGCGGAAGTCCTGCACGACGGCGGCTGGGTCGGCCGACAAGCGTTTCATCATGCGGTCGAGCATGCGGCGCGGCACGCCGGCCTCAAAGTCTGGCGCGGCGCTAAAGCGCGGGAAGCCGTTGATCGACACCACGCCTACGCAATTGGACGGCAGGCTTCGCAACAGGCGCATCACGCCCAGCGAATGGCCAATGGCGATGACAGGGCCAGTGATGGGGGCAATGTCGGGGCCGGTGACGGGGCCAGTGACGGGGGCCGTGTCGGAGCCGGTGACAGGGCCAGCGAGGGGGGCAGTGTCGTGGCCGGTGATGGAGTCAGTGTCGGTGACGGGGCCAGTCACGGGATCAATCACTGCGGGCGTGGCGCCGAAGTAACCGGCGTCGGCCACAGCATGCGGCCAGTCGGCAAGCGCGGCGCGCAGCGGCGTCCAGACGGACGCGTCGAACGCCCAGCCGTGAACGAAGAGCAGGGTGGGGCGCAGGGTACTCATGCCAGCACCGCCTTGATGCCGTCGATCAGTTGCGCGACATCGGCGTCGCGATGCGCCGCGCTGAGCGTCAGGCGCAAGCGGCTGGTGCCGGCTGGCACGGTGGGCGGGCGGATGGCCACGGCCAGCAGGCCACGGCGTTCCAGGCTGGCCGCCATGTCCAGCGCGCGCGCTTCGTCGCCCACGATAGCCGGCACGATCTGCGTGGAGGAATCGCCGGTGTCCAAACCCATGTCTTGCAGCGCGGCGCGCAGCCGGTCACCGTTCGCACCGAGCCGGGCGCGTCCGGCGTCCAGGGTCGGCACAAGGTCGAGCGCGGCGTCCATCGCGCCCAGCACGGCGGGCGGCAATGCCGTGGTGTAGATGAAGCCGGAGCACGTGTTGATCAGGTAGTCGCACAGCGCGCGCGACCCGGCCACATACGCGCCGAACCCGCCCAGCGCCTTGCTGAACGTGCCCATCGCCAGATCGATGCGCCCGGGGGCCAGCCCTGCCAGCCCCATGCCGCCGGGTCCCAGCACGCCGGTCGCGTGCGCTTCGTCCAGGTAAACAAAGGCTTGGTAGCGGTCGGCCAGGTCCGCCAGGCGGGCGACGTCGGTGCGGTCGCCGTCCATGCTGAACACGCTTTCGGTGACGATGAAGCGCGACACGGGCTTGCCGGTGCCCGCGCCGGTACCCGCGCCGGTGCCCACGCCGGTGCCCACGCCGGTGCCCACGCCCGCTTTCACCTTGGCGGCGAGCAGGCTTTCCAGATGGTCCAGGTCGTTGTGCCGGAACCGGATCTGCTTGACCCCGGCCGCCTGGCACCCTTGATGCAGGCTGGCATGGTTGAGCTTGTCGGCATAGAGCTCGATGTCGCCCTGGCTTGCGGCGGCGCGCAGCAGGGCGGGCAGCACTGCGGCGTTGGCCTGCCAGCCCGAAGCCAGCAGCAGCGCGGCCTCGGTGCCTTTCAGGCGGGCCAGCTTGGCTTCCACCTGTTCGTGCAAATCCAGGTTGCCGCTCACGAGCCGCGACGCTTGTGCGCCCGCGCCATGGCGGGCGGCCCATTCGCGCGCACGCTCGATCAGCAGCGGGTGCTTGGACAGCCCCAGATAATCGTTGCTGGAAAAGTTCAGCACGGGGGCGCCATTGAGCACGATGCGCCCGGGCGGCGCAGCCGTTGCGGTGCGCAGGCGGCGGCGTACGCGGCGGGTGTCGGCGGCGGCCAACTCAGAGAAAAACAGGGAATCCAGCTTAGACATCAATCGTTCCGGCAGCGGCCGGGCCAGGGCAATGCCCGCGCCAAGCCGTAGAATGCGGGCCATTGTAGTGGAGGCGCGCCCGGCGCTTTCCGGCGTCCACGGCGCCGGGAATGCCTGCGGCGGCGCCTGCTTTTTCGGAGCTCAAACATGCACACGCCCGACTGGGTGGCCCAGGGCCAGCCCCACATCTGGCTCCCCTATGCCCAAATGAAAACGGTGACGCCACCGCTGCCCGTCGTGCGCAGCCACGGCAGCCGGCTGGAACTGGCCGACGGGCGCAGCCTGATCGATGGCGTGGCGTCCTGGTGGACGGCCTGTCACGGTTACAACCACCCGCACATTGCCCAGGCCGTGCGCGCGCAGTTGGACGCCATGCCGCATGTGATGTTCGGCGGCCTGACCCACGAGCCCGCGCTGACGCTGGCGCGCCGGCTGGCCGGGTTGCTGGGGCCGGGGCTGGACCGCGTCTTCTATACCGACTCGGGGTCGGTGGCGGTGGAAGTCGCCATGAAGATGGCGGTGCAGTTCTGGTTGAACCAGGGCGAGCGCGGCCGCAGCCGCTTTCTGGCGTTTCGGGGCGGCTATCACGGTGACACGTTCGGCACCATGGCCGTGTGCGATCCCGAAGACGGCATGCACAGCCTGTACCGCGGCATGCTGGCCGAGCACGACATCGTGGACCTGCCGCGCGATGACGCCGCCCTGGCGGCGCTGGACCAGTTCCTGGAAACGCGTGGGCCGCAACTGGCGGGCATCCTCGTCGAACCGCTGGTGCAGGGCGCGGGCGGCATGCTGCTGCATCACCCGGAAGTGCTGCGCCGCTTGCGCCGCCTGGCCGACCGCCACGGCCTGCTGCTGATCTTTGACGAAATCTTCACCGGCTTCGGGCGCACGGGCTCGATGTTCGCGTTTGAGCAGGCCGGCATCAAGCCCGACATCATCACCTTGTCCAAAGCGCTGACGGGCGGCACGCTGCCGCTGGCCGCCACGGTGGCCAGCAACCGGGTGTTCGACGCCTTCTGGTCCGACAACCCGGCGCACGCGCTGATGCACGGCCCCACGTTCATGGGCAATGCGCTGGCCTGCGCGGCGGCCAATGCGTCGCTGGATCTGTTCGAATCCGAACCCCGGCTGGCGCAGGCGCAGGCGATGTCCCAGGCATTGGCGGCTGGCCTGGAACCGTGCCGCGACTTGCCCTGGGTGCGCGATGTGCGCGTGCTGGGCGCGATTGGCGTGGTGGAGCTGGATGGCATCACCGACCGCGAAGCCTTGAAGCGGCGGCTGGTCGAAGCCGGGGTCTGGGTGCGCCCGTTCGGCAACGTCGTGTACCTGACGCCCGCGCTGACGATCACAGACGACGAACTGGCCACGCTGATCCGCGCCGTCGTGGCCGTGCTGCGTCAGCAACGCCCCTGATCCGGTTCGCGGGCAAGCCATAAAAAGCGGCTTGATCCAGATCAAGGCGGGGGGCGGGGGCGCTCGTTACCATCGGCGCATGCGAGCAAAATCGATCTTCGCCGTCCCGGCCTGCCTGTCAGATACCGACCGCCAGCAGCGCCGCCATGCCCTGGTGCGCTTGTCGCTGGCCTGGCTGGCGATGATGCAGGTGATGATGTTCGCGTGGCCCGGCTACCTGCGCCACGACAGCATGCCCGCCGATGCGTTGGAAACGCTGGACTGGGCCATCGTGCTGATGAACTGGGCCAGCTTCGCGCTGACCATCCCGGTGGTGCTGTATTCAGCGTGGCCGATCTGGCGTCATGCTGGAGACAACCTGCGCCACGGGCGCGGCGGCATGGACGTGCCGGTGGCGCTGGGCATCGTCGCCGCGTTCATCCCCAGCGTTCATGCCACCTGGACGGGGCGCGGCGAAGTCTATTTTGATTCCGTCACGATGTTCGTGGCCTTTCTGTTAACCGCCCGCTACCTGGAACTGTGCGCCCGCCAATCGTTTGGCGGTGCGGCGGGCGGGCAGCGCCATCAACGCGTCGAGGCGCAGCGGCTGGACCTTGGCGCACGCGCCGATAGGCTGGCTTCACGCTTCGTCATGATCCAGGTGGCGCTGGCTTTGGCGGCCGCTGCCGGCTGGGCATACATCGACCCGGCGCACAGCATTCCGGTGATGGTTGCGCTGCTGGTCATGAGCTGCCCTTGCGCAATGTCGATGGCGGTGCCCACCGCGATGGCGTCCGCGCACTCCGCGCTGGCCGCACATCCCACGATGCCGGACGCCGCGCTAGACGAACTCTTGCAACAGGCGCGCCACAAGGCGCGGCAGAACCTGTATGGCTCGCTGATCTGGCACCTGCTCATGACGCCGCTTGCGCTGATGGGCTGGGTGCAGCCGTGGCTGGCCGCCATCACGATGCTGGTGTCGTCATTGGCCGTGGCCTATAACTCGTGGCGCTTGTGCCGCCGCGACTGGTCGGGCGCGATCGCTTCGCCCGCAGCGCTGGAAGCCGCGCCATGACCATCCTCTACCTGCTCTTGCCCTTGTCGCTGCTGTTTGTGCTGGTGATAGGCGTGTCGCTCTGGTGGGCCGTTTTCAATGGCCAGTACGACGACACCGACAGCGCCGGCACCGCCATCTTGCGCGACGACGACAGCGGCCCCGCCAGCCGCGGCTAAGCACGATTGTGTTCGGCCTGTTCGCTGCGCGCGGGCTGGCGCGGCATGCCCGAGCAACAACGGAATTTTCTTGAAAGCGGCCTTGGTTCGTTGCGCCCGCGCTGCGTTCCCGCGTGCGCCCTCTGGCGCTTGATCCATATCAACGCCGACTCCTGTGACGTGTCCCATCATTCAAGCCTGGAGCTATTTGTTACTTTAGGGGAAGGGTGATGAACGATTGCGCCGCAATCGCAAGCAAGGCCGATACCTTCAACTACAAGATCGTGAGGCAGTTCGCGCTCATGACGGTGGTGTGGGGCATTGTCGGCATGGCTGTGGGCGTTTTTATCGCCGCGCAGCTGATTTGGCCTCAGTTGAATTTCGACACCGCATGGCTCAGCTACGGCCGCCTGCGCCCGCTGCACACCAACGCGGTGATCTTCGCGTTCGGCGGCAGCGCGCTGTTCACGACGTCGTACTACGTCGTGCAACGCACCTGTCAGGCGCGGCTGTTCTCGGACAAGCTTGCCGCCTTCACGTTCTGGGGCTGGCAGGTCGTCATCGTCGCCGCCGCGATCACCTTGCCGATGGGGTTCACCAGCAGCAAGGAATACGCCGAACTCGAATGGCCCATCGACATCCTGATCACACTGGTCTGGGTGGCCTATGCCATCGTGTTCTTCGGCACGATCATCAAGCGCCGGTCCAAACACATCTACGTGGCCAACTGGTTCTTCGGCTCGTACATCCTCACCATCGCCATTCTCCACATCTTCAACAACATCGAAATGCCGGTGTCGATGTGGAAGTCGTACTCGGCCTACGCCGGCGTGCAGGACGCGATGGTGCAGTGGTGGTATGGCCACAACGCGGTGGGCTTTTTCCTGACGACGAGCTTCCTGGGCATGATGTATTACTTCGTGCCCAAGCAGGCTGGCCGCCCGATCTATTCGTACCGCCTGTCCATCGTCCACTTCTGGGCGCTGGCCTTCACGTACATGTGGGCGGGTCCGCACCATCTGCTGTATACGTCGCTGCCTGACTGGACGCAATCGCTGGGCATGACGTTTTCGCTGATTCTGCTGGCGCCGTCTTGGGGCGGGATGATCAACGGCATCATGACGCTGCAAGGCGCCTGGTACAAGCTGCGCACCGACCCGATCCTGAAGTTCATGGTCACGGCGCTGTCGTTCTACGGCATGTCCACGTTCGAAGGGTCGATGATGTCGATCCGCACCGTCAACGCGCTGTCGCACTACACGGACTGGACCATCGGCCACGTGCACTCCGGCGCGCTGGGCTGGGTGGCGATGATCTCGTTTGGCTCGCTCTACTACCTGATCCCGCGCCTGTATGGCCGCGAGAAGATGTACAGCGTGCGCGCCATCGAACTGCACTTCTGGATTGCGACCATCGGCGTGGTGCTGTACATCGCCGCCATGTGGATCGCCGGCGTGCAGCAGGGCCTGATGTGGCGCGACACCGCACCCGACGGCACCCTGGTCTACAGCTTCGTCGAAGAACTGAAGACGCGCGTTCCGTACTACCTGATCCGCTTGCTTGGTGGCACGTTGTTCCTGTCGGGGGTGTTCGTCATGGCCTGGAACGTGTGGAAGACGGTGCGCGGTGCGCAGCCGGTCAACCCCGCCATTCCGCTGGACGATCCCCATGCCGCTCGCCCGCCGGTCGCCGTCGTTGACGCGCCCGCCGTGCCGGCCACTGTTTGACGAGAGGACATCATGGCCAACAAGAAAACTGGCTTCTTTTCTCACCAGACGCTTGAGAAGAACATTGGCTGGATGATCATCGCGAGCATCCTGGTGGTGTCCTTTGCGGGCCTGGTCCAGATCGTTCCGCTGTTCTTCCAGCACAGCACGACCCAGCCGGTCGCGGGCGTTGAACCCTACAGCCCGCTGCGGCTGATGGGCCGCGACGTGTACATCCGCGAAGGCTGCGTCGGCTGCCACTCGCAGCAGGTGCGCGTGCTGGCTGCGGAAGTGCAGCGCTACGGGCCGTACTCGACGGCGGCGGAATCGGTCTTCGATCATCCGTTCCTGTGGGGTTCGAAGCGTACCGGCCCCGATCTGGCGCGCGTGGGCGAGCGTTACTCCGACGACTGGCACCGCATCCACTTGCGCGATCCGCGCAAGCTGGTGCCCGAGTCGAACATGCCTGCCTATCCGTGGCTGCAAAAGACGGTGATCACCGGCGAGAACGTGGCCGAGCGCATGCGTGCGCTGCGGATGCTGGGCGTGCCGTACACGGATCAGCAGATCGCCGACGCGCCCAAGGCCATTGAAGGCAAGACGGAAGAGGACGCGCTGGTCGAGTACCTGCAAAGCTTGGGCGTCGGTGTGCGCAAGGCCAAGCAGGCTGCAGAAGCCAAGCAGGCTGCGGAAGCCAAAAAGGCAGAGGAGGCCAAAAAGGCAGAAGACGCCAAGAAAGCTGAAGACGCCAAGCAGGCCGCTGACACCGCCGCACCGGCCGCGACGGCGCCGGCCGCGCAGTCCGCCTTGCAACCTGCCGCGCAAGCGGCCACGGGAGGCTGATCATGCTGGGTTACTTGAGCGCAATCGTTACCGCCATTTCGATGGCGACCTTTTTCGGCATTGTCTGGTGGGCCTGCTCACGCGGGCGCCAGAGCGCCAACCGCGAATCGGCCATGCTGCCGTTCGCCCTGCCCGATGAGTTCGGCCAGGCACAACAAGATGGAGCGAATCGGTCATGAGCGATTTCGTTAATGGCTTCTGGGGATATTTCATCTCGGTCGTCGCCGTGGGCGGCGTGGTCTGGTGCCTGTGGCTGCTGTACACGCAGCGCCGCTGGCTGGGCGCCAAGCCCGCCAGCGGCCAGGTCGAAGACACCGGCCACGTCTGGGACGGCGACCTGACCGAACTCAACAACCCGGTCCCCACCTGGTGGACATGGATGTACTTGCTGGCGTGCTTGTTCGCGCTGGGCTACCTGTTCTTCATGCCGGGCCTGGGTTCGTACAAGGGCCAGCTGGGCTACAGCAGCACCGAAGAAGTGGCGCAGCATCAGGCCAAGATGGCCGAGGCCGTGCGCCCGATCTACGCGCGCTTTGAAACCATGACGGTGCCGCAGATTGCGCAGGACCCGGGCGCCCGTGAAATCGGCCAGCGCCTGTTTCTGAACAACTGCGCGCAATGCCACGGCTCTGACGCCAAGGGCGGCCCCAGCTTTCCGAACCTGACGGATGGCGACTGGCTGCACGGCGGCACGCCGGAAATCATCATGGAGACCATCAAGAAGGGCCGCCATGGCGTGATGCCGCCCTGGAAGGCCGCCATCGACGCCAAGATGGCCGGCGACATCGCGCAGTACGTGCGATCGTTGTCCGGGCTGACGGCGGACCCGGTGCGCGTGTTCCGCGGCAAGCGCGAATTCGGCAACTTCTGCGTGGCCTGTCACGGTGTGGATGGCAAGGGCAACCAGCTGGTGGGCGCGCCCAACCTGACCGATGACGTCTGGCTGTATGGCAGTTCCGAAGCATCGATCGTCAAGACCATTCTGGATGGCCGCGACAACCGCATGCCGGCGCAGGAACATGTGCTGAATCCTGAGCAGATCAAGGTGCTGACGGCCTGGGTCTGGGGCTTGTCGAACAAGCCGGAAGGCGGCGCGCAAGCGGCGGTGGTGGATACGGCCGCGGCCAGCACGGCGGCAGTGGCCAAGTAACACGGCTCGCAGGACTGCCACGCGGCCAGCAGGGCATTACGCAGCCGGCAGGGCATTACGCAGCCGGCAAGGCAGTAACGCAGTCAGCAGGACTTAAGTGGGAGGACGCCTTGCGCGCCTCCCACATCATCGGACTTACAGGACGGAGCAGCATATGGAAGATGGGTCAACCGCAAGCGTCGGCACGCCGCCTGGCGGCGACCCGCCGCCCTGGCGCCCGCATACGCGTCCGCCACGCCCCGGGGCCGAAACCCTGGAGCAGACACTGGCCGGGGTGCGCAGCAAGATCTATCCGCGATCCGTCAGTGGCAATTTCGCCCGCTGGCGCATCGCGTTCGTGTTTATCACCCAGCTGATTTTTTACGGGCTTCCGTGGCTGCAATGGAACGGCCGGCAGGCCGTGCTGTTCGACCTGGGGGCGCGCAAGTTCTATTTGTTTGGCCTGGTGTTGTGGCCGCAAGACGTGGTGTACCTGGCCGTGCTGCTGGTGATATCCGCGCTGGCGCTGTTCCTGTTCACCGCGGTGGCGGGGCGCTTGTTCTGCGGCTACGCTTGTCCGCAAACGGTCTACACCGAAATCTTCATGTGGATCGAGCGCAAGGTTGAAGGCGACCGCATTGCGCGCATCCGCCTGGACGAAGCGCCGTGGACGCTGCGCAAGGCGCGCCTGAAAGTCACCAAGCATGTGCTGTGGATTGCGCTGGCATGGTGGACGGGCTCGACCTTCATCGGCTATTTCGCACCCATCCGTGAACTGGGGCATGAACTCTTCACGCTGCAACTGGGGCCGTGGCAATGGTTCTGGATGCTGTTCTATGGCTTTGCCACGTGGGGCAACGCGGGCTTCATGCGCGAATCCGTGTGCAAGTACATGTGCCCCTACGCGCGATTCCAAAGCGTGATGGTGGACCCGGACACCTTCGTCGTCACCTACGACAAGCGCCGGGGCGATCCCCGCGGCGGCCGTTCGCGCAAGGTGGACCACAAGGCCGCCGGCATGGGCGATTGCGTGGATTGCAGCCTGTGCGTGCAAGTCTGCCCCACCGGCATCGATATCCGCGAAGGCCTGCAATACATGTGCATCGGCTGCGGCGCCTGTATCGACGCTTGCGAACAGGTCATGGACAAGATGCAGTACGAGCCCGGCCTGATCCGCTACACGTCAGACCGCGCCATGCTCGACGGCTTGAGCACGCAAAGCGCGCGCTCGCATCTGCTGCGTCCGCGCGTGCTGATCTACGGCACCCTGATCCTGATTCTGGCCGTGGCGTTCGTGGCGTCGCTGGCGATGCGCAACCCGCTGCGGGTTGACGTCATTCGTGACCGTGGTGCGCTGGGCCGTGAAGTGGCGGGCGGGCAGATCGAAAACGTCTACCGATTGCAGATCATCAACACGTCAGACACTCCGATGCGGCTGCGCCTGTCGGCCGACGGCATGCCGGGGCTGGCGGTGATGGCTGGCCGCCAAGGCTCGGACACCGTTGAAGTGGAAGCCGCCTCCAACAAGCTGGTGCCGATGGTGATTCGCGCGCCGGCAGGCGCTGAGCCCGGTGCGCACTCCATCACGCTGCGCGCGCGCGGCCACGACGGCGAAAACCGGTCCATCGAGACCGACGAAGCCGCCAGTTTTTACGTCCCTGATTAAGCCTGAAGGACACTCCCATGACCCTCGCCCAAACCGCACCGTCGCCCAAGCCCTGGTACCAGGAGCCCTGGCCCTGGATTCTGATGGCGGGCCCTGCCGCCGCCATGATTGGCTGCTTCATCACGATCTACTTCGCGTACAGCAACTTCACCCACGAGCCAATTCAGGAAGGCGTGGTCAAGCGCGGCCTGGTGATCGAGCAGGCCGCACCCAAGGCGAGCGAGGGCGCGCGCGCCGCGCAAGCCAACCCGTAAAGCAGGGAGAGCACAGATGGGCCTGCGTTCATTGATGTGGATTTTGTGGCCGTCGTTCCTGGCGGCCGCGATGGGCAGCGCGTTGATCTTCGCGCTGATCGACCCCTTGGATGTGGCGATCTTCGGGCATGTGCCCACGGGGCGCGTGGGCTTTTACACCGTGTCGTTTTTCGTGCTGTGGGTGATGGCGGGGCTGTCCAGCACGCTGACGGCGTACTTGATGCCCAAGCAGGAAGAAGACGAAGACGTGTGATTGCGGTGTGGCCCGCGCTTGCCCGGCATTTATGCCGGGCAAGTTGCGCAACTTGCACACGTGGCGCAAGGCGAGCGGGGCAGCACCGGCAAAGCGGGCGGCGCCGCGTCAGACCTTTTTGACGAATTCCGACTTCAGGCTCATTTGTCCGAAGCCGTCGATCTTGCAGTCGATGTCGTGGTCGCTATCCACCAGACGGATGCTTTTGACCTTCGTGCCCATCTTCACCACGCCGCCCGAGCCCTTGAGCTTCAAGTCTTTGATGACGGTGACGGTGTCGCCGTCTTGCAGCACGTTGCCGGCCGAGTCGCGGTAGACGCGGGCATCGTCGTCGGCGGGCGCGGCGTCTTGGGCCGACCATTCATGCGCGCATTCCGGGCAGACATACGCGCCGCCATCTTCGTAGGTGAATTCAGATTGGCACTTCGGACAGGCGGGCAGAGCACTCACGGATAGACCTCAAGGTAACAACGCAAAAAGCGCAATCGGCGATTGTACTGCGCCAGGCGCGCAAAAATGCGCCGAACGCGCATTTATCATCGCTTATCTTCATGCAGCAAGTCGACAAAATGCTGTCCGGCTGCGGTAAGCGGGCGGTCGCGCGAAACGATGCTGCCGAACGCGGTCAGCGACTGCTGGATCTGATACGGCAGGATGGCCAGCAGGCCGTGGCGCGCATAGCGGCTGGCGACGGATTCCGGAATCACGCCCAGCATCTGTGACTTCATCGCCAAGTTGGTCGTCGTGAGGATGGACGCGGATTCAATCAGCCCCGGCGGCAGGGCAATGCTGTGCGACCGGAATTCCTGTTCGATCACGTCCCGCATGGGGCTGCCCTGCGGTTGCAGAATCCAGGAGTAGTCCTGCATGGCTTCGAAGCTCACGCGCTTCTGGCCAGCCAGCGGGTGATCCACCGCCGCGATCACGGACAGCGCTTCGTCGCCGATCGGGCGGAACACGTAGTTGCGGTCGGACGCGGTCAGCATGCGCCCAATCACCACATCCAGCTTGCCCTCGTTCAGTTGCGCGATCAGCAGATCGCTGGTGCCGGTGGAAATTTCCACGGCCAGCAGCGGATAAGTTTGCTTTAACCGCAAAAGCGCGTCGGTCAGATGGCCGGGCGACGCCGCCATGATGCTGCCAATGAACAGCTTGCCTGCGCTGCCCAGCCGCAGCTCGTCCAGTTCTCGCGCCAGCGATGACACCGTGCCGCGCATGCCGCGGAAATAGCCCATGACGCAATCGCCGGCTGGCGTCAGCGCCAGCCCGCGGCCCACGCGTTCAAACAGCGGCTGGCCCAGCGCCAGCTCAAGCTCGTGCAGCATTTTGCTGGCGGCCGATTGGGTCATGTTCAGCTGGGTGGCGGCCGCGCGCAGCGTGCCGCGTTCGTCAATGGCCAGCAGCAGCACGATCTGCCGCATGCGCAAGCGTGACAACAGCGCGGGGACGTTCAGGGTGCGTTCCATGATTGATCGCCTGTGGTGAACGGTTGGTGCAAAAGTTTCATTTTACGGAAACGAACCGAATCCCTAAGATGAACCCATAAGAAATGCCCGTCAGTGGCAAAGAAAACCCCAAGGAGACAACCATGAAGATCCGCGTATTGGCCGCGATGGCGGCGGGCGCCCTGTGCCTGTCGGCAATGGCGTCGGCTCCAGCCGCCGCCCAAACCCCAGCTGCCGGCTGGCCCACGAAACCTTTGCGTCTGTTGGTGGGTTCGGCGCCTGGCGGCGGCACGGATGCCATGGCGCGCGCCGTGGCCGACCGGCTGGGGCCGATGCTGAAACAGACCGTGGTCGTCGAGAACAAGCCCGGCGCGTCGAACACGCTGGCGGCTGATCTGGCCGCGAAGTCTGCCGACAACCACACGATGGTGATGGGCGTGTCTACCGCGCACGCCATCGCGCCGCATCTGCTGAAGCTGGGCTACGACAACGACCGCGACCTGACCCCCGTGGTGTTCGTGGGCGCGGTGCCCAACATCCTGGTCGTGAACAACCAGGTGCCCGCCAAGACCGTGCAGGAATTGATCGCGCTGTTAAAGAGCAAGCCGGGCGAATACAACTTCGCCAGCAGCGGCTCGGGCAGCACGCAACACATCGCGGCCGAACTGTTCAAGGACGCCACCGGCGTGCAGATGACGCACATCCCGTATCGCGGCAGCGGCCCCGCCATGGTCGACCTGATGGGCGGGCAGGTGCAGATCGCCTTCGAGACCGCGTCGTCGGTCATCCCCCACATCAAGAGCGGCAAGGTGCGCGCGCTGGCCGTGCTGAGCGCACGCCGCAATGCGCAGTTGCCCGACGTGCCGACGATGGCCGAAGCCGGCGTGCCTGGCGTGGAAATGAGCGCCTGGTACGGCATCTACATGCCCAGCGCCACGCCTGCCGACATCCAGAAACGCATTCATGACGACGTCAACCAGATCCTGGCGCTGCCCGAAACGCAGACGCGCTTGCTGGCGATTGGCGCCGACATCACCCCGATGAGCCAGGAACAGTTTGCGCAGTTCCACAAGAGCGAGAACCAGCGCTACGCCGGCATCATCAAGAAGAACAACATTTCCGTGGAATGACACCAGCATGACGCCGCAGCAACTCCCCGTAATTGCCCTGACCTTGGGCGACCCCGCCGGCATCGGCGCCGAACTGATCGCCCGCCTGCTGGCGCGCCCCGACGCCTGCGAGCACGCCAACATCGTGCTGGTGGGCGATGCGTGGCTCTGGAAAGCAGGCCAGCGCGTGGCGGGCGTGACCGTCGCGACCCAAGCGGTGGATAGCCTGGACGCCGTGCGCCACCGCGCAGATACCCATCTGCCCGCCTGGCTGGCGATGGACACGGTGCGGCCCGATCAGGTCACCGTGGGCCAGGCGCAGGCGCCCGGCGGCGCCTCGGTGCTGCGCGTGCTGAACGCCTGCATGGACGCCGCGCGCGACGGCCATGTCGACGCGATCTGTTTCGCGCCGCTGAACAAGTACGCCATGAAGCAGGGCGGCTTGAAGCACGACGACGAGCTGCACCACTTTGCGCAGTACCTGGGCGTCACCGGCTATTTCTGTGAATTCAATACCTTGGGCGATCTGTGGACGTCTCGCGTGTCGTCGCACATTCCGCTGAAGGACGCGGCGGCCGCGCTCAGCATCGACGGCATCAAGGCGGCCACAAGGCTGATCTACCGGTCATTGCAAGCCAACGGCATCGACGCGCCCCGCGTGGCGGTGGCGGCGTTCAACCCGCATGGCGGCGACGGCGGCACGTGCGGCCGCGAAGAGGTCGACATCATCGCGCCCGCCGTGCGCGAGCTGAATGCTGAAGGCTTGGCGGTTCAAGGCCCGTTCCCGGCCGACACGATTTTTCTGAAGGCGCAGGCCGGCGAGTTCCAGGCGATTGTCACCATGTATCACGACCAGGGGCAGATCGCCATCAAGCTGCTGGGCTTTTCGCGCGGTGTGACCGTGCAGGGCGGCCTGCCCATTCCCATCACCACGCCCGCGCACGGCACGGCGTACGACATCGCGGGCCAGGGCCGCGCGAATGTGGACGCCACGTGGCAAGCCTTTCTGATCGCCTGCCGCATGGGCCGGTCGCATCGTTCCCTTTCCCAATAAGTTTGGATTCCCCATGAAGATCAAATCCGTCCGCGCCCGCGTCTTCGAATGGACCGGCAAGACCGTGCCGCCGCAAGGCAATTTCTGCTCCAACGCCATGGACCTGCTGTATTCCAAGCAGGAAACGATGAGCACCTTCCGCTTTCACGGCTGGACGGTGGTGGAAGTGGAAACAGACGACGGCATCGTGGGCCTGGGCAATGTGGCGCTGGCCCCGCGCGTGGCCAAGGCCATCATCGACCAATACCTGGCGCCGCTGGTGGTGGGCCAAGACCCCTGGGACTACGAATACCTTTGGCAGCGCATGTACCGCGCCACCCACGCCTGGGGCCGCAAGGGCGTGACGATGGCGGCGATTTCGGGCGTGGACCTGGCCATCTGGGACATCTTGGGCAAGTCCGTGAACAAGCCCGTCTTCAAGCTGCTGGGCGGGCGCACGAAGGAAAAGATTCCGGTCTATTACTCCAAGCTCTACCGCACCGACTTGAAGGCCATGCAGGACGAGGCGCAAACGTATCTGGACCAGGGCTTCACCGCGTTCAAGATGCGCTTTGGCTACGGGCCGGCGCATTTGCAAAAGGGCGTGTCCGAAAACTTGAAGTCAGTGGAGGCGGTGCGCGAAGTCATCGGCTACGACACGGACCTGATGCTGGAATGCTATATGGGCTGGAACCTGGAATACGCCAAGCGCATCCTGCCCAAGCTGGAAAAATTCGAACCGCGCTGGCTCGAAGAACCCGTCATCGCTGACGATATCGACGGCTATGCCGAATTGAATCAACTGACGTCGATTCCAATTTCGGGCGGCGAGCACGAGTTTTCTTTGTATGGGTTCAAACAGCTGCTGGACCGCAAGGCCGTGTCCGTCGTGCAGTACGACACCAACCGCGTGGGCGGCATCACGGCGGCGCACAAGATCAACGCGCTGTGCGAGGCCTATAGCGTGCCGGTCATTCCGCACGCGGGGCAGATGCACAACTACCATCTGACGATGAGCACGCTGGCCTCACCCATGAGCGAGTACTTCCCGATGTTTGACGTGGAAGTGGGCAACGAGCTGTTCTACTACATCTTCGACGGTGAGCCCGTCGCCAAGGAAGGCTTTATCGACCTGGACGACAACAAGCCGGGCCTGGGCCTGACCTTGAAGACCGAGTACCTGAACGATTTCAACATCATCGAATAGGCCCGCCATGACGACGCCGATGACCTCGACCCCGACCCCGACCCCGATCTCGACCACGACCTCGACGACCACCCCAACGCCGCGCTACCGGGGCATTTTCCCGGTGGTGCCCACGCCGTTCACCGAGTCAGGCGAGCTGGATCTGCCCAGCCAGAAGCGCGCGGTGGACTTCATGATTGACTCGGGCGTGGACGGGCTGTGCATTCTGGCCAACTTCTCCGAGCAGTTCGTGCTGTCGGACGACGAACGTGAAGTGCTGACGCGCGCCATTCTGGAACACGTGGCGGGCCGCGTGCCGGTGATTGTGACGACCACGCACTTCAGCACCCGCGTGTGCGCCGCGCGCAGCCGGCGCGCGCAGGACCAGGGCGCGGCCATGCTGATGATCATGCCGCCGTATCACGGCGCCACCATCCGCGTGCCGGAAGCGCAGGTCGAAGCCTTTTTCCAGCAGGTGTCGGACGCGGTCGATATTCCCATCATGATCCAGGACGCGCCGGTGGCCGGCACGCCGCTGTCGGCCGCGCTGCTGGCGAAAATGGCGCGTGAGATCGAACAGGTGTCGTATTTCAAGATTGAAACGGCGGGCGCGGCGTCCAAGCTGCGTGACCTGATTGCGCTGGGCGGCGCGGCGGTGGAAGGGCCGTGGGACGGCGAAGAGGCCATTACCCTGCTGCCGGACCTGGATGCAGGCGCCACGGGCTCGATGACGGGGGGCGGCTTTGCCGACGGCATCCGCCCCATCATCCAGGCGCACCGGGCGGGCCAGCGCGACGAGGCCTACCGCCTGTACGAGCGCTGGCTGCCGCTGATCAACTACGAGAACCGCCAGGGCGGCATCCTGACGGCCAAGGCCTTGATGCAGGCGGGCGGGGTGATCGCGTGCGACGCGCCCCGTCATCCGTTCCCCGCCATGCGCGACGAAGTCCGCCAGGGCCTGTTGGAAGCCGCCCGCCGGCTGGACCCGCTGGTGCTGCGCTGGGGCCGGTAATTCCCGAATCGCGAACACAGCGTTCCGCCACGCCGACCAAGCGGCCCCCGTCGTGGCGGGTAAAATCCCTGACTATCGATCAAGTTGGGGGCGCGTGTGCAGCCTGTCATTTCAGTTCAGGGTTTATCTAAACGGTATGCCTCGGGATTCCAGGCGCTGAAAAGCGTCAACCTGGAAATTCAACGCGGTGAGATCTTCGCCTTGCTCGGGCCGAACGGCGCGGGCAAGACGACGCTGATCAGCATCATCTGCGGCATCGTCAACCCCAGCGACGGCCGGGTGCTGGCCGATGGCCACGACATCGTGTCGGACTTTCGCGCCGCGCGGTCCAAGATCGGCCTGGTGCCGCAAGAGATTTCCACCGACGCCTTTGAAAGCGTCTGGAACACGGTGACGTTCAGCCGTGGCTTGTTCGGCAAACCGGCCAACCCCGCGTATATCGAAAAGGTGCTGCGCGACTTGTCGCTGTGGGACAAGAAAGACAGCCGCATCATGGCGCTGTCGGGCGGCATGAAGCGCCGCGTGATGATCGCCAAGGCGCTGTCGCACGAGCCGGCCATTCTGTTCCTGGACGAACCCACGGCAGGCGTGGACGTCGAATTGCGGCGCGGCATGTGGGAAATGGTGCGGCGCCTGCGCGAGAGCGGCGTCACCATCATCCTGACGACGCACTACATCGAAGAAGCCCAGGAAATGGCCGACCGTATCGGCGTGATCCGCAAAGGCGAGATCATTCTGGTCGAAGAAAAAGACGCGCTGATGGCCAAGCTGGGCAAGCGCCAACTGAGCCTGACGCTGACCGCGCCGCTGCCAGGCATTCCCACCGCGCTTGACGCCTATCAGCTGGACTTGTCGGCCGACGGCTACAAGCTGGTCTACACCTACGACAACCAGGGCGGCGGCCAGATTTCCCAGCTGCTGCACGACCTTAGCCGGCTCCAGATTGAATTCACCGACTTGAATTCATCGGAAAGCTCGCTTGAGGATATTTTTGTCAGCCTGGTACACGGTCAATCATGAACTTCTACGCCATCCGCGCTATCTACCTGTTTGAAATGGCCCGCGCCTGGCGCACGCTGATGCAAAGCGTGTTGTCGCCCGTCATTTCCACGTCGCTGTACTTCGTGGTGTTCGGTTCGGCCATCGGCTCGCACATGGTCGAGATCGACGGCGTGAGCTACGGCGCGTTCATCGTGCCGGGCATGATCATGCTGTCGCTGTTGACGCAGAGCATCGCCAATGCGTCGTTCGGCATCTACATGCCAAGATTCTCGGGCACCATCTACGAAATCCACTCCGCGCCGATTTCCTACGTAGAGATCGTCATGGGCTATGTGGGCGCAGCCGCCAGCAAGTCCATCATTTTGGGGCTGATCATGTTGGCGACGGCGCGGTTGTTCGTGTCGTTCGAGATCGCGCACCCGATCTGGATGCTGGGCTTCTTGGTGCTGACCGCCGTCACGTTCAGCCTTTTCGGCTTCATCATCGGCGTGTGGGCCGATGGCTTTGAGAAGCTGCAAATCATTCCGCTGATGATCATCACGCCGCTGACCTTTCTGGGCGGCACCTTCTATTCCATCAAGATGCTGCCGCCGTTCTGGCAGACCGCCACGTTGTTCAACCCGGTGGTCTATCTGGTCAGCGGTTTCCGGTGGGCGTTCTACGGCGTGTCGGACGTGAGCGTCGGGGTCAGCGTGGGCATGACGCTCGTGTTCCTGCTGGCATGCTTGATCGGCGTGCGCTGGATATTCAAGACGGGTTATCGCCTGAAGACCTGAGTGCGCTGATTGATCGGGTTGATCTGTTCATCCTGAGTGCGCTGATTGATCGGGTTGACCTGTTCATGCGGCCGCGGTGGGCGCGCGGCGCGCGAGGCCGTCAAAGGCATCCAGCAGCCGTTCGCGCCACGCGTACACCGGGTCGTCTTCCGCCAGCAGTTCCAGGGAACTCGTGCAGCGCGCCCACATGAACATGCCAAACACCGCGTAGTCGGCATAGGCATGCTGGCTGCCCGACAGGTACGGCTGCTTGCCCAGCAGGTGACGCAGCGGCAACAGGGCGGCGCGCAACGCGGCGACCTGGTCGGCGTAACCCGCAGGCAGGTCTTCCAGCTTGCCAAAGCGCTTCTCGCGCGAGGCGCGGAAGTAGTCCTGATCTTTCTCGTGGATCAGGCCATGGATGGCGGGCAGCAGCAGGCGCGCCAGCACCGGCACCAGCGTGGTGTCGGCCCAGCTGTTCGCAAACAGGCTCACCGCGCGTCCGCCCGCGCCGCCAAACAGCGACGGGCGTTCTGGGAACGTGTCTTCCAGATAGCAGGCAATCTGCCAGGAATCGCTGACGACATGCGTGTCATGCACTAGCACCGGCACGAGCTTCTGGCCGGAGAAATCAATCGCTTCCTTTTCAGTGAAGCGCCACGGCACCGTCTTGGCGGACAGCCCCTTGTGGGCCAAGGCCATATGCGTCTTCCAGCAATGCGGGCTGAAGCGTAGGGACGCATCCGCGCCCGCCAAGTCGTACAGGGTAAGGTCCGGGGTCAAGATACCGCGCTCCTTGAAGATGTCTTCGGGGTGAGAACCGCAGCCAGCATACTGCGATCACGCCACGCACGAACAGGCGGCGCGGGCAATAAAAATTGTGATCACGCTGCGCACGAACGGACGGCGCGGGCAATAAAAAGCGCCACGTACCCCAGGGGCGCGTGGCGCAGGCCGGACAATCCCCGGTCCAGCCTTACTGCTTGGGCGCGCCCTGGCTCAAGTTCATTACCCGCTGCTTCAATTGCGGGTTCTGCTGCACGGCCTGGCCGATGCCATTGAATTCTTCGACGGTCAGCCCATCGGCACGCACCAACTGCACCATCTTGGCGTCCGCTTCCTGGACCACCTTTTGCTTGGCGTCGTCCGTTTTCGCGGCGTCGACCTTGGGACGGTACTCGTCAACCACGCCCGACACCTTCTGCGACGCCGAGGCAAAGCGCTGCAACTGCTGGTCGGTGGGCTGGGCGATGGCGGGGGCCATCTGCGGTTGAGCCGCCGGCGGCTGGCTGGCGTTCTGCGCCAGGGCGGGAGCACCGGACAACGCCGTCGTCAACATGGCGGCGGATAGGAATGCGTAAGTGGAACGCTGCATGAAACCTCCTTGTTCCGGTTAAGAGTCCGACCATGATGACGACGTGACCGGCCGCGGGACAAGTTTCGCGATGTGTTTTCCTGTGTCGGCACGCCACGATATGGGGTGGCCGCTGTGGGAGGGCGGCCCCCGGGGGCGGTGCGGAAACGTTTTGCGCGGTTTCGTAGTCGCTGCTGGCCGCGATGTTTCCTTAGGTGTGTGGGCAAGGCCGAAGAATCGTGCGTGGCGCGCCGAAATCAGCCGCCGGCTTGTCTCAGCGGCGCGCTCAGATCAGCGGTGCGCTCAGCAGCAGCGCACTCAGATCAGCGGTGCGCTCAGCAGCTGCGCGCTCAAATCAGCAGTGCGCTCAGCAGCAGCGCACTCAGATCAGCATCGCGCTCAACGCAGTCACCCCGCTTAAATCAGCAGCATGCTCAGCATCACCAGCGCCAGCAGCAGGATGTAGACCCGCGCATGCAAGCGGTCGGGAATGCGCGGGATCAGCGGCGCGCCCAGGCGGATGCCGATCAGCGACCCCAGCGCCAGTGCGGCGAACGCCAGCAGATCCACATAGCCCACGATCCAGGGCGCGAGCGCGGCGGGCAGGCTGCGCGCGGCCGCCATGTAGGCCACGGTGCCCACCAGCGCGACGGGCAGCGTCAACGGGTTGGCCATGGCGGCGGCCTTGGCCATCGGCAAGCCACGCCGCCGCAACAGGGGCACGGTCATCACGCTACCGCCCACGCCCAGAAACGTGGCGATGGCGCCGATGACCACGCCGCCACCCACCACCACGCCCTGGCCCAGCGGCCGGGGTGTTTGTGCGGCGTGCTGCGCCATGAAGCCCTGGCGCAGCACGCAGTCCAGAATCGTCACGCCCAGATAGACGATGAACGCCACGCGCACCAGATCGCCGCTGGCGCGCGTGGCGGCCCACGCGCCCAGCAAGGCGCCCGCGGCGATAAAGCCCGCCAGCGGCCAGACGTAGGCGCGCAGGATATTGCCCGCGCGTTGGTGCTTGCGCGTGGCCGCAATGGAATTGACGATCATCACGCAGGTGGAGGTGGCCACCGCGATGTGCATGGCCGATTGGCCGATGGCGTCGTTCGCGCCATGCGTGGCCGTCAACACGCCGTACAGCACGGGTACCACCACAAAGCCGCCGCCAAAGCCAAACAGCACGGTGGTAACGCCGCTTGCGCAGCCAAATATTGCCAAGATCACATACAGCATGCCGTTCGTCCGGTTGCGGAAAAAGATGACGATACGGTGGCGCGGCGTGGCCTGCTTTCGAGGATTGGACAATAATGTTTGCGTTTCGGCCAACGCGTCATCGCCTGCCATGCGCAACACGCACATCGATCACTACGATTTCCTGGACCGCGCGGTCGTCGCCATCGGCAACGACTACGCGCCAGGCACGCTGCTGCCTGCGCACGCGCACAGGCGCGCGCAACTGCTGTATGGCGCAACCGGCGTCATGCAGGTGACCACGCGCGATGGCAACTGGGTGGTGCCGCCGCAACGCGCCGTGTGGATACAGGCAGGGGTCACGCATCAGGTGCGCATGCTGGACGTCAGCACGCGCAGCGCGTACCTGGAACCGGGGTCGGCGCGCGCGCAGCGCACCGCGTGTGAAGTGATTGAGGTGTCGCCGCTATTGCGGCAACTGTTGCTGGACGCGGTGGATATGCCCGCCGACTACGAGCTGGCGGGCCGCGACGGCGCGCTGGCCGCGCTGCTGGTGCACGAAGTGGACCGGGCTTCCGTGTTGCCGTTGCACATCCCGGTGCCACGCGACAAGCGGCTGGCGGCCTTGTGCCGCGCCTTCATCGCCGCGCCCGATGCCCGTCAGCCCCCGCAAGGGTGGGCCGACCGCCTGCACATGAGCCCGCGCACGTTCAGCCGCCATTTCCACGCGCACACGGGCATGTCGTTTTCGGAATGGCGTCAGCGCGCGTGTGTGGTGTTGGCGCTGGCGCGGCTGGCGGCAGGCGAAGCCGTGACCGTCATTGCGCTGGACTTCGGCTACCAAAGCCCGGCGGCATTCTCAACGATGTTCCGCCGGGTGCTGGGCCGCTCGCCGACTGAGTTTCTGCGCCAGGGTTAGGGCAGGGGCGCGCTACGCGGCGGACCCTATGCAGCGTACCAGAGCACCGCGAAGAAGTGGCACACCGTGCCCGCCAGCACGAACAGATGCCAGATGAAATGGCTGTAGCGCCAGCGGTTGTCGAACACGAAGAACACCACGCCGCCCGTATACGCCAGGCCGCCCGCAACCAGCCACCACAGTCCGCCCGTGGGCACGCGTTCGATCAGCGGGTTCACCGCAATGACGACGATCCACCCCATCGCCAGATACAGCCCGGTGGAAATCGCGGGCCGGTTCAGGCGCTTGCTGGCCTTCAACCCCACGCCCAAGAGCGCCAGCCCCCACACCAGACCAAACAACGTCCAACCCCAAGGGCCGCGCAACGCACCCAAGGCAAACGGCGTATAGGTGCCGGCGATCAGCAGATAGATGGCCGAATGGTCCAGCACATTGAAAATCTGTTTGGCGCGGCACCGCGGCAGCGCGTGATAGATGGTAGACGCCAGATACAGCAGGCACATCGACACCGCAAAGACCGCCGCGCCTGCGATGAACGCGGCGTCGCCCTGACGCACGGCGGCAATCATGAGGATGGGGGCAGAGGCGACGGCGGCGGCCGCGCCTACGCCATGGCTGATGGTGTTGGCGATTTCTTCGCCCAGAGTCTGGGGTCTGTCGTTGGGGAACATGAATGCGTCTTGTTGATGCGAAGTGTCCACCTTAGGCGCTTTGCGGCGTGTGCTCAAGTGCGCGGCGCCTCTCGTTGCCTGCGATGCGGGGCCCGTTTGATGTAGGGCAAGCAAGGCGGCGTTGATCACTGTTTGATGGGCGGCGCGAAAGTTACTGTGTGATACATTTCACGCACAAAATGATCCGCCCCAAGAGGCGGTGCAGACGTTCTTTTTTCTGGGCTCGCACACGCGGCAGCGCACGAGCCCGTCCGCAAACAGATCTCCAAGGGGAGGCACCATGATTCCGGCAATTGGCTTAATGGTAGGGGCTTACATCATCACACGCATGACAGAGATGTTGACGCGTCCCGACTCCAGTAAAGTGCTCAGGGTATTGTCAATACTCACCATCGCCGTCGCGTTGATGTCCTGTCTGCAATTGCTGACGGGCGGTCCCGGCCCGGCCCCGAGGTTCTAAGAGAAGGTTTACTGGCCGAGGCCTCGCAATGGCACGCAGTTTTACCAGTCTGTTTTTCAAAGCCGCCAAGAAATTAAGCAAGCTCCAGCGCGCCGCGTTACGCATGGCGTCGCCCAAGCCCGCCCGCAAGCGCCCTGCGGCGCGCAAGTCGACGGCCAAGCCAGCGGCGGGCGGCACGTCATCTGCCAGCGCCGCGTCCGCCAGCACCCCGTCACGCACGCCCGCGGTCTCATCGCTGGGCGGCGGGCGCTGGGAAGCCTCGCGGCAGTTCTCCGATGGGGCAGGGCGGCAGTTGGCTTTTGCACGCTACACCCCGCTTGCCGCGGCCAAGACCGGCCTGCCGGTGGTGGTGATGCTGCACGGCTGCCGGCAGACGTCACTGTCCTTTGCGCGTGGCACGCGCATGAATCAATGGGCGGATGCCGGCGGCTTCATGGTGCTGTATCCGCAACAGTCCATGACGCGCCAGGTGCAGCGTTGTTGGCGATGGTTTCAGCCCGATGACCAGCATGGCGGGGGCGAGGCCGATCTGATCGCGGCGTTGATCCGGTCCGAAGTCGCGCGCCATGGGCTGGACCCCGAACGCGTCTACGTCGCCGGAATGTCGGCGGGGGCGGGCATGGCGGCGCTTGTCGCCTTGCGGCATCCGTCGCTGGTTGCCGCGGTGGCCATGCATTCCGGCCCGGTCGTGGGCGATGCGCACACCGCCGCCAACGGCATCAGCACGATGCGGCGCGGGTCGGTGAAACCGTTGTTGCCCATTCTGGAAGGCGTGTCGGACCCCGCCGTTTTCCAATTGGGCATGCCAGCGCTGATCCTGCAAGGTCAGCTGGACCCGGCGGTAGCGCCGCGCAATGCCAAGCAATTGTTCGAACAATTCCGCGCCTTGAATGATCTGCGTCCGGAAGACGTGCCGATGGAACGCGTGCTGGGCCTGGGCACCGAAAAGGCGTACCGTCGGCTGGACATGATGCGCGGACGCAAGACCGTATTGCGGCTATGCGAAATCACGCGGCTGGAACATGCGTGGAGCGGCGGCGATGCCTCGGTGAAATACCATGCGGGCGGCGGGCCGGATGCGTCGGCGCTGGTCTGGCGGTTCTTTCAAAGCCTGCGGCGCACCGGGGCCGGGAAGATCGCGCCGTAGGGCGTGAAAGTTCGTCATTCGTGGCGATTGTTCGTCTTTTGAGAATGCTGATGTCGACGGGCACGGGCGGGATTCGGCAGGGCGCGGCAGTAAGATCTGCGCAACCCCGATCCCCCTGATTCCCGTGACCCGTAAAGCGCCCGAGGGGGCGCCGTTCAGGCCGGCCCCGAGCGTGGGCCAACTTTGGAAATTATCGCCATGACTCTTTCTGTCTATCAGGTCTCTGTGCCTGTCTTCATCCGCGGCATGACCGTGCTGGCCTCGTTGCTGGAAAAAGCAGCGGCCCACGCCGACGCCGCGGGGCTCGATCCGTCTGAACTCGTCAACGCGCGGCTCGCACCCGACATGTATCCCTTGTCCGGCCAGATCCAGCGCGCCAGCGACGCCGCCAAATTTGCCGTTCAGCGCTTGTCGCAAGGGCAGGCGCCCAAGTTTCCGGATGAGGAAACGACGTTTGCGCAATTGCAGCAGCGCATCGCCGACACCATCGCCTATCTGCAAACGGTGACGCCCGAGCAAGTCGAAGGCGCGGAATCCCGCAAGATCGTCGTGAACTTCGGCGACTTCAAACCCGAGTTCCAGGGCGATACGTATCTGCTGACGTTCGCGCTGCCCAACTTCTATTTCCACGTGACGACGGCGTATGCGATCTTGCGCAATGCGGGAGTCAAAATCGGCAAGCTGGATTTCCTGGGACCGTACACGCCTCAGTAGCGTCCACGCAGGCTGGTCCATGCTGGCCGGTCCAAGCAGCCAGGTCCAAGCAGCCAGGTCCAAGCAGCCAGGTCCATGCCGGCCGGGACGGCGTCGTGCCGGCCCGGGCGCAGGACTTATTTTTTAGCCGCGTCGCCGCAACCGCTCATCTCACCCATCTTCGCCATGTTCTGCTGGATTTCTTCGGGCGAATAATCGAACTTGTGCGTGGCGATCGACCAGCGGTGGCCGCAAGGGTCGATCACCTGGCCATAGCGGTCGCCCCAGAACATGTCGGCAACGGGCATTGCAACGGTGGCGCCCGCATCCGTCGCCTGCTTCATGGCGGCGTCCACGTCTTTGACGTACAGGTGCAGCGTCACGGGCGAACCCTTCAGCGCCTTCGGACCCAGGCTGCCCCATTCGGGAAAGTCATCCATCAGCATCACCACGGAATCGCCGATGCGGATGGCCGCGTGCATGATCTTGCCGTTGGGGCCGGGCAGGCGTGCCAGCTCTTCGGCATTGAACGCCTTCTTGTAGAAAGCGATCGCGTCCGACGCGCCTTCGCACACGATGTGCGCGGTGACGGTGTGCATGCCTTCGGGAATGGGCTGCGTTGCAGGGGTAGCCATGATGCGTCTCCAAATACGTTGAATGAGCGGTGGGGGACGGACCGGCCTGCCGCAATGCAATGCAATGCAGTGCGATGCAATGCGATGCGATGTGGGGGCGAGTCCTCCTGCTACTACGACGAACGGGGAGTGCCGATATCGACACGCCGCCCGTTTTATTTTTTACTTGGCGACCAAGGTGCTGAATCCGCCCCAGTGCATCCGCTTGAAATCGAACACGCCTTCGCAGGCCATATCGTTCAAGCGGGGGTCCGCCATCACTTTCTCGTTGATGCGGTCGCGTTCAGCCTTGTTCTCGTAAAGAATCCAGGCGAACACCACCGTTTCTCCGTCCTGCGCGCCAGCCGCCTTCGAGAACGACGCAAACCCTTCCTTGTCGATGTCGTCGGCCACGCATTCGCGGTAATCCAGCGCCCCATGTTCCAGCCACACCACCTTGGCCTTGTTGGCCATGTCGACGTAGGTAGACAAGTTCGCTTTCGGCACGGCAAGCAGGTAACCATCTATGTACTTTTCCATCTGCCACTCCTTTGATCCCTGTTGTTCTACAGGCGCCGGCCACGCCCGCTGGCCATGGCCGATGCCTGCCCGGCCTGACAGCCGGTAGATGCCACTGTATCGGGATTGCCGGCCATTTCAGATAGGGATTTGCGACATTCTTGCGGGTGGATTGCGACACCTCTCAGGCGTATGCTTATCGGCATGAAAAACGTCGCCTTTCTTTTGCCGACGGGTGCGAATATCGCCTCGTTGGAAACTGCACGCCACGGTTTCCTGGTGGCCAACGAATACCTTGCCGCACGTGGCCGCCCGCCCCAATTCACGGTGCGCACGCTGGCGCTCACGCGTGAAGTCAGCCTGGATGACGGGCGCATCCGGGTGCAGGCCGATATGGTGCTGGCCGATGCGCCAGACGTTGATATCTGCATTGCGCCGCCCTTGCTGGGCGCGGTGTCCGACGCCGTGTTGTCCAACCGCGAACTCATCGATTGGTTGGCCCGCCATCACCGCAACGGCGGCGAAGTGGCCAGCCTGTGCATGGGTGCTGCATTGTTGGCGGCGGGCGGCGTGCTGGATGGCCAACAGGCCGTCGTGCATTGGGTGGCGCAGAATCTGTACGCCAGCCTGTTCCCCAACGTGCAGTGGACGAGCGACCGCGTCGTCATGGCCGAAAACGGCGTCTACACCAGCGGCGGCGCCTTCTCCGCCGCGCATCTGGTCTTGCACCTGATCGAAAAATACACCGACCGCGACACCGCCATCTGGTGCGCCAAGTATTTTCAGCTGGACTGGAGCCGGCAAAGCCAATTGCCGTTCGCCGTGTTCATGGGCCAGAAGGCCCACGCTGACGACGTCGTGCGCGCGGTACAGACGTATATCGAAGGGCGCTATACAGAAAAAATCACGGTGGAAGATCTGGCCGATCGTCACGCGCTGGGCCGCCGCACATTGGAACGCCGCTTTCGTCAGGCCACCGGCAACAGTATCGTCGAGTACGTGCAGCGCGTGCGCGTGGAAGCGGCCAAGAAGTGCTTGGAGAGTTCGCGCAAAAGCGTGGCCGAAGTCATGTATGAGGTCGGCTACAACGACACCAAAGCGTTTCGCGACATCTTCAACAAGTATTGCGGCATGTCGCCCGTGGGATATCGCGAGCGGTATCAGTAGACGCCGCAAGGGGACGGGCGGTGCGGCGATCGTCGACGCGTCGGCGGCCCAAACATCGGACGATTGAAAAATCGGACGTTGAAAAATCGGACGTGGAAACATCGGCCGTCGAAATATCGGACGTCGAAAAATCGGACTCCTCTTACAGATCTTCGGCGGGCTCCCGGCCTATCCTTGACGCGTCGTGGCCAAGCATGCGGCCCGGGAGGCGAGTCAAGATGAGCATCAGCGTAATGCCGGGCGATCCCCGCTACACCACCCTTAAAAAAGGCTTCAACCTGCGGTGGCCGGCCCAGCCCGGCGAGGCCCCCTCCCGCATCGAACTCTGTGAAACCCCCGAAGAGGCGGCCGCTGCATTGGCCCGCATCGTCGCCGCAGGCATGCGCCCCACGGTGCGCAGCGGCGGCCATTGCTACGAAGACTTCGTCTCGAATAACCCGGGCGGCGCCATCCTGGACTTGAGCCTGCTTGACCGCGTGCCGCCATCGGCCGACGGGTTGCTACGCATTGCGGCCGGCTCACAAAACTGGAATGGCGATCAAGACTTGTACAAGCGCTACGGCGTGTCGTTGCCCGGCGGCTCCTGCTATTCGGTGGGGGCGGGCGGCCACATCAGCGGCGGGGGCTACGGCTTGTTGTCACGCCTGCAAGGGCTGGCGTCCGATTGGCTAAGCGCCGTCGACATCCTGACCGTGGACGCCAGAGGGCAAGTCGTGCCGCGCACGGTCAATGCCACGCACGATGCGGACTTGTTCCGCGCCTGCCGCGGCGCGGGCGGCGGAAACTTTGGCGTCATCACCAGCTATGGTTTCGCCACGCTGCCGCAAGCGCCGCGCGAAGTGGCTATCGCCACCGTTGCGTTCGACTGGGCGGGCATGACGCCCGCCCGCTTTGCGCAGTTGCTGGATATCTACGGCAGCTACTGGGACACGCGGGGCCGGGACGCCGACACCTGGGGCATGTTTTCATTGCTGAAGCTCACGCATCAAGCCGCCGGGCAGATCGTGATGATCGTGCAGTTCTGCAATCCGGATGGCACATGCCGTAACTTGAGCGTGCTGCAAGACTTCCTCGACCGCTTTCGCCCATGTGCGCCCGTTGCCGCGCGCGCCACCACGCCGGGCCTGCCGCGTCCGCGCTTGGGCGGCGACTTGCTCTGTAGCGAACCCCACACGGTCATCCGCTACGACTGGCTCGCGGCCACGCAAACGCTGAACGGCTCGGGGCCGAACCAGCGCGGCAAATACAAGTCGGCCTATATGAAGGGCAACTTCACGGCGCACGAGTCCGCGCGCATTTACGCGCACCTGACGCGTGACGTGCCTGGCGCCGATCTGCGGCAGTCGCTGTTGCAGGTGGATTCGTATGGCGGCGCCATCAACCGGCCTGAACGCCTACGGGACACGGCCGTTCATCAGCGCGACTCCGTCATGAAGCTTCAGTATCAAACTTATTGGAACAACGCCGATCACGACGCCATGCACTTGCGCTGGATGGCGGATTTCTATCGCGACGTTTATACCGGCCCGGGGCTGGACGCGGCCTACGCAGGCACGCCGTATCCGGGCAGCCGCTATCAGGGTTGCTACATCAACTACCCCGACCGTGACATGCTGGCCTATCCGTTCTGGCCGCAGCTGTATTACGGCGACGGCGGGTTGTACCCCTTCCTGCAACAGGTCAAGCGCCGCTACGATCCCAACAATATCTTCCACCACGCGATGTCGGTGCGCCCATGATGGCGCGCGGCTTGCCTTGCCGGAACCTGTCATGAACTCCCTTTCGAGTGCGCCGCGCAGATCCTTCATTCAGTTCGCCGGCGGCTTATCGGCCGCAGGCGCGGTGGGGCCGTGGCTGTCGGCGATGGGCGCCACGGCATCTGCCGCGGACCCTGTCCGCTTTGCCTACGTGGGCACCTACACGCATGACGCGCCGGGCGGCACCGCCGGCGGGCCGCCTTCCGCAGGTATCCACGTCTTTGCATTGCGCGCGGACGAATGGCGCCTGGTTCAGGTCGTGCAAAGCGTCAATCCGTCGTTCCTTGCGGTCCATCCGTCACAACGATTTCTGTACGCCATCAATGAAATCGATCACTGGGAAGGCCTGCCCCGAGGCACCGCGGAAGCCTATGCCATCAACGAGAACGATGGCACGTTGCACCTGCTGAACCGGCAGCCGCTGTCGTTGGCCAGCACCGCGCCCGCACACTTGGCCGTATCGCCCGTCGGCCGCCATCTGATCACCGCGCAGTACCTGGGCGGCACCTACAACGTGTTGCCAATCCATCTCGACGGGTCGCTGGGTTCCGTCTCAGGCATCGTCAAGGAAACCGGGTCCGGCCCGCGCCCGGAACAGGAATCCGCACATCCGCACATGGTGCTGTTCGACCCTACCGGCCAACGCGTGCTGGCCACCGACCTGGGCAGCGACCGCATCAATCTGTTCACCCTGGAAGAGGGCCGCATGGCGCTGGCCGGCCGCACGGCATTGCCGGCCGGCAGCGGCCCCCGGCACCTCGCGCTGCATCCTGGCGGCAAGCTGCTGTATGTCGTCAACGAGCTGGACGCCACGATCGCGTGCTTGGGATACGACGCCCGGGCAGGCCGCGTCCTGGAACCGCGCCACATCGTGCCGGCCACGCCCGCAGGCTTTACCGGCGCGGCCAATGCGGCGTCCCTGCTGATCCATCCGTCCGGCCGCTACCTCTATGCGTCCACGCGCCGCGTGCAGAACGACCATCCCCAGGCAGACAGCATCGCCGTCTTCGCCGTCGGCGCAGACGGCGCGCTGACCCGTGTGCAAACCTGGACCGAAGGGCTGCGCTTCCCGCGCGCGCTAAGCCTGTCGCCAGACGGCGGCAGCGTGTATGCGCTAAACCAAAAGGGCGACTCGATTCTGCGCCTGCGCGTAGACGGTGCAAGCGGGCGCCTGGGAGACCCGGACGTGGTCGCCCAGGTGGCGACGCCGGTTTGTCTGGTGTTCGTGTAACGAGGGGGCAGGCGAGGGGGCGAAGGGCGAGGGGGCGAAGGGC